>Ga0302122_10000356_pt1 | contig 27654 bp, 17 predicted proteins | sample CB21_SCM_MG_FD_203115 | JGI IMG/M metagenome (GOLD analysis project Ga0302122, IMG submission 203115) | Marine microbial communities from Western Arctic Ocean, Canada - CB21_SCM | ecosystem: Environmental > Aquatic > Marine > Oceanic | place: Canada: Western Arctic Ocean | collected 2017-09-28 | reverse complement strand
CGGGCCCGCTCGTCTTTGGGCGGCGCGTCGTCGTCGTTCCCGTCGTCGTCGCCCTCGCCGGAGTGCTCCTTCGGGATCTCCTTAGGGGCGACCCGCGCCAGGGAGGGCCCCGCCCGCACCGGCGGGTCGGCCGCGGCCAGCGCGGCCGCGTGGGCCTTCTTCAGCAGCTCGGGGTCGATGCGGGCCGCCGCGTGCCGCTGGCGCGCGCCCGCCGCGGGCGCCGGCGCCGGGTGCGCCGCGGCCAGGTGGCGCTTCACCTTATCGGGCAGGCCCTTCTTCGACAACGCGAGTCGATCCGCCATGCCCTGGACCACTACTGAATCGTGGGTCAAGAACGCGCCGGCCCAGCGCTCGCCCGGCGTGCCGTCGTCGAGGAGGGGCTTCGAGTCCCAGCCCGGCGGCACGGCCAGCCACACGTCCTTCTGCTGGTAGGGCCAGTAGGTCTCCATGTCCTTGGGCTTGAAGTGCACGAAGACGGACGCGTACCAGTCGCCCTTGAGCGAGGCCGAGCGCCCGTGCGGGCACTTGGCCGACTCGTACAGGAGCATCTGGCCCGGTTTTAAGTCTACAGCATGCCTTAAACCGTCGTGGCCCTCGATCTCGATGGGCCACGGCTCCGCATCGTCATCATACGAATGGTCGACGTGCACGATGGCCGAGATGATGTGCGTGTCCACGCGGTCGGCGTGGAAACCTAATGAAGCACCCCTTCCATAGGCGCGCATACCGTACGCGGTCACGGGCTGCAAGCCCGACTTGATCTCGGGCACCCACGCCTCCATGAGCGGCTGTAGCTCCGCCAGCAAGGTCCGCCCCTCGCCGTGGCCGACCATGCGCGGCCGCTCCTTACCGTAGATGCCCTGGACGTCCGACTCCCTTCGGGCTTTTGGCAATTGGTCATGTAATCGATCCCTCATGCGCTGCCACAGGTCGTGGGGCACGTCGATGACATCAAACCCGTTCTGCGTGTAGTTGGGCACCGTTCGTACTTGCGTGTACTGCACGAAGTTATCCAGTCTCTCTTGGTAGTGGTCTAGCGACTGGATCTCGACCCACCGCTGCTCCTGCCGCGCTCTGTAGGCCGGCGGCTCGTGCGGGAACTCCCACTTGTAGCCGGCCTCTTTACGCATCGCCAGCCGCTTCTGCTCCGGCACAGAGCCCCAGCCGCCCGTGAAGCCGACGGCGTCGGCCCGGATGTCCACGTGCTCGCCGAGCTGGTGCGCGCGGAACGGGAGGACGCCGGCCGTCGCGGCGCGCGCGGCGAGTGCGTGTAACACGCAGCGAAGCAGCGCGGTGGGTCTCATCGCGCTGTAGCGCATGTCTCTGCTCGTAGTTGACGCGAGCACCTAGTGTCACGCGCGCGTGGCCGTGCCAGTCCTGTCGGACTTTTGGGGCTCTCCCTGACTGGCACCAAGGCGGCAGCTGTGGGTCGCGGGCGCTGGCTGTGGCGTACGACGATGAGTGATGTGGTCACTGCAAGCCGTAGAAGGCCGACGGGGTGCTGTCCAGTCACGAGGCCGGTAAAATTTGTATTCCACGAAACCCGTCATGAGTGAAAATGGAGTTATAGTGAGTCTTAGTGGCTCCTATCACCAACCATTGGTCCTATGATGCGACAACATGCGTGTGAACGCGGAGCGCGCCTCCTGCTTCGAGTAGTCACCCGTACCATACTGGCCCCGCAGGTCGACGCGCAGCGGCCCCGAGCGCCCGCCCGGCCCCGTAGCCGTGCGGATGATCTCCGACGTCGTGTCCAGGAAGTTCATGAAGACCGTATTCAGCACGCTCTCGACGCATATCTCAGGCTGCCAGGACCCCGGCGTTCCCTCTGTTGTGAGCGCTTCGATGCATATGGCGCCGCCCGCCGTCACGTGGCCCGTGTACCAGCAGAAGCGCGGGGAGATACACCGCAAGAAAAACGGCCGGTTCGGGTAATCGTTCGGGAACTCTATCTCTATGACAATGCAGCTCTGGCCCCGCAACTTGCGCAGGTCCGCGTTCAGGTTCCGCCCGGCCGGGCACGCGTTGTCGAAGCCAGAAACGCTGAAGCGCCACTTGTCCGCGCGGTCCTCGACCATGTCGATGTCGAAGACCCGGGGCGCGCCCTTCCACTGGCGCAGCGCGGCCATTTCCGCGAACATGCGCGCCGTGCCGCGCTTGCCCTGCCACGGCGGCGGCTTCGGCTTTTTGCTTGACGCCGGCGCCTCGTCGCCCGAGGAGACGTCCAGCGTTTCGCGCCCGCGCTTGTGCGACGGCGGGCCCTCTCCATTAAGTTCGGCCTGGAGCCGCCGTGCGAGGGCGGCGTCGAAATCCATGGTCACGTCGATGACGTCGTCGTCAGACACGTCGCCGCCCCTCTTCTTCGTGACCAGCTTGCGCGCTCGGGCGAGGTCGCCGCCGGCGTCCCGCAGGGCCTGGCTCGCGTCGTCCTTGGACAGGCCCGGGAACTCGGCGACGAGGACGTTGCGCGGCCGCGGGGCCTTCTCGGCCATGGCTGCGGTGGCGTCTTCGCGTCGATGGCTGTGGTGGCGGCCTTCGCGTCGAGAGCGTGGGGCGCCTCGGGTCACTTAGCTCTCAGTGGGCCTCTCGAGCGTTTCGCGTGCCGGTCTTGTTGTCGTGCGGCTTGCGCACTACCAGCAAACTACGAAAACCACAGGTGGTGCGTGAGTGGCGTTCAGCGGGCTTGTCTTTGGCTTGGGCGCGCGGGACAGCAAAACCCGTGTTAAAAACCCGCGCGTGAGAAACCCGCACTTTCAACCATTTCCACTTTTTAATCAGCTTTATCAGCCCATTGCAGCAGCGGCGAGACGACTGGCCTCTGGAGAGGGACGGTCTGCCTTCGGTTTCATCTATCAGAAGCTCCAGCCAATTTCCATACCCTTTCCCAATCAAAAACTCTCAGACAACCAGTCTAATACTTAAAATGTCGAATCCAGCGCCGCCATTGCTGTTCTCCGGCACCGCCGCAGACCTCATGGCCCTCTACGGGCGACCTCTTCTGCCGGCACCGGACGTCATCGGCGCCGCCATTGCTCTTCCCGCGCCGCCCGTCGTCTCCCGGACGTCCTCGCCGCTCGACTCCGCGCCGCCGCCGCCTAACAACGCGCGCCCGGGGACGACGCGGTGCCAGAAGGCGGACTGCGGCAACGCCAAGTGCTCGGGCAAGAGGTGCGACGAGAGCGCCTCCCGGAAGAAGCACGGCGGCGCCAAGGGCGTCGTCAAGAAGACGCGGCGCTTCGGGACGCCGTCATTCCGAACGTGACGCGGCGCTTCGGGGCGCCTTCGTTCTGAACGTAAGTGATTGTTAATATTGTACGTCTGGCTCAAAGGTTTACTTACGCCCCAAAACTACTACTACACATCGATGATCACATCGTTCTTGCCGCTGCCGCCGCCGCGCACGGACCCGGCCACGCTGCTCCCGTCCACATCCAAGGACTGGATGTCGACGTTGCCCGCGCCGTCGATTGACGCCGTCGCCCGCACGACGCCGCCGCCGCGCGACCCTTGCGCGGACGTCACGAGCTGCACCTGCTTGACGACGTTGCCGTTCATGTTCGAGGACGAGTACATCTGCTGCATCGGCGCGGAACACCGCACGTCGTCGCCGAGACGGTCCCGCAGCCGCGCCTCGATCGCGCGCAGCACGGCGTCCATGTCGCCCTGCGCCCCCGCCAGGGCCTTGCCCGCCATGCCAACAACTCCTTTCGCGATGGAGCCCATGAGGCCGCCCACGAGGCCACCCCCCTTGAACACCTCGTCGATGGCCCCGTCCATTTGCTTCTTCTGGGCGAGCGCGGCCTTCTCCTCCTCGGTCTTGCCGAAGCCAAAGGTCTTCGCGAGGCCGTCGAAGAGGCCGCTTGTCTCCGGCTCGTCGCGCCGCGACAGTTTATTCTTGAGCGCCGCATTCTCCCGGCGCAGGCGCGCGACGTCGTCCTCGTCGCCGCCGCCCTGCTGGCTGCTGAAGAAGCGGTCGTTCCGACCCGTGCAGAGCGTCGGTCGCCGCGGGACGAAGCTCAGCGCCGCCGTCGCGAGCAGCGCCGGCGCGACGACATGCCGCGGCCGCACGAGTCGCCCGAAGGCAACCGACATGATGGGATCCGCGGGATGGCGCGCTGAAAATGATAATCCGCGCGCCTCCGCGCTCCTGATAGCTCCGGAGAACGTGCCTCGGTTTGGTGTAGCAGCACAAGCTCTGTTCGAGCTGCGCGGTCTCGTTCAGGCCTCGACTGTGACCAACGTTGTACACACGGGCACTGATCAACCCGTAATTCACTAATAGCTACCGGGCGCAGGGCAACGAAGCTCAGTGGCACTGACAAAGTTCATCTGCAGCGCGAAACCCGTCACGTCAAAACCCGAACCATGCTCGACGCGCGCTCGGCTGCACGGGCGAGGCAGCCCAACGCGCCAAAATGACTGCGCATCGGTCCCTCGCTCCCTCTGGCATCAGCTCATGAGCCATGCCTGGTACCTGCTGCTGCTCCTGACCGCCGCGGCCGACCCGCTGCGCCTCGTGGTCGACGGGCCGGCGTTGGGCCCGGAACAGGACGGCATCGTGGTGGGCGACGCCGTGCGCCTCACCGTGCTTCATACGAACGCCTCGGACGTCTGCCTTTTTATCGACGGCGACCGCTACTGCTCGCCGGACAGCGTCGTCGAGATCTCGGGCCTCGCCCCGGGCACGCGCTTCATCGAAGCGACCGCGGGCGACCAACGTGCGGAGGTGGTCTTCGACGTCCTGCCTGTACGTGGCCCGCTGGTGGGCGCGCTCCCGGTGAATCACGTCGCCGAACCCCTCGACCTGCCGCTTATGCCCCTCAAGCGGCGCCTCAAGTACTGCGCCCTCACCAACACGCTGGAGCGCCACTCGCAGAACCTGATATTCCTCAGGACCGCCGCGTCGCTCGACAGGAGGCGCTGGACTAGTGCGGTCTTCGCGCCCTCTACAGAGACTGAAAGGGCCGGGCTGGGCGCCGAGCTTGGGAAAGCCTTCGTGCCCGTGCACTATGTGAATCTAGACGGTATTGATTTCCGGGACCTTCGAACGGGCCGTGCGGTCGCTATGGAGGAAAAGACCATGGCGCTCCTCAGGAGCTGCGACGTCCACGTCTTCGCCAACACCTACGACGACCCCGACGCCGCGGCGTTGGCGGCGCTCGCCGCCAGGTACGCGCGGCCCGGGACCAAGCGCGTCATGGAGCTGCCGAACCTGCACCCGCCCGACGCATCTATTGTGGACGCGTTCGTGGCGCCGTCGCACTTCGCCGCGGCGCAAACAGTGACGTCCAAGCCCGTTGCCACCATCTACCCCGCGGCCCTCGTGGCGCCCCTGCCGCGCGCGCGACGCCGGAAGAATGTTGTCATCGTGGCCTGCGCCGGCCGGTTAGCGCCGGAGCGGTCGCCCGGGCTCTTCGTGCGCGTCGCGGCGCGGGTGCGCCGGGACCCGCGCTTCGCTCCTCGAATGCACTTCCCGGGCGAGCCCCCGGAGGCGCGGCCCTACGTGCGCTTCGTGGTGTACGGAGAGGGGCCGCTCCGGCGCCCGCTCGAGCGCCTCGCTCTTACATTGGGCGCGGGCGTCGAGTTCCGCGGGCACGCTTCGAATCTGCGGAAGGAGCTCGCCGCGGTCGACTTCCTGGTGCAGCCGCGGCCGCGCGGCGAGACGTTCGGCCTGGCCAACGCGGAAGCGTCGAGCGCCGGCTGCGTCGTGCTGGCGTACGCGCGCTCGGGCGCGAACGAGTCGTGCGGGGCGCACGCGCACCTCCTCGATACCCTGGATCCCCGGGCCTACGCCGACGTGCTGACGGACCTCATTCTGGCGGACCGGAGGGCGCCGCCGGTTCTCGACGCGCGCTTTGCGTCCGACAAGTTTGCCGCGCGCTACGACCGTTTTTTGGCGCATCTCCTCAGGGACCTCGACGACGCCGGGGCGGTCTTAGAGCCGACGCAGACGATGACCGTTGTCTTCTCCCCAGCATCGACGTACGCGGCGCACATAATCAGTGAGGCGTTGGCTAACGCGTTCGACGTCGCGATTGCTATGTCGACCGACCGGGCCGACGTCGTAATAGTGTCGTGCCTCGACGGGGGCTGCTCGAATAGCTGGGGCGCGCACTGCGTCGGGGAGGCGCTCGCCATCCTCGACCGCCACCCGGGCGCCGCCTCCATCTTGATCTGCGGCGAAGCCTGGGACCTCGCGGCGGCCGGGGGGCGCTTCGACGTGGTGCTGGCGACGGCCTTCGGGGACCACGCCTACCTGCCGGTCGCGGCGACGGCCTTTGGCGAACTTCAGGCTTATACCCCGGAGGACCTCCTGCGCCCGTCTCCCGCGGGCGAGCGGCGCGGCGTCGCCTACCTCTACTACCGGTGTCGCGCGCAGCGCGAGGCGTTCGTGGACGCTCTGCGGAGCGAGGGCGTCGCGGTGGAGGCTCTAGGAAAATGCCAGGGGGCTTCTTTGACCAGTGATGAAGGAGACTATGTCCCCAGACGGTTTTCTCAGAAATGGCACGACGACGCGATCCAACTTTATGAGAACTTCAAGTTCGTCGTGGCCTTTGAGAACGCGGACGAGCCGGGTTACGTGACGGAAAAGCTCGGCCTCGCTTTACTGGCCGGCGCGGTGCCGCTGTACTGGGGCCCGGACGCGTCCCACATCTTCGACGAACGGGCGTACGTGCGCTGCGGCGATATAAGCGCGTGCGCGAAGGCTGTGAAGCGCCTGGACGCGGATGCCGACGCGTATGGGGCTATGCGACATGCGCCGAAGTTGGTGAAGGGGGGGCTCGCCCTTTTGCAGGGGGGGACTATGGCGGACACACTGGCGACCCTCCAGGCTAAATTTGTATTACCTTGCTCGTCGCATGACTAATGTCCCGGGGCCGCGCCATCCTGAGGACGCGCCGGTGCGAGGAGTTCCCCGCGAGCTTCGCTAAATCATCAACATTGGCGGGGTAGTGGTCGTTGACGCCCACGAGGTAGTCGCCCGCCCGCAATAACCCGTTCTGCGAGGCGTTCGACACGGACGCGGGGGCCTCGTCGTCGTCGACCTCCACCACGCGTAACGCGCATTTCGGAGTAATGGCGTGGCCCTTCTTGCCCCTAAAATGCACGCCGGATAACGCGGGCACCGCCGCCACTTGGATCATCAACGCGATCCGGGGCGCGCGCTTTCCCGAGCGCTCCAGGACGACGACGTCGAAGGACGGCGTGGGCGCGCAGGTGCCCGCCTCCTCGACCTCCTCCTCTTCTGCCTCCTCCACGACGTCCTCCGGGACCTCCTCGGCCGCCTCTTCCTCCAGCGTCCCCGCCAGTTTCCGCCGCTCCGCCTCAATAGCTTCCTGTTGTAAACGTTCGTCGGCGATGCGCTGCTGGGCCTCCTTCTCGAGGTCCTTCTTTTCTTTCTCCAACGCTTTCTTCTGGGCCGTGTTGAAACTACGAGGGCTCTTGCGCCACATCGCGCCCTCCTTCTGAGCCTTTTTTTTCCACAACACGTCCAAGACGGCCTGCTCCCGCTTCTTCCGTTGGACGTCGCTGATCTCCACGCTTACCTTCTCTTCACCGTTCGATGACACGGTCTCGACACTGTTACTAGTGTCCTTGCGCCGCGGCGAGAGGCTCGAGAAGGAGAAGGCCCGCCACGTCTTGGGCGACGCGCCCTCGTCGTCGGTCTGGGCGTCATACCCGTCCAGGGCGTGCATGAGTTTCCTGCCCGCTGACTTCTGCTCCTTCGTGCCGCGCTCGCACAGGCCGCAGAGCACGCGCCACATGTCATCGGGGAGCTCGAACGTGCCGTCGAAGGTGTTGCGCCAGCCGCCCACGCCGATGTCCCCATAGACAGCTTGTAGTTTATTCCTAAAGAAAGGGAGTAAATCGTCAAAGGGCGCCGGGATGGGCTCATCATCCCCCAATCGCCGATTCTTCCGGTGGCGGCCGTAGAGCGGCACTATGTCGCTCTCGGGATCGTCCTCATCGACGGGTCCACAAGCTTGCAAGGTAAACACCTCCTTCCTATAACATGTAACGATCTCCACGGACGGGTCGTGCTGCTGCCTTCTTCTTAACTCCTTTTCCTTGAACTCGCCGTAGTCGATATCTATCGTTTGAGAGTGCCACGTGGCCCGCTTATCGTCCTCGGAGTGATACACGTACGTCAGGTCGTCCTGCGGCTTCTTACCTTCCGGGATAGGAGCGGTCAAGAAGCAGTTTTGAGGCGGCTTCTTCAATGCTAAAGAAGCGTGCTTTTCCTCCTCGTACTTCCGGTGCAAGCGCACGCGCTTTTCGTCGTCGTCGATCTGCTGGTCCCATTGCGGATCTATTAAGGTCACCTGCTCCCACCGGTCAAAAATGGACGTGCCCACCTGGCAGTAGACGCCGTCGTCGTTAAAAAAGAAGGCCTCCTCGGACTCCACCTCCCGCTTCAACTTCTCGAAGTTGGAGAAGAATCGCTTGCAGATGAACTTGCCGTCGTTCGCCATCTCCGAGTGGCCCTTGCCCCGCATCGAGGCGTGCACCTCGAACATGAAGTCGAGACTTTCCTCGATGATTTCTTTGTTGCCCAACAAGCCGGTCACCGCCCTCCTTAGCATGAGTGTTAATACAAGTTCCTCCTTGGGCTGGTGCAGTAAATCCCGTAGAAACGGACTCTTGTACCCTTTTGCAATGGTGTGGATATCTTTTAACCTTCTTTTTTTGGTTTTGCGAGACGGACACTTCATCAATAACCAATCCCGGTCTTTGCTAATAGTGATAGTACAGGGCACAATGGCCTTCTTGGAATGCGACCACCGCGACAACGAATACCCGGTCCCGAGTAGCGTCGCCCGGAAGTCCTCATAGGCCTTCCAGTCCTTCTCCGCCTCGAAGGAGGCCTGCTTCGCGTCGCGCATGGCCCGCCTCCCTTTCCCGCCCCACCACACCCTCTTAATTTTCGTGGCCTCGCGCTGGCTGATGGCCACGTTGCCCACGCTCTCCGAGCGGCGACTCGCCTCCCGCTTCTGGTTGAAGACGCGGCAGGCCCGGCAAATGGTGAGCGCGGCGTAGTATTCTCGTTCACCTACTAAATTCGGGCGCAGCGATGCTTCGATGTCGTAGTTCGTCCAGTGCTTCCGGGCGCTGTCTATCTGCGCCTCGTCCGCTTCCGCGGGCGCGTCCTCCTCCCGGAGCTTCGTCGGGCCGAAGAGCCAGCTCGCCACGCTCGAGTCGGGCGGCGCGGCTTCATTTCGTAGCTCGGCCCAGTCGTCATTATCGTTGCGCGCGACGGAGGCGGCGTAGGCCGCTAGGAGCTCGCGCTGCGTCTCCTGCTCGATCGCGTCCTTCTCCCGGAGTTCCTCTTGCTTGGCCAGCGCCCGCTGCCGGTCGTCGGCGGGCGGCTCCTTGGTCTCCTCCTCCATGGCGCGGTCGAGCTCGCGCCGCTACGGGTCGGCTGCCTCTCTTGGACAAGGCTCTCCCTGTGTGCAGGCCTCGGGCAGCCCCCGCGTTGGTCGTGCGCGCGTGAGCGCCGGTGTATGACTCTTGGGCAGCGTCCCAAGCGCGTCGGGTCACGGAGAACACCCTGCACGGCCGACCCCAGATGCGAAAGCACGATTTCGCGACGGGTTTTTGTGTGACGAGGGTTTTTCACTCAAAAAACACGTTTTAACTGCGCTGGCCTATAAGACGCCCAGTACTGACACGCTCTCTCTGTATCGGGCACCGCACTGGTCCGCTGCGGCATGCGGCTCCTCCTGATCACCTTAGCGCTTGCCGCGGCGCAGGAGACGAGCGAGGACTACAAGGAGCTCTTAGACAGAGTAGCACTCCTAGAGGAGCGCCTGCGCCTGACGAACATCCCCGGGGTCGCGACGGACGAGAACGACGAGCGGAGTTTGCTGGAGCAGTTCACGGACGCGGCCGGCGACTTCATCGTGAACCGGTTGCTCCCCCGGTCGGATGCGCAGTGCGCGTGGAACTACGCGAAGAGCATCTGCGTGCCGCGCTGCGAGTGCGCGTTTCGGCACCGGGCCGGCGATCTCACGCCGAGTCGGGCGTGCCGCCTGCGCGATGTCATGACAACGGCGGATGTGTGCGACCCCGACATGAGCGGTGAGCGCGGCACCTTCGAGAAGGTGGCGCAGCATGTTGTTGTGAGGAGCGAGCGCTTGGTGGCCAAATTTATGGGCTTTCTGCGGGACGCCGGTCCGCCGACCGATGGTGAATGCGACTGGCGCTGGGCATCAAAGCGCTGCGAGCCCGCGTCCACGTGCCAGTTACGTTTTAGGTTCGGCGACTTCCACGCGGGGCGGAGCTGCCGCCTCCGGCTGCCGGCGCCGCCCGTCGACGACGGCTTCGGCGACCTCGACGCGGACTTTGGCCGGCTCGACGAGGGCCCCGCGCCCGACGGCGGGGCCGAGGGCCCCGCGCCCGCGTCGCCCCGCGAAGCGGTCGCCGGCGCGCCGGAGGGTTCCGAGGCGCCGGTCGCGGAGGTCGGCGGCGACGAGGAGGCGCCCGAGGCGGCGGATCCCCCCGCGGACGCTATACCCGCGCCGACGATACACCACGCGGCGCCGTACGGCATCGGCGACGACGACCGCGACGCGACGTGGTGATAATTTACGACGCGACGTGGTGATAATTTACTGTGATGATTCTTCCAGAGTTTAGTCGTCCGTCGGTTTGTCCAAGAGTTTTATTGGGGTCGAACTTATACATATAATTGCCGTCTTGAGCAGCCAAAACACAAGTTCGGAGCGAGAGGCAGCGCATCGTAGCGGAGCACGGCTGCCGCTACGTACCGAGCGGCCCGCCAGCCGTGCTGCCCGGACAGACTGGCACCCAGGCACCCGCCCATGGAGCTGCCACGGGGCCATGCCTAGCCCATGAAGCTGCGCCGCGCGGCCGCCGCATGCGCGGGCACCTTTGCGCTCCTCACCGCCATCCTGGAACGGGCGGACGTCGCGCCTCGACCTCTAACAGGGGAACCTTCCTCATCGAAACTGCGGCTCGCGCGGGCGCTGGCCCAGTGCGCGGAGCCGCAGCGCTGCTCGAGCATTGAACGGCGGAGTCCACGACTGCGCGCCTGGTTCAGTGCTACTGATGAAGGCGTTCCTAAATTGTTGAAGTGGCGGCACTTGCCACTGCCACCGATTGTCCCGACGTTCCTCAACGCAACGCAACCAAGCCGCTGCCCGGCTATAGACCGGCCCTTCGAGGCGCAGTTGACCGTGGTCATACGGGAGATCCTGGAACGGACGGCGACCAATGAAGTCGCCTTCACGATCATCGACAAAAGTTACGGAGATATGCTCGACCAGAACTTCCGCATGGCTTTAAGGGCGGGCTTCGGTGCGCAGATGTTCTACGTGTCGCTGGACCGAGCCACCGCGGAGGACGCGTGTCTCCGAAAGAAGCTCGTCGCGTTCCTCGCCAAGCCCCCGTCATCCGGCACGAAGGACCAGGTCTATTTGGGCAAGTATTATACTGCTTTACTATTGTGCCGGGCGCGGGTCAACTTCTTCTTCTGGGAGATGGACCTGTGGCTGCCGCCTCGACCATTGAATTCCTTGAGCGTCGTCGATGTTTTTAGAGCCGCGGCGGCATCAGACAATGCGGGCTTACATGCGGGGAGCGCGTGGGCGCTGCACGAGGACAACCCCTACACCATCAACATAGGGCTGTACTACATCTCGGACACGGATGAAAGGGCCTACGACCTTTTTGAAGTCGTACTAGATTATCTCAGACGGCACCCGCACGCCTTCGACCAGGGCCTCGTGAACTGCTTGCTGAAGAAGATCTCGTCGCATCAACGCATCAATTATTTACGGGACCGGGACAATTGCAGGGTGGACGGCTTCGAGGTCGACGGCAAGGGGCACCTGTTGGATTCCGCATTGTCTTCGCTCATCATTAAGGCGCGGCCCGGCAGGTCCAGTGGTGAAGGGAACTACAACTTCACGCTTGTCGACGGAGTAGTAGCTGCATCGTATGCCTTACCCTTCTTGTTTCGCGACACCCTGGCCGTGCACGTTCTAAGCTCGGTGCCCCTCTCCTCGGCCATGGGCAAGAAGGTCGTGGCCAAGGAGCTCATGCTGTGGGAGGACGACGAAGACTACTTCACCCTGCAAAGGGGGCGGTTCCTCGCGCTGCACGGCGCCCTCGCCCCGGCCTCAGGCGCCGACGACTTCGGGGCGCTCCGAGCGCGACTGTTGGAGTTGTGCGCGCTGGCGCGCCAGCTGAACCGCATTCTGATCCTGCCGCCGGCCTGGCACCTCGCGCGGCGGTTACAAGCGTGGGAGCTCCTGGAACTGAAGTCCCTCGAGGAGGCGGGCGTCGCCTGGCGCGAGGCCACCCTCCTCGAGAACCCGCGGCTCCGCGTGGGCGCCGACGCGACGTTCGTGGCCCTGGGTCTCACGGGAAAAGGAGCGGTCGTGCGCGGGGCGGAGGGCGGCGCGATTTCCTACGACGCCCGGTTTAATGGAGACTCGCGCGCCGCGCAGCTGCGCTTCCTCGTGCACGTCGGCACCGGTGATCGGCGCTGCCGGGACGCGGCCGTCCTCTTCGTGGGGTTGGACGCGAACCGCGGCCGGGCGGTACCACCCTTGAGGACGCCGGCCCTCAGCCGCGACCTGCCGGTGGCTAGCGAGGCGTGGCTCGCCCTGCCCCTCACGGTCTGCGCCTACAAGCACCGGGAGAAGCGCCGCGTGGCGCTGGTGGGCGCCGCCTTCGAGTGCGGCGGCCAGCTGGCCACGGCCCGCAAGCTTCGCAAACCCAAGCCGCCGCATACGACCCATGATGCGTCGGGGGGCATGACGTCGGTCCCGGGGCGGCGCGCAATGGCCGACGCTTTCATGAATGCGCTGGGCCCCTTCGTGGCGCGGGCGGCGCCGCCGGTGGCGCACCACGTCGCCTTCGGCCCCTACCCCGACGCCTTCGCCCGCGCCTACGGGTTCTGGGAACCCGGCCATAAAACTTAGTGACCCTCGACGGGTTCGGCATCGAGGCCTCCCTTCTCCATGACGCGCCGGACGGCGTCGGCGGTCGTGCGGCCCTCGCGGTCGACCTCCGCCCGCGCCGCCTCGGGCAGGTGCCGCCGCGCGAACTCCGCCAGGCACCGCCCCGTCAGCAGGCCGCCGCCCTCGAGCGCGGCCATGCGCGTCGCGTTCCGCGCGTCGTACTCGGCGACGCACTCCTCGAGCGTCCGCGTCGGATCCACGAAGAAGCCTTGCTGCGCCTCGTCGATGCGCAGCTCGCCCGTGCCCGGGTCGTAGACGCACCCGGGGAAGAACGGCACGTGCGCGAGTTCGTCCACGACGCCCGCCTCCTGGCCCTCGAGCAAGTCGATCGCCCGCTGCGGCAGCGCCGAGCCCGCAAGCCAGTCGTTCGCGGCCGCGTCCGGCGCCCGGGACGCGTCCGACGGCGCGTCGGACGCGTCGTCCGCGGCCGGCGGCTCCGCGGTCGGCTCCTCTACTACTTGCGACGCGGGCAGCCGCCCCGCGCAGGCGACGCCCTTCGCTAGCAACGGCTTCCGCTCGAAGCGCTGCTGCAGGACGTGGGCCTTGAAGTCGTCCGACTTGAAGACCGTCGCCGCGCACCGCACGCGGATCGCGCACGTCCGTTGCTCGTTCTTCGCCCGGAGCGTCTGGCACAGGCGGTCGGGGTCCGTGCGGACGGCGTCCTCCTCGCCCTGGATGAGGAACGCCGCCTCCACCGGGCCCGGGCGCCGCGCCACGACCTCGAAGGCCAGGCGCAGCCCGACGCCCGGCGCCAGGCGCCCGCGCGGCGTCGCGCACGCGATCTGGTCGTCGCCCGTCGTCGGGGCCCGGCCCGAGGTCCCGCGCACGAGATCTGCGACGAGCCCCCCAACGCCTGGCGCATTAAATGGCGAGCCCGAGTCCCGCGACGACGCCGCGAAGGACTCGTCCAGCGCCGCGCGCGCGATGCGCCACCGGAGCCCGGCCGCGGACCGGTTCGTGAGCGTGCTCATGAAGGTGTAGCGGAAGCCCTGCTTGAGCACGCCGAAGTTGCACTGCGCTTGACTGAGCTCCAGCCGCAGCGGGAACTGCTTCGTGGCCTCCTGCTGACTGAGCGTGGCGCGCCGCGGGTCGCGCCGCAGCGTGTGCCCGCCGACGGAGCCCGCCGTGGACGGCCGGCGCAGCGACGTTGCGCTCATTTGTTTCACGACGGCATCCCGCTCCAGGTCCGTCACGTTGGTCACGTTCCAACTCCGCCGCGAGGCGCTGGCGGACGCTGGCCGCGCGTGCACCTTCCTTGGGCTGCCTTTGGTCCGCCGCGTGCCGGCGGACGCGGACCGCTCGTAGGCCTTGCTGGTCCGTCGCGAGGCGCCGGCGGATGCCGGCCGCCGCGCCGGGGCTTTGGCATACACCTTGCCGGGGCTGTTGATGGATTGGCTGGCCGCCACATTAAAGTGCCAGGGCCGCTCGTTTTTGCCGGGGCTGCCGCGCTGGATGAGCTCGCGCGCGGCCAGCCCGCCGTCGGCGGAGGTGAGGGGCATCTTCAATTTTCAGCCAGGCAGTATGTACAACTGGCACGCAAAAGGCTGGCGTGTGCGCACCCACAGACGGCAGGCAGCCGGTTGGCGCGCGGGCAGCTTTCTTGGAGTTGGCAAAAGCAGCAGACGACGCGAGTCGGTGCCCAGACGGCAGCGCTAGCGTTGCGGCGTTGCACGGTTTTTTTTGGAACTTTTAGCCGTGCGTGCGGGTTTCTTACTGGCCGTATGCTCTACGCGCACGCGCGGGTCTAACACACGAGCAATTGAATTGAATTCGACCCAGTTCAATGTTTCAGTGCGGTTGCAAGTTTGTACAAATAAACACATTATTACACCGCGACCTCATCGCGCCGCACCACGACCCGCTCGCCCGGCGCCGCGTCGAGCACGGCGCCGGGCACGCGCTCCGCCGCCGCCCGCAGCACGCCGCCGGCGCTTAGAGATGCGTCCTTGTGCAGCGAGTCCACGGCGCGCTTGAAGGCGCCGGCGCCGGCGTCGCCGTGGAAGAGAGAGAGAGCCGGCTTGAGGACCGCGCGCCGCGGCGAGTACGCGTCGTGCGCGAGTGCGCTTTCCGCCCAGTCGGCGTACTGCGCGTAGGCCTCCAAGAGAACGCGCCGCGAGGCGCACGGGTTCGGTCTGCCAAAGAGCTCCGCGTCCACTTGGGCGTAGTGCCAGGGCCGGCGGCAGGCGTCGCGGCCGACCATGGCGCCCATGAGAGGCTCGTCGCACCCCTTCACGGCGTCCAGAGACGCGACCTCGCCGTTCGTCACGATTTCGAGTTCAGGGAAGTCCCTGGCCAGGCGGGTCACCAAATTGTGCCGGATCGGCGGCACCTTGCGGTTCGCGTCGGGCGACAAACCAGAAAGCACCGCGACGCGCGCGTGCACGACGAAGCGGTCCACGCCCTCCCGGGCCACGGTGGCCACGAATTTTGATAGAAACGCGTACAATGCTTCCTCGTCATCTGAAAGGTCCTTGACCTTGTCCACCACCCCGATCCGGCACTTAATGGACACCGGTGCATGCTGCGTCATCGCCCGGACACATAATGCGACGCGGTCCGCGTCGCGCATGAGCGCAGCGCCGAAGCACCCGGCCCCGGCCACGCGCTCCGAGGGGCAGCCGCAGTTTAGATTGACGCCAGCATACGTGTGGTGCTTCGCCGCTAAAGCCGTCGCGGCGCCGAGCGTGCGCGGGTCCGCGCCGCCGAGCTGCAGGATCGTTTTGGCGGCGGGGTCGTCGCCACCGAGCCACCGCTCGGCGGTGCCGTGCCGCGGCACGCCCTCGTCGTCGACGAGCGTGTTCGCCGTCACCATTTCCGTGTACAGCACGCTCTCCCGCGACAACAGCCGGAACAGATGGCGGAAGTGGCGGTCCGTGTAATCCATCATGGGTGCGACGGCGAAGCGCTCGCGCGGGAGGAGCGCGGCGACGCCCCGCAGGAGCGCCGCCATGGTTAGAGTTCTGATGCGCATGCGCGGACGAGCCGTGTCTCAGCAGTTGACACTACTGGTGTGCACTTATGGTAGCGGTACGGCGGCCAGCAAGCTGTGTTGCACTTATGCAAGTGCACGGCGGTCAACTTGTTGCTTAAGCCCGATTTTGTGAAACCCGCACGTTTTAGTCCATTTTGCAATCGATATCGTCACAACAAGCAACGTCCGTCCTGCAGTGTCTCCAGCGACATCAGTCTCGCACGCAGTCGTAATTGATCATATGATAGAGCAGCAGCGGCAGCTTCACCAGATTTCGTCATAACTCTCTGATCACTGCATCACTGCACACCATCAGCGCGCCGCACTTGCTGGCACTGGCAGCGATTGCAGGAGTGTATCAGGCATGCGGCGCCGCACGCTATGGATGCTCTTCAGCACGGCAGCGGCCCTGTACAAAGTAGACATCCACATCGCCGGGCGGGCGCCGTCGCCGAAGGGCTGGGAGGCGACCGCCGTCGACGCGTACGCGAAGCGCCTCCGCGGGCAGATCGACGTGACGACGACGTGGCACAAGACGGGCGAGGCCCTCGAGAAAAACATCGCGTCCATGGAGTCCGTCCTGTGCCTCGATCCGCGGGGGAAGCGCGTCGACAGCGAGGGGTTTGGCGAGCTGCTCTACGACGCGCTCGACGCGGGCGGGTCGCGCCTTTGTTTGTGCATCGGCCCCGCGGAGGGCTTCACGGACGACCTTCAGCGCCGGGCGTCGCTGCTGAGTCTATCGGAGCTCACGCTCCCGCACCAGCTGGCGCGCGTGGTCCTCGCGGAGCAGGTGTATCGCGCGTCGGAGATCCGGCGCGGGAGCAGGTACCACAAGTAGTTTGTGTATGTATGTTTTGAACATTTCGCTGACCAGTTACTAGAAGTAAGCACAAGACACATTAATAAGACGCACAGAACGCCCGCGCCCGCGCCGCGACGGCGTCGCCGCACCCCGGCAGCTCGAGGATGTCGCGGTCGCGCAGCTGCCGGCACAGGCGCCGCGAGGCCTCCCCGTGCAGCGCGCCGTCGTGCGCGTTCGCGGCGAGCGCGCGGCCGCGCAGCGCCGCGTCGCTTTTGAGGGCGGCGGCGAACGCCGCGTACCTGGGCGTGTGCGCGGCGCGCACGCGCAGGAAGTCGCTCCTCGCCACCGGCACGCCCGCGTAGTCGGCCACTAGAGCCGCGGAGTGCTCAAATAATTCAAAAACGCCGACGACGGCGAAGTGGGCGTCGAAGCGACTTGTGGCGCGGCCGACGTCGAGGGCGTCCACGGGCGTCGGCGAGTAGGGGAACCGGTCGCGGCCCAGCATGCGCGTCTGGACGTTCTGGTAGTGCTCCATGCCTAAGAAGGATGCGAACGACACCCAGGGGAGCGCATCACTCCTATTGGGCGGGTGGGCGTACCAGTCGTGCTTCGCCCGCCGCCGTTCCGCCCACTGCACGCTCCCTGCGATGTGGAAGCAGTCCCAGTTCGGGTTGTGGCAGCGGTAGTGCCACGCGCTTATGGCCCGGCCCACCGGCCCCCGCACCATCGTCACCGCCTTGAGGTGCCGGGTCGCGGAGCGAATTCCAAAAAAGAGTGCCAGCTGCGGCTGGTGCGAGTGGCAGTTCAGGATGTCCGGGCACAGGCGTAGCTTCCGCTTGTCGCGCTGGCAGAAGCCTGGGCTGAGGCAGCAGGGGCTCGTCGGGTCCTTGTTGGCGGCGCAGGCGACCCGCCGCAGCACCGCGGTCAGGGCCGACCCGCCGCACTTGGGCACGTGCACAAAAACGAGGCGCTTCCGGTCCGCAGTGCCCCAGAGGCGCTCGCCCGACGTCGTTTCGTGGCGGAGGCAGGCCGCGACGGCGTCCGCGCGCGTTTCCGCCCGCGCCGCGGCTTCCTCCGCCGCGCCCGGGTCGAGCCGGTCCGTGTAGTGGCTGTTGAGGGAGGAGATCTCCGACCACTGGCTGAGGAGGCCGTCGCCGACGCGCGGCGGGGCCCGCTGCAAGTCGTGCGGCGACGCCGGGGCCGGCGGCGGCGGGCCGCGCTGGCGTCGGGCGAGCCAGCGCGGCACCGCGACGGCGAGCACGCAGCATGCCACGAGGACGCCGAGGCGCCGCGGCGACGGGCCTTTAGGCCGCTGCGGCCGGCGGGCCATCGTTGCGGCCACAGCGGACCAGTTGGTGCAGAGGGCTGCTCAGGTGTAGAGGTGTGTGCCAACCAGAGATCGTGTGAATGTAGAATAGATCAAACGGAGCCATGGCTGAGTATCACAATTCATATAAAACCCGTGCGCACAGTTTAGACGGGTTTGGCCTCGAGGAGTCGAGCTCCTCCGTTGTGGAGCGTACGTTCATTATAGTTCATACATCGTCACGACTCGTGCAGCAGTGCAGGGCAGCACCCAGTCCACGCGTGCATCATGAGGCCACCAGCAAGGACCGTGCTCCTATTGACAACCGCAGCCGCCTACCAGCTCCCGCACCGGTCGCGCCCCGGCGTCCGCCTGCACGCGACGCGCACCTACACGCTGACCGACAGGGCCGGCGCGCGTGAGACCCTGCTGGAGATCACCAATAAGGCCGAGGGCCAGCGGACCTTTGTGGTCAACGGCTCGACCATGATGACGCTCTTCGAGTGCTCCTTTTACGAGGGCAAGCTCGGGTACCAGGTGTGGCCGGCGGCCCTCGCCGGCGCCGCCTGGGCGGCGGCGCGCGCCGACCTCTTTGCGGGCAAGCGCGTGCTCGAGCTCGGCGCCGGCGTGGGCTTGCTGGGATGTAGTATCGCGGCGGCGACGGACGCGGCCCACGTGACGCTGTCCGACCTCGACGCGATCAATGACCGGGACTTCGACGCGCCGACCGGTCTATTAACGGCGCAGCGCAAGACCTGCGTCGCGAACGGGTTTGAGCACGTGGCCTCGTCCAGGATCGACTGGACGGACCCCGCCAGCTGGGGTACGCCGGTCGATGTCGTCGTGTGCGCGGACTGCGTCTACGCGCCGGAGGCCATAGAACCGCTCGCGGCCTGTATATCGCACCACCTCGCGGACGGCGGCGTCGCATACGCGTTCTCCGCGGAAAGGGATTGGAGCGACGCGAAGTACGCGCGGGCTGCCCCGGGCGACATGGAGGAGGCACTGCGGGCCGTCGGGCTGCGCGTCGCGACGTCGCGGGCGTCGGTGACGACGGCGAGCGGCGCGTACGACGTCGTGCTGCACAGCGCGGAGCGCATAGATGATGATACGACGGGCGGCGCGGTCGCCGCCGGGCGGACTGCTCCGCGAGCGGCGCGACGGGCAGTCCTCGGCGCGGCGGCCCTCGCCGCCTTCGCGCCGCGCGCGCACGCCGACGCCGACCCGCGCACCGACGTGGCGGCGCACGCCGACTACGTCGAGAAGGAGGCGCAGAACCAAGGATTCCGCACGTTGCGCGTCAAAATCCTCGCCGTCGAGCCGGGGCCTACGGCCGCGACCGGTTGCATGCGGTCGCGCGACGCCGACGTCTTGGAATTTGTGCTGGTGCCGCGTCCGTCCCTGCATCGCGTCGATGGCATGCACTCAACCCCACCCGCACACCGTCGACGACGCGCCCGTCGCAGGATTACGTCGCTAGCATCGCGGACGGCGGCGTGTTCGATCGACGGAGTCGCTTCGCGGCGATGCTGGGCAGCGGCGAGGTTGTGAAGGGGCTCGAGCTTGGTTTGTACGACATGTGCATCGGCGAGCGGCGCGTGCTGCGGGTGCCGCCGGCGTTGGCGTTTGGCGACCGCGGGTCGCGCGTGTTCGGCGTACCTGGCGGCGCGACGCTCGAGTACGACGTTCGCTTGCGCGGGATCAACCTCCAGTACGACCCGAAGGTCCGCCGGGAGGACTTGATGGCCGAGGATCGGTACTAGTTAGCGCGCTGGCGGTGCCGTCCTCGGTTTGTAATTTATTAATGTATTACCCAGGTCGAGCCCCCCACTGTGCCAGCGCGGGTCGCCGTAGACCTCGTGCGCCGCGACGGGCAAAATGGTCTTGCCGCACAGGATCTTCTCGGACGCGCGCCGCATGGTGTCGCGGTGGATTCTAGTTTGGAAGTCCAGGGGCTCGCCTGTCGCCGTCTTACCGTGGAGCGCGCCGGGGTACGTTCTTAAGGTTGTGTCGAAGCGCTCCTCTTCGTTGTATTCGCCCGTGGCGAAGATGGAGAAGGGCGCCGGAAGTCCGCGCAGCGACTTCTTCCGCACCATCAAGAGCGACTTCTTCTGGGGTGGGTCGCGCAAGATGTCCGCGCAGCGGTCGCACGGGTTCACCCTGTCTTTCACAAGGAAGCCGCCCACGTAGAAGGAGGGGTCGTCCACCACGACTCGAGAGGCCCACTCCGCGTGCAGCTTTTCCTTTCGTTGTTTAGCCTCCGCGGCGGCGTCCGAGACGAGGTGCACCGACTTATAATACGTCGTCGGGTCGTACTGCTTGAGTTCCATGTGCCCTCTAGGTAAGCAAGTGTAGTCCCCGACGTGCGACGAGTCGTACTCCCGCTCATACGTCGGTTTCAAGTACCCGCCGAACTCCCTGGCAAAAGTCGGGATCGTGTCGAAATCACTCTGTGACACCCACTTCTCCGGCTCGTTCACCCGCCCCTCATCAACTTTAAACAGCTCGCCCTCGACCCACTCCTCCTTCAGTTCCCTTGCCCTTGATTCCGAGACGTTCTTCGGGTGCCTGTTCCACGTGCCCGGTTCGCGCGGCTGCGGCCACGCGAAGCCGGACTTCGTCATCCACTTCCGCTTCGAGGCCAAAGCCTCGTCCTTCTCCATGCGCCCCGTGTCGACCATGGGCACCACTAACGACAGGAAGTTGTCTCTGGTAGAGCGAACAAACACGCAGTCCTTCTTCTGGGACAGCTCCTCGCGCTGCGCGGCTTTCGCTAATTCGGTGTACTGGAGCTTTTGGCCCGAATACACGTACGTGGCGGGGATGGGGTCCTCCGCCCGGCGTTTCAAGGTCGCAGCCCTGCAGACCTCGTAGTCAGCCGCCGCCTCCTCGTTCTCCAGCTGGCGCGTCTCGAGCCAGTCCGTGACGTGGCGGTGCCGGAGGCTCTCCATGAAATGTGAAGGAGCCGTGGAATCGGTCGGCGCTTTTCTCCGATCAGAAACCTTCTCCGTTTGTACTTCTTCTTCCAGTGATAAAGTTTCTAGACCGTTCGTGGTCATCGACTTGCGCTCCTTGACGGAGACGCCGTCCATGTCCTCCAGTGAAATAGCCTCGCCGAATTTGGACTCGACCTGGACGAGTTGGTGCGTTTCGGGCAGGCCCCCGTTTTTACAGAGCGCGAGCTCCCTCAATGAAGTCGCCCGGCGCACGTTCACGAGTCGATCCAGCGCCTCGAAACACGCAACCGAGACCTTCGTCGGGTTGTAGATGTCCGGCTGTTCACCGAGCATTTGCAACGGGTCCCGCAGGCGTATATTCTTGAGGTCCAGATTGAACGCGGCATACAAGCGTGTCGTGAAGCGCACGGTCGGGTCCGCTAGGAGTCGATACGCGCCGTCGTTCAACTGGACCCGTGGTACACTCTCTAGAACTTCAGCAATTGAATGAGCGAGGCCCTCCAGCACGACCATGCGGCAGTCCTCGTCTATGATGTGAAAGCCGCCCACGATAGCCAAGTCGCCGTTATTCGCTTTTATGACTTCCTCTTCACTCAAGGAGTAGGACTGGAGGGACCCTACGATCGCGTCGCCCATGGTTTTTTGGTTAATAAGATCCACCGCGCTAAGTAACGCGCGCAAGACGCCGCCGTCTCCGTACGGAAACATCATCACTAAACGGGCGAAGGGCGCCTGAGACCCGGGGTCGCTCGCGCCAAAGGGCTGGTCCCCGACCGTTTCCCACAACCTTCCATCGACGAAGCAGCCCTCCTTCAGCGACCGCAAAGGCCGCGCCAGGCTTACGCGGACACTCACTACACTATTCGCGTCCGCGTAATGGCCCTCCTTGCAGAGGCGCTGGGCCGCGTCCAGGCGCCAGTCGTCGACGCCGCCCTTGGGCGTGACGCGCCTCTTTCTCCCGGTCACGCTCGCGGACTCGTCCACAAGGGGCCGCAGGGACGTTTCTGGTTGGGCGGTGGCCGGGCGGCTCGTCGAACCTTTACTGGACTGCGCGAAGGCCCGCGCCAGGGAGGCCGCGTTCTCCAGTAGCCCGTCGACCCTCACGTCCGCCTGGCCGTGGCTGTGGTCGTCGCCGGCCCGGCGCCAGCTGCCAATTAAAGCCGCGCGGAACAGGGCGTCGACCTCCTCCTGGGACACTTCGTCCTCGTTTTCCATGGCATGCCCGACGGCTTTGGCGACGAGCGCGAAGTGCTTCCTAGGGGCAGTAGTAAGGGAGGACCACGCGTCCAACCGACACTCCGGCTCCGACGCCAAAGCCGCCATGGCCACATCTACTTCATCCTCCTCGTCGTCCTCGCCCGGCGGCGATGGCACGAGGTCCCGGTCGTGCACCTCGACGCCCAAACTTTCCGTGGACAGGAGCTCCTCTAGAGTTTCTCGATCGATGGCCCCGGTGAGCCACGCGGCCGTATGATGCCAACAAATGGAGGCGGTCGCGCCGCGTGCATCCGACGCCGACGCCCGCCCCAGCGCCGCGACCGCCCGATCTCGCCGCGACTCGGGTGCAGGCCCGTTATACAGTAACGGCGGCTGCACCACGCAAAAGGCGCCCCGGCACCTTTCTCTCAGTAATGAATGAGGGTCCGGGGCCACGTACTTTTGCAAAGGGACCGCCTCGGACCGCACGCCGGGGAGGCGCAGCGCGCCGCTGACGCGCAGGGCCAGGGGGTTGTGCTTCTTTCGTAACTCCGCGGAGAGGAACGGAGCGTTCGTCAATTCCATCCTAATCCGCACGTACCTCAAAGCATGCGTAGAGGGCCGCGCCGGCACCGCGGACGGCGCCGCGTCATCCTCCTCATCAGAACTGTCTTCGTAGGTGTACGACTCTACAACTTCGGAAGAGCGCACGGCAATTATGGGCGCGTCGTCCACGAAGAAGTGCGACAGGTCCACGTGCAGCACTTGCGCGAAGGGCACATCCTCTCCTTCGGTCGCACCTTTTGTGCCTAACAAAAAGCACACGACGGGGTCTTCGTTCAGTGCATCTAAAGCGTCGTCCGTGGTCGAAATGCTGTGCGTCTTCTCGTACATGAAGCAGGGCGCGCCTTGCGGCGGGTCCAGCGGCCCCGGGGGGGCGGCGTCCTCCTCCGCGGCGGCGGGCACGTCCGCCACAACGTCGGCGTCAGCGTCGGCGTCGGCGTCCTCGCCGCCACTATGCTCGCCGCCGTCCTCGCCGCCGTCCTCCGCGGTGGCCGGGGCGCCGACCTCGGTCCAGTCGCCGCCCGGACACGGGCCCGTTTCGACACTCTCGCCGTTGAAATTATAGCGCAGCCAGATTTGGGGCGGCGGGTCCGCGTCCTCCGCGCGCGCCGGCTGGACGACCTCGCAGGTCACCTTGAAGGACATTGCAGCCGCACCGCTACGCCTCTCGACGCCTTAGCACCTTATAGGCAGGCCACTGCTACTGCACCCCGCCGCTGTTTTTGCTGCCCAACGTTGGACTCGGCCTCGATGGACGGCTGCGTTGCTGCCCACCAAGCTGGCGTGCAAGCTTTTGCGTCTCGCGCCCGCGCACAGAGGCTGCGCGCTAGGTATACTAGAATCACGAAGCTACTAGGATCCCTAGTCTGGTCTGCTCCGTTAGACGCACTGTGAATTCTTTGAGGCGGTGGGCGGGGATTGAGATGTTTCTGGAAGCACAACGCCTGCCTTCGACGCACAAAACCCGAAAAGGGATCTCTTCGATCGGCGGCTTGGACGGCAAAGATACACAGGGGACTTTACTACGTATGTTCGTGGCCGGGGTCTACAGCGTGGCCACGACCGCGTCCACGGCGGCGTCGGCGTGGCCCGTCAGGGGTTGCGCGAGCAACACGACGGCCGCGGTGAAGACCATCGCCAGGCGGCCCTGGAAGAGCTCCGCGCGCAGCGACAGGCCACGCGCTTTTTTGGCCGCCGCGTCGAGGTCGCCGCCGCGCGCGCCCAGCAGGAGGTCGCCACCCGAGCCGCCGTCGAAGGACCGCCGCAGTTCCCTCGCAAGGAACGCGAGGCTCATGAGCGCGAGGGGGGCCTCGACGAAGGCGTTGGGCGCGCCCTCGGCGAACTGGTTGAGAGCTTGCGGACAGCCGCAGCGCGCGAAGAGGACCAAGGGCCCGAGTCTCGCGTCCCAGGCGACTCCTGAAATAAAGGCGGCTCCCAACAAGGCCGCGCGGCCGTGCTCCCGCTCCGCGGCCCTGTAGAAGGCCCGCTTAAGCTCCTGGCGTTTTCTATACTTGATTGGCCGCGGGCTCGTCGCAAACAGGTCGCGCCAGCCCGAATTCGCATCGTCGGCGTCGACGGCGAAGAGGTCGACCGTCGGCCTGGGTGGCGTCGGCGTCGCCTGGCGCGTCGTGGCGCTCGCGAGGCCGCCGCGCTGGCGCCACTTCGCCTCTGCGAAGTTCGCGTAGTACGCCTTCTTGTAGACGCTGGCGTCAAAGACGGGGACGTCCGTCCTGACCTCGAGCGCGGCGCGTTTTGTCGGACTGAGTGCGGCCGTGACCGCTAGGAGAGAGAAGAGCGCGTGGTGCCGCATTTTGGCTGGTTTCGTGGGTCAGCGGTCACCGGAACGCGGCAACGCTTCGACAGCGTCAATCACAGCTCGGATATGATCTACGTGCAGCTGGATAGCATCCAAGGCAGTACAAAGCGGTGGTGAAGAGCTGGATCTGCAAAAACGGCCGCGGAGATCTAGATTTCTTCTATTGCTACTAAACGGGTTTCTTTGTACGGGACGGGTTTTCTTAAGACGGAAACGCCAGCTCCACCACTCACCCATGCCACCACGTGTTCATTGTAACGCAGCACATTGTCTTTTGACGTACTGCTAGCGACGAGGAAGAAAAGCTGCGAGAATAGCTCCCGGCAGATGTGCAGCGGTGACAGCGCAGCGGTGGCAGCGGTGCGCAGCGATGACGACACGGCTGCTCCAGACGCCACCGCAGCGAAGGGCGGCCTCCGCGAGCTCCTACGAATAGCCATACCGACAGCCCTCGCAAACCTCGCCGAGTATCTACCAGTCTCGGTAGCGCTGTGGTTTATAGGACGACGCGGCTCCGCGGACGACTTGGACGCCGTCGGCCTCGGCCGCTCGTATTTCAACATCAGCTGCTTCAGCACGAGCTACGGCCTGATCTCGGCGCTGCGCACGCTGTGCCCGCAGGCCGCCGGCGCGAGGAAGGGGAAGGAGCTGCACGGCTTGTACGCCCAGCGGGCGCTGGTCATCGTCGCCCTGGCCGCCCTTCTAGGCGTGGTCGGCATCTACTTCGCCGAGCCGGTGCTCATACATGTGCTCGGCCAGCCGCCGCACCTCGCCAAGCGCGCCCAGCGCTACGGCCTCGCACTTTTACCCGCTTTATTTGGCATCCCGTCCATGACCATTGTGCAGCGCGTCATTTCCGCCGAGGGCCACGTCATGGCCAATTTAATGATTTGCGCGGCGGTCTTCGCGACGGCGCCGGCCTGGAACGACGCCCTCGTGTACCGGCACGGCCTCGGCTACGTCGGCGCGGCGTGGGCGTCCTCCTTGGTGAATAACCAGTACCTCCTGCTCCAGGTGCCCTACTGCCTCTGGGCAGGCCTCGGGCACATATTTTGGCCGCGGTCGCTCCGGGAGGTCTTTGATAGAAAGGGGATCGGTGAATTCCTCGGCCTGTCGCTCCCCGGATTGGTCGCGAGCCTTCTGGAGTGGTGGTCGCTGGAATTGGTGATCGCGCTGGCCGGCACGCGGCGGTCGCCGGCCGTGCTCGCGGCCGTCGTTTGCGCGCTGAACATTCAGACGGTGCTCGAGATGTTGTGGCTCGGGGCGATGGTCGCGACATCAGTCGCCGTGGGCGCCCGCGTCGGCGCCGGCGACGCGGCGGGCGCGCGGCGTGCAGCACGGCTCGGCGTTGTTGTCTCGTTCGCCGCCGCCGCGACCACCGCTATTTGCTTGATCGCGGCGAGGCCTATGATTGCGCGCCTCTACTCGCACGATCCGGACGTCGTGGACCTCGTGGGCCGCTGCGTGCCGGCGCTCGCGCTACTGGTTTTTTTCGACGCGCAGAACGTCTGCATTCAGGGCACGCTGTCGGGCGCCGGCGCGCCCGAGCGCATCGCCGTTTCGAACCTGATCGGGTGGTACGGCGTCGCCGCGCCGGTCGCGGTGGGGCTCGTGTTCGGCCTCGACCTGGACAAAAGCGCGGCGCCGGTTCTGCTCGCCTGCAGCGGTCTGGCCTTGGGAACGTCCTTCGTCCTGCAGCTGGTCGCTCTGCGGCGTCTAGACTGGGAAAAGTTGGTTGGTGAGGCCCGGGGCAGGTTGGGCATAGGTCTCGCGGAACCCCTCCTTAGTTAAATGTGCTTAGTGTCATCGCGGCTGCGCGTTCCCGTTGATGGAGAGCAGCTGGAGCGTGTAGTCGAGGGCGGCGTAGGACGGAACGCCCCGCTTCGGCGCGCCCCTGTCGCCGAAGCCCAACACAGGCGGCACGCTGAGCTTCCGCACCTCGCCCACGCAGCACCCCGCCATGGCCGCGTCCCACGCTGGCGGGAACTGGCCGACAGGTTGCATGCCAAGGACGAAGTAGAGGGAGGAGTCGCCGCCGCGCCCGGGCACGGCCTGGCCGTCGGCGAAGGTGATGGTGCTGCCGTCGAACATCGTCCCGTCCTTCCGCAGGCGGCCCTCATATCTAATTTCGAGGTTGTCTCCTCTTTTGGCGCCGAGCGAGCACTGCGGGGGCGCCTGCAGCCGCTCAACCTCCAACACCTGCGCCTCCGTGTAGGGCCCCGTCGGCGGCAGGACCGTCGTCCGCGCTATTCTAGCGCCGCTCCCCGGCTCCAGGGCGGTCGTAAAGCGCTCCGCATCCCTAAAGGTAATCTGCAGCGGCCGCGGCGCCTTGGCGATGCGCCCGGCGATCTCCGTCGTCCCGAGCTTTTCCACGGCCTCGCCGTTGATACTTACCACGGTCCACTCGTCTTTCACGCCTTGTCTGAACGCCTCGGAGCCCGGGGCGACGTCGCTCACGACGCAGCGCAGCGAGGGCATCGAGCCGAGCGTCGTTTTTTGGTACGCCATCCCGTCGAGCTGGATGCCGAGCGCCGCGTCCTTGAACGTCACGCTGACCTCGTCGGAGACCACGTCGCTTGCTAAAGCCGGTGGCGCCGCTACGGCGAAGGCGCCGGCGGCCAGGCCCTGCAGCACGTTGCGCCGGTGCGGCAGCTCCAGCGAGTGCACGGCTGCAATTTGCAGCGCAGCGATCACATAAGACCGCATTTCAGAACACTGATGCGCACGAGTACGTGCTCTTCTGCTCGAGAGCTGAATTGAGACCCTTCAGAAACCCGAATTTATCGATTTATTGCGAAGTCCATCGTTTTTTTTTAAGTCACCTCTCCTCAATCGGCAGCACTCATGGGGGTCTCCACGTCCTCCGAGGTCGCGGGCGCCGGGATCGCGACCGAGGCGAAGCGGCGCTAATCAGCGCAACGGGCTGCCTCCCGCGTGGGAGAGCGAACGCCTGGCTCATCGGCACACGAGACTCATTATGATGCCGAACGACAGCTCAAGCAGCAGCCCGACGCCTGAGTCCCATCCATAACAGCCATGCCCAGCCTGCGAA
>Ga0302122_10000355_pt1 | contig 27682 bp, 16 predicted proteins | sample CB21_SCM_MG_FD_203115 | JGI IMG/M metagenome (GOLD analysis project Ga0302122, IMG submission 203115) | Marine microbial communities from Western Arctic Ocean, Canada - CB21_SCM | ecosystem: Environmental > Aquatic > Marine > Oceanic | place: Canada: Western Arctic Ocean | collected 2017-09-28 | reverse complement strand
GGTCCAGGCCGTCCGTGCGGTGGCGGTCGTCGTTCATCCACTGTACACTACGACAACTTATTATTAGAGGCCCTTGTCGGGCGGGCTTAGCGGCCCATGCTTCAGCCGTGTGCTGATGTGGCGTGGGTTGAGGCTGGTCCAAGCCTTTTGAGAGCTGTGGCGAAGGTGTCCGCGAAGCCCGTAGAGCTACGCTCGCACGCTGCGTCCGTGCGTGGCTGCTGTTTCTTGTCCGTGCAACTCGGAGCAAGTTCAGAAAAGCGGCAAAAAATCGTATCGAGTTTAAGCGCCGATGCACGATTCTACTACGACCGCCAACAAGCCTACGTGCCCGCTCGTGTGAGCACATCGCCTAATCTTGGCTAAAATGCTCAAAACGGGTTTTGAGCAGAGAGGCTAGGCTTGGCTTTTTTGAGAGCGAGCTTCGTTGCGACGTGTCGTTTAAGCACTGCTTCAATCGCATCGCTGTATCTGCACTGGTGCGTCAATCGCTGGCTGCATCACTGCATCACTTAACCGCTGCTCGCGCGTGCTGCAAATATCGCCTGCAGCTCACGCCGCTGAATAAAGCAATGGGCAAAGCCCAGCGCGACAAGAAGCGCGCGGCGCAGCAGCAGCAGCAGCAGCAGCCCGCGCGCGCGAAGCCGACCGCGAAGACCCTCCTCTCGCCGGAACTTCAGAATGAAGTGGAAGAGGCCGCGCCGCCACCACAGCAGCGCCACGCGGCCGTGGCGCCCCCGAAGAAGGTGAGCGCGGCGAAGCGCAAGCGGGCGGCGAAGCTCAGGCAAAAGGCCGACGCGCTCGACAGCCGAGCCGAACTGTACAAGAAGCTCCGGGACAACGGCGCGTCGGGCGAGGATCTAAGGGTGGTGCGCGCGGCCGTCGCGGGGGCGCGCCAGAGCGGCACGGCGCGCCAAAAAGCGACGGCGGCGCTCTTGAAGGAGCGGCGCGGGCTCGAACTGGACGCGGAGGAGGCGGACGCGCTGTACGCGCGGGGGGGCACCAAGCGCGCACGGCTCGACGAGGACGCCGACGCGGGCGATGAGGAGGGCGACGCCGCGTCGTCGAGCGGCGACTCGGGCGCCGACGACGCGTCCTCCTCGGACGACGAAGCGGCGCCGTCGCCCACGGACTTCGCCGCGCAGATGATGCGCCAGATGGCCACGCTGCAGGCGACGCCGGCGCCGCCCCCCAAACCGGAAGCAGTCGCGCCGGACGAGCCGGAATTGGTGGGCAAGACAGGTTACGTGCCGCGGCAACAGAAACTACCCGACGCGCTCACGAGCACGCCGAGCGCTTCATTGAATGCGCCCCTCGCACGGCCGGCGTGGATGCCCCGGGTCGAGCGGAGCGCGTCCAGTATCGCGGCGCGGTTGCGGCTGCCGGCGTGCGCTTCTGAGCAGGAGATTATTGACGCCGTCCGCACGAATGACGTGGTCGTGCTGAGCGGCGCGACGGGCAGTGGCAAGTCGACGCAGGTGCCCCAGTTTCTTTATGAGGCCGGGTTGTGCGGTCCTCAACAACTGAAGATTGCCGTGACCCAGCCGCGCCGCGTGGCCGTCGTGGCGACGGCGGAACGCGTCGCGAGCGAACTGGGGGCGGCCAATCCTTCTACGTCAAAGAATAGTTTGGTGGGGTACCGGACGCGCTACGATGCCGGCGGGCTCGGGGCCCGCACGCGTTTGGTCTTCGAGACGGACGGTGTTTTGTTAAGGGAGCTGGAGGGCGATTTACTCCTGAGGAACTACGGGGCCGTGGTCCTGGATGAAGCTCATGAGAGATCGCTGACGACGGATTTGCTACTGGGCTTGCTGGGCCGGAGCGTCCAACTCCGGCGGACGGAGTTCAAGCGCGCGCTGGACGCCAGGGAAGAAGGTGTCTTGGGGCCGCTAAAAGTAATAGTCATGTCCGCGACGCTCGACGCGCAGAAGCTGTGCGACAACCAAGAACTGTGGTCTCCGCCGCCTCGAGCTTTGACGATCGAAGCGCGGCAGCACCCGGTGAGCATTCACTTCGCGCGGGAAACTGTTTTAGAAGATTATGCCGACGAAGCCCTGAAGGTGGTCCGGAGGGTGCACCAGGACAGCGCGGACGATGGCACTATATTAGTATTTCTCACAGGAAAAAGGGAGATCGAGGCCTTCTGCGCCGAATTGAGGGACGGGCCGCTGGACGTGGCACCCTTGTACGCCCAGATGCCCTTATCAAAGCAGCGCCAGGCCTTCGCGCCCAAGCGGGACGGGTATGCGCGGAAAGTCGTCGTGGCGACGGACGTCGCGGAGACGTCGCTGACGATCCCGGGCGTGATTCACATCGTCGACTGCGGCCGGGCCAAGCGCCAAGTTCTAACTGACGGCAATAGCGGCGCCGTGGCGCACCGCGTGGCCTGGATCGCGCGCGCGAACGCCGACCAAAGGGCGGGTCGCGCGGGGCGCACGGGCCCGGGCCACTGCCACCGCTTGTATTCGTCGGCGGTCTACGCCGAAACATTTGAAGCGTCGGAGAAGCCGGAGATTTTGCGGCTGCCGGTCGTCGACGTCGCCTTGCGGGTCAAGGCGTTGGGCGTGCGCGACCCGTCCTCGTTCCCCTTCCCGGACAGGCCGCCTTCATCAAGCGTGGTCCAAGCCTGCGACGCCTTGGCGCGACTGGGGGCGCTCGCGAATGTGACGCCGTTCACAAAGGCGCCGCTGTCCGATCTCGGTCAGGCGCTCGCGTCCCTGCCGGTCGGCGCGAGGCACGCCGCCACGCTAGCCTACGCGGGGCGCATAGCGAAGGGCATGCCCGAACAGAAGCGCGAAGGTTTTGCCTCGCTCGCCGTGGCCTGCGTCGCCGCGTCTAGTGAGCAGTCGCCGTTCCGGGAGGGCGAGGCGTCCGAGGCGCAGCGGCGGGCCTTCCGCCACCCTTTGGGTGATGCCCACGCGCGCCTCCTGGCGCTCGGGGCCTACGCCGCGGCCTCCGATAAAAACGCGTTCTGCGATGCGCACGGTTTAGACGAAGGGGCTTTAAACCGCATGGCGCGCCTCTACGATTCCTTGCGGCGGTCCTGCGCGAAGACCGGCGTCTTCAGCAAAGTGGCGCCGCTCGAGGACTTGGCGCCGGGCTCCGCACAGACGGACTCGAAGCTCGCCAAGTGTCTGACCGCGGGCGGCCTCGACCGCGTCGCGCGCTTGGCGGAACCTTCCCAAGTTATGGCGGCGGCGCGGCGGGCGTGCGCGCAGCGCGGGGACGTGTGGGACCCGCGTTCATTGAACGCGCACGACCGGGACTGCGCCTACGAGCTGTTGGGGGGCGGCGGCTTCTGCTACGTGCACCCCGCGAGCGCGGCGCACGCGCGGTCCCGGGCGGACCTGTCGGAGTTTGTGGTGTATGCCAACGTGCGCGCCGGGATGACGGGCCGGCGGCGGCTGGAGGACGTCACGTGCATCGACGGGCGGTGGCTCGCGCAGCTGGGGCATGGTTTCGTGGCGCTCGGGGGGCCTTGCAGTACGCCGGAACCGACGGTGGTGGACGGTACTATTCGCTCTTTTCGCAAAGCGTCGCTCAAAAGACAAGGCGAGGCGTGGGCGCTGCCGCTCGTGAGCGCAGCACTCGCATCGTTCGCCGCGGAGGACCAGGCCGAGGTCCGTGCGCGCGTGGCGCTCAAGGCCTGGGGCGGCGACGACCTGCTCGAGGCCTGCGAGCGGACGGTCCCGTTAGGTGGGGCCGCGCCGACGGCGCGAGGCGTTGTGCTTGTACGGGCGCTGGCGGGCGCCGGGGACACAAATGGGGCGCTCTTAGCGGCGCTGCAGGGCGGCGCGCGAACTGCGTTCCTCGCGTGCGTCCGGGCCGCGCGGCGCGCGGACGTCGCGGCCCGCGTCGACCAGTCCGCTGTGGAGTAAGTTTGTGAGGGCCTCAAAGTCACCCGTAGTAAATTCCGTAGTAGATAGATGGTGCACTTGATAAAAAGCCTTAGGTCGCGAGCCCTGCGGCCGCGGCCCGCACGCGCCCCGCGGCCGCGTCCGCCACGCCCAGTAGATCGTCGCAGTCGTTGTCGACCAGCGCGACGGCGTCGAAGAGGCGGTCCAGGCTCCGCTCGAGCGCCGCGCCGTCCCCGCCCAACGTCGAGAGCTTCGGCAGTAACCCGTCCACCGCCGCCCCGAAAGATTGGGCGGCCCGCGCCACGCCGTCCGGCTCGTTCTTCCGCGCGGCCCGAGCGGGCGAGGGCGATTCCTCGACGACGGGCGGCGGTTCAACAACAGGCGTCGGCGGTATCGCCTGTTCCGCCGCCAGCGCCGCGTCCACGGCAGCCTGCGCGCCGCGGCGGTCCCGTCGAATGGACCGCTCCTCCAGCCGCTCGCAGGCCGCCACCAGGTCCCACCCCAGCTTGCGCGTGAACGCGTGGGCCATGGACCGACACAGATCCTCGGCGTTGTGGGCCGCGTGGCTCAGGTCGTCCGCTCGCGCATCGCCCGGGAAGGCGCGCCGTAGGAGCGACGCGTTGGTCTTGACGTAGGCGATGTCATCGAGGAACGCCTTCAAAGTTTTGTAGTGCTGGGCGTCCACGCGCGCGCGCACGACACCTAGATCTAAGGGCTCCGTGACCACGCTCAGGTACTCCGGCTGCTCCTCGGGGTCGACCGGCCGCCATAAAGGTGCGAGGGCGCGGTCGTTCCGCAGTTCTCTCAAGCACGCCCGCAAGAACACCCGTAATTCCCGCAAGCAGTGTCGCGCCTTCTCGTCGTTCTTCTTGACCGGCACGACCACGACCGGGGGCGCTGAAACTTCCTCCACGAGTTCCTTCTCGGGCGGCGGCGCCGATAGCGCTTCTAATGCTGCGTTAAAGGCGGCCTTCACGTCCAGTAACCCCGCCGCCCAGAAGGTCCGGCGCGCATCTTGAGAGATGGGCTTGACCACGGCCGTCTCCGCACTTAGGAGCCAGCTCGGCCGCGGCGCCTCGCCATCGTCGACGGTCGCTAGAACGACGAGGCGCTGGTCTCGCCGCACCTCGGCCAATAAAGTCGTCCAGGCCAGATGCAACGCATCCGGCGCCTGCGTGCACCACCCGTCGACGGCCGGCACGACCAGCACGGCGTCGCCGCCCGGCGCGGCGCTTCGACGCGCATCCCGCGCGCGCGCCGCCAGGCACGCGTCCAGCGGCAGCCCCGTCCGCGCGCTGTCCCGCAATAGTGTAGCATACCCGGCGTCCGCCACGCCCGCCCCCCGATCTTTTAAGGACTGGGCCGCCGCGGCGAGGACGACGTCCCGGGCCCGCGGCTCGTCCGCGCTCACCACGACGGTGGCGGTGGCCGCGAAGGCCGCTAACGCGCGTCGAGGCGCCCTCCACGCCGCCACGGCGGCCCCCATGACGGCCCGCGCGCCCGTCTCCTCGCTTTCCTTTTCGACCGGACGCACGCACAAGAGCTTTAACACGTCCTCTACACTGGCTTTGTAGAGCGGCTCCCGGTGCGGCGCCAGGGCCGCGAGCTGGCAGGCGTCGCCCTCGGCGTCGGCCCGTCGCAACGCGGCTGGCGCCGCCCGCCGCGCGGCCAGCTCGAAGTCCCGCGCGCTCACTATAACGGCGCTCCGTTCGCCCGAAGTATTGGAGTACAGGTCCGGCCGCGCGCGCCGCACGGCCCCGAGGGCCGCTTCCGCACACAATGCTCGTAAATCGGCCCCGCAGAAGCCCACCGTCCGCGCGGCCAACGCACGTAACAGCGGCATCGACGGTTTCGACCGCACCGACCAATCTTTGGTATGCAACGCCAAAATAGCCCGCCGCTGCTCCTCCCCCGGCGCCTCGAAGGCCAGCTCCCGGTCGAAGCGCCCGGGTCTTCGTAAAGCCGGATCCAACGCGTCCGGTCGATTCGTGGCGCCAATCACCACAACGTCTCCCCGATCGGCCAGCCCGTCCATCAAGGCCAATAACGTAGCCACGACGGAATGCTGGGCTAATTCCCCGGACCCGCCTCGACCGGCGACGCGCGCCGGCGCCAACCCGTCCAATTCATCGAAGAAAATGATCGACGGCGCCTTCGCTCGCGCCTCGTCGAACAGGCTCCCCAGCGCTTTTTCAGCTTCTCCGACGTACTTCGATAGGCAGTCGGCGCCGTTCCGGACAAAAAAAGCCACGCCGCCCTTTTTTTCGTCGCTCTTTTCGCTCGGTTGGCGGTTTTTTTGTATATGCGCTGAACAAGCCTGGGCCAACTGCCGAGCGACGAGTGTTTTTCCGGTGCCCGGCGGGCCGTGGAAGAGCACGCCGCGGGGGGGCTTGATGCCCAGCGACTTAAATAAACCGGGCTCCTTGAGCGGGAGCAACACCATCTCCTCCAAGGCCTTCAAGTGGTGGTCCAACCCGGCGACGCCCTCGAAGGCCTTCACCAATTGCTTCGGCTCTTGTGTAACCTCCTCGTCCGAACTACTAGAAAGGTCCATCTCATGCTTTTGTTGAGGTAAAACAGCACCGGACCGCCTCCTGGAGAGCTGGTCGGCGCCGCGCCGCGCGGCCGAGGAGTCGCTGTCGAACATGGGCGGCGGCGGCGGCGGCCGGCGCCGCCGCGGCGGCCGCCGCGGCGGACTGGGCGCGTAGCCGCCCACGCGGCCCCGCCGGTCGTCCTGCCGGTCGTAGCCCGAGTCGTTCGAGTCCTCGGCGCCGGCGAAGTAGCGGTTCCCGCGCGGCGGCGCCCGCGCCAAACCCCGGTTCGGCGAGTTGCCGCTCACGTTTATCGGCCGGGCCTGGCGTCGCGACCGCCGCGGGTAGCGCTCGACGCTCGACGACGAGCTCCTCGCTCGTCTAGAGTTCCGCGTGCTGCGCCGCGTCGCCCGCCGCGGGTTCCGTCGTCGTGCGACGCCGTCGCTGGAGCTCTCGTCCTCGTCGTCCTCGTCCTCGGAGCTCTCCATCGGTTCGAACTCTTCCGACTGGTTCCGCGAGTCCGGGCGCCGCGGCGCGTCGTCGTCGCTCGGCCACTTTGTCGCCGGCTGCAAGAGGGCCGCCCGGTCCACGGCCATGTCGTCCGAGTCCTCCGGCTCGGGGTCCTCCGGCGTCTTGCCCGTCGGTTGCAGTGGCGCGGCGTCGTCGGCCGCGGCCGCTTCCTCCGGCGCCGCGGCCGCCTCCGCGGCGTCTTCCTCCGCGGCCTCCTCTTCCGGCGCCGCCTCCTCCGCGGCCTCCTCTTCCGGCTCGTCCTCGTCCGCGCAGCCGCGCTTCCGCGCCGGCAGTGGCAGTTCTGCCTCGTCCTCGTCCTTGTCCTCGTCCGCGCGGCCGCGCTTCGGCCGCCGCGTCGGCAGCGGCGCGTCTTCCTCGTCCTCGTCCGCGCGGCCGCGCTTCGGCCGCCGCGACGACGCCGGGAACTCGTCGTCGTCGTCGTCGTCCTCCTCCTCCTCATCCGCGCCGTCCCCGTCGAAGCCGTCGTCGGAGCCGTCGTCGCCGTCGCTCTCTACGATCCGGCGCCGCGCGCCGCGCGCCGCGCGCGCCGGCCGGCGGTGCTCCTCCTCCTCCGGCTCGCCGTCCTCCGCACCGCTGCGCCGCGGGCGGTCATTGGCGGGCATTTGAAACTTTAGCTCTTTTTGCGGCGTTGGCGTGCGGTGTGGCGCAGATTTTTTTGCCTGGTCGTCGTGCGGTCGCTAACCAACGGTATTCCAGTCCTCCGCAGCTCCTGCGGCAGTGTGTGGAGTGTGTGCAGCGAGCTGTTTGCCAAGCTTGCGAGAGAGGGCTTTGAAAACTCGCGAATTTCAACGGGGGGCTGATCCGTCCGGTAGGCGTGCCGGACCGGTGGGAGACCTGAGTTACACAAAACCCGCACGTAGCATTCAGCGGCGCCGCACAATCGCAATTCCACGCGGCACTGCCCTCCTAGCCCGCGCTGCGCCAGCATCACTCCAGATCGTCGGTAACACGCCTCAGCAACACGCGCACAGCAAGTCCGCCGCTCTCGCAAGCGGAGGGTGGCCTGATCGCCTTTGAATTTGCAGCAGCCTTTACGCACGCCCGCCGACGCGAGCGCGTGTGAGACACGATGGCCAACGAGGTCGTGGTAATACCGCGGAATTTTAGGGTCAGTGCCCGGCGTCCCTCGCTTCTGCCTTTGCGCGCGCCGGTCCGACCCTCCCCGCCCCTCCCCGCCCCCTGCTGCATCGCACCTCCCTCGCCAGCGGTGCGACGCCGTCCGTCCGCCACCAGCACACCGAGAGGGGCCGCCACACTCACCGCCCGTCCCCCGCAGCTCCTGGAGGAACTCGAGAACTTCGACAAGGCGCGCGGCGACATGACCATCTCCTGCGGCCTCAAGGACGCGACGGACGTGTTTTTGACGACGTGGCAGGCGTCGATCATCGGCCCGCCGGGCACGCGCTTCGACAACAACATCTACGGGTTGGAGGTCGTGTGCAGCGCCGAGTACCCCCGCCAACCGCCGGAGGTCTTTTTCCAGACGCGCGTGAATTTGAGGGGCGTCGACCCGCGGACGGGCCGCGTGGACCTCGGGACCCTGCGGCAGCGGTGGACGTACGACTGCGGCATCGCCACCGCCCTGGGGTACGTGCGGCAGGAGATGTCCAAGCCGGCGTCGCGGAACCTGGCGCAGCCGCCGGAGGGCGAGATGTTCCCGGCGCGGAGCTAAAGGCGGGGGGGTTCTTTTATGCCCCGAACCCCCCCGCGCCCCCGGGCGCCCCGCCAGGTGTAAATTCTCTATGCATTTATCACGTTACCCCCTCGACGAGCACGCCGGCCGCGAGCTCGACCTCCAGACCGAGCTCCTCCGCGACGCTGTCGGCGCGCGAGGCCCGAATCGTCGCGGGCGGCGAGAGCATCTCGAGCTCGCCCACGACACGATCAATGTCTGCTGCGGCGTCCTCGGCGTCGGCGGCCGCGGCGCGGCGCACGGCGCGGAAGAACGAACACACGGCCGCGGCGCCAAGAGCGACGGCCCCGACGATGACCGCGACCAGCACGACGGCGTCGTCGTCCATGGCCCGCCCGCGCGATGCGAGGGCACACGAACTGCCAAGCGACAGCGCTTCTGTCTCCCGGCGGTGCGACCGGTGCTGCCCGCCGTCCTCCTCGAGCTGTGGTGTGGCCAGGGGCAGCTTCGCAGCGCCCAGGCGCTCTTTCAAGGGCCCAGGCGAGGGGCAGCTTCGCAGAGCCCGGGCGCCCTCCGCAAAAGCCCAGGCGAGGAGCAGCTTCGCAAGAGCCCAGAGTCTCTCCGCAAGAGCCCAGGCGAGTGGCAGCTTTAGGCGCCCGGAGAGCAAAAACCCGTGCGTAAAACCCGAACCCGAACCCGCACCCCCTATCTGCGTTTTCAAGCGTCCGCGCCCATTACCATCACCACCGTGACGAAGACACTGCTTGGTGGCGTCTGACGAGCCCACTCGGCTGCAGAGTAAGCTCAAGCCAAAGATCAATAGCTGGATCGCGTCCTGGTTCTAGACGCCTTAGCCCACGCGACGGCTGCTCCGTGCCCACCGCTCGCATCGCTGAACGAGCATGAACTCCCCGTCGCCCTCGAAGGCCACCGCGCGCGCGCCCGCGAAGAGAGCGGCCAAAGGCAGCAAGCTGGCCGAAGCCGCCTCGACGGCCAGCCTCTGGCTGCTGGCGCTCGCCGGCGGCGCCGCGTTGCTCGCGCGCCACGCCCTCGACGCGTGCAACTGGGTCGCGCACCCCGACGTGGGGCGGGCCTTCACTGTCGCCGAGTGCCACGACCTCCTGGGCGCCGCCGCGCGGGCCGCGCCCGCGGCGAAGCGGGCGGCCGCCGCGGATTTAGTTTTCCAGTTCGTGCTCTCCACGCGCCGCGAGGGCGCGCTGTGGCTCGGGCTCGGCCTCGGGAGTTTGTATGCTCTCTCAATACCCTTCGACCAGCGCCATTCGGCGCTGTTCGTGCTCGCGGCCAGCGGGTCGCTCGCCGGCGCCGTCGACGCGGGCCACGCCGGCTTCATACAGGTCGGCGCCTCGGACATGCTCACCGACAAGGGCAAACGGGGCGCCCAAATTCTCTGCGCCTTCTGGCTCGCGGCGCTGCCGGGCCTCTGGGCCGGGTGTTGGGCGTCGCGGGCGAAGGCAAAAGCCAAGGACGAGCTCATGGGCCGGACTCACTCCTTCCTGCGGAAGGCCAAGAGCGGGGGCAACTTGAAGGTTAATTAGATAAAAGTGGAGCCCCGAGCGCGAGATACGTGGAATGCATCGCCGGATAACTCCATGTTGTGGTCACGGGTCTTCCGCGTCCGAGAAAGACACCATCGCGCTGTCCAGCAGCGGCGGCCGCCGCATGAGCTCGGCGTCCCGCCACGCGACACAGTGGGCGTCGGCGAAGAAGCCGTGGGCCACCGGGTACTCCGAGAACGAGTAGCCGTCGGGCAGCGTACAGTGCCGCGGGAAGAAGGCGACACCCGCCCGCCTCGGGGCGAGGGCCAGCGTGCTTTGAGACGGCGCCTCGGGCCGCGCCGGCACCGCGGGCGGCATAGTGCTCATGACCGGCCGGCGCGGGACGCGCGGCGACGGCGGCTCCGTCGAGGGCGGCGACACATTGGGCGGCGTGACGCACGGCGTGCGGGGCGGAAGCGCCCGCCGATCCGGCGCGGCCGGGGACACGGCCGGGCGTGCGCTCGCGGCCGCCCCGCGGGACGACGTGCCGGTCGGGGACACGGCCGCGGGGCGCGCGGGGCTGCCGGGACTCGGCGTCCGGGGCTGCCGCTTGCGCTTGCCCCCGGCATGGAGGCCGAGGGGCCGGCTCTCCGCTTCCATATGGTGGTTAGTGGTGAATTGCCCAGCGCCGCGACGCGCGTCCAAAGCGCCCGCCGGTGCGGGCCGGGCTACCAGAGGTCGCGCCGGCGTCCGCGGCCTGTGAAAGGCAGCCCACGTGCAGTTTCCCGCGCGGCGTGGCGCTGCGTTTGCACCCGTGCCGGCCTCAAAAAACCTGAGAGGGCCACCTGTGGGGCGTTTTGGCGATAGTTGAGGGCGCTTCCCCGCCGGCCCGCGGCCCGGCCGGGGGGTGGCGGACCGTGGTCGAACCCCGCGAGCCAGACGACGAGTCCCGTGCGCGTCTCGGTAGTCCCCCCCAGGCTTCCTAGTGACGAGATGTTTACGCGAAGTAGTCCCCGTAGGTCGTCAGCCGCAGCAGGTCGGCGAAGATGCCCGCCGCCGCCAATTCCGCGCCGGCCGCGGCACCCTTAATAATGAGGGGCGCCGTCACGTACCGGTCCGTGGTGAACGCCACGAGGTTCTCGTTCTTCTTGAGGCGGTACAGGGGGTCCCGTTTCGTCGCCGCGATGATCTGCACCTTGCATACGTTATTAGAAACGTCAATTTCAAAGGCATACCGTAGGACCGTTTCTTCCGTAGACGCGGACGCCAAGCGGGCGTCCATCTGCTCGTTCACGCCGGCCTTGCACAGGTCGTTGACCACCTGCTCGTTGACGTCGCCTGTGTACGTTTTCGAAGCCAAGTCTTCCGGTAAAAAGGACTCCACCCGGACATCACTTAAATCGATGGCCATGCCTAATTCCCGGGCCAAGATGACCACCTTCCGCGCCATGTCCTCGCCACTCAAATCTTCCCGCACATCGGTCTCCGTATACCCTTGGGCCACGGCCTCCCTTAACGCATCACAAAAAGTCGTTTTCCCGGGCGCGTGACACCTTAAAACATACGCCATGGTGCCGCTCAAACACCCTCTTATTGAGTGCACCCGATCCCCCGTAAGTGTGAGATCCTTCATGGTACTCAAAATAGGCAAAGATGCGCCCACACTCGACTCGTAGCGCCACCTCGAATTCGAATCCCGCGCCGCTTTGGCCACAGCTTCCCTTCGAGCCGCCGGTCCAGAAGCGACCACTTTGGAAGGACAAACAATAGAAATGCCGTTCCGTAGCCACCGCTCGTAGTAGGACGCGACCAATTCACTTTGCGTGGAATCGATGACGACGCGCTGCGGGTTCAAGTCGCCTTCGAGGAACTCCGTCAACGCGTCCAGGTCGAAGGCCGTGCCGCCCTCTAAGCCGGCCTCGATGGACAAGGCCTCCTGGCCTTCTACACCTAACAAGCCGCCGCCCCGTTCCCTCCGTTCGCCCTCGTAGAAGCACATTCGTTTACTGTCGGCCGCCGCGGTTACCTGAATGATAAAGTCGTTCTCCTGGCGGAGCTGGGCCTGTTGGCGCTTCAATTGGGGCATGAGCTCCTGGCCGAGGCGGCCCGTGACGCCGAGCACCGCCACATTTGCAACTGTTTCACTTAAAGTAAAGGCCGTGTGTGCCGCCCGTAAAGCGCGAGTAGCGTCTTCTTTCGCGACACAAACGGCAATTTGTCTTTCGGAAGAGCCCTGGGCGATCATCGCGATGTTCACGCCCGCTTTAGCTAAAGCGTTCATGAAGGTCGCGGACGCACCCGGAGATTGCACCATGCCTTCGCCGACGATGGCGATGATGGACACGTTTTCTAACAGAGAAGCGGAGTTCACCCTGGACCGGGAGAACTCCAGCTCGAAGGCGCTCTCCACGGCTTTGAGAGCCTTCGCGCCCTGGTTCGTCGGGATGGCGCACGTGATGGAGGCTTCCGAAGAAGCTTGAGTGACCATCAGCACGGCCACGTCGGCCTGCTTCAACGCGCCTAATACGCGCCGTCCTAGTCCGGCTGACGAGTCCGCTAAAAGAGCGCCCTCGAGTGTTAAGAGTGAAGCGTCGTCCACCGACGTGATGCCCTTAATCAGAGAATCCCGCTTCTCCACGTGGCCGTCCTTCCAGGAATCCGTGAGGGCGTCACTTCTACCTTGAATCACAGTACCGGCAAAGGCCGGGTTAAAAACATTTCTGACAAAGACCGGAATGTTGTCATCGATGCACGGCGCCATGGCCGACGGGTGCAACACTTGCGCGCCGAAGTACGCGAGCTCCATGGCCTCGTCGTACTTTAGCGAGGCGATGGGGAAGGCTTCCGGGACGCGCCGCGGATCCGCTGTATACACGCCGTCCGTGTCCTTCCACATGGTGACCCGCGACGCTCGTAACAAACGAGCGAAGATGGTCGCCGAGTAGTCCGAGCCACTTCGCTTTAAAGTAGTGGGCACGCCGTCCTCGGAGGTCGCGACGAAGCCAGTACATACTAAAACGCAGGCTTCTTTTGCGTAGTCCACGGCGTCGAACTGGGCGCCGTTCACAGACCACCAGTCGTACATTTTTTGCGTTGTTTGCGTCCAGAGAGGTACGACTCCGGTAGTAGACGTAGAACCTTTTTCTCCTAACCCTTCGGACTCGGACTTCACCACTAGGACTTCTCTAGCGTCCACCCAATCACAAGCAGCACCAGTAGTCTGCAGATACGCCAAGAGCGTCTGGGCGGACCAGATCTCGCCGAAGCCCGTGACGACCTCGAGCGTAACCGCCGGGACGGTTTTGATCATCCGCAAGGACCGCACGACGCTCAAAACGTCGGCCGCGTCGGTTCTAATGCGCTCCGCGATCGGTTTGACGATGTCGGGCGGTGCTAACTCGGCTAGCGTCGCGAGTTGGCGATCGACGGCGTCGTCCAAATACGTCGAGGCCAGGTCAAAATCGTCCAGTGCCGCGTCCACGACTTTGATAAGTAGGTCCGTCATGCCGCCCATGGCGCTCACGATGGCCATGGTCGGGACTCCTTCTCCTTCCCTTACCGCTTCATTTAGTAGGAGGTCGCCCACCGTCCGGTATAACTCAGCGGTGGCTAACGAAGCCCCGCCGAACTTGTGGACCTCCCAGGCCTTGTTGGCCCCTCTCGGCTTCACGGCCTGGGCCATGGGCGCCGCCTTGGGCTCCTCCATGACCGCTCGTAAAACGTGTCGCGTCGCGTGCGGGGGCGCCACGAGCGCACGTGCGAGCGCGCAGAGCGCTAGGATACGCAGCATCATCGTGCGCTGTTACGTCCTTTGCTGCGGGCTGGCGTGAAACCGCAGCGCCGCGCAGCGCCGGTGTTGCCCTCTGCAGTGCTGTGTTGCTCTGGCGGTCTTTGTGGCCGCAGCGATCGCCGCACCACGCAACCTGGGATCGCACGTATTCTAAGTGGCTCCCGTGCACGTCTGTGAGCTGCCAGTGCCGCGATGGCTGCGATAGGTGAGCAGGCGGAGGCTCGCGGTGTGGAGAGTTGGATCCAGCAAAAGCCGCGCGAGGCGTCCCTGCAGTCGCCGGGCACGTGTCGGAGGGCTTGTGGGCGGGGTGGGGCGCTTGGGGTGCAAGTTGCCTTCCTCTATCTTCGTCGAACTAAGATATAGGGCCGGATGCGTGGTTGGAGGGCTGGCCGGAGGCATGCGAGAGGTTTTTAAGGCGCATGAGTGGGGTTGATTTTGGTAAACCCGAACACATCTTAAGAGTTGAGCCAGATCGCCCGTCGATACCAAGGTTAGTTCCAACGCTAAACACATTCCTCCCTGCCCACAACGCTCGCAAAGCGTCCAGAATCACATTGGCCAGCTCCGGTGTAACGGCGCCGGTATCTCGTGCGCTGGTTATCGCGACCGGCTGGCATGGAAGAAAGCCGAGTTACTGCACCACGACACCCACCCCCAGCCGTCGCGCAGCGCATATATGCGGCGCGGCCGCACCCCCCCGCTGGCCCGAACGCCGCGCGCCGGCGCGCGCTTCATTCAGAGGCAAGAAGATGTGTTTGCAGCGATCCGACCGCGCGCCGCCCACAGGCTTTCCGCAACCATGGTGAAGCTCGCCCTCCTCGCGGCCCCGGCCGCGGCCCTCGTGGCGCACAAGAACTCGCTGCCGCTCGCGGCGCCGCGCGCTGCCGCAGCGAACGTGGAGATGAAGTACCGCGTGGCCGTAATCGGCGGCGGCCCCAGCGGCGCGTGCGCCGCCGAGGTCTGCGCCAGCGAGCCGAACATCGAGACGTACATCATCGAGCGCAAGTTCGACAACGCCAAGCCCTGCGGCGGCGCCATCCCCCTGTGCATGGTCGAGGAGTTCGACCTGCCGTCGGAGATCATCGACCGCAAGGTGCGCAAGATGAAGATGATCTCGCCCTCCAACGTCGAGGTCGACATCGGCTCGACCTTGAAGGACGACGAGTACATCGGCATGTGCCGCCGCGAGGTCATGGACGGCTACCTGCGCGACCGCGCCGTCGCCAAGGGCGCCGAGCCCATCAACGCCCTGGTCACGTCCATCGACTGCCCCGCGCCCGGGGATAACGCCGGCCGCTACAAGATCCACTACTCGCGCAACGACCTCGGCCGCAAGGCCGAGCCCGAGACGCTCGACGTGGACGTCATTATTGGGGCGGACGGCGCCAACAGCCGCGTGGCCAAGGCCATCGACGCCGGCGAGTACAACTTCGCCATCGCCTTCCAGGAGCGCATCAAGATCAGCGACGAGAAGATGGAGTTCTACGACGAGCTCGCGGAGATGTACGTCGGCGACGACGTCTCGCCCGACTTCTACGGCTGGGTCTTCCCCAAGTACGACCACGTCGGCGTCGGCACGGGCACGGTCGTGAACCGGCCGGGCATCAAGGCCTACCAGGACGCCATCCGCGAGCGCGCGGGCGACAAGATCGCGGGCGGCAAGGTCATCAAGGTCGAGGCCCACCCCATCCCCGAGCACTACCGGCCCCGCCGCCTCAAGCACCGCGCCATGTTGGTCGGCGACGCCGCGGGCTACGTGACCAAGTGCTCGGGCGAGGGCATCTACTTCGCGGCCAAGTCCGGCCGCATGGCCGGCGAGGCCGTGGTCAAGGCCATGGCCGGCGGCACCAAACTCCCGACCGAGGACGAGCTCAACGACGGCTACATCAAGCCCTACGACAAGCTCTACTTCCCGACCTACACGGTCCTGGACATCCTCCAGAAGGTGTTTTACACGAACAACGCGGCGCGCGAGGCCTTCGTGGACATGTGCCGCTCCGAGTACGTGCAGGACGTGACCTTCCAGTCGTACCTCTACAAGCGCCTAGTGACGCCCAACCCGGTCGAGGACTTCAAGCTCCTCTTCGGCACGGTCGGCTCCCTCCTGCGCGGCCGCGCCATCGCGACGCCGGACAAGCCGTTCAGCAACCCCGTGGAGTCGCTCAAGCGCCTCTAAAGAGCTGTTTTTCGGACGCTGCCGGCACCGTGTTCAAGTTGAAACACTAATCTTCGTTTACCCATATTCTATACCTGGAGGTCCGGTCCCCAGCCCAGGCTCGGCGGCTTCGTCTTACTCCTCGATGGCGTCTTTGAGCGGCGGCGTCGCGGCGGCTCGAAGTCCGCACCAGGGCCGCGGCGACGGCGTTCCGGCTCCAGGTGCGTCTATCCTCCAGGACGCGGCGGGCCGATGGAGCGTCCAAGCGTGTCTCGCGGGCGAAACCCGTTTAGGACTTTCATTTTCACTGCCTCGATTTCCTGAGCTGAATCACTGCGCGGCGCGACAGTTATCAACGGTTACGCGTGTGGTCTGTTTACCGACCGACACCTCGCCAGACAAAGGACGCGCCGCCGCCGCGCCGCCTCAAAAGGTCCCAGACAAAACCCAAAAACCAGCCGACTCAAGCTAGAGCTAGAGAGACTTCAGGATGGGCTGCGCGGCGTCGACTGAGCAGACGCCCGAGGAAGCGGAGAAGGCCAAGAAGAAGGCCGGGATGCGCGGGAGCCTCGTGAGCGACCACTCGATTAAGAGCCACGCCGAGCGGCAGACCACGCCGCCGGGCCCACCGGGCACGCATAAGGAGGAGTACTACAACGCGATCACGGGCGAGACGACGACCATCACGAAGTCGAACACGCCGTCTCACCACGCGCCCGGCTCCCGCTTGTTCAGGCCCAGCGCGCGTGCCGTATTTGAGCTAGGATACATTAACCACGCTCAAGGGGCCCGGTTTGTAGCGTTGACCGTGCGGTGCCGCGAACGGCGCTCGTGAGTGACGCGGCGGCGAAGTGCCAACCCGGTTTCAGCTTATGACAATTAGCCCTCTTTCTGGGCCGCCCGCGGCGCCGGGCCCGCGCGCGTATGCGCGCGCGGGTCTCGCCGCGGCCAGCCTGGGCGCGACGCAGGGCCGCGCCCGCGCGGCGAGCGACGGCGGCGGTGACCGCGGCCTCTTCGACTCCGAAGCGCTGCGCGAGTCTCTGGAAGAGGCGGACGTCCAGTTCTTCTTCGCCCTGGCGGAGCAGGACTCGCAGAAGACGATAGTGTCCGAGTTCGGCACCGCCTCCCCCGAGACGCCGGCGCCGCTTGTAATAAAACGCTCCTGGGGCGAGTTCAGTTTAACAGATGGAGCGGTCGTCGCAGGGTGGTTGGTCTGCATGGCCGTCTTCCTGACGGGGCTGTGGCAAAGAACAATACTACTCATGCGGGAGAAAAGTAGGGCGGACCCGATCTACTACGCGGGCATCGCTCTGATCGCCGTCGGGACCTTGGTGCTAGTGGGCTACTTCGTGGTCCGCGTGGAGGGCGTGCGGGCCGCGGTGCGCGCGTCCCTCTCGCCGAGCGACGCGCACGAGTACGTCAAGCTCATCCCGGGGGCCTTAACCATGAAGGCGCGGCGCGAGACCCCGGCCGTGCGGCGCTCGGCGAACATGCTGCTGGAGCTCGGCGCCTTTGTGCTCTTCGTGACGCCGTGCGTGGACATCGGCCTCATGTCGAACCTGGTCCTCGCCGACAACGCGTACCTGCCCTTTGCGGTCCCGACGCTCGTCGTCGTCGCGAGCTGCGTGAGTAGCCTCTGGCTCCTGGTCCAGGTCTTCGTGCGGGGCAGCCGCGCCCGCGCGTCGGTCGGCGCGACGTACCTCGACCTGCACCTCTTCTGCGTCTACCTCGCGGCCGTCGCGCTCGTCGTCGCGATCGTCCTCAGGGTCACGTTGGGGCCCGCGACCGCGCGCAAGGTGGCGCGACACTACGACGACGACGAGGACGCCGGCGACGACGAGGAGGTCTTCCGCACGCAAGCGTACATCCGCAGCGGGCTGCTCGCGTGTGTCCTCGCGGTGTTCGTCCTCGGAGTGCGACTACGCAGGGTCGCCGGCACGCCCCGGCCCCGGCTCGGGTCGCCGACGCCGTCCCAGACGCGTGCCATCGAGTTCCGCACGCGCGGGAGCCCGTCCCTGGGCCACGGGTACGGCGCGTGATTGTCAACAACACTCGAGATCCAGGTACGTGCGCCCCCAGGCCCGCGCCCCCGTCCTCCGGGGTCCACCCCTGCAACTAATGTGTAAATATAGGTATCCAAACCGGCTACTTATGTGCATTCCCGATGGGTGAGTGCGCACAATGCCCGTGTGTGTGTGACGGAGTAGGAGACTGGTGAAAACCCGTTTTATGGGCCACAAAACCCGCAAAAGCCTAAGATGGAGCTCTACAAGCTTGTAGAGGAGCTTAGAACTCCTTGCTGTGCGCGTGACTGGTCTGTCAGGGCCTACCGCGCGTGGGAAGTGGCCTGCGTAAGAGCAGAGCACGCGTCTGCGGCTGCCGAGGCAGCCCCGAGTGTGATGCGGGCCGTGCTCCTGGCGGCCTGTGCCGCGGCCCAGATGCCCCTGACGCGCGACGAGGTCGCGCGGGCGTGGGAGGCCGCGCGGGCCATGCCCCAGCAGAAGGCGCCGGCCAACGCCTTTGAGGTCAACCGCCACGAGTGGAGCCACGGGCGGAACCACGATATGAATCCGAATCGGCCCTGCATGACGGAGGCCTGCCTCGATATTGCATTAGGGAAGATAACAAAGTGCTGGGCGCCCTTTGCCCAGCGGCCCGTGAACCGCCGCCCGGACCTGTCAAGGCGTCCTTTGGGAGAGGGCGCCGTCGAGGTGCACGCGGCCTTGAATGAGGACGACGTCAAGGCCTTTGTGGCGCTGGCGGACTGTGTATCAAGGTGGGGCCCGGACCGCAAGGCGGAGGAGCGACCTTTTCATGATCATAGTGGCGCTTCTCTGGTGTGGGGCTTAGGATGGTACCTGCAACGAATAGCCCCGGAGCTCACGGAGCGAATATATGAGATCGCGTCCTATGCATCAGGGGAGGACCTCTCATCCTTGCCCATTCGAAGTGCGGAGCGCATCGTATATAGTCAACAAGGGCACATGGACCTGCACCGGGACCTGCACTCGACCCACTCCTTGATTCTGCTCCTGTCGCGGCCGCATGAGGACTTTGACGGTGGGCACTTCATGTTGGGAGGCCAAGTCGACCTGGAGCTCCCCCTCTTCGGGGGCGTGCTCGTGGACTCGTCCAAGCCGCACGGCGTGGCGCACGTGTCGCGCGGCAGGCGCGACGTAATTATTGTCGAGTTCTGGGCGCACCACGCGCCCAACGCGTCGGACTGGCGGCCCGAGCCCGCGTTCGTCGTTGAGGGCGGGGCGAAGGACGAGCTCTAAGAGCCGTGTTGTGTGTAGCCCCTGGCCTCTTCATTGGAGCGCCTGTTTGGACGTGCGGGTCTTTCGCTCCCTCACTTTGCGGCTGTGTGCGCCCTCATTGCGCTGCGCGATAATGGCCTCCTTCAAGCTCACAGATGTCACCATGGACAACATGCCGCGGACCAAGGAGGACCTTTTGGAGCCCGAGGACGACGAGTGGCTCAACGACCCCAAGGCGCTGGAGCTCCAGCGCGGACAGATGACGGACGCCGTCGCGGCGGCATGGGACCAGGAGCAGCCGGCGCACGTGTCGGACGAGACGCACAAGCTGGTCTGCGCAACGATGGCCGGCGGCGCGGCGCTCGGCGAGCGGCGGAGGCAGCGCGACGCCGAGGTCGAGTTATTGCGGCAGCGGAGATTGGCGGAGCTGAAGAAGAATGCGACCCTGGTCCCGTCGGCGGGCGACGCGCGGGGTATGTTGGAGGCGGTCGCGAAGGCGGACGAGCGGACGCCGGTCCTGGTGCACGTCTTCTCGCGCATCGCGGCATGCCAGCGCGTCGACCGCGCCCTGTCGTTATTGGCGGCGCGCCAGGCGCAGCGTCCGAATGACTGCCGGTTCGTTGGGATGCACGCGCCGCAAATTGTGCGGTTGGACGCGGACGCCTTCGCCTCCTTTCCCGACTTCGGGCTCGAGATCGACGCCGAGCGCCTCCCCGCATTGTTGGTGTACCGGGCGCGGGAGCTCGTGCACGCGGAGTTCTCCGTGGACCTCAACGGCGCGGACGACGTCGAGGACCTCTTGGACGGGTGCCTGTGAGTGTAAGATTGTGTGTGGTTTTTGTTTCTCTCGCGTGCGGCGGTCTCACGAGAGCCCCCTGACTCAAGAAGGCAAGCAAGATCGAGTCCGGGATACGTCTGACCTGCCGCAGATTGGAGCAACGGGCCCTGGGACGCGTCTGGGCAACCCCCCGAAAATGCCGCACTTCAAAAAAAAGTAAAAAATCGGCCAAGGAGACGACACAACTTTTGACCACAGAAGCGTAAAAACGCGCGAGAAAGTGATCACTGCTTGCAACAACCACGCGGAGCCTCAACAGTACGCTGCCGTTGAGCGCACCGCGCAGCGCTGTCAGACGCCGCGCACTGCAAGGCCTGCCAAGGCCCGAAGCGGTTTCGACCTGCACTTCAAACTGTGGCACGCCGCGAACCAAGCGGCCGCTACCACAGCCCTACGACGGACGCACGAACACGCGCTGCGCCGCGCCCGGCCTAGAACGCGCACAAACGCACCGACCGGCCGCGACGCACGACGACCATGGCCGCGAACGACGAAACCCGGCCGGAGGAGATCCACCTGGACGTGCGCCCCAGCCAGGGCGGGGCCCGCACCGTCATCTTTAAAAAGCGGCGGCTCGGCCTCGACCTGCGCTTCGACGCCAAGGGCGGCGCCGTGCTCGCCGAGGACGCGCCGGCGAAGGGCCTGACGAAGGGCATGCGCCTCGTCGCCATTGACGACGAGAATCTAAGAATAGACGACGACGAGCAGTTCCAGGCTTTGTTCTTCAAGCTGGCCGACGGCCCGCGGCCGGTGCGCATCACCTTCGGGGCGGGCCTCGAGAAGCCGGTTTTGCCACAAGCGTACGTGGTGCCCGCACTATCGTTAGAAGCCACGGACGTCGCGACGAAGGACGTGCTCCTCGCGCTAGGTAATGGCGACGCGTTCGTCTTGCGAGGCGCGTTATCAAGAGAAAGACGAAGATCAGTCGTAGCCGTGCGCAAGGCCGAGGGCAAGTGTGCAAGATTAGGCGCGCCGGGCGACAGCGTCGTTGCTGTTGGTCATTCATTAGTAGTACCCGACGCCGAGGCCCGGGACGTGCGCGGGGCTTTAAGACGAGCATTAGCAAGGAGCGGCGACGCGAACGTGACGCTCGTGCCCGGGAGCCGCGGCGATGCGGTCTACACGGTGAAGCTGCCCGCACCATGCAAAGGCGAGGACCCGGACCTGGCCGACGACGCCACTTTATTACGGGAGTCGCACGGCAAAAGCAGTCGGCGCTCGAGCATGGCGGATCTACTGGCCGAATTTTCAAGGGAAGTGGACACGCCTTCGACGGCCACGGAGGCCTGGGGCATCGTTTTGAAGAAGGACGGCGCCGTGTTGCGGGTGGCCGCCATCAAAGAAAGTGGCTTAGCGGCCCAGGCGGCGCTGCGGACGGGCGACGTCGTCGTCGCGCTCGACGGCGACGTCGGGCCTCATAATGATGTTTTAGCGTTCGCCTCTCTTTGTGAAAAAGCGGCCAAGAAAGCGCGCCATGCACACACGTACGTCGCCCTGACTTTGGCGTCGGACGCCGTGCCCCGGCATTTATTGCAGCCCCAGTTCCATCCAACGCTCCCGCCACCCCCGCGACACCACGAGTCGCCGGCGCGGCGCTCCGTGAGCACGCGGCCCGACCTCCGGCTCTCGCTCGACCTCTCGACCTCCGAATCCAAGCGCCTGGCCCAATTAAAGCGACTGTTACGAGCGGGTGTCGGCGCACAGCACCACGCGAGCCACGAGGCCTCCTCCAAGCGGCCGCGGCCCGTCATCGTGCGCGAGCACGGTGCTTTCGGGGGCTTTGTGATGGAGCCCGCGCGGGCGCGGCCCGTGGTCGTGGCCTTTGCCAGCATCACACAGGTGGACATGCCCTTCGCGCCGCGGCCTAGAGTTGAGGACGCGGTCCTGGCGGCTTCCCTAAGTGTTCAGTTCGCCACGGACGCGGGCTCGTCCAGAACGCTGGATCTGGCCTTCCAGAGTGCCGCGGTGGCGTACATGCTCGCCGACGGTCTGGAGCTCGCGCGGCGCCAAAGCCAACGGCCGCCCTCGCCCCGCTCGTCGCATATCCAGGCGCTGAACGACGAGGCGCCCCCGCGGCCGCAGCAAAGGCGGTTGCAGCGCCTGTCCAATTTGGCGGCGCCGTTACTCATGGACGGCGACGCGCCCCAGCGGACCTGGTGGTCCACGCTACGGAGCGGCGTCGTCGTGGAACTCTACTACGCCGACGACACCTACGCCGTTACTACTCCTTTGGGAGATGTGCCCGTGTCCTCGACGGCCTTCAGCGAGGGCCAGTACTGTCGCTGCGTCGTAGTACGGCGCATGCGCGCGGGGCGGCGCAAGGGCAAGCACTGGTACGTGTTACGCTATAAGGACGGTCCGTACGACTGCGACCAAAGGAGGACCAGTCGCAAGGCCGACTTACCGAAAGGCACGCGGTTCGTCGGCGTCCCGCGGGACTGCTGCGTCCTCACGTACGAGAACCAACGTTTATATTGGCCATTGATGCTCATACTCATTACGGGGGTGCAGATAAGCGCGTTTGTCATCTTCGCGAAGCGGGAACACGGAAGCCTGGGGAACATCAACGCCGGGAGCCCCACGGTGGGACCCTCGTCCTTGTATATGCGGATGACCGGACCGTTCCCTTCGTGCTTCGATGCGCGGAACCAGCTGTGGCGGCTCTGGACCTACCAACTAGTACATGTCGGCTGGTACCATCTGGGCGTGAACTGCGCCATGCAGCTGTTTTTTGGTGCCTCCGTGGAGATGGTGCACGGCCATGTTGTCATGCTCATGGTCTACATGTTTGGCGTCGGAATGGGAGCGTTGACCTGTGCCTTTGCCGACGTGCACCGGGCCGTGGTGGGTGCGTCCGGTGGGGTCTATACGTTGATAGGCTTACATGCGGCCGACGTGCTGTTGAATTTTAGATCCATGGCGGATAGATCTAGGAGGCTCGTGCGCGCGCTGATCTGCACCGCGGTCCCGGCTCTGGACATTTTGGTGTACTTGTTAGTGTACACGAACGACGACACGTCCTACGCGTCACATGGCGGCGGCTTGGTGGCGGGGTTCTTGTTAGGTTTAGTAGTACTGCGCCCGGTGGACGAGTCGCGGTGCCACTACTACGTGGTACGGCCGTTGGCGCTACTCTTGTTGGTGTGCTACGTTTTATTTGCCCTCTTCTGGCACCAGACGGTCTACCCGCCCGAGTACCTGTACAACGGGCCCTTCTGGAAAAGATCTAGCTGGGGCGCGCCTGACGACCAGCCCCACTGCTGCTGGCGCCTGGACGGCTGCTCGGCCATTTCTTCCGACGACTATAAACTGTTCAACTGCGACGACGACCGGCACCTCAGTATTTCGCTGGCCTGGGACGACGCCGCCTTCGACGAGGAGCTGACGACGTGCGATTCCTTGAAGGCGGCGTTGGACGTCGCTTTAGATATCAAGGCGAACTTCGACGACGTCTAGTCCACCATGACCACCTAACCCTGTGCCATTATCCTACTCCTGCTCCCGGCCGCGTGGGTATTCAGTTGTCTTAGTAGGCCGCTGGGCGGTGGGATTGCTTTCGTTCGTCGCGCGTCTCAGATGCCGATGAAGCTCGACCACGCCCGCTTGATCCGCCGGGGGTCCGAGCCGCGCCGCTCGCCGTCCCCGGAGGACGGCAGGTCCGACGCGCCCCCGAAGCGCACCTTGGAGTCGCGGCGCTGGCCCGGCCGGTCCGCGAGGTCGTCCTCGGTCGCGTCGTAGCCGCCGACCCTTGACTTGAGCTTTCATTGTTTTTCACAACGTTCGGGTTTTCTGCCTTCCCGCAGCCGACGCACTCTCGGGACGAGGAGAATGTGTTCAGCCCAAGAGTCCCAGCTCCGGCTCGATGCCCCGCGCGTTCCACCTGTGTGTGGCACCCCGCGGCCCCCGGCGGGCCGGCGCGCGGCGCCTCCCCGACCGGGCCCCGACCGCCGCCGCGCCCCGCGGACTCGTCCTCCACGGCCCCCTTCAAGAGAGGCCACCTCCCCAGGCGGAGGGTCGCACCAGACCCGTACGCTCTAACTACGGTAAGAGTGGCAAAGGCGCAGCGCAGCGGCCCCCGGCCCGTGCTACGCCTCGAAAACGAAGGCAGCGGGACGCAGAGCTGTCTCCGTCGTACGGCCGAGGCGCGCAGCCCCGAGCGGCAGCCATGGCCCCCCTCGCGGAGTTGTTGGACATAAGGGCCAAAGGCTTAGAGATAGAACGCAACACGCCCAAACCTGTACCTTTAAAAGAGAACCGGGATTATGCAAAATACTTCAAGTGGCTCGCCCAGGACAAATTTACAAGAGGCGAGATCTCGAACCAGCTGCTCAACGCCGGTTTAGATACGAAAGCGTTAGAAATGGACCCGGACAAGCCCTACGGGTGGCAGCCCGGCGACGACGACTACAAGCGTTCGGAGTGGGCGCCCCCGCCTGTGACCGCGAGGAGCCAGCCCGGTTTAAAAGCTGTTTTTGAGATGTTCGACGGCGGCACGGGCAGCATGGACGTCAAAAAATTAGGAGGGTGTTTACATAAATTGGGCGTCAAGTACGACCGGCCCCTGTTCGAGCTCGCGTCCAAGGCGTTCGACGAAGATGGGAGCGGTCTCATAGAATTCGGGGAATTCGTGGAAATGTTCGCGACGCTCCGGGCCTCGGACGAACTGGCGCTGGGCGACTTCGGCGCCCCTTCCGCGGAACTGACGCCGGACGAACTCCAAGACGTCAAGACCCAGTTCGACTCCATCGATGCGGACGGAAGTGGTGCCATTGATGAGGGTGAGGTCAAAGTACTTTTTAAGAAACTGGACTTCGACGTCACGGATAAGGAAGTGCGAGGCATGATTTCCTTTCTGGACGAGGACGGAAGTGGCGAGATCGAGCTGGAGGAGTTCAACGAATTGATGATGTGCGCCAAGGCGCGGAGCCCCTGTTCCAACGGTGCTTTAGATTGCGTCGGAGCGCTCAAGTCCATGTTCGAGGAACAGCGAAAAGCAGCTAAGGTGGTTAGAGTGGCGGTCGGGAGCGCTCTAGCGGCCTTGCATGCGAATCGCGTTTTGGTGGGCGACGTCGGGGAGCTTGCGTCGTCCACCGCCCGATGCTTAGTAGGCCACTGCGGCGAAACTAAAGCGGTATTACAAATACTGAGTGATGCATGTCACCAGGCCCAGACCGCCGCCGACTCCTTAGCGAAGACGGAGCTCATGCTTGCATGTGAAAACGGCATGGTGGAGCAGTTCGTGAGAGCCCTAGAAAAAGGCGCGGACCCCAACAGTCGAGCGCGGGACTGCGACGGGAACTTCGGCCCGACCGGTGCTCCGGCTCTCGAAGAGGATAATGATATAGATCCGGAGGTCGCGGAAGAGCTCAAACGTCAGAACGGACGGACCTGTTTACTCGTTGCGTTAGAAAACGGCCACCCCGGGGTCGCCTTGGAACTGCTGAAGGCCGGCGCGGATCCCGCATTACAAGATGACGCCGACGGTCTCACTCCTCTAATGATGGCCCCGAAGTCGTTGGCGGTGGTCAAGCATTCCAAGCTCGTAGATCTGCTCTTTGGGGCCGACGTTTCTGTGGAGACCCCGGACGGCCGCAACGCGTGTAGCTTCGCGGCGGCGTTTGGGCGGGACGGGTACTTGCGGCGACTCGTGGCCTCGGACTGCTCGCCCGAGGCGTGCAGACCGGGCGTCGCCTCGCCCCTCATTCTCGCAGCCCAAAAGGACCACGGGAAGTGCGTCCAGTACTTATGCGACCAGAAGGTGGATTTGGATTGCGTGGACCACGACGGCAAGAGCGCCGCGATGCACGCGCAAGCGGGCGACTTGAAAAATATAAGGGAGATCATCGACAAAGCTAGAGTTAGAGCGACGCAGGAGGAAAAGGACATCAAGGAGGGCCGCACGTCGGCGGAGGGCAAGACGAGACGGCGGTCCACCAAGAAGACGCGGTCCTCGCGGAGCCGCGGGCCGTCCCTCGATGGGGAGGTTGCCTAAGACTACAACATTAATGTACTAGGGGTTTCGATTTGGGAGAGGTGCGTCCCCAGGTTGAAGATGCACGTGGATAGGCGCTTCCCGCCCGACCCGCACGTGAGCTTGTCGGCGCAGGCGCGCCAGCGGTAGGTCGCTTTATCCAGCAGCCCCCGGCTCAGGAAATAGAGTCCTTCTATGTCGAACGAGAGAGCGTGGAAGTGGACGCGGCCCCGCCGCGGCTGGTAGCGGTAGGGGAAGCCCGTCGCGTCCGAGTCGACGCGCCTTCTTTGGCGCACGGGGCAGCACGGCTTGAAGCCGAAGGAGGCGTAGCGCCCGTCGTGCCTAAACCGGCGGCACGGCTGGGGTTGGAGGCGGGACCCGTTCCGCTCGAAGGAGAAGTAGGGCTTGTGGGCCGGCACGCTCACACCGCACGGGGCCGCGTCGTTCGCGCAGCACGCGAAGGGGTTGGTTGTTCGGTCTTGCACGCACGTGGCCTCGCGCGGCGTGCCGAGGAACCACGCGAGGGACGCGTCTCTCATGGAGAGGTATCGCGTCGCGGCCCCGGCATCCACCTCGCCGAACGCGAGCCAGTCGAAGCGGCCGCCCCAGGTCTCGTTGGCGAAGAGCGCCGCGAGCAGGGGCCGGTGCGCGCCGAGAGCACCCTTGGCCCCCGCGTTGACGCCGGCGTCGTCGTCGGTGAAACCCATGGCGCCCCCGGCGACGTCGAGCCTATTGCCGGCCACGACGTGGCGCACTTTTCTAAACTGTGGCACCACGTGAGCGCCGTCGACGATCACGAGGAGCGCCTTGTGCTCGCGCCGCTCCTCGAACCGCTCCCCGAACAGCTTCGGCCAGGCCTCCACCAAGAGCTCGGGCGTCGCCGGCAGCCGCAACCGCCTGCCGTAGCGCAGCTGCAGGCGCTCGTGGTATTTCGCGGCCTCGCCCTCGATCGTCATGACGTCGTGGAACAGCCCGCCCTCGTTCCGCATGGCGTCCAAACGCGCGTGGAAGGCGTCGTCGCCGCAGGTGAGCCCGACGCAGAGGGCGCCGGCCAGAAGGCGCAGTTTTACCATTCGTGCGCCGGCCTTCGATCGATGCGGTACGCTGTTTGCGCGGCGGCACGCGCAATTGGCCGGCCTGGGAGACGGAATGCGCAGCAGCAGCGACCCGGTCAGCGCGAGCAGCAATTAATTGCGTAGGCGGGCAGGGGCAGCATCTATAACGCTGGCCCGTGCCGCACAATCACGCATTTATACCTCCCGAGCTCGATCAATTTTTTGCAGTGGGTGCGGGTTTGTCGGACTCAAGCTTCCTGCGCGCGTTTTTCCTCGCGCGTTTTTAGGGGGGGCTGAGAAGCTAGGGTAAGAGCTGGGAGCTGGGAGGGGGAGGGTTGTCGGCGCACCTAACAAGCTTCGTAACCGAGACTTCGGCGCGTTCTATATTGAACCCCCGGCACTGGGTTTCGGCGCGGGCCGGAAATGCACCACCGCCAGGCGCGACCCGGACGCCGCCGCGTCGGCGGCGTGGAGGCCGGGCCAGGACCTGGCCGGTCGCTTTCGACGCGGCCGAGCTCGTGCCGCTGCACCCCCGCCATTGGCGGTGTACATCGACGGGTCCCTCAAGAAG
>Ga0302122_10000353_pt1 | contig 27694 bp, 18 predicted proteins | sample CB21_SCM_MG_FD_203115 | JGI IMG/M metagenome (GOLD analysis project Ga0302122, IMG submission 203115) | Marine microbial communities from Western Arctic Ocean, Canada - CB21_SCM | ecosystem: Environmental > Aquatic > Marine > Oceanic | place: Canada: Western Arctic Ocean | collected 2017-09-28 | reverse complement strand
TATATAAGCGTTGCTTAATAGACTATATTGAATAGAATAGTGTCATCATCCAAACGATGAACGCAGTGAAGCGTTTTGATGGTAATACTATTCTATTTCATATATATATTCCAATAACACATGATCTATATTAATATTCATAAAAGTACTACTTTTTGTTATACCCCCTAATTCGACCGAAAAAAACCGGCGATTTTTATCCCCATACAATTGAATTGAACCATTTTCTACTTCTGAATGGAAGCGAGCGGGTTTTCCCGTGAACTTTCATTCTGATGTAAAAAATGGTTCAATTCATATACTACTCGCCACGCGGACGCCTTCGTTTTCTCCGCCAGCCGACATCGAGAGGGCGGCTTCAGCGAGTATTAGATAGGGGAGGAGCATCTAACATATGAACCTGCATCCAGTCCACTCCAGGAGGGCCCGGTGCCCAAACTACACATAGACAGCACTTACTCCTTCCGGAAGCGCAGCGCGTAGTGCGCGTCGCACCCCCCCTGGGCGCCGGCGACGTGCCACGGCCAGAGGCGCAGCGCGCCGTTAGAAACGCAGGCCGCGTCGAAGGCGCCGTCGAGCTCGTTCACGTCCACCGGCACGATAGTTGCATCAACCGTCCGCTCTAAAAACGCCCCGGCGCTCGCCTCCGCGTCCGCGGTCAAGGCCGAGCACGAACTGAAAACAAGCAGCCCGCCCGGCGCCAAACACCGCCAGCCCGCATCCAACAAAGCCGCCTGCGTCGCTGCGAGGGCCTCCAAATCAGGTTCTTTCCGCAGGACGTCGGGCCGGCGCCGCGCCGTGCCCGTGGCCGAGCACGGCGCGTCCACGAGGACGCCATCAAAACTATCCTTGATGCCGAGAGCGTCCTGGACGCGCACCTCGATCTCCGCGTTGCATCTTTCAATATTCTGCGCCAAGCGCTTCGCTCGTTTGGGGCTCTTCTCCACCGCGACCACTTTAAACCCGTAGGACGCCAGCTGCAACGCCTTCCCACCCGGCGCGCTGCACATGTCCAGGACCGTCGCGCCCTTTGGTAATGAATAAAGCAACCGCGCCGCCTGGGCCGCCCCGCAGTCCTGCGCCCACCAGCCGCCCTCGTCGAAGAACGGTAGCGCGGGCACCGGCGTCCTCTCGGACGGGCGGAGGGCTGCGCCCAGGTCGCCCATTTCCATGGAAACGCCCACCACGGCCGCCACCAGTTCATTTCTCATCGTGGACGACGCGCACGTCACCTGTAATAACGGCGAGACCTTACAGGCCTCGAGGTACCTCTCCGCGAGCGTTTCACCGCGGTCCTGCACCAACAGGGCGTAGAGCAGCGGCTTGCCCGCTTCCACACTGGGCTTGTCCCGGGCCAATTTCCGCAGCACGCCGTTCGCCAGGCCCGCGTTGCCGCCCCGCCGCCGGCAGAGCTGGACGCTCGTGTCGACGGCGGCGCGGTCCGGCACGCCGTCGAAAAAGAGCAGCTGCGCGACGCCCAGCCTCAAGGCCTGCCGCGTCGAGCCGCGCGGCCGCTTCGAGCAGGTCTCGTCCAGCACCGCGTCGATCTCCGCAGCGTGGCGGTCGCACGCCGCGACCAAGTCCTTTGCAAACCGACTTTCTCTCTCATCTAGGCTTTTCGTGTGAGCCTCGAGCAGCGCGGCCGGCGTCGCCAGGCCCTGCTCCCGCAGCACCTTGTGGGCAGCGAGGCGCGCCGCGAGCGGGTCGAGCGCGGTGGTTGCTGTGGCGAGGGCTGCGAGGAGGAGCGCGTGCATGCTTCAAGTCTTTTAGTTTGCGGTGTCGGTTCTTGCGCATCAAGGCGTGGAACTCGGGGGCCACGCGCTTGATGAAGGCCCGCAAAAACAAGCCCGCGTTGTCTGCCGCAGCGAGCCGCGACGCGGCGCGCGCGAGGAGGCCCATGAACCGCACGCGCGGACGGCGTGCACTGCTCTTATTGACACGTGTGTCGTCCAGAGACCAGGACGCTGCGAGCGACGAGCCTTGGGGATGGATGTGAACCGCAACACTAGGGAAGCGAGCGACGAGGACCCTGGCGCAAAAACCCGTGCGATGCAACCCGAACCCGAACCCGCACTTTGGACGACTAGAAGCAAGGCTTGCATTAGCAGTGCAGAGCGGCAACCGTATTGCCCTGGAACGTGCCCCTGGACGTTTTACATCTCCTCTCGCCACAGCGTCTCCAGCAATGGCGCGCATCGCAGCCTTGGTCGCCGCGGCCACGCTCTGCAACGCCTGGACTCCGGCCCACCGCAGCAGCACAAGACAGGTGCGCCTGCACGCGGCGGAGGAGTTTGACGTGGACATGATGATCATGGAGACGGAGGAGGCCATGCAGAAGTCCATCGCCGCGTGTGTCTCTAATTTGGGCGCGCTGCGGACGGGCCGCGCGAGCCCCGAGGTCTTGAAGAACGTCAAGGTGGACTACTACGGCGCGGAGACCCCGTTGAACCAGCTCGCCTCCATTTCCGTGGCGAGCGGCACGCAGTTGGTCGTCTCGCCCTTCGACAAGAGCTCCCTGAGCGACGTCGAGGCCGCGCTTGTCGAAGCGAATCTGGGCATGACGCCGAATAACGACGGGGAGTTGATCCGTTTGAACATCCCGGCCCTCACCGAGGACCGGCGGAAGGACGTGGCCAAGGAGGCCAAGGGCGTCGGCGAGGAGGCCAAGGTCGCCGTGCGCAGCGCGCGGAAGAAGGCCAACACGGACGTCAAGAAGCAGAAGGACCTCAGCGAGGACCTGAGCAAGGACTGCCAGGACCAGATCCAGAAGCTCACGGACAAGTTGGTGAAGGAGATCGATTCACTAGTGGCGAAGAAGGAGGCCGAGGTCATGAAGGTCTAGTAACTCCCAGCGTTACCTTAGTATGATACCGGGGGAGTAAGCTGCTGTGACCTTAGTATCTTTACTCAGGGATACGCCTCCGCGGGCGGCGTCTGCGCGTCCGCCGCGGCAACCCAGCCCTTCTGCGCGAAGCTGAACACCTGCGTCATGCTGGACTTGGCGCTGGTCTTCATGGCGCCTTCAAACGCGTCGTACCGGTCGATCTCCGACTGGGGGATGGACTTGCGCGCCCGGGACACGGCCTCCTCGAAGTGCTCCTTCGAGACGAAGGGCAGGACGTCTTCTCCCGCTTGTTCCCTCCGGACCGCGTCCTTCACCGCGTTTTTGGCCGCTCTTTGACAAATCTCCGAGATGTCCGCGCCACTAAACCCTTGGGTGAAGTCGGCCAGTTTCTCCAGATCCACCTTGGGGTCCAACGGAGCCTTGCGCAAGGACGCCTTGAAGACACTAAGACGAGAATCCCGATCCGGCAAGGGAATGTGGATCAGCTGGTCCAGGCGCCCCGGTCTTGTGACCGCAGGATCCAGGATGTCTGGTCTATTGGTGGCACCGATCACGAAGACGTTCTTCTGCCCGACCGCGTCGATCTCCGCCAGGATCTGGTTCATCACGCGGTCCCCGGCCTCGGAACCACCAGAACTTCCACTCCGCGCTTTGGCGATCGAGTCCATTTCATCAAAAAAGAGGATGCACGGCGCCGCGGCCCGGGCCTTGTCGAAGAGGTTGCGCACGTTCGCTTCCGACTCGCCGAACCACATTGTGAGTAATTCAGGACCCTTGACGGAGATGAAGTTCGCGCCGCATTCATTCGCTACAGCCTTGGCAATGAGAGTTTTGCCGCACCCGGGCGGCCCGTAAAAAAGCACGCCTTTCGAAGGCGGCATGCCGAACTTCTCGTACTCGTCCGCGAACTGCACGGGGTACTCGACGGTCTCTTTCAATTCGGTCTTCACATTTTCTAAGCCGCCCACGTCGGCCCAGGAGACGTCCGGGACCTCCACGATGGATTCCCGCAAGGAGGAGGGGTTGCACGTTTTTGCGGCTAACGTGAAGTGGGCCTTGGACACCTTCAAGTGTTCGGGGTCCAGATCCAGTTCGTGCGCTAAAGCGGCCCAGGAGGCCTCCTGGCGCTCGTCGTCGAGCATGCCCTCGGTGAACCTGCGTTGCGAACGGTGAGACACGCCATGATAGTGAACCGTTTGTACAGCTGTGTATGACCTCGGACGGTAATTCCAAAAAAACTGGAATCAACACGGTGAGTGGGGGGTCTAATCCCCTTCTGATTGGTGCCAGCATAAGTCTCGTCATCGGTCACTACGTTGAAGTATACGTACACGGTAAAAAACGGCGCGGCCGACTCCGCGTCTCTTAAAGCGCCGCGCACACATAAGAGAGCGGCCTCGGTGCATAGTTGCGCCAGGTCCGCCCCGACGAAGCCGTGGCAGTCCCGGGCCACGTCGTCCAAATCGATGTCCGCCTCCAACGCCATGTGCCGGGTTTTCACGGCGAGGATTTCCCGGCGCGCCTTCTCGTCCGGAACCTCTAAAGCGACTTCCCGATCTAATCGCCCGAACCGCCGCACCGCCGCGTCGAGCTCGTTGGGCGCGCCCGTGGCCGCCAATACGATCACGCCCGAGTTCGCCCGCAGCCCGTCCATCAAGGTCAACAATTGCGCACACACCCGCTTGTCCTGCTCCGAATCGGCCTTGTCGCGCTTCTGGGCGATGGCTTCTAATTCATCAATCATGACGATGCTCGGCGCGTTCCGCTCGGCGCTGGCGAACTTGGCCCGTAACAGCTCTTCGGCCTCGCCCGACTTCTTGGAGGCCACGTCGCCGCCGTTCAACGTCTCCACGTGGGCCCCGCTTTCGTAGGCCGCCGCTCGTAATAGGGTGGTCTTGCCGCAGCCCGGCGGGCCGTGGAGTAAAACACCCCGCGGCGGGTCGACGCCCAGACTTCTAAACAACTCGGGCGAATGCAGGGGCATCTCCAGGACTTCGCGTAACACGTCAATATGGTGATCACACCCGCCCACGTCCGCGTAGGTGGGCATCGTCACCTGCTCGCCGTCGTAGGGCGCGTCGCACACTAGCGATGTGGAAGAACCTACAATAGCTTCGTCGCCGCTGTAGGCGCCCTCAATACCCGTGACCTTCCAGGTCACGTCGTACGTCTCCTCGTCGATCTCGAGCGAACAGGTGAAGACGGCACCTACTTTCACCGGCCGTTCCCGACCGCTGAAATACGGCGCCAAGCACCCCTCGAAGGCGACGTCGTCCGCGGCTTCATCATCACTCCCCAACGCGTCTTTGAGCGGTTCCGGTAATGTTTCTCGTAACGGCGCCACGCTCACGGACAACGCCTCGCCGAGCTGCACGCCCTTCAGCGTTACTGAACTTCCAGTGAACGCGCACCCGTCGGCCACGTTCTTGGATAGCACAGCGTTGAGGCCATCGATGCTCTGGTCCAGCCGGGCCACGCGCGCCACGGCACTCTGGCGCCGGCTCCCGTGGACACGGACGCAGTCGCCCTCTTCCACTTCGAGCGCTTGCAAGGCGTCGTCCGAGAGCTCGACGCTCGAGGCGTTCAGGGCGCCCGTCGACGCGTCACAAGCGGCCGTGGGGAAGTCCCGCGGCGGCGGCGGCGGCCTTTCGATAACCTCCTCTTCCTCGTCTTCTTCGTCCTCTTCGTCGACCTCCTCGACGACAACCTTCTTCTTCTTCTTCTTCTTCTTGCGCTTGGTCTTCGTCGAGCCGCCCCGCAACAAGTAGAGCTCGCTCGCCGCCGCGGACCGCGCCGCGAGCTCGCCCTTGGTGCGCGCCCCGAGCCAGCCCGTCAACAGCCGGCGCGGCGCCGGCCGGGCGCCCAGCGGCGCCAGGCACGCTATCCTGAGCAGCGTGCGCAGCATCGTCGCGTGGCTACGCGTCGCGCGCGCCTTGCTGCGTTCGCGGCGCGTCGATCGGCTCTCGCCTCGACTGCAAACTACAAGCCTTAACAGCAAGCTGGCCAATCACGATGGCGCAGCGCTTCTTGAATAAGCGAGAGCGCTGGTATGCAGAAAGCAGCGCTTAGATTATATTCTTGACGGCGTTGCGCTGCAGTGCGCCGAGCTCGCCCTATTGCGCTCGACCAAAAGTGCTACTACGATCTCCGCGTGGCGTCCAAAACCGCGAGTCAAAGCCTACCACCACTCGGAAGACGTCTCCCGGAGCCTTCACAGAACAGAAAACACCAAACGCTTCACAAAAAAACGCGCGCCGAGATGCGCCGGCGCTCTGCGACGGGCAGCACGCGAGCCAAACACGATGGAGGGCCAACGCATCACGCTGGACCCGACCGCCCACGCGTCCTTCGCCGAGCGGTTGGCCGCGGCGGAGCGCGTGCAAAGCGGGGCTGCCCTGCCACCGGAGGAGGACGCACGCCGCGGCGTGACGTCCCTGTTCCTCTACGGCACATTACTCGTCGCGTGCGCGGCCGTCGCGGGGCGCGCCGTCTTCGACGAGGCGGTCGACCGGGCCGCGTCGTCGGCGGTCCTCGCGCTCGCGCACGGCGGCGGCCTCGCGCTCGTGTGCGCGGTCTCGCTGCGCCGCGCGGGGCCCGGCCCGGCGTGGCGGCGGCGCGGCGGCGTCCGTTCCAAGGCCGCCAAATGGCTGCTCGGCGGCCTGGGCGCGAACCTCGCGTGGCGCGCGTACCGGCTGCGGAGCGCCGCGCCGCCCGGCGCCGACGGCGAGCCGCCCGAGGCCGCCCAGGCGCTCGCGGCGCTCATCTTTCTGCTGGGCCTGGTGGGTTTGCTGGCGAGCTTCTTCGAGGGCGCCGGCCAGCAGCGCGACGACCGGCGGCGCGCGATCGACGAGTACGCGCGGCGGGCGAAGGTCGAGTAATGTCGTGTTGTTGTTGTTTCCTCCTTTCGCCACCTTGCTGTGGAAAGCTGCGCACCGGCGTTGGCCAAAAACCCGTGCCTAAAAAAAAGTTCCCGTTTGTGCGCATCGACACCGCCTGCGCACAGCGCCGACCGAATTGCAGCCGGTGAGCGGTCTTAACTGGACGCCACAGTGTACCCTGCCGCTTGGGAAGGAAAATTCGGCACCAAGCGGCGTCCGTCAGGTTGCATAGACGTTAAGCGCCCGCTTGCCGTCGCAGCGAATTTTACGTCCCGCCCGCCCCCGCAGGCAGCGCACGCGACACAGGGAGTCAGAAAAGAAAACATGCCAACCCGCCGTGGTTCGATCCAGCTCGGCGCCGTGCCGCCGGCCGAGGACAGCGCCATGCCGCGGGCGCCGGTCGAGGACAGCGCCATACGGCCACAGATCGACGTCGGCGCGGCGGTGGAGGGCCGCGACTCCTTCGGCGAGGAGGACGACGACGAGGTGCCCGTCAAGGTGCTGGCCTCGGACTTCGACTCGGCCGCGATGGCGCCGCCGCCGGCGCGCGCGGCCAAGGGCGAGGAGTCGCTCCAGGTCTTCTGCCGGCTGCGGCCGCTCGCGCGGGGCGAGCAGGGCGGCGTCGTGGACGTCCTGGACCCGCACACGATCCGGTCGGCGCCGCCGGCCGCGACGCAGCGGCATACGTCGCACCACGTGCGGCGCGAGGCGCGGGACTACACCTTCGCGCGCGTCTTCGACGCGGAGACGACGCAGGGTGAGGTCTACGAGCGCACGACGGCGCCGCTCGTGGACGGCCTCTTCGGGGGCCGCTCGGCGCTGCTCTTCACGTACGGCGTGACGAACGCGGGCAAGAGCTACACGATGATGGGCGCCCCCGAGGACCCCGAAAGTTCGGGTGTCTTGCCGCGGTCGCTGAGCGCCATTTTAGCGCGGGCCGAGGACCAGCGGTGCGAGGTCCGCCTCAGCTTCCTCGAGATCTACAACGAGCACGTGTACGACCTCATGGCCCCCTGCGGCCGCTGGGCCAAAAGGCGCGCTTTAAGAGTCAAGGATGTGACGACCAAGATCGAGGTCGCGAATTTGGTGCAGACGCGCGTCACTAGCACGGAGCACGGCCTCGAATTGTGTCGGGCGGCCCAGGCCCAGCGCAAGACGAGCCGCACGGGCCTCAACCAGACCTCGTCGCGGAGCCACGCGATCTGTTCGTTGGAAGTGCGGAACGCCGCCGGCGCGGCGACCCAACTGATGCTCGTCGATCTGGCCGGGTCCGAGCGCGGCGACCGCACGGGCGCGGCGGTCGGCGGCGCGCGCCAGAAGGAGGCGAACCACATCAACCAGAGCATCTCGCGGTTGATGAACTGTTTGCGGGTCGTGCGCGAGAAGCAGCACCACCCGTCGTCCCAGATGTGCGTGCCCTGGCGCGAGTCGAAGCTGACGCACCTCTTCCAGTACTTGCTGCAGCCGCCGAACGGGGCCCTCATCGCGCGCGTCTCCATGGTCGTCTGCGCGTCGCCCGCGGCGGCGGACCACGCCGAGACGACCTACGTCGTGGGCAACGCGGCCCAGGCCAAGGCGGTCAGCATCGTGGCCCAGCCCCGACAGCGGGCGGCGCCCACGGGCAACCAGAACTACGACCGGAACGGGCGGCGTATTGTAGAGGGCCAACAAGTGGTCCAGCCGATCCCGAAGAAGCGCAAGGTGCCGGGCGGCGCGCGGCCCTCTCAAGAAAGTCTGTCCGAGGCCTCGACGGCGTCGGACCTGGAGACGGAAGTGGCGGCTTTAAAGCACGCGCTGGCGGCGGCGCACGAGCGTATTTCGGAAGTGGAGCGCGAGGTGCGAAGCGAGTGCGCCGAGGAGATGGTCGGGGCGATCTCGCGCATCCAGCAGGACTACGCGCGCCGCGCGCGGCACTCGAGCGTCGCGGGCCCGCCGCCGCGAGCTCCAGATGCCGAGAACGTGGCGCCGACGCAAAAGGACCTCTGCAAGAGCGCGCGCAAGGCCCAGGACCGCGACCGGCTGGAAGCGTACGTCTTAGACCTGGAGGCCCAGTTCCAGGAGGCCGAGGAGGAGCTCGAGCGGGTGCGCTCGTCCAAGGACGCGGAGATCGTTTCCTTGCAGACGCAGCTCGGCGGGGACGCCGCGGCCGTCCCGCGGGTGGACTACGACGCGGTCTGCCACCGCTTGGAGCAGCTGGAGCGGGACGCCGCGGCGCAGCAGGCAGCGCGCCTCGAGGCCGAGGCCCAGACCCTGCGAGAGGCCGTCCGCGCGGCCGAGGCGAACGAGGCGGCCAAGTGCGCCGATAGGATCGCGGCGGCCGAAAAACAGGCGGCCGAGGACGCGGCGCGGGCGGAGCTCGCGCTGCGGGAGGCGTCCAGTGCACGCGCCGACGCGGACGCGGCGCGGTCGAGCGCGGACAGTAAGGGCGCGCTGCTGGAGGAGGCGACGCGGCGCGCCGAGGCCGCTGAGGCGGCCGTGAAGCACGCCGAGACCATGGTCCAGCGCCAGCGCGAGTCGCTGCCGCCGCCGCCGCCGCCCATTTACGCCGACGCGGGCCCCCTCGTGCCGCCGGCGACGGGGCCGTTCTCGCCCGCGGCGCCCGCGTCGACGAAGTCGCCGCGGCGCAAGAGCCCCGCCAAGTCGCCCTGCAAGGAGAACACGTCGCCGTTGCAAAACTTCATGAAGGCGATCTTGGGCTCGCCGAAGCGGCCCAAGGCGCCGGCGGCGACGGCCCTGTCCCTGGACGCACGCGCGCGCAAGATCAAGGAGGAGCGCATCGCGCGCGCCAAGGCGCAGCGCGGCGCGCCGCACACGGAGGCGCCGGTGGCGAAGCGCACGCGCGGCTACAAGATCCTCTGAAGCACCCCTCTCCCCTCCCTACTCCCCCGGTTAACCTGTAGCCTACTTACTTCTGCTTCCGGTCGCCGATGAATTTCTTCGACAGCAGCGGCGTGGCCGCGTGGCAGAGAGCGAGCGCGGCGGCGGCGCGCGCGCATTGTGTGACGCGCAGCTCGACGACGGCGGGCGCATCCGCGGCGAGGGCCATCAACGCGCCCGCCCACGCGCCCGCGTAGATTGTCTGGGTCATCCAGCACCGCGTCCGCGCCGCGGCGACGGCGCCGGCGGCCGACGTGATGAGCAAGGCGCCGACGGCGTCGTACGCGGCGGCGCCGCCGCCGGCCAGCTCGCACCACGCGCCGCCATTGGATGCGCAGAACGCGATGGGGTCCGTCAACAGGGAATAGCCGGCGTAGACCATGACGATGGGGGCCACTCTATATAAGAGGGCATAGAGCGCGACGTAGGCGAAGGTGCCCAGGAGAACAAAGAGGGAGGCGGCCGACGCTAAAGCGCCGACGCCGAGCACGAGGGCTTCTGGCATTGTTGCTTGCTGCGTTTGAGGGCTGCCTTTCGTGGAACTTTGGCTTCGACGCCGCGGAAAAAGCTGCCTGGTCGAAGCTGCTTTAGCGTCGATGCTAGTAGCCAAGGGGTACAGGGCACGAAAGCGCCGGCGAAGCTGCAAATTCGATTAGGTGCGGGTTTATACGGCGGGTTTTCAGACGACTCCGGGATATGTTAGCTTGGGTGTCTTACATAAAATTACACAGTCTAGTGCGGCCGAAGCCGGTCGCCGGCGCGTGGCCGATCGTATCCATAAAACTTCGCGAGGCGCTCCATCTCCGCCGCGAGCGGCTTGTCGACGCGCCGGAGGTCCCGCCACGATAACCGCAGGCGCCCCTGATTTCGTCGGTTCGCGCCGTCGTCGAAAGGGCCGACAGCGATGGCCCGCTCGAACCGTTCCCTGAGCGCCGGCAACCACGCCCGCCACGGACGTCCGTTGTTCGCGCACATCTCCGCGGCGGCGGTCAGCCGCGGCGGCGCCGGTTTTGTAGCGGCCACGGCCTTCGCGACAATAGCGCACGCTCCGTCGGCGTGCTCGACCTGGACGACGCCGGCCACCGTGCCCCGCTTGACGAGCGTCTCCAGGGCGCCGTAGTACGCCACCCAAACCCGGGCGAAGGCTAACGCGCAAGACACTCGCGCGAGCGCTTCCTCTGGCATGCCGACGATGTGCGCGTGCGCCAGGATCTGCGGTGCCACGGGACTCGTTCCGTTCCCAGCGAGTGCTGCATCGGCCGCAGAAGCCAGTAGTAAACGACTCGAGTGTTCGCAGCGGATGCCGCACGAGCACAACGGGATTGGACGCCAACCGCAGCGGACACGTCCCCTTCGCGCCACAGCCGCGCCACCGCCGCGCTGCTGCGGGACACGCCGTCTGCCAGCATGCCGCGACGGCTTTCGTCAAACCGCCCCTATGAAATTGCACGTCGCCGCAGAACGCGCGTACGTCCACGAACAGCTGCGGGTGCCACGCCCGCTGGATATTCTTGGAACAGAGCGGGTCCCGCTCCTTGTCGGCCAGCGGGTCCACGTACAACAGCACGTGCGCGTAGCCGACGGCGCCGTCCCCGCCCGTCTGCTCGTGACGCACGTCGAGCCCGAGCGCCCTCAGTCCGCGCGTCGTGTGCGCGGTCCCAGAGCCCATCGAGCCGACCACGACCACGGACGCCATTTGCGACGAGGCCGGACCCCGCGCCAGCGCGAGGCACGCATAGGTGACCGCGCACGCGATCAGAAAGCGCGTCGCGCGCCACCGGCTCCGCGGCGGCCGCGGCATGAGTCGTCGCCGCGGCGGGAGCCCGCGGCGCCGCGGTGTTGGCGTGGGGGAGCGCACGGTCGGGTGCCAGCGCACGTGAAGCAAAACTCTTCCTGACGGCGGTGGCGGCGGTAGGGCCTCGGGCTCGGGTCCGGTGTGGCGGCGCATCTTCCTGTTAGAGCGTTATTCTTTTTCGCTGTGTGAGGGTTTGAGAAGCCAAAAAAAGCAGTCTCTTTAGAGGCTGCGTGCCGCACCTTATAGCTGCGCAGCGATGCTCCAGCTTGGCGCACAGCAAAGGAATCGCTTGTGTGTACGGCTCTTTGTCTTCAGAATGCCACCGTTCGCTAGCACCCGCCGGGCTATGGGCCATTCGCGTAAAACCCGCACTATTCCAAAACGGGTTTCACCCGCCCGGGGGGCGCGCGCTATCTATAGCCTCTAAGACACCCGCACGCACGCCTGCTGAGGACAACGCTGCCTCGCGTGGAGAAGCACCTGCGGTCAACTGCTGAGGAGAACGCTGCCTCGCGTGAGAAGCGCCTGCGGGCTGCCCCGTCTCGCAACCATGTTCGTCCAGCGCATGCTCAAGGACCAGGGATTCGCGGCCAAGGTCAAGGAGCAGCAGGCCATTGCAGCTCAAAATAGAAACGTCGACCCGAACGTTTTAAGTGAAGCGGCGGCCCAACAGTACCTGGACGCAGATGCAGCGGAGCAAGCAAGGGAGAAGAAGGAGGTGAAACCGATGACGACCGAGGAGGCGGCGGGTCTGGAGCGCGTCGACAATCGCGCGGAGCAGGTCAAGGTCGTGGCCCAGTCGCTCGCGTTCGTCGGGCTGGGCGTGCGGGCGGTGGCGGCGGGCATGCTCGGGGCGACGAACGACCCGGACGTGGCGCGGGACGTCATGAAGATCATCCGCCAAGCCCACAAGCCGGAGGAGACTAGAGTAGGCGAGGCCTTCCGAGACGGCGAGCTCATCGACGAGAGTACGGTGGAGGCGATGCTCGGTGACGTGTCCATCAGATGGGTGGCCGTCGAGGCCGCGTCGGGAAGAGGGGTGGAACAGGACGGGATGCGGCTGGGCGTCGCGGCGTTTAGCGTGGCGGGAACCCGCTGCGACGTGCGCTTCCTGTGTGTGCGGCCGAACTACCATGGGTTGTACGTGGGGCATCGATTACTCGAGCGCGTCGAGCGCCTCGCGGCCGCGGGCGGCGCGGCCCAGTTGTGTTGTTGCGTGCCGTCGTGTCGCACGTCCATGCGGCGGTGGGTCGAGCGGCGGGGCTTCCGGCCCCTCTCGACGGCGGAGTTCCCGCTCGACGCGCTCCCGTTCAAGGTCACGCGGCCAGACGCGAAACTTGTTGTGTACGGAAAAGACCTCGGCGCCGCGCCGCCGCCGCCGCCACCGGGGGCGGCCTACGATAATATGGATTAGTTTATGACTCTTGAGGGGTCTGTGTGTGTGACTACTTTTTGTGACTAGCCCCACTAGTACAAGCCCGAGCGCACTCCATTGCGAGGAATCTTGATGAAACCCGCGCGCAAAGCATTTTTTTTTAAGCACGTTTGTGGAGCCCGACCACACGCTTGAGCGCTGCGCAAGTGCGCTATACGTAGCTTAGGCGCAACAGTCGCTGGAACAATCGTGCTTGCACAAATTTGCACGCGCTGGCATCCACTATCTGCTGAGGTAGCACTCAAAACCGCTGTGGTACACTACACGGATGAGTTTTGCCGCCATGAACGCCCGGGTCGTGACGCCCGAGGCCTACGCCAAGCTCCAGACGGAGCACGAGTCGCTGCGCGCCAAGACCGGCCAGCTCGTCGGCCAGTTCAGGACGCTCAAGGCCGAGAAGGACGCCGCCGCGGCCGAGGCCGCCGCCAAGAACGACGCCGTCGTGGCCAAGACGCGCGAGCTCGTCGCGCGGTACAAGGCCGCGCAGACTGAATGCGAGGACCTGCGGTCCAAGGCGAGCGCACCAGACGCGGCGCTTGTCGAAAGAAGCCGCGCGCTCGCCGCGCGCTACAAGCAGCTGCAGGGGGAGAAGCAGGCCGCGGACGGTACCGTCGCGTCCCTCAAAGCCGAAATCACCAACCTCCGCGGCTCGAACACCGAGGCCGAGGCCGCGTCGTTCGCATTGGAAAGCGCCCAGGCGGAGCTCGACGTCTGCCGCCGCGAGCTCGACGCGGCGCGCACGACCACGCAGGGCCTGCGCGCGGACGCGGACGCCGCGACGCGGGCGGCGGCCGGGCTCAAGCAGGAGCTCGCCGCCGCCAGTGGCAGTCGCCAGGAGGTCGACGCCCTGAAGGGCGCGCTCGCAGAGGCGCGCGCGTCCACCAAAGACGCCGCGGCCGCGGCGAAGAAGGAGGCCGACGCACTCCGCGGCGAGGTCCAAGCCATGCGCACGGAGACCGAAACGCTCAAAGCAGCAGTTGAGGCCTCACGGTCGAACGCGCACAAGGCGGCGAAGCAGGAGGCCGCGGCCCTGCGCGGCGAGGCGACCGCGGCAAAGCAAGAGTGCGACGCGCTGAAAGAAGCGCTCGCCGCGGCCCGCGAGAGCGCCAGCGAGGCCGCGGCGGCGGCGGCGACGGAGGCCGACGCGCTTAGGGGAGAGGCCGCGAAAGCCCAAAAGGCAGTCGCCGCCGCCGGCGAGAGCGCGAACGGGGCGACGAAGCAGGAGGCCAAGTCTTTGGCATTGCGAGATGAGTGCGACACGCTCAAGAGCGCCCTCGCGGCGGCGCGCACGAGTACGGACGCGGCCGCGGCGGCCGCGGCGAAGGAGGTGCACGATACGCGCAAGAAGACCGACGCCCTCAACTCCGCGCTCGAGGCCGCGCGGTCGACCGCAAAGAGCGCCCAGCAGGCATTGTCCGTCGCCCGCGAGAACGCGAACAGCAAGTCCAAGGCGATCGAGGTTGCCCGCGCGGAGGCCCGGGCCGCGGTCGCCGCGGTCAGTGCCGAGCGCGACGCCGCGCGGGAGCAGCTCGCAACGTCAAAAGCTTCCCTGGACGCTGCGCGCCAGAGCTCCGGCGACGCGGCCAACGAGACGTCCGCGGCGGTCGAGGCCGCGCGCTGCGAGGCTGATGGTTTGCGCGGCGAGCTCCGGACGGCGCAGCAGGGCGCGGCGAAGGCGGCGGCGGCGCTGATAGAAGCCCAGGCGTCTGCGTCGTCCCTGGGCGAGGAGCGCGACTTCCTACGGGACGCGGGGAAGCGCGCGTCGGCGCGCTTCGCCGAGTACGAGGGCGCCGCGGCCGAGGCCCTCACGGCGAGCCAGGCCCGAGCGAAGGACCTGGCGGCGGCGCGGACCGCGGCGGCAGCGCTCGAGCGCGAGCGCGACGAGCGGACCCAGAAGCTCCAGGCCGCGGAAAGCGCGCGCGACGAGGCCGTCGCGGCCGCGGCGGCGACGAAGACGCTTGCGGAGAAGACGGCGGAGCGTGCGGGCAAGATGGGCGAGGACGCCGCGGCGTTGCGCAAGGAGACCGAGAAGCTGAAAAAAGAGCTCGCGGCCGCGCGCCGGGGCTCCGGCGCCGCGGCCGAACAGACGGCTTTGGCGGTCGAGGCCGCGCGACAAGAGGCCGAGGGGCTACGGGGCGAGGCGAAAAAGGCGGCAGCGGCCCTGGACGCGGCGCAAGCCGAGGCCGAGGCGGCGCGCGGCGAACTCGCGGCCGCACGCGAAGACGCCGACGCGGCAAATAACGCTGCCGGGAAGTTGATGGAAGATAACGCGGCCGTGGGAAAGAGCTACGGCGAGGCGGCCAAGCAGACGGCCGCGGCGGTCGAAGAGGCCGCGGCGGCGAAGAAAGAGGCCGCGGCTCTGCGGGGCGAACTCGAGCAGGCCTCGAACTGGGGCACGACGGAGATCAAGCGGCTCAAGAAGGAGCTGGGCGACCGCGAGGACGCCGCGGCGGAGGCCGCGGCCGCCCTGGACGCCGCGAAGGCGGAGACCGCGGACGTGGCCCGCCAGCTCGAGACGTGCGTGAAGTCGAGCGAGGCGGCGGCGAAGCAACTCGGACCCGCCCTCGAAAACACCGCGGCCGCGCGCAAGGAGCACGCGCGCCTCGCGGGCGAGCTCGAGGACGCGCGCGAGAAATGCGCGCAGGCGAAGGAAGAAGCGAAAGCGGCGCGGGACGAGGCCGACCACGCGATTCAATCGTTTAACCAGGCGGACGCGTCGAGCGCGGCCGCGGTGGGCGCGGCCAAGGCGGAGATGGAAAAGATCGCGGGAGAAGTGAAGAGTTTAAAAGTGGAGCTCGCGGAGAAGGACGCGCAGCTCGAATCGAGCGAGGCCACGGCCAAGCGCATCCAGGCGGTCCAGCAGGGCGCCACGGCGCAGCAGGCCCAGCTCGCGGCCGCGGTGACCGACGCCCTGGAGAAGATCCGGGCCCAGGAGGCGGACCACGAGGAGGCGCTGCGGCACCGCAACGCGGCGCACGCGGCGGCGCTCGAGGCCGCGAAGAGCGGCGGCGGGGAGAGTTTTGCGCGGCTCGAGGCCGCGGTCGCGGAGAAGGCCGCGGCCGTCGCGGCGCTGGAGACGGCGGCCGCCGCGCGCGAGGAGGCGTGGCGGGCGGAGGTCGACGAGCTCCGGGGCGCGCGAAAAGCGCTGGAGGCGAAGCTCGAGGTGGACGGCAACGAACTCGCCGCGGCGACGGCGGACGCGACGGAGGCCCGGAGGCAGTTGCAGGAGGTCAAGGCCGCGGCGAAGCTCCGGACCGACGGCGACGGCGCGCTTGCCGCGGCGACGCAGGACGCCGCGGCGGCCCGGGCCCGGCTCGCCGAGGTCGAGGCCGCGGCGCAAGCGTTACGAACGGGCGCCGACGCCGTGCGCCGGAATTTCCAGGCCCTGGAGGGCGAGAACGCGCGCCTGCGGACCGGCGGGGGCGGCGCCGTGGAGTTCGAGCCCGAGGACCGCTTCGTCTACCTGAAAAATTTGATGGTCACGTACCTGGCGACGCCCCCCGGGGACTCGGCGCGCGCGCCCATGGAGCGCGCCATGCTCGCGGTGCTCGGCTTCGACGCCTCGGACACGAAGCGCCTCGACGCGAAGAAGGCCGAGGCCGCGGCCAAGGCGGTCGTCGGCCTGGGGGCCTTCTTCGGGAGCGGGTAAGGGCAGTGTTGGGGGTTGCTTGCTTGCGGAGTGCGCCGGCGGCGGCGAGCAGTTTCGCGGTGCTATGCGAAAACCCGTTTTGCCCATTGTTGGGCGGGTTTCTTTCAGCCGGATTGGCTGGATCATAGCTAGCGCTCTCGCAGGGCAGAGAAACGCTCTCGCAGAGCACATAAAATTGCATTCTCTTTCAGCCCACCAGCACTATCCAGCACTATCTGCCATCATGCTGCGCTCCCTGGCAGCACTCACAATGCTGTGCTCTGGGAACGCCTGGGTCCGCGCGGCGGCCGCCCGCCCGGCGTCGCAGCGAAGCGGCTTCCTGGACGGCCTGAAGTCGGGCCTGGCCGAGCTGACGAAGACGGCGACGGTGCGGCACGTGCTCGTGCCCTCGCGCCTCATGGCGCTCAAGCTCCAGAAAGAGGCGGAGGAGGCGGGCGTGACGCCGGAGGTCATCGGTCGCCTCGCCCAACAATATTCGACGTGCGGCTCCGCGAAGAAGACGCCCGACGCCGCGATGCGGATGCTGCGCGGCGCCCCGGGCGAGCTCACGTTCAAAAAGGGCGAGATGGCGAAGGCGTTCGAGACGGCGGCGTTCACGGCGCCCGTCGGGAGTCTGCAAGTCGTCGAGACGAGCAACGGGTGGCACCTCATCTTCGTCACCGCGCGCTCCGACGAGGCGCCGGCGCCGATCAACGCGCGCGTCGACGAGGCTGCGCCGCCGCGGCGCGGGAAGACGGCGAAGAAGCAGAAGGGCTTCGGCGTGCGGGGCGGCTTCGTCGCGCCGCCGGCGAGACCGCGGTCGACGCGCTTGGCCGCGTCGAAGCTGCCGCCGCTCGTCGAAAACCTGCAGTTCCTCGTGCCCCTGGGCTTCGTCGCGCAGATCAGTTTTCTGTTCGCGTCGAAAATGATTTCCGGCGACGCGGCGTTGGAGGAGTACGGCCGCCTCGGCACCGAATATTTGAAAACGAACACGGACTTCGCCGGCCCGCGCTCCGAGATCATGAAGGTGCAGGGCGAGGCCCAGCAGATCTGGTGGAACAACGTGCTCCGGGACCTCGAGGCCGGCGGGCCCGTCACGCCCCCCCTGAAGACGCCCTATCCCAAATACGAGCTGTTCACGGGGAGGAGTTGAGATCGGTAAATATTTATGCAAAGCTTAGTCTTTCGCGGGGGGTCTTGGTTTTTCGGGAAGGGGGGGTGGCAGAGGATGGCCTTAGCGCGCGCCGCGAAGGAGGCGGCGGACAGGCGCCGCGTCGACGACGCGCAGGTCGCCCCACCAATGGGCGCCCGCATCGTCCTTGAAATTCCAGGTGGCAAAATAGCCTTCCGAATACGTCGTGTCGACGGCCTCGGCGGAGCCCAACACCCAGTCCCCGACCAGGACCTCGCAGGTGACGCGGTCGCCGACGGCCGAGGCACGCACCGTGTACCACGTCTCGGGCTCCAACGTGAACGCCGACGTGGACGCCAGCGTCGATCGGCTGCCGTCCTCGCCGAGAACGTCGAGTGCGAGCGTGGAATCCACCCGGCCATCACGACCGGTTTTGACCTGGCAGCGGTAGCCCGTTTTGGGCTGCCAGCGGAACGACTCGCCGACCCAGTCCTGCACGCGGAGCAACAAGCCGTAGTCGCGGCGGACCGACCCCTCCGACAGCACCTTCGCGGAGATCGTCACGTCGCCTTTTTTCGCCGCCGTGGCGTAGGCCGACGAGAAGTCGTCGTCGCCGGAAAGCATCAAGCACGCACCGTCGTCGCCGCGCGTCGCGCCGAGCGTGAGGGAACCGCTCGCGACGGCCATGCGCTCGTCGGCCGCGCAGAGCGAGACCGCGCCGGCGGCCGTCGGGGCGGCGGTCGGCGTTTTGGTCGGAATCGCGGACGGCGCGGGCACCGGGGCCGCGGTCGTGAGCTTTGCCGTTGGGCCGGCAGCAGGCCTCGGCGTCGGAGCGAGTGTCGGCGCGGGCGTCGGGTCCACCGTGGGCTGGGGCGTGGGCATGTGCGTCGGTGCCGGCGTGGGCGCGGACGTCGGCTTCGGCGTCGGTGCGGTCGTCGGCGTCGGCGTCGGCGCGGCCGGCGCGCGCGTCGGAGCGAGCGTGGGCGAAACCGTCGGCGCCGTCGGGTGCGCCGTGGGCGTCGCCGTCGGCGACGCGTAGCACGCGACCTCGACCTCAGCCGACGTCGCGTGCTCGGACTCCAGGCCGCCCGGAAACAAGGCCCACGCGCGGGCGCGCACCTTGGAGCCGCACACGACGTCGTCCGCCATCAGCAAAAAGTAGCGCCGGCCGTCCCAGTGGCGTTCTATCTCCAGACCGGCCCCGGGTGTCGCGTCGTGATAGGCGCCACCGTCGACGCGGTACTCCACAACGAACATCGTGCCGGGCGGGCCGGCGTCGTACTGCCAATGGAGCAGCATCGTGCTCTTCATCTCCGGGGGGCTGACGAGCTGCACCGCGGAGAGCGGGTCGGGGACGGCGGACGGCGCGTAGGTGACCTCGTTCGTCGGGGCGCTAGATGCCGAGGCCGTCGGCGCCGGCACGGGGGGCGTCGTGTGGTCTGTCGGCGCTTGGGTTGGCGTCTTCGTCGCGTAGGTCGGCGAGAGCACGGGCCGCGGCGTCGGTGCCGGCGTCGTCGGCGTCGTCGGCGCGTGAGTCGGTAAAATCACGGGCGTCGGCGTCGGCGCGGGCTCAGGCACCGTCGACGCGGGCGTCGGTTCCACCGTGGGTCTGGGCGTCGGCGTCGGCGGCGCGTGCGCGGTCGAGGTCGAGAAGACGTGTGAAACGCTCGCGCCGAAGGTGCCGCCCTCGAAGACCAGCACGCCGTCGAGCTTCAACTTAAACCAGCCCTCACCAAATGCGCAGCAGATGCCGTCGCCCCACGCGTCAAAAATCTTCCATTCGAAGGTACAGTTGCCCCGGGGCAGCGCCACGTCTTGTTCGATGTACGATTCGCTGAACGGCCCGCCTTCATTTGCGCCCGTCCAGGCGCACAGGTCCTCGTCTCCGTCCACTAAGTCCAGTGTCCAGGTCGTCTCCGTGGGGTAGTTGTCCGTCGTGATCTCGATGCTGAGCTTGGCGGGGTCGGCCGTCGGCGGCAGGGTCAGCGTCGGCGCGAGCGACGGGACCGAGGTGGTGGGCGCCTTTGAGATCGTCGGCGCCGGCGAGGGCGCGCCCGTTTGAGCGCATTGAACAAACGCGTCCGCGTCCACGAGGCCGGTGCCGAGCTTCCCTTCGAAGTCTGGGTTCTCGGCGGAGACGTCGTGCGCCGTGTCGTACAAACACTCCAAGAGGCGGTCCTTCGTGGCGTTGGGGTTCGCCGAGGCGCCCAGCGCTAATATGCCGGCGACGTGGGGGCACGCCATGGACGTGCCGCTCGCCGTGCCGTAGCTCCCCTCGGTCATCGTCGAGAGGATGTCGACGCCCGGGGCACTAATATCGATCCAGGCGCCGTAGTTCGAGAACGAGGCGCGGTTGCCGGAGTTGTCCAGGGCCGCGACCCCGACGACGCCCTCATAACAGCCCGGGTAGTAGCAGCCCTCGGAGTTGTCGTTGCCCGCGGCGAAGACCACGATGCCGCCCGCGGCGTTGTAGTAGTCGATGGCGTCCAAAACCGCCTGCTCGACGAAGTCCGGACTGGTGTAGCCCCAGCTGTTTGACGAGATCTTGGCGCCGTTGTCCGCGCCGTACACGAGGGCTTCGGCGAAGCCGCCGGTGTTCTCGTCGCCGAAGCCCAACGAAATCATGAGCTTCGCGCCCGAGTTCGCGGTGCCGTCGCCGCCCGCGACGCCCGCGACGCCGATGGCATTATTGGAGTCCGCGGCGATGGTCCCGCCGCAGTGCGAGCCGTGCCAGTGGCCGCCCAACAAATCGTTGCCCGTGTCGTCGGCGTGGTTGTAGCCGTTGCAGTCGTCGACGTAGCCGTTGCCGTCGTCGTCGAGGCCGTTGCCGCAGATCTCGCCCGGGTTCTGCCAGATGTTCTGCTGGAGGTCCTCGTGGCTCGTGTCGATGCCCGTGTCCAGAACTTGGACCACGACGCTCGGGTCGCCCTTGACCGCGGCCCAGGCTTGCGCCAGGTTCACGGCGTCGTAGTGCCCCTGCTGCTGGGCATACTGCGGGTCGTCCGGCGCCCAGGGGGCGCCCTGGAAGAGGCTGATCTTAAGTTCGGCCTCGGCCTTGGCGACGGCCGCGCCGAGCGGGTCGCCGCTGGTCAGCGCGGACATGCGCTCCAAAGCGGCGACGGTGGCCGCGCCGCCCTCGCTGTCGCACTCGTACCACATGTCGAGGCCTGCGCGCGCAATCGAGGGATGAGGCCGTCTCCCGTTAGAGCCACCTCAAAGTTGAAACGTGGGACGCTGGGCGCGCGCCGTGCGCGCGGTGCTTGGCTTCGTGCGTCTTGGAGGCCCGGAAGACGCGGCGGGGCGCGGCGCATTCGAGGGTTTCAGCAATCTTCCCCGCCACATCCGGCGCGTCCGTCGCGACGGTGGCATGTCCACCGTCCAGCTTGTACCGCAGGCGGCTGTTGACCGCGTCGGGCGTGGCCTTGAGCTTCGTGATGACTTGGTCGAGCTCCTCGTGATTCATGAGCGTCATCGCGGATCCCTGCGCCGCGAAGGCAACCATACAGAGCAGCGCGCGCGCGCGGCGGTTGTTTGATGTGGCTGTTTGATGATATCGATCCATTTTTTGGTTGCTGGTGCGTGTGGGGCGCGTTGCGAGCCGGCTGCAAAAGTGCCAAATGCGATGTGTTGGAGGCTGCCATGGTGCCTTCCCGGAGGCTGCCCGACTGCGCACCAGCTCGTTTCCGGGAATTGGGAAGGTACTAGCATTTGAAAGTCGCACCTAGAGGCTTCCTCGGGATGCCCCACAGCGCTCCGGAGAGCTCCCCCTACGCCATCGAAGCCAGAACTCAACATTTCAGGGCCGGGCGCGAAGACTCGTCCGAGCACCGCAACACCACAGACCGCGAAGACCGGACCTAAACTTATCCGCCCCACATCAGGGCGTGAGGCGCCCCGGGTCGCGCGGGAAGCACGACGTCTTGCGGATGTTCGTCAGGTCCAGAAAGAGCATCACGACGCGCTCCAGCCCGACGCCGCCGCCGCCGTGGGGGAAGGCGCCGTACTTGAAGGCGTCCGTGTAACTCTTGATACTATCGGGATGAGGCCCGCCGTGGCCGGCGTCGCCGTGGCAATGGATAACCCGCTCCATCAACAACGCGTGGTCGTGCACGCGTTGCGCGCCGGAGCAGATCTCCTGGCCGCGCATGAAGATGTCATAGGAGTTGGACAATTGCTCGGCAGGAGGCACTTTTTTATAAGTCTCAGGATCCGGCATGGTGTAGAAGGGCCGGATGGAGAGGGGGTACTTGTCCATGATATAGAAGTCCGTGTCGTACTTTTCCAGGACGAGGTCGCCCAGGATCTTCTCGTTGACCGTGGACAGATCATCAAACGCGCCCTGTTGTTCTTCCGTGACGCCCGCGTCTCTCAGTAACTGAATCCCTTCGGCGAAGGAGATCCTTAACGGTTTGTCCAGGAACTTGAAGGGCTTGAACGGGTACACTTGCGACACGAGCTCTAGTTCTTTCCCATATTTGGCCTGGAGTTCCCGGAAGATGTGGTTGAATAACTTTCCAAAAAGATCTAAAACTTCGTAGTAGTGCTCGTAGATGGCCATCTCAAAATCTAAACCCGTGAACTCGCACAAATGCCGTCTTGTATTACTATCTTCCGCGCGGAAGACGGGGCCGATCTCATACACGCGCTCAAAGTCCGCGCACGCTGAGAGCATCTGCTTGTACAGCTGCGGTGACTGCGCGAGACAGCACTCCTTCCCGAAGTACTTGAGCTTGAACACGCCGGAGCCGCCCTCCGACGATCCTCCTAATAGTTTAGGAGTATTGACGCCCGTGAAGCCTTGTTCGTTCAAGTACGACGCGAAGAGCAGAGGCACCGCACTTCTAATACGCATGATGGCCTGGTTCGCCGGCGTCCGCAAGTCGATCACTCTATGATTTAAGCGCGTGTCTAGGCCGACTGTGACTTCACCTTCCTTCGGGTCGTTTTCATTGCGCGACGCGTCGACGATCTGGAAAGGTAGGTCGGGCACCGCTTTACTCACAATAAAACACTTCTTGATGACCAGTTCGACGCTCGACTGGGTACAACCATCGACCTTGGCCGCCGCGACACTCGCTTCGATGTCCACAATGGACTCGGAAGGGATCTTCCCGAGGAAGCCGATGAGCGTTTTGGGCACGGCCGGCGCCGACGCCACGCCCTGCACCGTGAAGCAGCCTTGTCTTAGTACAACAAAGGCCAGGTTGCCCTTGGCTCGACACGCGTGGACGCGCGCGCGCACCCAGACGTCACTTCCCACTAGAGAGGGTTCGACGTCCCGCACGGCCGTCCACCGTCGTGACGTCATGGAGGCCGACATGCAGATGCCCATCTCGCCCATGATGTCTGCAGAATCCGCCTCGGCCTCTTTTGCTTTAGTACTGTCCTCGGCGGCCTTCTTCTGCTTCGCCAGGATCCTTAATTCCTTCTTCGAGGGGCCCGCCGGCGCCTTCGGCGCCGCCTTCTTCTTCTTCTTGTCCACGATGGCTTGCGGGTGAGTGGGGTCGAGCGCCGTGATGTCCTGCTTGAGCTTCAGGAGGACGGCGACCTCGGCCTTGATCGCGGCGACGTCCGCTTTGCTCGTTTTGAGGTCCTTCACTTTCAGGCCCTGGGCCAAAATCTCCTTCTCGAGCTCCGGGACGCCCATGGTGGCTCCGCTTGTTTACTGGTAGTGTGGCTGTGCTTTGGCTGCTGCTCGTGCAGTCAGCTGTTTGAGTATGTGTCGTTGCGACGGTGCTTCTCCTTTTCGTCCCACAGCGCTGTGCAGCAATGGCAGCAGTGGCAGAGCAGTAAACCTCCACGTCTCGAGCGACGGGCCTCTCTGGACGAAACCCGCGCGATTTTTTACAAGCCATCGCTTCTTCGGCAGGCTCATCCCGACGAATCCCGCGTCGAAACACGCCATGGCTCGCGGGTTGACTCCCTCTTGTAAAAAGGCTCCAGCCCAGCTCCATCATCGTCACGCAGTGCAGAGGTGTTGGACAAGCGTGAGCACCGCATAGCTCAGCACGGGCACGGAAGCTCAAGTGCTGCATCGACCAACGCAAGTGCTGCCAACTCACTGCAGTGATTTGCATTGTGCACACACAGCACTCACAAGTGACTGCATGCGCTCGAAGCTGCTCATGATGGCCGCGCGCTCTCTGTCGACGCCGGCGCGGCGGCCGCTCAAGGGCGTCGTCTTCGACCTGGACGGCACGTTGACGGTGCCGAACCTCGACTTCAAGGCCATGTATGAGAAATGCGGCGTGCCGCTGGACGAGGACATTCTCGAGGCCATCGGGAAGATGCCCGACGAGGCGGCCGCCAAAGCGGCGGCCATCGTCGAGGAGATGGAGGAGGAGGGGCGGCGGACCTTGCAGCTGACGCCGGGGGCGCGCGAGTTCGCCGATTGGCTCGCGCGCCAGGGCATCCCGACGGCGCTCGTGACCAGGAACACGCGGAGCACGGTCGAGCACCTCCACGCGACGTTGTGGAAGGGTCTGCCGAAATTCGTGCCGGCCGTGAGCCGGGACGACGCCTACGAGCCCAAGCCGCACCCCGCGGCCATGGAGGGCATCCTGGCCACGTGGGACATTCATGACGCGTCCGAAGTGGTCATGGTGGGGGACTCGCCGGCGAACGACGTCGTCTTCGGGAAGGCGGCGGGCGTGGCGACGGCCCTCGTCGACAGCGGGCTGCGCTTCGTGGAGGGCGGCTCCGACGAGGGCGCGGATATCGTCGTGGACAACATCGCGGCCTTAGGCTTAGCTTTCCACGAGCGCTTCGCGCTGCCCAAGGCCAGCCCGCTGGCCAAGCACGACGCGCCCCTTCCCGGGTCCTACGCCAACCGCGCGGCGGCCGACGGCATATTAAGCCGCCTCGAGACCTGCGACGACGTCTGGGCCGACAACGACACGGGCAACACGCCGCTGATCTGGGCGGCCGACGGCGGCGCCGCGGACTGCGTCGCGTACCTGCTGGACCAGAAGGAGGTCGACGTGAACCACCGCGGCTACCTCGGAGCGACCGCGGTGTGCCGGGCCGCGCGGAAGGGCCACCTCGAGGCGCTCCAGTTATTGCTCAAGGCCGACGGCGTCGACATCGACGCGCCGAACGACAAGATGCAGTCGCCCCTGCACTTCGCCGCCTTCAAGCAGAACCGCGCCTGCGTCGACGCGCTCCTGGCCGCCGGCGCGTCGACGTACGTCCTCGACCGCAAGGGCCGCACGCCGGCCGAGGACACGGCGGGCGAGGACATCCGCGCGGCCATCCTCGCGGCGCGTTAGGTGTTGTAAGATGTTTATACGAGAGGCCCCCTCATGCGTGCAGCGCCGCGAGCTTCTCGTTGAGCGACTTGAGGAGCCCGCTCTCCGTCTCGAGCGCGGCGCGCAGCTCGGTGACGATGCCCTCGGCCTCCGTGGCGATCGTGGCGAGGTCCGCCGGCGTGGTCGTGACCGCGAGCGCCGCGGGCGCGGGCGCCGCCGCGGCCTGGGTCGCGGATAGGGGCGTCGTCGCGGGCTCGGCCTCGACGAGCTCGACGGTCGACTCCTTCTTCTTCGACTTCTTCGTCGACGCGTCCGCGTCCGGCGCGGCCGCCGCGGCTGCCGTGGCGGCCTTCTGGGCCTCCTCGGCGAGGGCGAGCATGGCCTTGGCCTTCTCCATCGTGGCCGCGGCCTCGGCCATGGCCTTGGCCCGCTGCGCCTCCTCCTTCTTCTTGAGTTCGCCGATCTCGGCCTCCGGTACTAAATTCATCTCGCGCAGCGCGCGGCCCTGGGTGCGGACCGCACCTCTCAAATACTCGGCGGAGGCATGCGTCGCAAGGGCCAACGCTACTACCAGTTTGCGGAGCATGGTTACGGTTCGCTGGGCAGCGTCTACGACCGGGCAGCCTTTACGTTTGCAGAGCTCCCAAATTATTACGAGTGCGACACACGCAAAACTCCAGAGAGCCGAGGGGGGGGGGGTCTTTTATGCGCGCCTGAGGACTCGCGGTTATACTTTACCGTGTCCACTAAAAGTAGGGGGACTTCCGTGCCGGTGCGCAGCGGCCGGGAAGAACCGGGGCGAGGGCGCGGGACGCGCGAACGAGGCGGCTGCAAGTTGTTGTCCTAGGTAAGGTAAGAACACACACTTAGAACACTAGATACAACATTCCGGTGGTTGGTCACCCGCGCGGCATCTCTGAATAGTCGTCCACGACGAAAGAGGCGCTCCGCGCCGCCCGCGTTGGCGCAGCGTCCTCCAGGAGGAGCGGCTCGGCCAGGTCGTCGCCGGCAACCGGCGGCGCGGCCGGGTCCACGCGGCCTACGAGCCGCCACCACACCGCCGCCGCCGCGAGCTGCGTCAGCGCCGTGACGACGAAGGTCAGGCCGTAGCCGCCGCGGTCAACCAAATAACCACCGAGCACGGCGCTCCCGGACCAGCCGAAGCGCGTCGCGCCGTCGAGCGCGTTCCAGCGGCCCCGTGCGTGATAGGGGACGTGGTCGTTGAGCGCGGCCTTCTTCAGGGGCCGGCAGGCATGCTGCGCGCACGTGAGGAGGTATAAGGCGACGGCCGAGGCGCGTTGAAGCGTCGACGTGAGGTGCGGTCCCGTATTGAGCAGGACGCCCGTGAAACTGCCCGCGTCGGCCCAGGCCAGGCCCACCAAACCTAGGGAAGCCAGGACCATGCACGCAGCGCAGACGCGGGCCCGGCCCGCTCGCTGGCTCCACCTCTCGCAGCCTTTCGCCGCGCCGACCATTAACAGCGCCGCACCGATGGAGAGCGCGTTCGTGGCGACGGGCGAGAAGCCCGCGCGGTTCTTGAAGAAGAGGGGTATAAATTTCACGGTCATGCCGCTGCCGAAGCCAGACACCAAGTCCGCCAACAAAATCCAGCGCGCGATATTTTCGTCGTCGCCCTGTTCCGTTGCTTCGTCGTCGCACGCCTCGGAGACCACGTCCCGCAGACCCAGCAACAAAAGTGCCGGGGGCGCGCACAACGCCAGGCCGACGACGGCCACAGTCTTAAGGGCGGGGAGCGACCAGGTGTCCCCGAGACAAAAGAAGAGGATCAGCGCCAACAACGGCCCCGCCGTCGTCGCTAGTAATGTCAGGCCGAACTTGCGCGCCGTCGCTTCGGAGCGGTCCGCCCCCTTCGTCGTCGAGTCCGCGAACAGCGTTTCCAACGCGGTGCTCCAGCAGCCCTGGTAGGCGCCGAAGGCCGCGAGGCCGACCGTCACGTAATTGAAACGTGCGCGCGCGGAGACGTCATTTGTTGAAACGGCCAGGATGAGGCCCAACGAGGCGACGACGCCTAAGATGGCTGCGACGCGGCAGACCGTCTGCCGCCTGAACCGGTCGGCGGCCCAGCCCGCGAGCAGTCCGAAGACGCACTGCGCGATGCCCTGGGCGCCCTCGGCGAGGCCCACCTTTGTATTTGAATCCGTGAGCACGAACAGGTAGCCGCTCAGCACTGTGTAGCTCCAGACGCCGCGCGCCGCGCCCGCCGCGAGCGTGAAGGCGTAGGCGAGGCGCAGGTTCCGGGCTTTGGTGGCGTCGGCTTCTGGTGTCGGTGGGGCGCACATTTTATGCGTCTGCGCGCACTTTCCGTCTCGTTCTGTCGCCGTCCCCTGCCTTGTGCAGCAAGAGGCTGGGTGCAATCTGAAGAGCTTAGCTCAACCCAACTCTGGCCAGCTGGAGCTTAACCCAGCGCACTATGTTAAGTCGTGCGGCAATCGATGCAAGCTTCTCGCAAAGCCACGGGCTCCAGAAATGGCTCACAGCAGCTGTCTCGTCTCCAGGTGCAGTGGTAAGACTGCCACCACGCCACAGAAACTCGTCGTGTACGGGTTTTTGTCACGGGTTTCTTTAGCAATTGGCTCGCCAGCACTCGTATGGAAAGTCCACACCATTACTCACCCCACAGACAGCGGTGGCGTCCACTGGCTCCGGCCCGTCGCGACGTTGTGGTAGAAGGGCCGCCGTCGTTCCTCGGACCACGCGACGCGCCACTCGTCGTCGAGCGCCGTCGGCGGCGGCGGGACGTCGTCCTCGTCCTCCGCCGCGGACGTGTCCTCCCCCGCCGCCGGCGGCGCGACGGCGCCGCCGGCCGGGAGGACGCCGGGCACCGTCACCTCCGTGA
>Ga0302122_10000352_pt1 | contig 27724 bp, 21 predicted proteins | sample CB21_SCM_MG_FD_203115 | JGI IMG/M metagenome (GOLD analysis project Ga0302122, IMG submission 203115) | Marine microbial communities from Western Arctic Ocean, Canada - CB21_SCM | ecosystem: Environmental > Aquatic > Marine > Oceanic | place: Canada: Western Arctic Ocean | collected 2017-09-28 | reverse complement strand
TCCCTCGCTGAATATTCATTGGATTAACAGAAATCTCATCACTTCTTTGTGCGACATCTTCAACCCATTTCACGCCATGGTTCAATGCATCTGCTTCACTCATGAAAGGTGGTTTGAACATCAAATAGGTCTTGACTCGGATATCGAACTTTTTCAAATTTTCAACTGCCCGATCCCAAGATTTGGTCGTAAAACCCTTGTTGACGTGAAAGCGAAGAACTTCGTCATCATAGGCTTCAAGGCCAATCGCTACTGCAAAACTTTGATTCAATTGTGATGCCCAAGCAAGTTTCTCTTCGGTTAATTGTTCACATCTACTTTCTACAATCAATTCTTTGCCAAGGTCATGGCAATCTTTCAGAACTGTTTCTTGGAATTCAACTGGGATTTCGCGGTCTTCAAGTAATGAGCCGCTCGTGTAGACTTTGACCATGGCATGGTCTTTGAAATCTTTGAATTTTTCCTTTGCATAAGCCCACTGTGCATGTAAATCTTCATTGGTGACATCATCGCGTGTGTCGTTGAAATATCCACAAAAAGTACAACCGCTTGACCACCACCAATGGCATCCTTTAGTGCGCAAGATGACGGTCACTGCGCTGCATGGTGTTCCATCAGCGAGCGTTTCAGGCGTGTAGTATACTGTCGCAGGTTCACTTGCATCCCATGATTGTTGACGAGCGATTGCCCATGGAGTATTCGCGGGTGCCTTGACCAGATCGTGGATACGGGCGCCTTTATTCCCATCTCCAACTAATGTCAATGATTTTGGCCCCGACATCGTGTTCCCCTATGTGAAGTGGCTCGGCTTTGGTGTTTCAATCCACCGCCCAACGAAATCGGCTTAATCACGCACTGGGGTGAACAAGATTGTGGAACCTGCTTGGACAAATTCGCCCTTAGGATATGTTGGGTTTTGCTCTTCTGCGGAACAGACATTCGGTATGAAAAGTGTTGCTGGTACACGGAGGTCAACACGAGAACCAAGCCTAATCATGCCGTAACGTTGCCCTCGGCGAACTTCAGAATCGGCTTGAAGCCAAGGAACAATTGTTCGTGCAAGTGCACCAGATATTTGCGTCACTTCAACAAAGATATCCTTGTCGCCTTTGAACACACTTCGAACTCTTTCATTGTATTGACTTTCTTTTTTGTATGCAGCAACAAAAGGTCCGCGCCGTAGACCTTTTCCAGCTCGGTGTTCCATTCGATGCAAGGTTCCGGCGAAAGGGGCACGGTTTACATGGACATCCAGTGGTGACATGAAGATGGCAATTCGGTAAACATCATTCTTTGATTCTTGGCCTTTGGTAACCGCTTCAAATTGCTGCTCCGTTTCGAATAACAGTGGATTTGCAGGTGGTTCTGGAAACCAGTCCCCCGTCAAAGGGTCAGATTTACATGTACCAGACTCAAGTTCATCTTTCGATGGCCTTCGTCCAACAGAGCGTTCACGACGAACAAACATGACATGGCCATCAGCAGGACTCACCAACACACCTTCATCTCGGGGGATTGGACGGTCAGGGTCTCGCCAGAAATTTGCGAAAAAGGCTGAAAGCATGAAGCAAAATATTCCGAAAAACGGAATCAATCCATACAAAGGATCAATGGTTGTTCCAATAATTAAGGCGCTACCACCCATTAAGATTGGAATTATCACCGGAGCGTGGCCGCCGTGGGCCAGACCTGCCATGGAATCGCCTCACTCTGCCCAAGGGTCTTCGCCATCCGCCCAAGTAGTAGCAGCGGTGGTTTCGGGGCCTGGTTTTTCTTCGGTTGCTTCTTCGGTTGCTTCTTCGGTTGCTTCTTCAGTTGCTTCTTCAGTTGCTTCTTCAGTTGCTTCTTCGGTTGCTTCTTCAGTTGCTTCTTCAGTTGCTTCTTCGGTTGCTTCTTCGGTAACTTTAGCAGATTTTCCACTTTCTGAAGTAGAAATTTCTTCTGCTTCTTCAATGGTCATTTCAGCCGCACGTGACTCGACCAAGTCATCGATACGTTCGGTGAAGGCACGAGCCATGTGCTGAGACTTGCGTTCAGCTTCAATAGCGCTCTCAATCATTTCGTAGCGAACCTTGATGGCTTTGTTGAGGTCTTCGAAAATTCGCATGTGGTCGACATACCAATCGTCACGTGTTTTCATTTCTTTAACAGCGAGACGCAGGTCGTTGTCAAGTTCCTCTGCTATTCCGTAAACGCGGCCTAAACGGTCCTTTTCACGGGTGTACTTTTCTTCCATCTTTTCGAGTTCAGGTTCGAGGCGTTCAACGGTTTTGCTTGACTTTGCAGCCCGAAGTTCAAGTTCACGAACACGGTTATCTTTCTCATCGAGAAGGCTTCGTAATGAATCTTTTTCGACTGCGCCTTCGATAATTTCTTTCTCAAGAACTTCGATTGTTGCAAGCGAAGAATCCAAATCTCGCTGTGCGCCTTGAAATGCTTCATAGAGAACTTCAATTTTAACTTCTAAATCTTCAACGGTTTGCGTCGGTTCAGTGGCGGCTGGGGGGATGGGTCCTTCTTCAGTCATTGTCTCACCCGGAGGCAAGCCTCCATGAACACCCATTCGCCCCCACCCTATCAAGCCGACGCTTGAAAGGGCTGGGAATGGAGCAGCATTGTACGTGTTTTTCATCTACGGTATGAATTCGTAATGGTGACGAGTTCTCTAGCAATGCTCACTTCACCCATAGAATGTCCTGCATCTGGCACGAGAATGAGGGCGCTGTTGGGCATTGCCTTATGCAATTCCCAAGCACTACGTGCTGGACAAACAACATCATAACGACCTTGAACAATATTAGTTGGTATGTGTTGTATTGATTCGACATGATTGAGAATATGGGCTTCTTCAAGAAAAATTGCGTTGATGAAATAGTGGCATTCTATTCGTGCAAAAGCGACTGCAAAATCAAGGTCTTCTGCTTTTTCAAGATACGAATCATCTGGGAAAAGTCGGCTTGTGGCCATTTCCCAACGAGTCCACTCCTTTGCAGCAGCACGGCGAATGTTGATATCTTCGCTGGTCAAACGAATATGATAGGCTTTGATAAGATCATCCTGTTCTTGTTTTGGAATGTGCTCTCGGTAGGCCTCAAAAGCATCTGGAAATATATGGCTTGCTCCATCTTGATAGAACCAATGTAATTCGCTCTTACGGCACATGAAAATGCCTCTAAGCATCAAACTAAGTGCGCGTTCAGGGTATTCTTGTGCATAGACCAAAGCAAGGGTTGAGCCCCACGACCCACCAAAAACATGCCATTTCTCAATTCCAAATGACTGGCGGAGTTGTTCGATGTCACTAACTGATGCTTGAGTATTATTTTCAACTAATTCGGCATAAGGAGTAGATTTACCACATCCACGCTGGTCAAATTGAATAATATTGTAGGTTTCTGGGTCGAAGTATTGGCGATATGAAGGTTGTCCGCCGCCACCAGGTCCACCATGAATAACAATAACTGGAATTCCATCTGGGTTTCCACTTTTCTCCCATGCAATCGTATGTAATTCCGAAACGTCCAACATACCCGCGTCATACGGTTCAATCGGCGAATAAAGGACGTCCTCAAGGGTCGTTGTTACATCGAACATGAACCTTCCACGAGTCGGTTACGCATGTTCCTTTCGTAATGGGCATCTTCTTGGAATGCGTCGGCTCGGTTGTAAATATGAGCCGGCGAAATGCAACTGAAGTGTTCAGCGAATGGGCTGAAAAAGGTAAGGATGGGGGGATGGAGAAAGGACATGCTCGTTCTGTTCATGCTATGCTTGAATTAGCTGGAGTCCCCCGAAATACACACTATTCGGCAATTGATGTCGGTTGTGGAAATGGTTGGGTGTGTCGCAGAATCGCACAGGATCAAATGTGTTCACATGTTGTGGGGGTCGATGGTTCGGCTCGTATGATTGAAAAGGCTCACTCCATTGATGAACAAGGCGAGTATCACCTTGCAATGCTTCCGGATTGGACGCCTGAACAACCGTTCGATTTGATTCACAGTATGGAATTTCTCTATTACTTACACGACCCAAAATCGATGTTGAAAAAGTTCAATGATGAGTGGCTAAACACTGGCGGAATCCTTGTCGTGGGTGTCGACCACTACCTCGAAAATGAAGATAGCTTAAGTTGGCCTGATGCTTTGAATGTCCATATGACAACACTCAGCATTGAGCAATGGAAAACAGCAATGCTGGATGCTGGATTCATCGATGTTGAAGTCCACCAAGTTGGTCAAAAAGAGAATTTCATCGGAACTTTAGTTTTACTTGGTAAGAAAAAATAAGTTATTCATCATCGCGAACGGGTCCAAGTTCGGCTCCTTCTGGCCCGCAAAGGCGTATTTCTCCTCTTGAAAACGGGCATTGTGAACAAATGTGTGCTGATTCAACAGGCAAACGTGCTGGCTCTTCGAGTGCATCTGGAGTTGCAGTAAGTTGAGCCATCCAATTGAGATGTTCAGAAAGGGTGATTTTTGCTTCAACAAATTCTTCTTCAGATAATTGTACCATGCGTCCAGAAGCGCCGATAAGCAAGGATGGAGGCAGTACTCGGCGACGTTCGTGTTCGGGCTTTTGCTGCTCGATGACCTCCAATGCCAATGAATACAAAGTCAGTTGTAAACGGTGCTCGTCTAACAACGACCGTTCCGCATATGATGCAGGGAAAGGCGATAGATGGTCGCCTTTGAATTTCTGAAGATGACTACCTGAATTTGGATCGTCTGGATTAAATTGGTCTCTACAATCTTTGGTTTTCAAGTCAACAACTTGCAGACACCCTTTTCCTTCAGCATCACGTAGTGCCAATACTAAATCGGCTCGTCCGTCAAAAACCACATCAACATGGCCGACAATAGCCTTTGGACGTGGCCCCTCGATCGAGAAGGTGGTGCGAACTACTCCATCAAAGGCGACTTTATGACTGAAATAAAATGGTAATTCTGTTCTCAATCCTTCGACGCTATATCCAAAATGGCTTTCGCCATCTGCAAATCTTCCAAGGAGGCCTTTGCGAACCAATGCCCCTAGGTGTGCTAACCGTTCAAGGGTCCTTTGATGGATTTCAGAGGTTAAATTTCCATCTCCAATACCCTCTTCTGCAAGTACCCGTTGGATGGTATCTTCGTCATCGAGAAGGTCTTTTCCTTCATAGACCCATGCAGAGGGGAGAGGAATCGTCGGTGGTGTATTCAAGTGTGCAGGATTCTGTAACCCAATTTCCACCAAGCGATGCATTAGGGTTCCAAAAACAGTTGCAGGCGGGAATAGAGAGGGTTGTTTCTCATTCGATTTTGATTTGGAAAATCGTTCAAGCGGCTCAGGGTTCCAACCTCGTACTTCAGACAACCAATGCCGACGTGGGCAAGCAAAGCTCGTATCCAGGCCATGCGCCGTCATTCGCATGATGTCGCTCACTTGCGCATAGCCAACTGGGGGAGAAGTTTGAGGTGGAGTTTTTTCGAGTTGTGTTTCAAGGCTACGCCATTTTTGTAATGGCGTTTGAACATCTAAATCTAGGAAACAATCCGGTGAGTGATAAATATGAATCGACTCTATTGCATCTCCTCCAAGGCATGAATTTTCGACCAAAGCACTCGGATTCAAGGAAAGTTTGGTTTCTTCATAACGTTGGAGTGGTTCATCAAATACATCATTTGTAAGTAACCATGGTGAATTATCTTGCCTGTTGGAATGTGAGAGATTACGTAATCCATCTAACCACATTGCGCCCATGGTCTTCATTGATGGTTTGCTCTTAAATTCAAGGAGATGTGTGTCTGTGTTGATTTCTGCGGTACCGCTTGGCGAACCAACGACAATCAATCGGTCCTTTACTCGCGTCAAAGCAACGTAAAATTCTCGGCGGCGTTCGGCTTGACGTTGAGCGTGGTCCATGCGTTTTGCGAATTCCCAAAGTCCATCGTCAGGTCGTTCACGGGAAGTCCATGGGTTGATTCGGCCTGCTACAACTTGAGGCGTGACCAATACATTGTTTCGAACTGCAAGCGATGCATCTGATTTACCGGCATGGAAGATTCCTGCTACTACAACAACCGGTGCTTGAAGTCCTTTTGCACCGTGAATTGTCATGATTTGAATTGCACCACCTGATGGGGTGGTAATCGCGGAAGGGCCTTTGTTTCCAAGGCCGCTCAAGGCTTTCATTCGATTGAAAATAGCTGATGCTTCATGGCCCAATTCATTTCCAATTGAGGCAGCAAGGGCACACCATGCTTCTGCGTTTTGTCGAGAAGTATCATCGGGATATGCGACGAGTAAATCTGAATGGTCAAGAACTGTATCGAATACATCATGAATTGCTCCTTGCAAAACCAAGTGTTCAATGTGTATTGCAAATTGCTTTACTAACTTATTCGGCGCATGTTGCTGAATTTTCTTCCACCATGAGTGTTCTTCTTTGGAGGTGAGTAATGCATGTGCTTGTGCATCATTGAAACCCAGTATAGGCGAGCGAGCGAGTGATAAAGCAGCATGCCGCGAGTTTGGATAAGCAATCAATTCCAAGCAAGCGAGAAGTGGGCCAACAACGGGTCGTTTGAGTAATGCTCCTTGGCGGTCGGCCATGACCGGAATACCTCGAGATTGTAATCTCTGAATTAAATCTGGCATGTGTTTCCTGGAATGAACTAGAATAATGATGTCTTCAGGCCGAATGTTTGCTGCATCGTTTGGGAGTTTGGCGTAGGTTGCAGAATCGGCATTCCAAACTTGAGTCCCTCTCTTTTGGATGAGTGCTTGTAAACGGGCAGCAATTAATTCGTTTTCGAGATGGGAACGTTTTGCTTTCGGGTCAGCGAAGGTATCGATTCGTTTATCTAAATCCAAACTCGGAGTCTCGACGCCAATTTGGAGTGGGACAAGCCATTCCAGTGCCCCTAATCTTTCAGAGTCGCGGGCTGGTCGAAGTTGTTGAGGTTCTGCATGCCAATCACCTGGTAGAACGTAGTGTCGTGGATCGAATACGTCGTCAAACATCCCATTCATCGTACGCATTAAATTGTGTAAGGAACGATGGTTTGAAGTGAGGTCAATATGTCCGAGAGTACGCCGTTCTCGACGAATATTATCAACAGGTTTTAGGGCATCTTCATCGTCTTCAAAAGCAACACTCACATGCTCCCATAATTTGGATTTGACCGAAGTCCCTTCAATGCTCGTTCCTTTGATGAATGATTCGCCTGCACCAACTGGACGAGGGTCTCGGCCTTCTCCCTCACTTCGTAAATGGCTCAAGCGAGGTTCGCTTTGCTCCATAAGATTCACTTGTTTAATTGCAGCGACCGTCCGTCGCATGACGGTGACCTCTGCTTGACGGAATCGGTAGATACTTTGCTTCATATCCCCGACAATACAAACCGTTGGATCCCAAGGCCCAAGTGGGCGCTGTGGGTCGTCAGATTCGAGCCTACGATGCCCCCATAGTCGGGCGAGAAGACGGAAATGCGCAGGGTTGGTATCTTGATATTCATCGATGATAAATGCACGATATTGACGTCGAATTGTCTGTAGTGTAAAGAAACGACGTTGCAAATCTTCGAAGCAGGATTGGTCTTCTCCAGCCAGGCGCATAGCCCGTGAAATATGCTGGTCTGACCAAGGTTCATCTCCGAGATGGTCGAGGGCATGAACGACGGCAGAAGGATAGACATGACGAACGATATCAGGGCACCGAGCAAGCAATAAATCAGCGACTAGTTTTTGAATATCGTCATAATCATGTACGGCTTCATGGGCTTTTCGAAGCGTCAAAATATCTTGACACCCGCTATGAACAAGCAATAAATCATTGAGAACATTTGTTTGTAATTCATGTGAAATTCGTAGACGTCCTTCGGGGGCAAGGTCGCTGAATGTCGTTGTAACTTCTTGATGACGAAGCTCACAACCATCAGGCATATGCACCAACGGAGAAATGGGGTCGAGTAAGAAAGCGCTCTTACCCAATAAACAAACCAAACGCCCAAGGCGACTGTTGAGTTCTGTATTGAGGGAGTCTGTGAGGCCTATGGCCTCAATTTCGATGGCGTCTTTCTCTGCCTTCGAAAGTCCTTTCGCGGCGGATTTGCCAAGTAAACCGGGGTGCCAACCAGCACAATATCGAGCTTGAGGTAGCCCTCCTTTCGGGAAATAACTCGGTTCATCATTTTCTAATTGATTGGTTGTCGTTCCAGCAATGGCCACTTGCCAGACCCATTGTAAACAGGCGCTTGGCTCAATTGGCAGGGGTTGTCGGGCCAACGCCGTTAGGTGATTAAAACGGGTAAGTGTGGAATTAATTGCAGTTTCGCAAGCCAACACATAGTGAGTAGAATGGGGGAGGTATACATTGACCCATTGAAACAAAAGCGCTTGAATGGTTTGAGCAAACTCGACAACTTCTTCTCGAACTGGTTCCAAAAACATGTCCATGAGAACTTCATGAGGAAGTGGCCCAACTCCAGACCATACAGAATCAATTGATTGGGCACGGGCAAGCATTGCTCGGTATGCTTCTTCGACAAACAACGATTTGCCTAACATTCCACTGAGCACAACCGCTGAATGTTCTTGGCCACCAAGGAGCACTGCTAGGCGGTCGCGTGCTTCGATAAACGCTCCAATATTTCCACGTACACCCGCCTCATGTGCGTCATTAATAGTTCTAATTCGCCACGCAGAATGAAGCGTTTCTTGAACCAAAAGTGGTGAACGTTCCTCGGAAATTTGTTCTCGGCTTGGATGAACTGCTACCAAATCCAAATGCGGCGATACGAGTTGAGAAAGGAACGCATCGATCGTGGAAATCGGTGCTTCATCAAGGGCTGACATCAAAGTCTCAATATCTCCTTCTCTGATTCGAGGGTCAAATATTCCTTCATCGTCACCTGCTTTCACAGGAAATGCTCGGCTTTGCCCGACTCGATAGCGTATACGTGCTTTCAGTTCTGCTGCTGCTTTTTTGGTAAAAGTAATGGCAACCACTTCGCTAGGGAGTAATCCTTTCCATTCGTGCGAGGGGGTTCGTTGCCGTGGTGGCGCTCGCAAAAGTCCACTTCCCTTCACCGGTTCACGAGGGCCATGTGGAAGAAGTTGGGTTGCGCGTTGTTCCGAGGATAAAAGATGTTGAACATAACGTTCAGCCATGACAGTTGTTTTACCGGTGCCTGCTCCGGCGTCCAAAGCAATGTGCTTGTCAAGGTCCAGCCCAAGTCGTTGACTTCGATTAAAACGAATCATTGTTCATCACCTCCAAGGGATGCGGATGGGCAAATTTGTCGTACTGTACAATAAGAGCAGTGGGCGCCAGGAGTGGGGTGTACATGGCCTTGGCGCGCTGTTTGAATCGCTCTTCCCGCCGTCCGAATACGTTCGGAAATCCAAGCACGGAAGCCGTTTTGAGATGAAAAGTTACTTCCAGGCTTTCGGTGATGGGTTTGAGCATATGTTGTTCTCTCTCCGAGTTCACCATCACCGAGATATTTGAGAATTGATTCATCAAGTTCAATGTAATGCGTGGTAGATTCTCCGATTTCAGATACGCCAATACCGACGACACGGTCACCTGGATGGCTCTGTTCCCATGCTCGCGCATAAAGTCCGAGTTGCACTTCATCAAACATGCCTTTCCGGTGACGTTTCCCTTTGTCTTTCGGCTTCGGACCGTTTACCGTTTTCAAGTCACGGATAATAACAAAGCGATTGGCTGGGTGTGGTTCTTTCAAATCAAGTGGGAGCACTTTTGAAATCGGAGTACTGGCCAAAACGCCATCCACTTTCGCTTGGGCTTGCTGTTCTTTGCTGAGTACGAGGGCATCAACTCGGTCGATTCGGCCAGAGAGATTTATCTGGATTGGTTTTCCTGCATCATCAAAGCCATTTATTTTGACATGTCCAATCTTTCCTTCTTTCAGCATCCATTCACAGGCTAAAGGTGCCGATGCTGTCAGCTCAATATCTGCTGAAATCATTCGGCCGAGTCGGCCACTGGGCTCTAATTCAATCTCGCCTTCAAGGTGCATCCGCCACTGACTCGGCGTAACTCCAAGCATTTCTCTACAACGATGGACGGCCACTGCGTCATTTCGTGCCAGCCAAGGAACTTCGCTTTCGAGATACGAGAGTACACTGCCCCATAACTCTGGAACCGTTTTCATCGGTCCTTGATGTAGTGGGAGGGGGTTTTCAACGGCTTCACCGGCTGTAATAACACCGTGTGCGTTTAGCATGGCTGCCTCCGCATCATGAATCATTGTGCCTCGTGCTCGGGCATCAACGTCTTCGCTTTGTTCGTCTTCTGATTCCGCTTTCAAACGTTTATCCATCCATGCCATCCGTGGGCATTTAAGCCAGGATTGGAGACGGCTTTGAGACCAAGTGTCCCGTTCCATACCTGTTGAATCGAAACCAATTGTTGCATTCAAAACTGAACTTTGTAAGTTGGGGGCGGGGAGAGGGCGAGGGTCTATGGCTGGGCCTTTGAAACTCGCATTTCGTTTCAAACCGAGATGCGGCCAATGCTGTTGTTGGCTTGAGCCGATCTTTACTTGAGAATTTGAAGGTTGCAATACGAGGTCATCGGCACTCAACATGTGTTCTCGGTTATCCCAAGTGAAATATTCTCCGTTTTCCAAGTCCTTCATCATAGGTTGTCGAAGACTGCGGTCCGTCTGAATCGGAAGTTCGTGCGCCATTGCTAAGGAGGTTTGGGAAAGCACTGTACCCGTAGGGGCGCCTCCATCGAGCAATTCCAACCCGAGACGTTGTCGTTCATCTCTTCCACGATGCCCTGCGCGTTCTCCAATTGCTTTTCCTTCGACCATCGTCATCGTAAAGGGGCGTGGTGTGAGCCAAACGGAGTCGCCGCCATGTTCATCCTTTGTCCAGTGCCAACTTCGATGAAGTCGGCCCTCTTGATGTTCAAAGTCCTGAAGAAAAGTAGGTGCTGATTGGAATGTTGCAAGTGAACCTTCATGCCGAGTTTCGGTTAACCATTCAGATAAAGGTGCACTTGGACCGCCACCTTCTTCGGCACTCGTGTCAAAGAATACGACTTCCTGTGCAGCATTGAGTAGATGGCGAAGGTGGTGTCTTCCCCGACGAATGGCAAGATCGGAATTAAATAATCCAAGATTGATTTGTGCAGGGGCATCAAGCCATGGTACTTTTGAAGTTTTCATCGGCCATGAATTGACATCCAAGCCTGCCAAGAGAATCAAATCAGCTTCAACACCGTGGGCTTGTTCGGGGGTAAGAACCTGAATATCCTTGCCTCTAGAACGGGAACGCGGCAGGGAGGTGTGAGCAAGAAGATGGTCAAAATATTCAATGAACAGTGGCCCTTTTTCCGGAATCGAATAACCCGCTTTTTCAAGCAGTAATCGCGTGGATTCATGAGACTCTCTCACAATTTGTAATCCTGTGAGAGACCGGTCATGCTTTGCTGTTCGATTAGAGAGTTCAATCCAATCGATTCGGCTGTAAATCGTATCGAGCCATTCTATTCCTGATTTTGGACGCTTTGGTAGAGGGAGGGTTTGTTGTGTCGAACAACCAAGTGGTCGTTTTGAGATTTTGGAAAGGGTATCTTGGTCTAATAGCGGAGCCCAAGTTTCTGCAACGCAGTGCAACCACCATTGAGTTTCTTCAAGGGCTTGGCGTGCATGATTTTTGTTTTCTCCAAGTTGGGGAGTTGCTTGCGCAAGTGTTGCCAGCCAACGCAGCAGTGAACCTTGTCCGCCTCTTACATGAAATGAGCGGGCGATTTTTTCGAGTATGTCAGAATGAGGACGTGGTTTCCATGAAGGTTCACTGGGGTGGCTGAGTTCTTCGATGGCACCATTATTCAGAGGAAGACTTTGATGTTCATACAATCCTCGAAGATGCTCTAGTGACCACGCATCCATGCCAATACCGAGTTTCATCGCTCGGGATAAACCGGCCACTGCGGGTATCTCTTCGAGTTTTTTCTGTTCTATTCCGCACTGATAGCCAAGTGATTCAAGACGAGAGTTCCACTGTTCCTGGTTGGCATCTGCAGCCCCATCGACAATTAACACACGCCCTTTCGAGTGGAGGCCATACGAACGTAACAATTCAATTGCAGCATCCATTGAATGTGCTCCCCGTTCTAAGGTGATACGATGGAGTGAAGTGTTTCTCTGTTCACCTCGTCTTGAACGCCAGTGGATTTCATTCGGTGGTGACCACACATCATGCTCCGGCACCCATTCAGGAAGATCTGATTGTGTCACATAGTCCCATTGAGCGTCAAATAGGTAGGCGCCGTGAAAACCAAGGCGGAAAGAACCGGCTGAACAAAGTTGGTGGATAGGACGTACTTTGGAAAGCGCTGTGAAGAAACTGCGTTCGGTTTCTGAGTAATCCGGTGCCGTATCCAAGACCACAATACCTCTTACGTCATTCAGCGTGAATGGAACCTTAGAACTTGTTTCAAGCGCCTTCATCAGACGGGCAATAGCGTGATGGGGGTGGGTTCCGCCCAATTTTTTTTCTATATTGCGGAGGAGCGTGTCAAATTCTTTAGCACCCGGATCACCTTCCCATGACCAAGGGTTGTTCAATTGATGTAAAGTTCGATGAAGAGCAAGAATACGCTCTGTTTGATAAGGTGACCATTTCCTCCCTTCGATGGCTGAAAACAACAACGGCAACTCTCCATTTTCAGCTGCTCGTTTGGTATGAGCATGGATGACTGTAAACAACCCTGCATCATTTGCAAACAAGGGTGGTAGGCCCAGATCAAGCGTTAATAATTGGAGTAAACGTACTGTGGTCAAATGATGTGTGGTGTCAACAGGGGAATTGGTTTGTGCAAGTTGTAGTAAGGTTTGATTCCGACTGGCCTCATTGGGGTGGAGGACCAAAATATTTTCAGCAGAACCATTTTCAAGTGCTGTAAAGAACCAAGGTGGAATATTATCTCCTGCATCGATTGCTTCAAGCGTAAGTGATGCAACGTTTTCCTCCTTCATATCCGTCGCCTCAACATCACTACAACCGTCGACCGTTCTTGAAGCCTCTCGGTGAATCCTCAGAAAAGCCGTCATGCCATTCATATATGGTCGAGGTGATTTGAGGGGTGGATTTTGGCTTCAAACTTACTTTGTTTATATACTGTAGAAAAGAATAGTTAGTGTTGTGCAAAAACATGAAGCATTCTTATTCTGTAAAAAATGCTCTTGATGACCGGTGGACTTAAATAGTAGGTGCTACCTCATAGGTATGTTGGCGCAAAAAAGCGGAAACTGCGACATTTAGGCGCTTTGCCTGAAGTTGGGGTCGCCGCCCTACTCGCCCTCAACAAGGAAAACAAGAAGGGAGATAATTAAGATGATTGAAGATAAGAAAGAAATGAAGCAAGAACTGACACAGTGTGACGAATGTTGTAGCAAGGACCTCAAGCACGTCCCTCAGAAGGGCGAAACATGGTGCAACGAATGCGGGCTAGTCCACAAGGACCAAAAAACAGAAGCAAGTGATAACGGAGCTGCTCTTTTTGGCGAAGGTGCACACTACCAAGCCGTTCGAAACGACAAGGACATCAATCGACGACTTGGCGGAACTGGCCCTAAGATGAAATATGGTTCTCGTGGCGTAGTCAACGCTAAAAAGTACTATTTGCTTGAGAAAATCGACCGCAGTTCTAGCCGTAACCCTCACCCCTTCGCACAACGTGTGAAGAATAACATCGAGACTTTGTACGGCCGCCATGCCCTGCATATTCTTGAGTTCCTAGTCGAGATGTCTTGCCGACCTTTGACTGGTGAGCAAGAAGTGATTCGAAAGAAACAAGACAAGTCTCTGAACGGTCGCCTCGGTATGCCAAAGCAATCAATTTGCCGAAAGAAGAAAGGTATCAAGGGTTCTTCTGATGAACAGAACGCTGTCATCATTGCAGCTGGTATCGTTGAGCTCGCTGGAGAAATAGGACTCATGCCCAAGTTCGACCGCCGTGCAACAATGGAACAGGCTGGTATTGTTCCAAAGCAAATCCGGAACGCACGCATCAGTATTAACCGTCATTGGAAGGCACGTGTAACAATGGGCTGGGCTACAATGCCACCTCGTAAAGAAGCAGACGACAAGCGAGAGGATGGAATCGTCCAGGCAATGGAGCATATCTTTGACATGCTTGGAGATCACCTCAATCAAGAAGATTACGAGCGCGTTCTGTATGAAACTGAAGCACGTCTAGCTCTTCTCAAAGAAGGTACAAGTAAAGCCCTCTCAATCAATATTGAAGAGCGTATGCTTGTGTCCGTTTCCGTATATGCTAGCCTAACTACCTTTGGACTCCAATCTGGTGCTGCCGACCTCCTCGCTGGAGTTTTTGGTTTGACTAGTAGCGGAATTCGTTCTCGATATGATGCATTGGTAAAAGAATCTGCATCAGGAAAATTCCAAGGCAACGGTGCTTTTGATATGAGTCAGACTTGTGAAGAATTATTGAACGAGCCACATGAACAGAATGCTTTGATAGCCAAGTTCCGACTCGGCAAAGTATGCGGAAAGCGATTCTCCTTATCATAATCATAGTTCTGACTGCATTTGGCTCTACAATCACTGTTGCCGCACCAGCGACAACAATCGACGCTGGAATAGTGTTTGGTGGACAGTGGTTTGAAGCAAATGAATCGGGGGCATCGGTGGTTAACCTCAGCGAAATGGCACCAATTGTTGAAGTGTATACTGCAACATGGTGTTCGAACTGTGTTGATGTCGAACATGCTCTTGAGAACATCGAGAATGTGACTGGACTTCAACAATACCACATGCATCGAGCCATCAATGAAGCACAAGACCCGCTCGGAAGTATTGACCTAGATCAACGATTTTACGACCGTTATGGCGTTTTTGCACCACCTGTAGTTGTCGTGAATGGCTCCATGTTCAAACTCGGAAGCGTGACTGATGAGGATTCACTCGAGAGTGAATTTACTGACCTCATTCAACTCAACCCACTCGACATTGCGGGTATTTCGTCATTCACCTGGAATTCGACAAGCAACAATACTGGAACTGCAACGTGGACCCTTGAGTCCCAGAACCTCCACCTCCCAGATGCTGGTTCATTGTCCGCCTATGCTTGGATTGTAGAGCATTCTGCAAACTTCGAAGAAGGAACAAACGGCCTTGGAGACTACCCGCACGTTGTTCGAGGCATCATTGAACTCGGTGAAATTGATCTTGCTTCGACCCTAGTGGTTGCTTCGGGCAGTTCGAACATCACACTCCCAGCCGCTTACGATGGAAACGACTTGGCAGTCCACCTCATCTACCAATTCAACCCACCTGCTGAAGGCGAGGAGCCCGTACAAGAGAGTCCGCCATTGATAGATCGCCAAAAAGAAGGTTTGCCTGCTGCTTCACTCCTCGCCAGTATTTGTGTGGTCTTTGGAGCTGCTCTGATTCGTAGAGATTGATTCTAAGGTACGTATTCATCCGGGCCGTTACGGTCATTGTGGTCTCGTAAGTCCTGCTCAAGTTCCCACCGGAATTCCGGCAACTCCCTTGGTGCTTCAACCACTTCGCCAAAATGCCACCACCATGGCGGAGCACCACGTGCCCCAAGCGCCTCTTGGGCCCTATTGAGGAGGGCTGTGAGATCACGTCGAGCGTGTAATCGGGGGTGGTCTCTCCGAACAAAGACAATTGAATTACCGTGCCGGCCTTGTTCAACAAAACCCAATACGGTCGAAAATCTACGAATCATTCTACGTTCCTGTGCATTTCGAATCGTTATTGCCAGGTGGCAGTTTTCAAAGGAGAGTGTGTCTCTGTCGAGTACACCCATTTGGAAAGTTGCACCAAGTGGTTGTCGCATGAGTGCCTCCCATATGCGCGGGAATACTTCGCAATACCTTCGTTCACCGTTGCGTATGTCTCCAATAGGGAGATCGTTATCTTCTTGTCCAAAGTTACGAATATACATCCACTCCTCCCGGCCGCGGAAATGATTGTATAAATGGTGTAACTCTTCGCCTCGATGTCCTTCAATTATTTCATCGAAGGATTTATGCCAAAATTCAATGAATTGCGGATGGGGTAGCGCCGTATCGGCAGCTAGTGCGTGTTCAACCAATAACTGTGTTCGATATGTTTGTATCGAATCATCAGCATTATTCTGCCATCTTCGTCGATTGAATGCGATGTTTCGACGGAATAAGTGCATCATATTTCGGTTACCTCGATTGGCGAGATCTCGGTCATGTGCAGGCGAGTTGCTCTGGGGTAACCAGTCGATTCCAAATATTCCCCGTGAAGAGTGTTTTGAAACTACTTTTTTGAGCGACTGAATATCTTTGGTATTGAAGAAACGAAGATGCTTGTCTGTGATTTTTGATGGGAATCCCAATGGTGAATGATGCGAAATATGTTGCAAAAGGCTATCGATTTTGGCTGATGTGTTAATGTCATCAAGCAGAGCAAGGATTACCGAAACAATCGTATCGCCCAACGGAACTGAAGAATGAAAATTACCATCATGAATACAAATCGGATGTGTTTGACGTGATTCGAGCGAATCGATTGATTCGATAATAAACGGAGCGCTGTGAACTCCTCGGCCAACTCTAACTTCATAGAAATGGCCAAGGCGGCCAATCACCAAAAGATGTCTATCGTGGATGAAAACTCGATTGGAGTTTCCATCGATTACCTCGCGTAAAAATTGAATTGAACGACGCAATGGCGCGGCTATTTGTTGGTGGCCGGTGTTTCGATTAGTCCAATTATACTGCAAAGCATAGATTAATTCCCCTGCATTCGAAGTGATTGGTGAAAAAGCATTGGCAAGTAAGAAGGCCCAAATCCCGGGTTCGTCGGGAATGCCTGTTTTCCTCGATGCATTGTTTTTTGTTCGAACTATGAATTTGAACTTCTTCTCAACGATGTCGAATGGCCACGCCCGTTGAGATTCATGTTGCGTGGTTGCTAAATATCCATTCCATCGCTCAACCCAAGGGAATTCATTCAATTCGTTGAGGCCGTGCGGGTAGTGTTTGAATGCTTCAACAATATTTTCTTCAAACTTTTCCCTACTCGGAGTCCCTAACCGTTGACGGACATCACGCGCCCATACCCCCACTGGATTCAGGGTATAATTTTCTGGAGGTATGAGGTGTTCCTCGGCCATCCATTCAATCCAAGTAAACAGAACTGATGCTCCTGGTTTCTGAAGTGAATTTCCGAAGCGTTGACGACGTAAGTGGCGTCGTGGAATTTGGCGCGGGTCTACGGTGACGATATTATTGGTGTTTAACGAACCAAATGCAACAAATAATTTGGTCAAATCCCAACCTGTGCGAGTAGACTTCGACGAAAGTACGTTGAGAAGCGAGACGATTGGAACTTCTGCCGGCATGGTCCTACCGTTGACAAGTAGGCGCCCCCCCATGAATGAAATCCGAACCCCGTCATGAAGTACAAAACCGCCATGCAAATGGAGGCGTTGTAGTGTTTCAAGACGAATGCCATCGGATATCCGTTGGATGATGTCGTTCATTTCCTCAGCACTGCATGGCGATGTTAGAACTGGATCAAGCGTTTCATCTGGCAACCTTGCCCATTGTACATCTTTGAGATGTTTGGTGTTTTTTTGCAAGCTTCTCCAGCGTTGGAAAGCTGTTTGATTCGGCCCACCTAGAAGTTTTTGTGATTGCTCATGTAGCGAAGACTCAATTTTATGAGCCCATTTCTGACCTTTTTTACTCACTATTAATGATGAGCAAAGGTGGCACGGACTGACTGATGATTGGCGCTCACATACCGAACAGGTAGTATCGTGAGCATGTCTCGCCATACAATGATTCTTATTCAAGGATATATAACTCTCACAAAGCGGCAAAGGTATTCAATATGCGCTGAATGTCTTCATCGGTGATATGTAAATGAACAACGATACGACAAGCATGAGGTTGGATATCCATGACATCGACTCCAGATGCTCGAAGTTGCTCCATCACTTGGATGGCTGGAGTTTTGGATTGAAAATAAACCATGTTTGTTTCTACCGTTTGCATATCCACCTCAAAGCCTTCGATTTCATTAATTGCTTCAGCCAATACTTTTGTTCTTCGATGGTCTTCTTCAAGACGTTCGATATTATTGTCAAGTGCATACAAACATGCTGCTGCAAGGATGCCGGCTTGACGCATACCTCCTCCAAACATCTTTCTCCAGCGATGGGCGCGGGTGATAAAGGCTGTAGAGCCGACAAGAACGGAACCTACTGGCGCACCTAGGCCTTTGGAAAAACAAATTGAAACCGAATCATAATCTCGAACCATTCGGTCGACTGGAGTGTTTGTTGCAATAGCGGCGTTGAAAATTCTGGCTCCGTCCATGTGAGTTGCACAATCGTTATCTTTGGCAAGAGTTGCAATTGCATCGAGGGTGTCTTGGGGATAACAAGCACCTCCACCTCTATTGGAAGTGTTTTCTACACAGACAAGTGAACCATCTGGGTAGTGGGAAAGTGAACCCGCTTGTTTTCGGATCGCTTGTTCGACATCTTCGACTCGCATCAAACCACCATACACATCAACCAAAGCAATCGATGCGCCACATAATGCTGCATAACCGCCTCCTTCGTAAAGGTAGATGTGACTATTTTTTGCCGTGATTATTTCGTCACCAGGGGAGGTGTGGGCTCGAAGCGCAATAGCGTTTGACATCGTTCCTGAAGGTACGAACAGCCCGGCCTCTTTGCCACACATTGCCGCAAGGCGTTGTTCCAATTGGGTTACTGTAGGATCATCTCCGAGAACATCATCTCCTACAACAGCTCGATTCATCGCTTCACGCATCGGTGGCGTCGGTTGAGTAACCGTATCCGAACGAAGGTCGACGCGGTCAGAAGGATAGTCACGCATATCACTCGCAAAGCGCCTCTCTTCATCAATTCGATGGAGGCCCTTAGAGTAATTTCAATTCACCGGTAATCTCTTCCAGAGTTGCTTCGATTTCTGGGCCAAGTGCCAATACAGTTAGTGAACCGCTCGGGATTTGAGTGTGGCCAGCATCATGGACTAAGGTTGTCAAAACCCCTGCTGCTTTTGCTAGTTTTTCAAGTGCGAGAAGATGTTCTGCATCACGCCCCTTGAGGCAGACTTTCTTTTGACCAGTCGCCAACCATTGTTCGAGGTTCATTGGTTTCTCAATCCCTGATTTCATAGTAGCCATGACCGCCCCATGTCCCACTTGGGCTGCAATTTTCCCCTTACCCATTTTCAAACCTTGATTCACGACACAGACCATTTTACATGGTTCATTCAGCCTTTCCCCCAAAGGAGCAGGTGCGGTGATTCGATGTAAAAAAGAACGAAAACCCATACGAGCACCTAGTATGGTTTCAATTCAGACACAAGTGCATCAATCGCTCGACGTGGTGCAGGCCCTATACCGAGTACTGTCACCGTTCCTGGCGGGACCTCGGTATGACCGGCATCTTTCACCAAATAAGTGACTAAGCCGGCGACTTGCGCTTGTCCAGCAAGGCGTTGCAAAGTTGCTAAATCATCAGCACGTAAGCAAATCTTTCGAGCGCCGGCATTTCTCCATCGCTCGACAAGACGGGCATGTGTTTTTCGAGCATTAAGGGTACAAGAAACCGCAGCATGAGAACATTGAACAGCAAGTTTACCTGCTGACATTTTCAAATCATGTCGTGCAATGAAAACCATCGATGGTTCATCAACCGTCGATACCATGGCCATTCACCACCGCAAATTCGATTTCTTCAAGACTTGGTTCTTCCTCAAGCAGTCGGATAAACCAGCCACCCATCCAAACAACAAAGGTTAAATTTCCAACCATGTGAAGGAAGTCAAACGGTAGTCCATGAGCGAGATACATGATGAATTCAGTGAAACCAATTGTCCCATCAAGGATTGAGAAAGAGACAATGAAATCAAACCAAAAGGCAGCAACAAGAGAAGCCATACATGCTCGAACGAGATTGAAACCTGTAGAGGTGACAAGTGATAATCTAGAACCTGCGATTGCAATACTTGCCCATCCTGCTGCTTGGAAAACAGTCCACAAACCATCACCGATGAAGAAATTCGAAATCATAGCGACAAGCACAGCAAAAGCAGCACCGCGACGAGCACCCAGTTGCGCCCCTACCAAAAGTGCAGCAACTGTAACGGGTTGAACATTGGGGATCGGTTGCATTACCACTCGAAGTAAAGAGACTGAAAGAACCAAACTCAACATGAACAATGAATCGTAAATTGGACGCTTGGTTGGCTTGGCCAAGAGCCAGAAGGCACAGCCAAGCAAAACAACATCGAGTAACACACTCGCAAGAGGTGAGAGAGCGGGGCCGTGTACGCCCATTGCTTGGAACATGATTCGACCCAAGAGGGTTGATGATTTGAGGCTTACCTAAGTTATACAGGTGTCCAACGGACTATTGAGGTGGAGTTGACATTCGAATGGTCCGCAGAGAGGATGCCTTTCGAGCCATCGATTAAGAATTCCCAGCCTTTCCCTTCGATGCCATTGATTGAATCTACATACCAACCAATTTCTGTCGATTCGACGGTCAGTTCAAAGTCCAATTCTTCACAAGCCGCTTGTGTCAAAGAAAGGACATCGTCATGACCTACTAAGCCTCCAATCGAATGCTCTTCTCCATCAAATTCAATAATGACAATTTGAGTACCTAACCATGTATCTGGCCACTGCTCATTCCATTTCTCTGAAGATGATTTTTCTGGAAACTGTTCATCGATAGATTTCGACCATTGTGATGACAAATCAGGGATGATAAGCACCAAAAAGATGAGGGCCAACAGACTTGATGTTCGTAAAAACCATTCTCGCTTTCCATTTAACAGAAGTGCACTGGATGAGGCTAACAATACAAACATCACAAAAATTAGTATTTGTACGCCCCAATCGAAATCATCGGATGATAGTACTTCACTATCTTCGAAATCGCTGTAAACTCGTACGACTGCTTGGTCGTTTCCGAATACGGTAAAGGTAGTCGCCCCTACTGAATATTGAATTGGTGCGGCAGTACCATAGCCATTTAGGCCGACATCAATGGGTGAATACGTCAAGTTCTCATGTCCATCGAAGGTAAAAAGGCCCCAGTTTGATTCTGGGATATTCGATGGTGCTAGAATCTGCCCATTGTCAAACCAGCCAATTTCTCCATTGGTGTGAAATGGAACTTCGTCAACAACAACACACTCACTTGAACAATGAAGAATACGAACAGTAGAAGAATCTCCTGTCACTACATATTCACCCCGTAAACTCGGAATTGCCGGAGACCGGCCGGCTGATATCTGCTGAGAAAGTGTACCATTTACCGGATTAAAAGTCGCAATAATACTGCCCGAATCTGCCTGCGCGTGAATGAAGATACCAGCATCTGTAAGCAAAGGAGTGTGTCGAATCTTTCCAAGTTGGAGGGCATGAGATGTCGCAATACCCGCTCGGTCAATATGCCAAAGTTGACCCGCTTCGTCACCCAAGAAATAACCAGTTTCATCCACAGCCACTCCATTTCTCCAGCCCAATCCTGTTTCAGTCCACCATTGCTGTTGGCCGTCAGCGAGGCAGTATTGTCCAATTCCTTGGCGTGTTGGAATCATAGCAAACTCTCCATCAAGAGCAAGCAGGCCGGTTACACCCCATCCGATAACTTCGGTCTGTATTGACCAAAACACATCGCCATTGGAGGGGTCGAGTGCTTCAACAAGGCCGCTGGTCCATCCGACTAAAACCATCTCTGGCCAAGACCCACACTGCCCTTGTCCTGCTTGAACATGGAGGAGGGGCGACATGTCGTTATTTGTCGAGTTGGCGTTAGTATGTTGCCACATTTTATTTCCAGATACATCAAAAGCAGTAACTGCTGGCTCACTATGTCCTGAAGTTCGAACGAGAATTCGTTCACCAGCAAACAAAGGTGTTGTCGAAATATAACCTGTTTGAAAATCATATTCCCAGGAAAGTGAATGTGTCTCATCCCAAGTGGATGAGTGTTCCTGTGCGAGAATTGTTGGTACAAGAAGAAGGCTGACAAACAGCAACGCCATCAAGCGTCGAAACACGACGGTCACTCCGATATTTTCTGTATCGCTTGTCGAAGAAGGGCACTGACGACTTTGCCATCAGCAGCACCAACCGCTTGCATTACAACGCCCATAAGAGGGCCCATTGCAGCCATGCCGCGTTCTTTGACAAAGTCTGCCCGTTCAGCGACGATGCTTTCGATTACTGCACCTAAATCTCCCTCATCTGCGGGTTTGAAACCGTTTGTTTCACCGTATTCGGCAATCTGTTCACTGCTTGGGCTCTGGCCTTTGAAATGCTCAATAATTTCATTGATTGATTCTCGAGTAATGAGGCCTGCCTCCTTGACCGCCATGACGTTGGCACAAAGTTCTGGGTCTGCTGTATCGTTTTCCAACAACACACTCGCCCAGCCTTTGTGAGGTAATTGAGATGCATATGCGACAAAAATATCATCGAGTTCTCTTGCCAATAATTGGCTTGCTTGGTCATTTGAGATTTCATATTCTGAAATACGTTCACTTCGTTCATTGTCCGTCATTGGAAGTGTTTGAAGAGTTTCTTGCCATCGTTCGGGGCTGATAATAAAAACTGGGATATCGGTTTCGGGATACATACGTGCACCGCCAGGCAAGGGGCGCATCGGCGTGGTTGTTCCATCTTCAGGAGCGCCTTTCTTGACTACGACGTTTCGAACTTCTTGTGCTATTCGATGCCACGCCATGCGGGTTCGAGTCAGTACGCTTTCAAGCGCCAACTCTGCCTGCCATTGAGGGGCTAAACACAGAATGAAACCGTCACTCGACTCAAGAGAAAGGTGTGACCTGACTGCTTCTACATGTTCTGCCTCAATTCCGTATGCGGGTAATTCATCAGAATGGAACACCCCTTTGACACCTGCAAGTTTTGCTGCACCAGCCAATTCTCGGCCGAGGCGAGGCATTTGAGCCCCTTCTTTATCAGAAGATTTGCTACCAAACTTTCCAGCGAGACCTGGAAGCGGGAGGGCAAGCATGTTGGAACCTTGTTTCAAACCAGTTTCGACCATCTTTGATTCACAAGAGGTGAAACATGCGCTGACATCTTCCAATATGAGCGGCAGGTGTTTCTCGACTGCTTGTGCAACTTCTGCTTCGAGGGTTGCATCATCACTTCTACGGTCTGGAGGGAGTGCTGGTAAGGAAAGGAGAGCCCGCAAATCATTGGCAAGGCGATAGAAATGTAATTGACGAGCCATTTCAAGGCGGATGATTCTAGGAATCCAAGATAAATCCTGGCAACCTTTGATTTCAACACGGTCGCCACAAGCCAAAGAAACATTGAGATCTTGACGGATGCTTCCAAGTCCTCTACGAACTTTTCGAGTTTGTCGCAGACATCTTCCAAGTGCCATCGAAGTTTCTTTTGCATGTTCTGGAGTGAGGACATCAGGTGCTGTTGCAATCTCAATCAGTGGCAAACCCAAACGGTCTAAGTTGTAAATGACTTGTTCTCCACCCCCTGTTGAAATGGTATCGAGTTTACGCGCACTGTCTTCTTCAAGGCACAAAACATCAACACCGACTGGGCCAGTTTCTGTTTGTAGAACGCCGTCGATTGAAACTAAAGATGTTCGTTGAAATCCACTGGTATTAGAACCATCGACGACGGTCTTTCTCATCGTCTGAAGAAGTGTAACCGGCTTTGCATCAAGCAATGCGGAGACCGTCAAAGCGATGGAAACCGCTTCTTCATCATGTGCAAGTGGTGGCTGTTCATCCAATTCTATCAAACCGGAGTTCGGTGATTGAACATAGGTAAAAGACCGATTACGCCGAGTCTCAAATCGTGCTGCAATATCGATTTCTCCACCTTCGCCACGAGCCGCTCTTAGGCGGCGTTGGTAACGATTCCACTGTTCAGGTACGGTGTCAATGGTGACATCGTAAAGGACTCCGGGTTGGCGTGAATGGAGTTTGCCTGTAGCGAGTTGTTGGTGGACTTCAATGCCACACATGAATCCCAATTGCGACGGGGAAAGCGCAGTGGCATCATCGACATCGCCAATTGGCTCAGTGCGAATTGGGTCGGCCATATTATGCCGGAGTCGTTCATCCTTCAAGACTACAACCCTTAACATTCAAGAAATGGGGCCTAGATTACGAATGGACCCTTATACCCCACATGAATCCGAAGGGTCCTCCGATTCATGATAGCACAGTAGCACCAGTCTCTGTTGAGAGGATTATATCTTCTTCAATTCGGTGAACTAATTTGAGCTTCTTCAACAGCTTCTATTTGCTCATGGTCAATGTATAATCTATATGCAAATGCAGTCAAAAGAAGGAATGTTCCATGCTCCCACAATTCGGTTCTATCACCAAATAATATGTCCATCACCATGAATAATACGAAGAGCAAACTACTGGCCTTGAATACTAAGCGGTGCACTGTTTGAGTTGCAAATACTTTATTTGCTTCAAGTGCTTTTTCCAATTGTTTTGGAAGAAGAGGTTTGTAGAATAGAATACTAAGGAATGCAACACCTAATATTATCTCAATTACACCGACAAAATACAATGATCCAAGAGCTAATTCCGAAGGCAGGCCGAGCCTGGCAAAATAGCCTATTGTTTTATCATCGCGATTTACTCCAAACCACCCATTCGGTTCAGTTGGTTGAAAGGTATATGCTACTGTACCATTCATGTCAACGATAGCTGCTTTTGTTGCATAACCATTGAAATTAATTATGTTTTCACCGTTGAAAAACTTGTCAAAACCGTTTAATAACCAAAATAAACCTAAGAAGAGATACAATATCACTACGAAATCGAGTTTCCGGTCAATCCAAATTAATGCTTTAGATATAGTCGTCATAAAAGAAGGGCTCCTTCCGAAGCCATTAGTTCTTTTCGATTTAGTAAACACTTGAGAGTGTATTCCACTGCTAACCATTGCACATTCAAACTATGTATGCAAGGGTAGGCACTGAAAAGACCCACTGAAAGCCCTTTGAAATTCAATATCTGTTTCAATGGGTATTCGGATAGACCCTTGCGAATCATCTATATTCGATTATTCTATTCTCAAACTTGTTTCTAAACACTAAGATGTTCAAGTTTCACTGACCCATCTTCCCTATTGCTCTCCCAACCACAAGATAAAAAATTATCATCGATAAGAGTAGAACAATACCGACGATTCCGATTCCAATTTTTACCCCGCTAATCACTGGAGGATTGGTTGTGTGCTCGTTTGAAACATCTTCATCATCTTCCCAGATGAATTCCTCATCACAGTGAGGGCAATCGAACAATCCAAAGACTCCATCTTCTAATTCAACATCTTCTTCACAATGAGGACATTGAATTTCAACCATGATGGTTCCAGAAATTGCTGAGAAATAAGGGTTTAGCCGGCACCCTGTTCAAAGGGTATCAAAGGTAAGCGCCAACCAGACTCACTACTATCAGAATTGGCAGAACAATAAACGGAACTTTAGGTACCGATTCGGTGTATCCTCTAAATTTAGCACCAGCTACGGTTATGAGGAATAATGCTAATCCAACGGCAGTTGCTGTGAGCAGAGCAGCCATAGAATCGGCGTCATCCATTGTAAAACTGCAAATCAAATTGATGGCAGAAATAGCGAGTACTCCTCCTCCAATAGCCATCCGCATTGCATTCATTTCACCAAGAGCACTTTCGTGAGCCTCTTTACCGAATATATCCTCATTGAATCCCTTAGGATCAATATTCATTTTCATTCCAATTAGCAGAGTTACTGCTCCTACAATCTGCATGGCCATCGCTTCTTCCATGGGATGTGAATTTCAAACCAGTTTATAGTGAATACGAAGACCATGTCAATTATCCATCAGTTTCCAATATTAATATTCAAAACGGAACACTTTTGAGAGTCTTAATTTCGAGTAATTTTGTAGTCGCGAAAAAATCTGTCCTAAGGGTAGCGACTAGAATGACCCACTAAAAGCCCACCCAAACAACAATCCCATTCGCATGGGTATTCAGATAGACCCATGCGAACTATCTATATTTGATTATTTCATACTCAGATTGTCATTTCATAGCAAACTATAACCCCAAGGAACGTGTAATCACTATATGGAAGAGTCAACAGGCAGTGATATTTCCGCTTCCCCAGAGTTTAGCAAAGGGTTAATACTCTACTTATGGATTTACATAAACCTAATTTTACTCATTACTATAATTGGAATTGTTGTAATGTTTTTCTGGGTACCTTTTGGCTGGATAGTTCATATGAAGCAACTTAAAAATCACTCCTTGACCTTGACTAAAAGTGGAATCGAAATACGAAAGGGATGGATATTCAAGGCACGACAGAATATACCACTCGATAAACTCACTGACATATCCATACACGAGGGGCCACTCCTCGGCATGTGTAATATTGTCAAAATAGTATTCGAAACCGCAGGTGGAATACCATTGCATCTAAACGGACTCACGAAACCCGTTGCATTACAGTTCCGTGACCTTGTATTGAAGCAGCGCGATGAAGAACACTTTCAAATATCTAGGCACCAGAGTACAGGTGGCCAAGAGACGCAGTCTAATGGCGTACTTGTTGAAATCAGGGACATTCTTCAGCAGATCAATACGAACCTTTCTAGGCGTGAATAATCATGGCGTTTCGCCTCTCTGGAAAATTTGGGGTCCCTGTTAGTATTGCAATGCTACTACTTGGTGTCGGAATCACAGTTTCTTCATTCGGTACATTCGATGTGCTTGAGGATGTTGAGACATTCATGACACCCAGCGTAACAGATGGGGATAATGTATCAGTAATTGTCCAAGAATTCACCGATGAAGATAAGGATGGGTCTGCGGGTTGGTACTTGATGATTCAAGGAAAATACTCCGTTGATAACAATGATGACAATATTACCGATGCTTGTGAAGGATTGAACATCACTATCACAGATCAGCAAGGGAACGACATGAATTCTACCTCAGGGACCATCTACTGTGAACTCGATAATAACAGAAAACTAGAAGTTCTGGACAAAGACAACATCGATATCAATGATGGATGGATGATTGTTGGGATCATTTGCGATACCCTAGACAACGCTGAAATGAATGGGTATTGGGAGACATACGGGACGGCCGGCGAAGAAGGCCAGAGATGGATCGCAATAGATCCAGATCGCTGTACGATTGGTGAAAAGTACACCATTTCAAGCAACCAAGAAATGATGTTGTTTGACAGAGATTCTCAAGCTGGATTGGAAGAAGAAGGATTCTGGGGACTCATCTGTGGACTTTGCTGTTCATGTTTTGCACTAACCTTGGGCGTTGGGAGTGTCATATCTGGATTCGCGAAGAACCCAGGTACCTTACAATTCACGACCCTGGAATTGGAAGGTGCAAGTCCTGCACCCGTCTCTGGAGAGGGGACAACAATACCTGGTACCACCCCGGGAGCAATCTTGGGAGCCGGACCTTCAGCACAACCGGTGGCTGTTCCTCTTGTAGAAGAAGCCGCTGGAAAGGTCACTGACTCAGACGAGCCTGAGAAAGAGTGATTCAGGCAGCATCATAGATGCCGAAGCCCGAAAGGGGGGGGTGTATACATGAATCTTATGAACAATACAAAGGGTCTGTTGGATGCATCAGTTGCAACCATCAACTAACC
>Ga0302122_10000351_pt1 | contig 27735 bp, 29 predicted proteins | sample CB21_SCM_MG_FD_203115 | JGI IMG/M metagenome (GOLD analysis project Ga0302122, IMG submission 203115) | Marine microbial communities from Western Arctic Ocean, Canada - CB21_SCM | ecosystem: Environmental > Aquatic > Marine > Oceanic | place: Canada: Western Arctic Ocean | collected 2017-09-28 | reverse complement strand
CTAATAACAAGTCGGTAACCATGAATATACTTCCGCAGACAAAATCAATTGTTCTGGTCGTTGCTTATGTAACATCGACAATTCCTTAAGTATTTCAAAAGATTCAGTCACTCCTTTGGAATCTTTCAGATCAACACAAGCCATATATATATCCATGTCATTTGCATACGAACGACATTTTGGAAATTGACCAGACCCATTCAAAATAAGAAGCCAACTAGCTTCTCGATACTTGGGTGAAAGTTCTTCGAATAATGACAAATGACTACAATCTTGATTTACTACGAGCACAAATATATCTGTTTTATCATAATATTGTTCAAATTTTTGGACAAAGCGTGTAATTGCAGGTATTTCGTATATGGTAAAGGGTGAAATGTCCTTTTTTTCAACAAAAATTGTTGCACAATATGACCCACAGAATTGATGACCCAACCACTGCAACCATAGTGAACTTTTCCCAACACTACGTGAACCAATAATCGTTACATTGTACATTTAAAAAAAAGTTAGCACTAGTTTATAGTTATTGCCTATTCTTTCAAACTCAGACTTGTATTTTTAGAGTTGTTGCGCTAACCATTCGAAACCGACTCGTGCTTTCTCATTTTTGATTGCAGAACATTCAACAACATACCATGGGAGCCATGTGACATTGTTAAGTGCTAAAAGATCAATAACTTCGCCTTTAGAAGCGGCATTTGGCAAATCCTGTTTGTTTGCCAATATCAAAAAGGGTTTTTCGTTGAGTTCTTTGTGGGACATTAGGGTGTGCAATTCTTCTTTGGCTAACTCGAAACGGTCTCGATCATTAGAATCCAAGACAAAGACGACGCCGTCTGTTTGTCCAAAATAATGTGGCCATAATTTCCTTAATTTATCTTGTCCCCCAATATCCCACATTTTAATATTGAGACGTCCAATCGAGATTTCTTCCAAGTTGAAACCAATTGTAGGTATGGTATACTCGATAGCTTCTCCCAATTTCATTGCATACAACGTGGCAGTTTTTCCAGCATTGTCCAGTCCCAAAATAAGAATACCTGAATCTCTATGGAAGGATTGCCATAGAGATTCGAGTTGTGTGAAGATTAATCCCATATAAAAATCCCAATTGACAAATATATACTTTGTCTCATCGTTTGTAAAAGGTGTTTTGTCATTTCTACGCTATGAAAATACAGTATATAAGAGTCTTAATTATCATTTATTACCATGTCATACGAGGATACAACAGGAACAACTTCAGTCGGAACTGCGTCACCCAATCACGCACTCCAGCCATTTTTCGGTTCAGTCGAACCTCAATACCAAAAAATGTTGGCCGAAGATAAATTCGCCCACGAGACTTTCAATCTTCCGAAAGCTTATGAGGGAAAAAACAAGCATCTTGAAAGCGTCCTTGATTATCTTGTTACCGAAGAAGACTCTTGGTATACCAGAAGTGTCCTTCCATGGGTCTTGACAGAAGACCTTTCCGTAAAATGGGACATCTTTCGCTTTAACAAGACGTTAATGGACTTAGAGCCGCACCAAGGTGTACCCAGGTACGTGACAGCTGAGAGAGAGTCTCGTTCCGACCGTTTGGTTCGAAGAGGCCTCGCTTTTATAATCGAACACGGCTTCTACAAAACTGACCAGGGCCGTCAACATTACCTGATGAACTTGCGCCAGATCGTCGATTCCGTAAATGAGACCGCCTACCATGGAGTTATCCACGCACTGTTGTCAAGCAAAAATCATTACAAAGAGTGGGAACGCCAACACGGTTCTACCGTCACACGCCCAGGCCAGCTCTTGCGCCAGCAGCGCCGCCGTTGGGCCGTTGTCCAGAAACAAGAACGTGGACTCTATTTGTTAGATGCTGAGCTTAAGGATCAGATGAAATACGAGGGTGTCCGCCCAGACATCTGGATTCTACCCAGTAAAATGTCAATTTACGTCACTATGGTGCCGTCAGCTGAAGTTGAATTCTTCCGTAAGGGTTCAGGCGCCGCTGCCAACCTTGAGAAGGGTCCAGATAACTTGTTGACCTTCCGTGGTTCCAAGGTGTTCGAGACTCGTCCTTTCGACATTGATTTTATTGGCGAACCGCGTGACCTTTTGGTACGTCAACGTCAGATTGGTGAATATTTTGTTTTCCCAACAACAGCCGAAGTCGGTGGCGACGCGAAAAATCGCGATATGTACATTTACTCGATGGATTCAGATTCGTTCGAAAAAATGGACTACGCTATCTGCGAAGGCCAAGCCAAACTCAATGCACAAGCTGCTGGGTTGTCCGTCAGTGGCGAAGGTACAGTGCTCTTATTGCGTCCCTTTCAGACATACAACATGGCTTCGGGCGTCCTCATGAAAGGCGGCCTTGACACCGGCTTCACCGCGCATGGTCATCACGACTTCATGCTCACAGACGACGTAATCCACAAGGTCCATATTGGCCACTACACATTCTACCACAAGTCGATTGTAAAACAACCAAAGAACATTATGCTCGCAGAAGACATTTTCGCGCACTCATACGTGTCTGGAGAAGGCACAGGCGTTTTCCCTGGTGAAAATAGCTCAGAAGGCGGGAAATTCTCCGAACAACTTGCTTCGGATCATTTCACACATGATCTTATTCCCATTTTCTTGACAGCTGACGCAAAGACCAAAAAAATCAAAAAACCCGCCAATCCTTTAGATATTACGGGCCACTACAACAATCACACTCTTGATGCGAACAACAGCACTATCGCAGACGATGACGAACACTACGCCAATGCTGGCGCGTATGCGCGCGCCCTTGGATTTGACCGCCTTCAGAACTACGACAACGACGAGCGCTTCTTGTCACCAATGCGTCACCTCAACACGGTGTGCTTCCAGGGCCACCAATTGACGTATGACACCGAGAAAAAATCGTACTCCAGAGTTACTGTCAATACTGGACATTGGGGTCCTAATGTATACCCCGGATGTCGCCAAGTCAGAAACGGTGAGAACGCGTTTCTCAAAGATATGGAATACGAAAAATACAGCGTCGGTAGAGCACTCAACTAAATCTTAAATTTCAAATTAAAATAAACATAAATTATATTTAACCAGAAATTCTATTTAAAGAAACTATTGTATCACAAAATGGGAATCGCCTCCTATAATGCTGAACAACTTGCAGACGAAAAATTGAAACAGTTTGGTAACAATCCATTGTATATACCAGACATCGCCAGACTTATTTCAGATGTTCCAAAACGACACAGAGAGCAAGTTGCCACGATAATAATACAAAAACACACCTATTCGGGCAAAGGAGGCACATTTGGTAGAGATGGTTCCACTAATTTCAAAAATTGACACCAAGAAGCACGTGCTTTTCTAACGGCTTGGCATCTGGTTTTCAATGGTAATGATAAGTCGTTGGCATCTTTTGTAGAAGAGATGGCTTCCCAAAATGCCACACGTTCTGGATACCAAAACCAAATGTAATCAAACGTACAATAGATTGTCCCACGTTGTGATATAAAATAAAAAGCTTCTTCACGTTTAGCTGATTTTATATCACAACCCTTAAAACGAAGATACGTATCATATGACATCTAAACAACATCTAATTTAAAAATACCACATTATATACTAAAACATTTACTTTATCCCGCACAAAAAAAGACAAGAAAACAAACGATTAGATTGAATTAATGTAATATATTGGTTGGCATTTTATTTGTTCTACAGCTAAGATGATGTGCTAAGAGTTCTTTTTGTTGTTCTATCAAAGCCTTTTGTTGTTGTAGTAACTCTTCTTGACGTTCAAGTATGGCAAAAATTGTTTCGAATCGTGGTTGAGTATGTAAGTGCGCGGCTATCAATTCTTTCACACCCGCATACTGTGTTTTACTCCGTTTCTTTTCAATATAGACTCGACATTCTGTATTTTGTCTCGACAAATTTTCAAGTTCAGACATTAAATCCCTATTCTCAAATATATCCACAATATATGCACAATATATGCACAACATATGTTGTGGATATCAAATCTAAAATCAAATCTAGAAAACGGAAGTATAAATAGGTGTTTAATTATTTCAAAAATGTTCAAAATTATTCTTGTCTTCAACATTTTACTCCCAATCGTACAATGTCAATTACAAAGTTGTGTACAGAACACAGAGTACAATAAAGTTTCATGTAGCTGTGGTACATCAAAATGCGCATCTGGACTAATATGCAATTTAGGTGATACCTCATGTAATTGTCCATCGCCATACGACCAGCCATATGACAGCACAAAACCACTGTGTTCAAAACGCGGTGTTGGTAACGTTAACATTGATGGTAAAGTAACCGTCGATTTGTGCCAATGTACGTCAGACTGTCAAATTGGTGTTATAATGGCCGAAAAAAACACATATTGTGTCGATGGACAATATTCAGAAGAAGAGTTCGCTGCAATTGACGGTAAAAGTTTCAAAGATACTATTCAAGATTACGCAGTAGGGGAAAATTGCCCAACTACCTGCAGGCCACAAAGACGACGTTTGAGAAACCTACTTTCACGTAATTTAGCTTCAGAGATCACTAGTTCGGATCTCACAAAATGTGAAAAGGATGGTTTATGTCGTGGATGTAAAGTATGCAAAGACCTACAAGAAAAGAGAACAGAAAAAGAACCATTTAAAGTGGGGACTGGTCCAGAAGTATTTAATTCAGTCGGCGAATTAAACCGTATAATCGGCGGATGTGATGTAGACATATGTACCAAAGGTGACCTTACAAAATGTACCGACTCAGCTTCCAAAGACAAGTGTGAAGGGTGCAAAATGTGTCACGACAAAGCAGATGACACAACAACCTTGACAGTCGCAGACAGAGACAGAGAATTCAAAAGAGAAATTATTGGGACTTACACTACTGCCAGTGTCCTTGACGACCTTTTTAGTCAAAGAGGGCCTCAAGAAGAATCCACAGGAGATGGTTCTTGTATGCCCGCATGTAAACCTAGTTTTTTGGACGTAAACGTAGGCGAAGACGTTTGCAAGTGGCCAAAGTGTAAGGGTTGTATGGGATGCAAACTGTACCGTGAAAATATTCCAGCTAACACGGACAACAGTGCGTTTAATACCGCGACAGGAACAGACAACGATGCTGCTGCTGCTTTTTTCAGACCAAGACCCCGTACGATTGACTCTGATAATACGAAAAATGCAAATGTACCGACAAAAGCCTACGGTGGTTGTCATCCATGGTGTCAAACAGCGTTTAACCTAGGTGATAATACGCTAATTAAAGCAAATAACCAAGGCATCACTAAAGACGAGGCAAGAGCTAAAGTTTGTGCATGGAAAAGTTGCTCAGGATGTCTTGCATGCGTAAAAGAAGCTGAACGCTTAGGCGCAACAGTAAATGAATTGAATTACAAATTCAAAAGCTATGACAGGACATTGGAGGGTGCATGTTTAGGCCCGTTTTTGTGTAGGTCGGGTGGAAAATTTGATGGTACAAATAAATGCATATGTGATTAACTACCATCTTTTAAATAATTCATAAATCCATTTGACAATTTTTTTTACTGTATTTATACCGGTACCAATAAAAAAAATGTGGTACGTTTATTTTTTCATGACACTTTATATCATATTTACGTATAATTCTATGAAATACAACCAAAAAATCAAAATTATCTATCCCATTGACCCACCACAAAAACCCGACCTACTGCCAATCCTAAAACCCGACCCACCACAAAAACCAGACATACCACAAAAACCCGACCTACCACTCAAAGTATCTAAACCGCCACAAAAACCTGTATTAATAATGAACAACTACAGAATGTCTGATAAAATGAAATATTCAGACGTGTACTTTCCTCCATACACTCCACACAAATTAGACTTCACCTGTGGAGACATAATGTGCGATTATTTTAAAGCTATTCACAGACTTAAAAGGCCAACATCAGGGGAACAGTATAAACCAGATTTTGACGTATTGTTTAATGTAATAAAATTACACCAAAAAGACCATATAATACCTAAAGATTCAGACATTGTTATGCATCTCCGTTTAGGGGATGTAGCAAATTCAAAATGCTGGGAAGGAATAGGCTGTCATTTTGAATTTTCGAAAAAATGCTATGAACATATGCATATTCATCCACCACCCGGTCATATCGTTGTCGTTTCTTCGAATAAACATTTATCAGCCAACCACCGAGAAAGCGACGAGTACAAAAATAAAGTGGTGAATTTTTTACGAAACAAGGGTTATTCCGTAACTGATCGACATGACCATACAGAAGAAGAAGATGTCATATTTATGTTCAACGCTAAACAATTTATTCCTGGAGGAGGAGGGTTTTCAGACCTTGTTAAACAAATGGCAAAAAAAAATGGCGCCAAGATAATAGAAAATTGGAAACATCATTGTAATGACCCACCACAAAAACCCGATGTACCACTCAAAGTATCTACAGTGAGGGCAAAATTAAATCCCGACCTACCACTAAAACCCGACCTACCTAAACCACCAATCCTAAAACCCACTTCGCTACCATATTCCAAAGTCAGGAGGGCAAGTATCTCAGGGTGTGACTCAACGCAGTATGCAGTTCCAGTCGATGCCCAAGAACACGCGCAGCGCATTCATTCCGAAATGAAGGTTTTTTTTCCAAAGCGGTATCACACATACAGAGGATATTCGGGTCCGTGGATTGAAAACCACTGGATTGACACCTTTGAACCGCACCTTCGGAGCAAGCACTTTCAAGATCACTTTGGCGGCTTCGTTCCGCTGCTGATTCCCTGGACGGATATGTGGGTTATGAATCCTAGCCCTTACAGATACCCGCCAGGGTTCGTCGAAACGCTCAGGTCTCTGTTGCGGACGGACATTTTGTACGTCACGGTGTCTCAAAACGATGAAGGGTTGTCTGGCAAGTGCGAGTGGGACTACATGCCCAACATTCTGGTAATGTCTGCTGGTGGGTTTGGGCACGTTCCGATCCCGTTGATCATGGGGGAACTGAACGCCCCGCCACATCCTCCGACAAAGTCGATCGATTTTGTGTTTCTAGGCACAAAACGCAGCATTCGCGAGAAGATGTGCAAGGTGGTACGAGACTATGCAGCAAAACATGACCTCTCTACAGATTTATGCAGATTAAGGTCGAACTGGACTGAACAAATGACGCGTTCCCACGTTGGAATGGTGCCTCGAGGGTATGGACGATCTTCCTACCGATTGGCGGAGACCGTGCAACTTGGGGTGGTTCCATGGTACGTCTACGACGACGTCGAATGGCTACCGTATCGCGCGCTTTGGGAAGAGTTCGGCTATTCCTCGTCGATACAGGGTCTCGCACAGGATCTCGCAAGGTCGAACTTCGACGACGTGCGCCGAAAACAAGCCCGACTCGCACACTACCACCACAGTCATTTCACGTACAACGGCGTCATTGAACAAATTCGTCGTTTTATTACCGACCGCTCCACGAGCGATTTACAATGCCAAGACCATCCAGTGTGCCCACGCAGCCGAGAGTGTACCTGCCCTCTAACACCCCAAGCCCTAAAGCCGCCACCCGACCCGTCAATGCTAAAACCAGCTATTGGCATGGTCGCCGTTACTTCTTCAAACCTGGTCGAAATGACACATAATTGGTGGCACCATCTGAAAAAATATAAAATTCCTACGACGTTAGTCAGTTTATCGCCAAATTTATGTGAACAGTTTAATGATGTTAAGTGTGTATACGCCACACACTTAAAAACGGATCAACGACAACAAGTGGATTACGGAACTTCTGAATATAACTATAATGTGAAACATAAATTAGACGAATTTTCAAATATATTTGATAACACGAAAGATGGCGATATCATGTTGTTTTCAGACGTAGACATTATCTATTTATCTGATCCATTTCACGCGTTGCCAAGAGACAAAGGTCCGTTATGGTTTTCAGATAACAATAAAAAATGCAACAATCGAAAGGATTTGATAAACTCCGGACTTTTTTTCGTACAAAAGAACGATTATACGCGCAATATATTCGAGCAGGCAAAAACAGCATTGAAAGACGGAAAGACGTATGACGGCGGTGATCAAGGTGCGTTCCAAACAGTTTTGAAAAATTATAAATATTCCATGTTGCCGTGTGACACGTTTATTAATGGCGCAGTCTTTATGAATGAAAAATATAATATTCATCCTGTCGGTATTCACCTGAATTGGATTGCGCACAGCGATGAAAAAATAAGTTTAATGAAAAAACACGGATTGTGGACAAATCCGCCACAAAAACCTATCGTACACATATTCAACGCGAATAACGGCGTGGGTCTTGGACAAAACGTAATAAGCATTGTTCCCGTTCTATATACATTGCGCAACGAGAATTATACACATTTCAATATCCATGAGTGTGGGTTAAATCCCCCCTGGCGCAACGCGGTTCCATGTGAAATAAGACCAAAACATGTCGCATTATTTAATAACTTCAAAAGAACTCGTGGCGACTACACAAAATTGAAAGATACAAATCAAATGGAATATTTTGATGGTCAAAAAAATTGGTACGAATTTTTAACTTCACCCAGTAAACCGAATACAAAAATGATATTGATTGAAGATGCGCACAATCGTTGGAGACCACATGGATTTAACGACTGTGACGAAATAAAATACTGGTTTGATGAACCCGTTGGACATCTTTTGAAATTAGTCCAAGAACCTGCGCAGAAAATCCAAACTACCATTACATTTCACATAAGAACATTTGCGGATGAAAGAATAGGTATCGCATTTAATGAAGATTTGACACTCAACGAAACATTGGCAAAACTCGAAAGAAATTATGAAAAAGAAAACGAACAACGTATTCAACGCGTTATAGACATGCAAACACAGTTTCCGAACATGATTCAAAAGTTGGTGGACATCGCAGATTTTATATATGAAAAAACTGGAAAAATAACCCACGTAGCTGCGGATTCAGAGGTAGTACGCAAATATTTGAGAAAATATCCTTTTATCCATATTATTACGCCAGGCGTATTGGATTACAACAAACATTTTAAGACTGAACCAAACTATTCTTTGAGCGAGATTTCAGACTGGTATTTATTATCTTTAGGGAAAAAAATTGCAGTGTTTCCATCTGGTTCTACGTTTAGTGACGTAGCCCAATGTCGCGGTGGGGGAAAAACAACCTTACCCCACAAAACAGAAGACATGGATGTCATTTTCGACAACATAAAACGTCAGTTCCAAAAGAACATTGAATTACATGTTTTAGATAAAGATGCAGATTTTGGAGCGGGGTTTTATATGGAAGGTGCCGCGAAAATATATGAAATAGCCGATGCTGCGGGAATTCCTAGTACAAGTTTACATTCATGTGGTACACGAAATAAACCATGGCATGTTACCGCTATGAGATGTCCGAAAAATCATTGGCATTCTGCAAAAAGAATCAAAGAAATGTTTAAAACTTTAGGACCCTACCAAGAAATCGACGATTCAAAAGATTTTGTTCACATTGATGGTCAAAAACAAGACTGGGTTAAAGCATTACAAGATTTAAATCCTGCAAAACCAACCAAAGTTTTTTTAACAGAGCCCCATAACAAATTTATTGCTTTCAGATATCGTTATGAAAACAGAAATTGCAAAGGCAAAAAAAAATGGTTTGGAGAAAGCATATTCGAATTCCCAGCAAATATTCAAAACAATGTGTCATTTCATTTAAGGTTTTTAACCCATGAAGATTATGGGATTCAAATTTCGAAAAACTTGTCATTACACAAAGTCCATCGTAGTAATTTTTTGCACGACACAAGAATAGATGACCAAGAAATAAACATACCCGACGTTAAACAAAGCGTCGATATCATATTGCAGTATGCGGATTTGATGTTTAAAAAAACAGGAAAAGCAACATTTATAGCTACAGATTCGGACAATGTCCGAAAATATACAAGGCAATATCCGTACATTTCAATATACAACATAACGCATGATAATAGGGATGAACATGAAATACATTTTTCTAAAGCGTCTATGCGAGATTTATATACGCTGGCACAAGCAAAACATATTATCACGTTCCCATTTAAATCGCAATTTTCAGCCACTGCAGCATGTTTAGGAGATGGCAAACAGGTCGTTGTCCATACATTAGATAAGTTGAAACAGGAACTATCGAAACATATGAATGAATTGGAGAAGAGCGCCGACAACAGTGGCAAAGAATTGCATTATCCACCCATTAAGGACAAGGACGGGACGGCGGCCATCAGCCACCGACGAAAAATTGTATTCGTGCATGTTCCTAAAACGGGTGGTACAACAATTGAAAAATCAGATTTATTTGATGATGCGTTAGCTCATCATAATATCGGTGGCCATATGAAGTTGAACAATATACTTCGGCCCGAAATCGAATCCTACACGCGATTTGCAGTTGTACGCGAACCTTGTGAACGCTTTATATCAGCATTTAATTATTTGAAAGGTGGTTATGGCAATGTAGGAGACAGAGACTGGTGGAAGGAGAACGGCATTAGCGATATCGACGAATTCGTTCAAAACAAACTGAAAGTTGTCCAATATATACATTTTAAACCTCAGATTCCACAGCTACTTTTGAAGGACGGACGTTTTGGAATTGACGTCCTCCTGTTTACAGAAACAATGCCACAAGATTTATTGCGTTTACGAAATGCTTTAGGACTGAATGAAAGTAAATTATGGCCAGAGGCGCTTATGTCAACACGCAAAAATACACACTCACATATTCCCTGTAGCGAATTAAACCCGTCAACGCGGGATGCAATTCTTGCTCACTACTCTTATGATAGCTGTGTTCTGGGGTACAAAGCTGACGGGCCCATTCCTACGCAAGTATCAAAAGCAGATTACAACGAACGATTGAATAAGTGTAAAAGCTTGTAATTTTCAAATCACTTTATTTTTATCAAATAATCTATTTAAAGAGTTCATTTCTAAGTAAATGCAAACCGTTCTTGTCACTGGTTAAATGAACTCCCAAAAGCACATCAGCTTTTCCAAAGCGGCCAATTCTGTTTATAACTCAAAAAGACCTATAAATGACCTATAGGACGATGATAATCGTATACAATGAGTAAAAAAAGAATTATTGTTACGGGTGGGTGTGGATTTATTGGAAATCATCTATGCAGACGCTTAGTGAACGAAGGCCACGACGTCATCTGTTTAGACAATTACTTTACTTCACAAAAAGAAAATGTCCACGATTTAATGGGTCAACCCAATTTTGAACTCGTACGACATGATGTCACACAACCTTACATGGCAGAAATTGACCAAATATATAATTTAGCATGTCCAGCATCGCCCATTCATTATCAATATAACCCCATTAAAACCGCCAAAACTTCATTTATGGGCACCTATAATATGCTAGGTCTTGCAAAAAGAACCAACGCGACAATTCTACAGGCGTCCACCAGTGAAATTTATGGCGACCCTATGTTAGGGTTAGGGTTAGTAAAATGAATTAAATATATACAAATTTACTGTGTTCTCATTTCAAAACTTGGTCTATAAATATTTGTGCTTCTCGTTCTCTTTTTCTCGCGTACCATTGAAAAAATATGTTCCATGATATGTACAACAATACAGCAACGCCCAACATAATTACACCAAAATATATCACTTGGTCCATTGTTCAAGATCAAGACAATTAAATACTGATAATTTTTGGTTTCAATGTAGAATAGTACGTTAACGGTACCAACTTCGCACACATATTGCCATTTTCTTCTTGCCATTCCGTTTCGACATAATAGCCTGTTGGCCTAATAACTAAATTATTTATTTTGCAATGTCCGTGTGATTCGGAACCGTCTGAACGTGGAATAACAACTTGTGTGCTTTTTTGCCATGGAACGCGTAAGAACACGCATCCATAGTCTCTACAGTGTGCAATCATGGAATGCACTGCCGAAACGCTACAAAACCAGGTAGGGCAATGTGTTATATAACTCGTACGACCCAACTCGTCGTAACGCAGCCACTTTACTTTTGGGTTTGGTTTCTCACATATTGAGCACCATTCGGTGCGAAGGAACGTACTCCGACCATAACACTCTTTTTCGTACTTTTTTGTGTCTACTATACATTTTGCCGCACGATTGAGCAGTCTTGCGATTTTCCATTGTGCAAATTCGTTTGAATAGTCGAGTAAAATATTAATAGCAATATGTATTTCCATATTTTTATTTTTTAAATAGGTTTATAGGTTATATTTAATTACATTGGATTCCAGTTTTAAATGGAAGTGGAATTTGTTATATTTGAAGGTGTCACTTCATCTTCCATTGAAAATCCTACGAGCGACAAAGCCATGACGGCCATTCCAGCGATAATGCTGGTGGTTGTTAGTTCGTCTTTTGGATCATATCTATGTGCTGTGGGTATGAGTTCACGCAAACAAACGTACGTCATCATGCCTGCAACAAGTCCAAAAACAATACCAAACGTAAGAGGACTGTCGTCAATGACCATATAAGCTAACAACGCGCCAATTGGTTCTGATGCGCCTGATAGTAATGCCCATAAAAATGGTTTGCAACGTTTATCGGAGGCGTAAAATAATGGGATGGAAACGCACATACCTTCTGGTATATTATGTATACCTATGGCGAATGCCATGACAATGCCAAAACTGGGATCGCGAAGTGTTGCGACAAATGTGGCGATACCCTCTGGAAAGTTGTGAATGGCAATGGCAAGAGCTGTCATAAATCCCATCTTTGATAACTTGTCCTCGTTTTTACGAAGCCTTTCGACTAATTTCTCAAGAAGGTACATGAGTACCAACCCTGAAAAGAATGTTATGGTTGCGACAGCGTAGCTGGCTCCCGAAAGACCAGCTTCAACAAAGCCTTCAAGTGATTTTTGAAAAATTTCGATGAAAGTAACGTATAACATTACCCCAGCTGAAAAACCTAGTGCACCTGCAAGTATCCGTTCGTTAGATTTTGTCACACATTTGCAAAACACCAAAGAGGCGCCGATACCGGTACATGCACCAGCCAAAGTAACTAATGTAAACGCAAGTGCTAACATCCAAACTTATTCTAAATATAACGTTACAATCGAAAATACACATAACAATACACATATATGATTATTATATGTGTATCGTCTGCTTTATTTTCGATCCAGTCGGTGCACCACACGTCACGTCGGAATACAAACTTTCCACGATATGGCGACAAACGGATGTTTTACCCGTACCCGCACCGCCTTGTAAGACAAAGAGGGGATTTTCACAAGCTTGTCGAACCGCGTCTCGCTGTGCATCGTCCAATTGCACAGCGATTGTTGGCATTTTATAACGCGGTTGTTCACGGTGTCGAACCTTTTCAAATTCTTTCGCGATAAATTCTTCAATATCATTGAATTTGACCAAGGTCACGAAATTATCGTATTGTACAATGGGCCACGTAGGGTCAATCAGGCCATCACGTACGTTATCAAGCGAATTTGAGAAATAAAGAATATTTATTTACGTGACGTCTTGTTTAACTTGGCTCTCAATGGGGGGTCGAAAAAGGTTTTAATGTGTGATTTAGAATAATAGGTCAAAAGTTTTTTCCAAGCCGTTTGGTATAACCGAAATAACTTATCAGTCCAAATTTCGATGTTATCATTTTCAATAGCAACACATACATCCGAAGATATTGTTCTTACACGCCGAGCTTGGCGAATAGTTTCAACAATTTCTATACGATCCGTTAAACCAATCGGTGCACCATTATGAAAGACAATATATTTACCATTTGGTGAAAAAAAAGGCTTTACAATCTGCTCCAATTTTAGCGTATCATTTTGACCTTCTTTTGTCGAAAAATAATCAAGCCATGTTTTTTCGTACATTTCGCGTGCTTTTTGTTTCTCTATTTCGCGATTTGCGCTATCTTGAAGCGCTTGTTCCAACTTTTTACCTTTGAATTTTCCTTCAGTATTGGCAAAAACTTTATACATGTAGTCGTAATGTCGACTTGGTTTTATAGTGTGTTTTCTCTGAACTATCATTCATCCGCGAACGACTGTAATTGTCTTCAATCGATGATAATATCATTTCGTAACGTTTTGGTCGAATCAAGACTGGCGGTGAACCCGATTCTCCGCCTCCACTACTAAAAAACAGCACGTAATCGTGTCCTCTAATTGTAATATTGACCATTTGGCATCCAGATTTGCGTGCATATTTGTGGATATTAACGTATTTTTCGTAAGTTCTATTAACATATTACTACCTGTGGGGTCAAAATATACTATATATTTGGATAATAAATTGCCAATGTTATTATTTATTATTTTCAATGCGTTTTCCGTTTATTTCGCATCGCAGATGCTCAAAATGTCACCATTTATATCAGGGACTTACGATGAAACACCATTTTCGTTAATTTACAACGCACTATATGGCATATTGGTCGTTTTGGGACTAAATCAATTGAATAATATAAAAATAGTAGATCAAAAATTATTGTACACAACTTGTTGCCATATTAGTGCAATCGCGTTTGCACTCGCTGGCAAAATACCTTTCTTGAAACATTTTGTACTTACCCGTGGTTTTTGGAAACGTTTACCCATGGAAGGTAAAATCGTTATCTCTTCAGTCGCTATTATACTTGTTATAATGGTGTTCTTACAAGGTCGACTCGCATATCGTAAGAAAATATGCTGCAAACAATTTGTTCCGTTGATTTTGTTAGGAACCACCTGGTTTATATTATGGTCGATAGTCATTGATGAAAACGTTTCATTTAATATACATGTCCACCATGCGTTGTTCGCTGGTATATTTTCATGCTGGTTTAACGATTTCACATCTAAAATGGATATAATTATGCACGCTATTTTGATTGGAATAGTTATTGAAGGCATTGACTTTTATGGTATTGCCGAATTGTGCTTGTTCATGATTAAAAACACTTCACCAATAACAGTGGCTGGATTTGTATACGCCTGGCTATTTGCAATTGTAGGACTATTGTATACTATTATTAAAAAAAAGAAAAAAATTTCGGAAATGGAAGTGACAGTTGAAATTGTCCCGATCGCTTAACCCAATATACACATATAAAATGTTTTATAAATAATCTGATATTCTATATGGTTCTATTACATCATACTTATACGTTCCTTCTTTGGTACAACACCATTCATGTGTCCATTTTCTTCGGAATGTATTTGTTGGTTTGTCTATAAGTTCTTCTTGTGAAGCATGTCTGGTATTTTTCACTTTTGTTCCAGCAGGACGCAACCATTCCAAAGGTAAATTCCATATGGCTAGCGTATGATCAGTCGGACAGATGAACGGCAACTTGAATTTATAACTGCCAGAAAAACGACCTGTATGTGGATACCAGACTCGGTCATATATACATTTAAATCTTGGTAAAATAAGAACACGCTTTTCTTTCTTAGCAAGATTCCAAGCTGCTTCGAGTTGGCGTAACTGTGTCTCCATATACACACCGTGTGTCTTACGTACCCATTCGGTTGCGTTTGGAGATTCTAAAGGAATAGGTCCCGGGTCTGTCATATTTATGTAAATGGGGTCGTATGTTATATATTTTTTGTTTTCTGGAGATTTGTCAAATGGATATGGCAAATTCCAAAGACCAGATTCCATGAATCTCCATTTTTTACCCTTTGGTCCACCATATTGGTATGTATTATGAACCATAACAAGTTCCTTTGAAACATTTTGTACAAAATATATATGTCCGTTGCTCCAAGACGTAACAGGTAATCCAAGTGCTTGACCAGGTTTTGGTGCAACGTCGTTAATCGTTTCACGTAACAAAGCTTGATCCCATTTTCGTGGATTTGCCACGATACGTTTTGTCCATTCCTCAATAAGGTCGATAACCCAAGGTGTTGGACGCAAATACATAACGCCACAATTGAGAAACCATGCATTATTTTCATTACCGTCTTGTAAGACATCTGACGTGTAAAATAGTTCAATGTTAGGATATTTTCGAACCGTTTCCATGGGATCTTGAAACCAAACTACGTCCGTATCCAACCACAAAACTTCCCTGCCTGATTTAAGAGTATCCAAAAGACTATTGGGGTGAACAAAACGCCTCGCGCTTCGTGACATTGAAGGTTCAAATGGCTCGTTCACTAAAGAAATACATTTTATTTCTCTTTTAGATTTAAGACATTTTTGATACGATTCTTCGTCAAAACAAGATAACCATCGTTCTAAAGATTCGAAATTTTCCATGCTTTGTAACATATTTTCTGTCATTTCGTCAAAGTTATTGTCAGTATGCATTAGTAACACTGGCTTTTGTTTTAAATTAACAATTCGTTTCAAATATAATTTATTCTGTTTTTTTTGTTTCGTTTTTTTAGGGGTTAAAAATAACATCACAATGATCAAAATGAAAAACAATATCCACACTACAATCATATCAATATGCACAAATAAAAGTTATATACAAGGTTTTAAAAATCCTATTTAATATCTCTTGTTTTCATATAATCAAAAAACGCCCAGAAATCAATATGTTTACCAATAACATCACCATTAGTATACTTTATATTTACGGTTTTACAATGTAAACTGCTAATTTCTCTTATTCGTGACTTCAAACGTGGCAATATTTTTCAAACGTGGCAATATTTTTCATATTCGTCCGGAAAAATTTCAGACAGCACCGGTCCGATAACGCCGTTGACATAATCTGATTTCGCCGGAAGTCTACAACACGAGTATAACTGGCTCGAATCAAATGTTTGAGCACTACACCCGTTTTGAGGATCACAATTAATTGGTGTTTTCTTTCGCTTTCTGACTGTTAACTGTGACGTCAACCCTGATCTCTTCTAAGTTTCCTGTTAATTCTGTCGTGACTTCTGTTAATGATTGTAATGCAGAGCGTAATTCGGCAAGATCAGGCTTGACCGGGTTACGCTCTGCTGCTTCACATATGACACAATCAAAGTTGACTCTTCTATATTTCAGACCCATTTGATGAGCTAAGGGTTCATACATACTCATATCAGTTATATCTCGCCAAATAATCTCTATCAATGCTGAATTTGGGTTTGCACATGGTAGGTTTGCCAGGAAGGCACCGTGTGCAGCAATTATAATATCATAGCTTGCAATAAGTCGACAATTCCACTCAAAAGATTTTGCTCCACCTCGCCTCGCATCGTCCTGAAAGTACGTGACATTACATTGCTTGCATTCATCTTGAATTGCTTTGACTACTAAATTTGCGTCCTGATAAGATTTGGCATATCCTGCGGCTCTATCAAAAATGAGAATTCTGGTAGCATCGATAATTTCGTTTGCTACCTCACCCAAAATTTCTTTCAAGTCCAACGATTGTTCCAAAAAGTCTCTAAAATGATCAACATTACTTAGCTTATCGAACCAGGCCGCGCAATGACCCTTGTACTTTCGGTCAGAACAACTTCGATGGTAAACTTCAATCTCTTCCCCGCGAACCGTTTTATCATCATCGTAACACGAGATTCGATCGGGATTTATATGTAGACCATCGTACCAATCCTTGACATTCAAAGTAGAGAACTGAATGTCAAAATTCTTTTCAGCGTAACTAATAATGCTTTGAATAAAAGGTTTGTAGTATACATCGGCAACGTTTTGGAGTTCTGTGTCGGTATTGACTATTGTGCTGACGTACAGCTGTAAGCTCCCAGTTTGTCGAGTAATATTGTCTGCATCTTCTACCTGATTCATCAACCAGCAAAAAAATGATACCACACTCATTTGAAAGTGTCCCAAAGCCGGTAAATCTTCAAGTACAAATATTTTGAGTATCGGCAGAGTAGACTTTAATTCTGATACATCGTTGCATTGCAAACGCTTCACCAACTCTGGAAGTTTGCTCCAACTATCATCAGCATTCTCTACTATGGTAACAGGTTGCTTTTCGGCTCGATCAGTAGCATGAACCTCGGATTGCTTTAAGGACCCCGGTGCGTCTTCATTATTTACAATAGTGGCGAAATCATCGAAACACTTTGGTTCCCACAGAGGATCTTTCCTCCCAAATATCACGTGCGCCAAGTGCTCGAAAGTACCTGCTGTTTCATGTTTACCTTCATCCAAATCTAATTGACCCTCAATACACTGTCCTTTCACAATTGAGCGCTCGTAAAACGAATTCCATACTTCGAATGGAGTAGACAACAGTAACTCTCTCTTTACAGCGAAGCAAGCGCAACAAACCATATTTATTTTGAAATCAGAGCCTAGCGCAAACCCTTCGAAGAGATTGAGTTCGAAATGCTTCGAAACTTCACGCCAGCACGCTTCCACACGTTCTCTCTGTTCCCCACCCCACATCGAAACTGGTCGACCCATTACTTTCAAGCAATTAAGCGGAAGGAAACCTCCAGCTTGATCAAGAATTTCCAACGTGACGCGAGGTAACACTGCGTTCATATCTGCTCCGCATCCGTCTGCTTGGACAAAAATGACAGCCTCTGGAAGGTTGTGATAATTATCAACAATGTATCTCATGTACACACCACTTTCGAACCCTTTGTTCACCACGAACGCAGGTTTACTGGCTTCAATTCTCTGATAGAACGGTTGGACCACGAAATAGTTATCCCGCGTCGCATTTGCCCACTCCGGAACCTTCTCGTTATTCTCTCCCCACTCTTTATAGACCGAAACTACCAATCCAAACTTACCGTCGTTCATAACCATTTCTTCTCTTGCATTTTCGTCCGCACCCTCGATATTCAAATCATCATATTGGTATGTATTATGAACCATAACAAGTTCCTTTGAAACATTTTGATCAACAAATATATATCTGTTGAATAAAATATATCTGTTGATCAAAATGAAAAACAATATCCACACTATAATCATATCATTATGCACAAGTAAAGTTATATACAATGTTTTACAAATCCTATTCTATATTTTTGATATCTCTTGTTTTCATATAATCAAAAAACGCCCAGAAATCAATATGTTTGCCACCAGAAGGCATAACCGCCTTGATAAACGCCTCCGCTTGGCCATTTTTGTCTAAAGATTGATACCACGTAATTTTGGTTACAATATCTTCGATATTAACGTTATGTATTCGCTCTTCTTTCTGAGTACGGTTATTATATTTTTCGTTTATCGAATCTATTTCATTTTTCTTATCGATAATAATTTGTGTTTTTGAAACTTGAAATTCAAGATTTTTGGATTTTATACGACTTTGCATACGTGAAATGCAATTTTCCACATGATGTGCAGCTATATCTTCAATTTCGTCACTGGAAACACCGAGATTAGAATCTTTGTCTAATTTGTCAAATAAATGACAAATTTGTTTAAATTTTTTGGGATCGTATCCATCTGGACAAGCGTTAGCGATACCTACTTTTCTTGTTTGAGTTTGACCCATTTGTAATATTTTTTGCCAGTATTTATACCTTGTTTGTTTGGTTCATTTTCTCCAAATATGTTGTCTCATAATCTTTCAATGTTTGGATCTCTTCTTCCGAAAAATTACTCAAATCATTTGGATTCAAACGTCCTTTCAAATGTTGGAATGCGCTGAATAGAGCATGCGCCATGACTGTCCAACCACGGTCTCCGCCAGAACATTCAATGTGATCAACCAAAAGTGTAGACAATGACTCGGAAACTTGCTTGGCAGAAGCTTGCAACGATAAAAATTCATAATTAAGCAGCGTCTCCGTTTTCCAACCTTTCGAAGTGGGTTTGCACATTAAAATTTCTTTACTATTCGACATCATAATTGGTGATTTTTTATATTCGCGCATTGTTTGCTTCACCGCATTTTTACATCCCTCGTAATTTACAGTCTCCATACGCCAACATGACGTCGGATGGCATTCATAACGCGTCCAATCGTCATTATCTGTGGTTACATGAAACGTTTTATCGTAAAATTTTTCAAAAGGAATCCACATTTTATGAATAACTACCAACGACTGTTTTGGGAGAATCGTACAACTTGTTGTCGGTGTTTTCCATTGCACACCGTCCCATTTAAACGAATTCAGAGTTAATGTATCTAAAAAACCGACGACACTAGGATTTTCTCGCAAGAAACGAGGTGCGTCCAATAACCACTTTCCACCTACACCTGCCTTTGTACATTTGATTCCACGTTGTAACAAAAAGCGTTCCACGACTTCAAACGTCCAATACCCACCCTTTTGACAGTAATTGTCAACAGGTACTGAATTTTCCTGTGCCAAAAATGCGGCCACATTGGTCAATTCACTTTCGGATATGTTGTACAATAAATGTTCAATGGCAACGACAGCTTTTTTTGCACCTACTTTAAAGTCGGACATTTTGATATTCGAAATGTTATTTATATACGCATGACCACGAAGATTTCAAAGTCAATAAAATGTTTGATGGTGATAACAATAAAATGTTTGATGGTGATAACAATAAAATGTTTGATGGTGATAACATTGATATAAAAGAACAAAAATATATTTTACAAAGGTTCACAATCGAAAAATTTCAAAATTTTTATCTGGGAAAACCTTGGCAACCAATCACCCTTTGAAGTACTAACCAGAGAAACCGATGCTGTTCTGGAAAAAATACCTCAAACAGGTCATTATGGAGACCCACGGAAAGCAGAATGCAAGCCCGATGAAGCCCACGTGACTATCGAAGGAGTCTCTGGGACATTAATTGGAAAAATGGTGCCATGTTTTGCAGTCTCAGTTGTGTCGAAAACATAAATTATGGACATGGTGCAACGTGTAAGACTATTGGCGGTGTATCTTTTTGCTTTTATGACTAATTTCGTAAAAATGACCACTGTACCTTCAAACAAATTGTCAAAACATAGGGGGCAAGAAACAAAACTGGATTTTCTTACGATCAGAACCTCTCAACAATATATAACTACAATGTGGATTTGTATTATTGTTGCATCGTTTCCCTGGGATTTTGGCGCATATCAACAACAAGCTCTTCTCTTATCTCATGAACTTGCGAAACAGCATGATGTGCAATGGATGTCGTTTGCAAATCCCGAACCCATGCGAGAGGAAATATATTCTAGTGCCGAAGAAATGTATTCTCAATTTCATACTGTGAAACAACCAACTAAAAAATATCCACATCTAACATTTGTTGGGCTTAATACGACTAATTATGTTAGAATAAGCCAACTCAATAGGTTAAGCGCAAACTATAACACAGATGCTTATATTTTTATTGGTGATGTTGTAAAAGTTATTCGGGACGAAAACATGAGGATTCCATCTATAATTTGGTTTCCACACCATTACCAATCACTTACACCTCATGAAGAATTCACACTTGGTGCTTTCGGTGGAGTTGCTTCTTTATCACCGTCATCAGCATCGATGATTACCAAATATTTAAACCGTCCAGTGCGCCACATACCACACATTGTTACTGTAGACGCAACGCCTGAAATAAAATTTAAAACATGGACAGTGCTCATGCAAGGTGGTAATTACGATACAAACGACAGAAAAGGCTGGAATATAGGTCTACAAGCATTTCAAAAATTCAACAGGAAATATCCAAATACACATTTATATTTACATGCTATAAACTCAAAAGAAATAGCCGAAATTCGCCGTTCAATAAAAGCACCATTAACTTTACAAACTACAGGAATTCCGTTGAAAACACTTTTGAAAATGTACAATATAACAAATTATACGTTGGATGATAAAATTCGTAGTGTCACAAAAAAAGACAAATTAAAAAAACAATCACATGTTTGTCTGCATCCAAGTCGTGTTGAGGGATTTGGAATGGTGGTATTAGAATGTCAAATGTTAGGTACACCTGTTATCACTACGAATTTCACAGCAATGGCAGATTTTACAAAATATGGAATTGCCACATCGTATGAACAATTGGAATTTTTTAATGGTCAAGGATTTGTGGCTACGCCATCTGTGAACGCTGTCGCAAAAGCATTAGAAGATATTTATCTAAACAAAGTTTGGTTTTTACAGTCTTTCGATCCAAAACCATATTCAGCGGAAGTTGTATCGAAACAAATATTAAATTTTTTACTGGGTACCACAACCTATAATGACGGAATTTGGACCGCTATGAATACAGAGATGGTGCCAGAGATGGTGCCAGATATTATTCAATCATTTGATGAAAACGTAATTGTAGCAATTATTGGACAGCAACATCCATTTGATACAAACGGATTTATAAAGTCAGATATACCGATGTTTGTACGGACACATCATTTACACAACACACCCAAAAATATACAATTATCAGTGCATAGTTTACAAATAGAAAATTTGCGCCGTATACACGATAACGCCTAAAAATCCAAAATATAAACATATCGTTCCTATTTATTCTACAACCAGTTGTATGGCATGTATACCATAACGCCCCAACCAGATTTACAGTGCTTGTTATGGACGTTTGCCGCGGAAATGAAAAAAATGGACGTTTCGGCGACACCCAATAGTACCAATGGTATCCACATATCTCAAGATGATGTCCTGGGACTGCACCGGTCTGTCCTACGTACACTGTGCTGCCTGCTTGAATATTGCTACGAAAAGGAATTTGTAAATGTCGGCGACACAATAAAGGCGGGCGCCGCACAACCAAGACCGGCATTGTCCAATACCGATGGGATAAAGAAAATGTTCAATACGTGGAACGAATATAAGTGGATGCCTAGATTAGATTCATAAAAAAAAAAATATTTTTTATTCGAGCTTTTTTTATCCCAGGTTCTATTCAAAATTATTGGAGGTTCTATTCAAAAATGTCACAAAATACTAAAATGTCACAAAATACTAAAATGTCACAAAATACTAAAATGTCACAAAATACTAAAATGTCACAAAAAAGTAACACCAAAGTTTCTGCCGCATGGAACAATGTTGAAGAAACCCCAGACGTACCTAAACCACCGAAATCATCCAAGCGTGACAAAAAGCGCAACAAAACTGGCAAAAGCGAGAAAAGAACCCAGAAAATTCGAAAAAATAAAATTACATTCCAAGAACCAAAAAATTAACAAGTACAAGGTTCTAACCCGTACAACGACATCACATGAAAAAATGCGTACAACGCGACGACAACCGTCATCAACGTCGTATCGTCAAGAACATCCTGCTGACCAACACTAGCGGTTTCTTTTCCTCGTGGTTGGTCGTCGTTTGGAGGACGTGGAGGTAAAGACATTTAAATACAAAATAAATAATACCTTTATACAGTTCTTTTCTTCCATCCTTTTTTAGACATTTCTTCTAAAACATGTACATATCTCTCGCGTTGTTCATCTGAAAATTCATCTCGACAAGAGTCCAAGCGCTTTGTAACGCATCGGAACTTGCCTATCTCTTGCCATGTTGCTTCTGAACATTTCTTGAGAGCCAGATCAGCACATTCTTCGATTTTTTCGTCAAACGTTTGTGTCTTTTCTCTTTCCGCCCTTTCCTTGAGTATCACGGCTTTTTTTTCAGTGAATTCGTCGTTTATTTTGCGAATTCTGTCCGCGTGGAGTCCTTCTTCGTATTCCATCTTCTGTTCAAACGCCAATTTCTTTGCGGAAACAACCTGGGTCGGATCCAAAGTTTTGAACTCACGCTTGATGGCAAGTTTTGCATCTTCGTATGCGAATTCGACGGCGACTTTGGAGTCGTTAAACGTTGCTTCAGTTACCAAATCTTCTTCTTCGTCTCGCAAACTATTTACCAGCTCTTGTGTGTCACGTCTTTGTTTTTTAGTGGGTCTTTGAACTTCTGAACGTTTTCTTTTCATTGTCAAAGGAAAGGATGGGTTAAATAGTCTATTCAAAGTTTCAACATTTTTATATTTTGAAGGGTCAGAACTGTCCCAGACGATTTGAGTCGTTTGACAGATGGTCTGGATTGATTCATTTTGGCCGTAAGAAGTTGTGAACAACATTTACATTTACATTTATGAACTTTTTTTTTGATTACAATAGGAAGTGTCATTTCTTATTTAGAATAGGAATATTTATATTCTTCTTTTGTTAAAGTGTAAAATGAATGCAAATCCACTACATACTAAGTGTCGGACCTGTAGAGCGTGCGGGTATAAGACTTTCGACGAAGCAGAATATTATAAACACGTAGTGGAACACATTAAGCACATCGCAGAGGTCCGCGCAGCGTGTCAGTTTTCAAAACCAACCGACGAACACATTCTAAAATGGGTGTCTTATTTTGTTGAACCGAATGAAATAAGAAATATTTTAAACCATATAAATTAGTGTGAATATTGTAAATTTAATTAGTGTGAATATTCTTCAGTCCACCATTTATTTGCTGCATCGTTTCTCGCATCTATTTCTTCTTGAATACATTCTTGTCGTTCTTCTTTTGTTAGTTTATTGAAGATAGTTTGAAACCAATGATGACCAAGGATATCTCTTCCAGCTCTTATATACGCAACACATACTAAATCACGTTGAAATTGAATTGGGGAGTGCTCCAAAGCATAACCAGACTCTTGTACTGCCAATGTCACCAAATGTTTTGATTTCAGATTTTCTGGCACATGTTTCAATGATATTCCAAAACTTTGGACCGCAATTATGCAAAGTGGTTTCGAACGGTCTTCTTTGTTTAATATTCGTAATAGATGGCCATGTGTTTTGAAAACTTTTGGAGCAAATTCTAGTTGTTCTTCGCGCGTCAAATTTTTGTATAAATTTTCTAAATTTGTGTTGAAAATATTGTACAGTTCTTTGTTATTGAAAAACAGTAAAGCGTTAGCGTTGCACAACAAATCGTTTACAAAGGGTATTGCATCTATGCAATCACGCTCAATGTCTCCAAACATTGATTGGGCGGCAGCGTTTTGATCTTTGTATTCTTCCAAGTATTCCACAATCCTTTGTTGGAGTGCTCTGCGAACTTTTTTGCGTTCTAAAGCATCTCGGAAACGGTGGTATATTTCACAAATACTCGCTTGTGGTGGACCTCCTATAGTTTCAAGCGCCCGTTCAGTTTGCCGTTGTAAATACTCGCGTTCTGATAAGAGAGTTGCTTCGATGGGACCAATGACATTGTCCACAACAAATGATTTGAAGAAGGCCATTGTTTTTGAATAGAACTTATAGTGTCTATTTTATAGTGTCTATTTTAAACACTTGTAACCAAATAGTTATATAAATATTTATTCTGTTAAAAAATGGGTCAAGACACATCAACGCAAAATGACGAAGATCCGGATTGGGAAGAATTTAAATCTGACATTATTAATTTCGTAAACCGTGACAATAAATTAGGCCGTCTTGTGTTATCGACATATACGATAACACAAGACCATAATGATGCACGAGACTTCCGATTGGATAAGTTGGTCGAGAGGTTCGCAAAATTTACAAATATCAAAGAAAAAAAATCTCTAATTGAAGAGCTAAAAAAAATAACCTCCAAAAATTCTGATGTTATTACTAAACTTACAGACAAGAAACTTACGGAAAAGAAACTTAAATTTTAATTTATATATATTTAATTTATAGATTCTGGTGTTCTACGTGGATAGAAGACTGACAACAAGGGATGAATAAAAATAATTAATCATCTAATATTTTTGGTGCTACAAATAAACATAATGTTGAACCTTCTCCTAAATTTACTTGTATTCTTGACGGTTGTTGATTGGAAAACCCGACAAAACACGTATCTCCACCCGCCGCTGCAAATATGGCCAAAGATTTCGTGGCATTAAACGATAATGCAATATTCACATCAGATCGATACGATGACAAACGAATTCTTTCACCATTAATAGGTTCTGTATGTTTGATTTCCCCCAACTCCGTATTCTCCGAACTACAAACAAATTGTTGTTGTGTAATGTCAAAGGCAATGTCGGAGCTTGTCATGAGTACTTTGGTCGTCCAATCTTGTACGACATTGGTGCCAACTTCGAAAGCGACGTCATCTTGCATTTCGGGAATGTCCAACTGGTCATCGTCAATGGAAATGGAACGCATCGTGAATTCGGTTTTAAAGTCTTGATCTTCTAATACAATTATCAACGCACTGTCGTCTATTGCTTTCCAATGTAGCGTAGAGTGTTTGGCTTTTTGTAAGACGTTGGACAATGTTTCGGTGTACATGCCAAAGACCATGGGTTGTGTACATTCAAAGGCTTCGAAAAATGCAGGGGTGAGAATGAGACGTACGAGAGATGTTTTACTGGTATCCATAGACATGATGGATACCCCACTGGGTCCAAACATGATATTGATCATGGAATTGCTGTGTTGGATGGATTTAAATAATTTCTGACATTGTGATGTTGTTTTCCATGTACAATTCATTTTTTGTTTTTAATATATTTGTAATATTTTGAACACAAAAGGTCTACATATGCTGACTTGAAAGTACAATATATTTTTATTATTAGTAAACCTATTTACTTATGTCAAATCAATCCTCTGTGATTTATTTTCCACAAACAAATCACTCGTCAGTATCTACAGATACTTCACCCACTCTCCGTCACTATCACTTTTTGATAATCATCATCGGATCTTTAGTTGTCTGTTTCTGTTCTGTATTTACATTGATATATTGCGTAGAAACGATAGAAAACCGACGCCGTCGAACCGCCAGACTCGCAATAATACCTGAAAATAATATTATTTAATTTATTAGAAACTCGCGTCAAACAAAAAATTCGGTTATTTTTGATTTTTGATATAATTGTAATAAATTTGAACATAAAAGGTCTACATGTGTTGATAAATAAACAAAGTCGAGTATAAATTCTTTGTTTTTGTGTATGAACTAATGGGTAAGGTATTGAGCCTATGTATCGGAAAGCAACCATATGTCCACATAGACAAACAAAACAATTATCATCCCAGCCAAATACCAGAAAAATATATGATAGAGACAGTTGCATTTGAATTGGACGAGTACGAAGGTGAAAATCCAGACTCTGTTTTTGATACTCGAGCAGAGGTATAAATGGCCTTTTGAAACCTGTTATCATGCACGTCTTAAGAAAACGCGATGGGTCAAAACAAAATTATTCCACCAGTAAAACAGAACATTTTCTGACAGAATTGACAAAGAAAAGACCTTTCTTGCGTGACATCGGTGTAAGTAGTGTCAGTAAACGCATACAAGGGTCGCTTTCTACGGGAATGACGACACAAGACCTTGCAGTATATATCGCCGAAGTCTGTGCGGCATTGACCGTCAACCATTGGCAGTATAGTCATTTAGGTGGAAGAATTCTCGTCTCGATGTTGCACCGGAATACACCAACAACATTTGTTGAATGTATGAAAATGTTAGAAAATATATTGAGTCCGTCGTTTGTGACAACATGCGAAAAAAATGCCGATGCGCTCAATGCAATGATCGTCCATGAACGCGATTATCAATATGATATGATGGGGTTCAAAACATTAGAACGTTCGTATCTCTTAAAAAAAGAAGGCATAATTGTCGAACGTCCACAATACATGCTCATGCGCGTTGCTGTCGCATTGCATGGAGATAATATGGAAGCCGTTCGACAAACGTATGAAGCGACTTCGCTCAAAAAATACACACATGCCACGCCAACGTTGTTTCATGCAGGACTTGCAAAACAACAGTTGGCTTCGTGTTTTTTAATGACAATGGTCGACGATTCCATTGAAGGTATCTTTGAAACCCTCAAACGTTGCGCAT
>Ga0302122_10000347_pt1 | contig 27849 bp, 24 predicted proteins | sample CB21_SCM_MG_FD_203115 | JGI IMG/M metagenome (GOLD analysis project Ga0302122, IMG submission 203115) | Marine microbial communities from Western Arctic Ocean, Canada - CB21_SCM | ecosystem: Environmental > Aquatic > Marine > Oceanic | place: Canada: Western Arctic Ocean | collected 2017-09-28 | reverse complement strand
CTTCGCTGACCCGAACCGTCACTCTGATCTCCAGACCATCATCAAAAGCGACCTCGACACAGCAGGGAGAGACCCGTCGACCTTCATCATGATGGCTGCTACGACTATGAGAGTTACTGACAGTGATGATCCCCTCACCCACCAAACACCGAGGAAGATCTGCACTGGGACTGCTGAACAAGTACTGGAGGATTTAGAAAAATTTGCAGCCGCAGGTTACTCCTTAGTGGTCGCGAAAATGGACTGCCCGTCTGGTGAAGTTGAAGAAATCCATGAACAGATCACCCGTGTCGGACACGAAATTATTCCCGAGTGTTCCCAAATTCTGGCAGCTGGTGGTTGGAGAACCGATTTTTGAGATGAGCCGAAACAGAAGTTGAAATAGATCTAATAAATCAAACACATGCTTTGCCGGCTTTTCGGTGCCGCTCGACGTACTGGTCTTTGCCCTAGAGAAGCTGCCCTGGTCTTCTTTGATCGCGTCAGACGCCCTCAATTTTGGAAAGTAGTATAGGGAGATGGCAGGGAATCATTGGAAGCGGGCAAGTCTAGAGTTACGGGCGGCAGGGTTTGAGCCCGAGACCATCGCGACGAAAAACACTATCGTTACAGTGGCGGGGGCCTACACAAACGCCCATCGCTGCAACAACCGAGTCGAACGCATATCGGACCTGCTGTCGGAGTCAATTGCTTCGCGTGGAGGACAAGGGCTAGTCGTTGGCGCACCGGCGGTCTCTGATGCTCTCACCCAAGGTTCACCCAATGCCAGCTACAGCCTCGTGTCACGAGACATCATCGCCGACTCGTTCGAGATCGGGCATCGGGCCCATCACGGCGAAGCTATGGTTGTCATCTCAGGCTGCGACAAGACGGGCGCAGCCGCAATGATGCCCCTAGCTCGCACCAACGACGTCGGACTCGTTATCTACCCAGGGACTAGCTCACCCGGGTGTGTAAGCATTGAGCCATGGGCGTCCAAAGGTAACAACCTGACAATTCTCGACTGGGCCGAGGCACGAGCAGCAATGCGAGCTAATCGGATTAGCCAGGAAGAATTCGAAGAGGTCGAACGGAACGTAATGCCCGGAAGTGGCACCTGCGGTGCAATGTTTACAGCAAACACCATGAGCACCATCACTGAGGCAATGGGAATGATGTTGCCGCGAGGCGCATCACATCCAGCCGACTACGACGCCGAAAGCGATATTCATGACGACGTGAAGGCTCAGGTGGAGGCGACCGCCGAAGCTCTGTACACCCTGATCCAAGCCGATATTCGGCCCCGAGACATTATGAACATGAAGGGCTTCGAGAACGCCATCACCACCGCCTACGCTATGGGGGGCTCAACTAACATGTACCTGCATTTGCTGGCGATTGCTCGCGATGCAGAGGTGGCACTCACCATCGATCGCATCCAGGAGATCGGCGAGCGGGTGCCGCTCATTGCGAATCTTCAGCCGCACGGCCAGTACTCGATGGTCGCCCTGCACGAACTCGGTGGAGTGCCGGTCGTGATGAAAGAGCTCCTCGATAACGGCTTCTTACATGGCGACGCTATGACTGTCACTGGGAAGACTCTCGCTGAGAACCTAGCTGACGTGGCCTCGCTGACTGATTTAGGTGACCAGGACCTGGTGCAACCGGTGTCGGCCCCAGCAGCCCAACCGAACAACCACATCACGGTTCTGCACGGAAATTTAGCGCCGGAGAGTTGTGTCTTGAAACTGGGTGGCAAGACTCTAAAGACAGGTGAGTTTCGCGGAATCGCCAAGGTGTTCGAAAATGAACCGGATGCCATGACCGCCATTCAGTCTGGAGTTATAGTGCCTGGCGACGTGGTCGTGGTGCGTAACGTGGGCCCTAAGGGCGGCCCGGGTATGCCAGAGATGGTAATGCTCACTATCGAGTTGCAAGGACGCGGCTTAGGTAAGGACGTCGCGCTCATCACTGATGGCCGGTTCAGTGGTGTCTCGCACGGAATCCTCATCGGACATATTTGTCCAGAGGCAGCTGACGGCGGTCCGCTCGCAGCAGTGAAAGATGGCGACATAATAGTTATAGATCCAGTTAATCGGACTCTTGACGTAGCGATCGACGACAGCGAGTTACAGCGACGGATGGCGACGATCGAGCCGAGGGAATTACCGAGCACAATTCCGCAGGGTTCAGTGTTGCGTCGGTACTCACGACACGTGTCATCGGCTCACTACGGATGCGTGCAGTAGCAGGCAAAACGAGTTACGGCGGACCTTCTAACAAGCGTTGAGCAGCAACGTATGAAACTTCTCCTAGCGAGATATCCATTTGCATTGATCAAAACATATGAAGCGAAGAACTACTTCGACAATTCGCATGACAAGTTTTAGTCGCCACACGAGCCGACAACCAACAGTAAATCGCTAACCCGTTGCTACTCGTCGAGCAAGAGAACGAAAAGCCATAGTGAAAGTTATGACTGCCAGACCCAAAATTGCAGCAGAGGCTTTGACGAGCGCACCTATATCCCACCCTTCTGATAGCACCGATCGCATACCCTCCAAAAGGTAAGTAACAGGATTCCAGGCGGCCACATTTTTAAGCCATCCGCTCATCAACTCTCGAGGAAGCATGCTGGGAGTGAGGAACGCGAACGGGAAGAAAATCAGAAACGCGGAGTTAACAGCGGCCGGATTCCCTGTACGCAGGGCAACCGTGTAAGGAAACCCCGTGAACGCAAGGCTCCATGCCATTGCGAGAATGACGAACACGGCCAGTCCCACCACACCGGTACCAAAGTTCACACCGACAGCAAATCCCAGCAGCAATACGACCGTCGCTAACGCCAAGGCCAACACAATGTCCGCAATCATCAGTCCCAAAAGCAAGGACACGCGTCGGATCGGGGTGACCAACATACGATCGAGATACCCAGTTTGAATATCGGTAACGAGCATATTGGCACGAGAGATTCCCGTAACAGCAAACACAATTCCAACAGGCAATTGAAAAGCTCGATAATCGATTCCAGCTTGTCGTTCGACAAATGCTTCCAAGGCACCAATATTGACGATAAAAAAGAAAATCGGAATGGCTAAGGCCGGACCAATGAACTCGGGTTCCCTCAACAAGCTGCGAATTGCGCGACGAGCGATAGTCCAGGTATCAGAAAAAAACCCGACTCTCTGAGCTATCGGCTTTTCACTCGTAATCATTGCGAAGTCCTATTTACGAGTCTGTGGCCCGTCGCGCGAAGAAACACATCGTCAAGGGAAGGGGTACGTACAGTAAGCGATTCAGCAGCTAAACCGATCTCGTTCAAGGCAATTGCAACCTGAGCAACTAGCGCCGCCCCATTCGAAGTAGAGATCGTCAGTCCCTGATTTCCAATCGTTACTTCATCAACTCTGGGAAGTGCCCTGACTGTATCGGCAGCAAGTTCGAGTTTGTCTTGGAGTTCCACCACAATCACGTCGGCGCCAATGGCCCGTTTAAGGTCAGCTGGAGTTCCTTCCTCAACAATTCGTCCCTGATCAATGATGCCCACCCGATGAGCCAGCGCATCCGCCTCTTCCAAGTATTGGGTCGTTAAGAACACAGTCACACCATGTAACTCATTTAATCGCCGCACTTCTTCCCAAACTCGGACCCGACTTACTGGGTCTAAACCAGTCGTCGGTTCATCAAGAAACAGAACTTCTGGATCGTGAATCAGGCTCGCTGCGACATCTAAACGCCTTTTCATTCCACCGCTATAGGTTCGAACCCAATTGTCAATCGCCTCGCCAATATCGGCTAACTCAATTGCGCGATCGACACGCTCACGCCGGATCGATGCTTTAAGCCCATACAGACGCGCCTGCAACTCAAGAATTTCACGCCCGCTCTGCTTGTCATCTAGAGCCGCTTCTTGGAGAGCTAATCCGATACGAAGACGCACCTCGCTTGCCTGTGAAACCACATCGTGGCCTGCCACACGCGCTGAACCGGCAGTCGGTGTAAGCAAGGTGCATAACACGCGTACCGTTGTTGACTTTCCAGCTCCGTTAGGACCCAAGAACCCGTAGATCTCTCCTCGTGCAACCGATAGATTAACGCCATCGACTGCCCGATTAGAGCCGAACTCACGAACTAACCCGCATGCTTCAATGGCTAAATTGGTCATCGTTCAAGCACATTAGCTGCATGTTTACAATGAGTCGAGACCATTGCGGTAGCCAGACAAGTTTATGGTCAAGGCCACAAAAGAATACTCGCAGACTTGGCATCTAATTCACTTGCACAAGTGAACCAAGGACAGCAATAAGCACTTCGCTGCTTAAGAACAGCAACTAGCCAGTGGTTTCTCAACCTTCGTTATTTTTACGGATTGCTGACTATAGCTGGGTAGGGCCGAGCGACACTTGCGATGAGAGCGTCTTTGCACGTGCTTATGTGGCCGCTACAAATCTCGACTCTCACGTGAACTAACAAAATATAGGACTTCATGAGACAACACGAGGGACTCCGCCCATCCAAAAAGCGCAGGAAACATCACCGCAGCCATATAGCTACGAAAGTTGACTCAAGGTTCTCAGAAGTAAAGCCTTAAAATTCGGCCGACTTCCAGCCAAACGCCATTAGCCTTTTCAGCACATCGAAGTGTTAGGAGCTTTTCATGAATCCCATTGATTCACTTAGCGAAAATCAGTTCACTCTGGTTTATAACGTACTTTCTTTTGGTACTGCGGTCATGTTCGGCGCATTCGTCTACTTCCTCACCCAAATCAAAGCAGTCAAAGAACAGTACCGGTCAGCCATCGCCGTTTCCGCAGTCGTCGTCGGTATAGCTGGCTACCACTACTTCCGAATTTGGTCAGATTTCGGCGAAATGAAAATGAATGAGGGCTACCGTTATGCAGACTGGCTGATAACAGTCCCATTGTTAGTAATCGAACTTTTGATCGTGCTCGGAGTGAGTACCGAACTTCGCAAGAAATTGATGACATCTTTGTTACCAGCAACAGTCTTGATGATTGGACTGGGTTACCCCGGCGAAGTGTCAAACAACACTGGAACAAAATGGTTGTTCTGGTTCCTAGCTATGGGTCCGTTCGTGTTTATCTTATGGACGCTATACGGCCAACTGAAGGCCGCAGCGCTAAGGGAAACACCGGCGGTTGCCACAGCTATCAAGAATGCGACCATCGTCTTATTAGGTACGTGGATGGTTTATCCGATCGCTTACTTGTTCCCGGTCTTCGATGCGAACTCTGGAACTCTTGAAACCTTGCGACAAGTCGGTTACACCTTTGCCGACATAACAGCAAAGGCCCTATACGGCCTAATGATCATCGGGATTGCAAAGGCACGATCAGCTTCAGATAATTAGCGCTACAAGAAGCTGATTCAATTTCTTTGCACCCACCACACCTAGGTAGAGAAACTCATGATCAAGCCGGAGGGTGCACTCCCTCCGGCCAGACGAATCAGGATCCCAATTCAGGTTCAGCTAAACCCCAATTAGTACCTATCCTCGGCGCATACACGAGATGGGCTGACATTGTTCCATAAGAACTACGATTACTCCCCTAAACCAGTTTGATTAGGTGGGAGATATCTGTCTAATCGTTCCTTTCACTCCTCGGGTTCTGGCATTGTTTTGAGGTGTAGGTAGGTTCTGATTAACCAGATCAAGGTACCCCAGCTAACGAGAAGAAAGCCTAGAAGCTTAAACAGTTTACTGTCCGACTGGGTAATGGCCTGTATCGGGAACGTAGCTAAGCCAATAACCCATAGCCATTTGGGAGTAGTCAAGATATAGAGCATTCCCTTATGTTCCATGGGTGTTGCTCCCTCGCTCTATCAGCTTCGATACCACGTAAACAAAGATTACTAGATCTCTGGTACCTTGCAGGTGCCCCTAGACCAACAAACAAACACAACAGTCTCGTCTCGACTGGTTGGTTTCGGCCTGTGACCTGGAGTTTCGATTGTGGGAGCTACACGGCAAACATAGATACCCGAAATAAAATAACCCTGGATCTCTCGCGACAACTCAGGCAGATCGGTTCATATGAAAGAAATGGAAACAACCTCAGCTATTTACTTGTGTAAGTCAACCGAGGACGACGGCAAATCCGTCGCACCTGAAGAACGACAACTACGCACCAAGGCCGATCAGCTAGGCGGCAAAATCATTTCCAATTATCACCAAGAACACACCAGAAACTACTCTTAAAGGCATGCCCGCTTTGCGTCGCGTTCTTCTTCTCTTGGCCGTCAGCCTCACCCCACTTATCGCCGCATGTGGCGACACTGACGAGATGATCTCATCAAATGAAGGTTCACCAACCATCGAGAGGTTAACTAATCGCGAGTTCTGGTCAATTGCAGTGACCCAGCAAGGGGCACCTCGTGATCTGCTGGAAGGCACCCGCATCATGCTTCGTTTCAAGGAGCGGCAGATATCGGCATCAGCGGGCTGCAACTTAATCGGCGCATCTTTCACACTCGACGGTGACACGCTCGTAGCCAAAGATGTAAGCATGACCGAAATCGGTTGTGACTTTGAGCTACACGCCCAGGACGAGTTAGTCACTGCCCTTCTCCTCCAGGCACCGATTATCGCACTTGCAGGCAACCATCTGACGCTGACCACCAATGACACCTCTATAGAATTTCTCGACCAACGAGATGCCAATCCTGAACGCACTCTGGTCGGCACGTTATGGGCGGTTACCGGCTTTTTTGATAGTGAAACCTCTTCTTCGTTCGCCATTGATGAGGACGGTTGGTTCAGGTTCGATGACAATTCGACCCTAGTCGGGTTCGATGGATGTTCGTCCTTCGCTTTCGATGTTGAAGTGTCTCCTCGCTTCAATGTCGAACTGTCCGAAGGAACCACCAAGGTACAAATAGGTTCATCCGCAGGCAGTCTCGATCCCATCTGCGACACGAACGCCGAATACGTCAAATCTTTTCGTGCCGTCTTCAACACTGGCACTACTGTCATTGACATCGATGGTGACCATCTGATGATCATGGCCTCTGCGATGTTCAAAAACATAGATGGGTGCCAATACCGTCAGAGAGTTGCGGGCATCGACATAGATATCTGTTCGGGCGAACACGGTGTAACAGCTCGGGCGATCGAGTAGTCCATAGGTTGGTCACAACGCATCAATAGGCCCGTTCTTAAAACAACCTCCGGATCCCTTAGGCAAGGACCGAAAGGCAAAGAATGAAGACCCTCTGCCCTCAACAAACTTGGCAAGCCCCATCAAGGCGAGCCAAATGAACCTACGTGAGGCCGTCACATCTTCCCACGCGAGCGCTACGGTGCTGGTCTCGCTCCACTATCAAGAGCAGGTAGAACCACAGTCTCCACTGTTCGAGAGGAAGTCGAAGCTGACCTTGTAGCGAACGGAGAAAGCCTCCTAGGTATTCAAGACTCTGAGATTCAGCAGGTACAAGCACGCCGAAGAAAACCGTAAGCAAGGCAACTAAGAAAGCACCTAAACCCAAACCGGGTTAGTGTCATCAACGGGGCATTCATGGCAATTATTGATTTCCAGATACAGAAGCGTTACAGCTTCGCGAACGGCACTTCGTTCGGCAATGCCGGAAGCTATGAGCGAATCGATGCTGTGGCGCACTACGCCGTCGACCCTGCATCCTTGGCCAACCAAGGAATTGTTGACCTGGCCTCAACGAAAAGGGGTTCCGACGGTTTGGTCCACTATGAGGGCGACATCACTGTCCTACGACCAACCGACCCCAACCGATCCCGCCGAGCTGCCTTGGTAGAGGTACCTAATCGGGGATATCGAACGGCTGGACATCTGTTCAACCGGGCGCCCAAGATAGATGAGCCCACACCTGAGATCGATCCCGGTGACGGCTTCCTGTTTCGCCATGGGTGGACAATGGCTTGGTGTGGCTGGCAGTGGGATGTCCCCCGCAGCGATGGTCGAATGGGGCTGACCGCCCCCCTAGTTGTTGATGACATGGAGGAGCATGTCGATGCCGAAGTACAACTGCGCCTGCAAATTCACGAACGAATGATGTCTGTTGACCTCACTGATCACCATGTGGGGCTTCTCGGCGGTCATCAACCCCTCCCAACGAGTGACCTCAACGACGCGTCGGCTCGTCTGTTGCGTCGCGATGGAATTTGGGGAGAGCCCGAGGAGATGCCGCGCAGTTCATGGAGTTTCGCTCGAGGCGACGGATCAGGACAGCCAATTCCCGACCCTGACCACGTCTGGCTTTCCACAGGATTTGAACCTGGTCGGATTTATGACCTCGTGTATCGCACGCCACACTGCCCCGTTGTTGGGGTCGGCCTATTGGCTGTCCGCGACTTCGGTGCTTTCCTTCGTTCAGAGAAGGTATCGAACCCGTGTTCCGGCGAACTCGACCATCTCATTGCGACAGGTCAGTCCCAATGCGGACGTTTTCTGCGTACTTCGCTCCACCTTGGACTGAATCGTGATGAGGATGGAAACGCCGTCTACGACGGACTGTTAGTGCATGTCGCTGGGGGCCGGCGAGGCGAGTTCAATCATCGGGTTGGGCAGCCATCGGTGCAACCCACACCAAGCTTTGGTCATAGGCCTCCTTTCGCTGATGACCCCCAACTTGACCCTTACAGCGGATCGACGGAGGGCCTACTTGATCGTCAACTCAAACTTGGTCACGTCCCTAAAGTTTTTTTTACCGATACATCGTCGGAGTACTGGCGCGGTGATGCCTCGCTTACCCACACATCGATGCTGGACGGTTCAGATATCGAGCCACCGGCAATGACTCGCCGTTATCTGTTCTCCTCCACCCAGCACAGTCCCGGCGAGTTACCTTTGAAGTCTCACAGTATCTTCGGCAGCCAAGGTGCCAACCACTTCAACACCGTTGACTACACCCCGCTGCTGCGGGCAGCGATTACGAATTTGTTGGCGTGGATCGCCGATGACGCGGAACCACCCCCCAATGCGATACCTCGCACCTCAGATGGCTCAGCAGTGTCTCGCGAAGCTGTAGTGGATTCACTCGAAGCTATTCAAGGACTCGCTCGGCCAGCACCAAGCGTTCTGTCGACTATTCGCCCACTCGATTTGGGTCCAGGCGAGCCAGACGGCGTAGGTACGTACCCGGCTCAGCCTGTCGGCCCTGCATATCCATGCCTCGTGTCTGCGGTTGACGAGAACGGAAATGAGATTGCGGGCATCCGCCTTCCAGAGGTAGCAGTGCCGGTGGCAACAAATACTGGGTGGAACCCCCGTCACCCAACGACTGGTGGGGCTGGGCAGATCCTCGATTATGTAGGGTCAACTCTTCCCCTGTCACGAGACAGAGAGACCCGCAAGGTCGCGGGTGACCCCCGGCTGTCCATCGCCGAACGCTATGTCGATGAGGATGACTATCGTTTTCGGTTACGCCAGCAAGCGGAGCAGCTCCTCGCTGATCGCTACCTACTCGCCGAGGACATCGCTACGTGTGAGAGCATCGCACTCCAACGGTATCGAGAGTTCGTGAAGTTGAAATGAAGAGGCTCAACCCACCAAAGTCTCTTGGGTGGCGTGAACTCTACTGAGTAGCATTATCAATGGGTTCATAACTGAGATCGTTACGGGACTCTTTAGGACACGACCAAAGATTGCCCTGCACGGCCACCAATGCAACGCCCCGACGGCAAGCTCTGGTACTGAAACAAAGACGCCAACAATGGGAGCAACCAGAACAACCAAAAGCCTAGATCTCAAGACATTCAAAAACCAAGCTTACTAACCCTCTTCGGGCTGAGCGAAACTAGAGCCGAGGTCCGGTTTTTCCGTCTCGGCGTGGGCGCTACAGAACAAACACCGCAACATATTATGGCAGCTGCTCCCAGAGACACCCAAGTGCCACAAAAACAACAACACCACCGCACTCGCCTCGCTATACACAACTAACAAATTGAGAGCTACCTGAGGCAAAGAGAGACAAGACCGAAAATTCAGTTCGAACTGGGTCTGGTAACTAGCCTTCGCCGACTAGGTCGACATCGCTTCACTCGTAGCTGGGCTGTCGGCGCTCTCGGAAAGCGGCGACTCCCTCAACGAAATCAGGGCTCGCACGTACCGCATCGCCGAGGGCTTGCTCGAAGGGCTCCCGGGCCTCGGCCTGCTCAGCGGCGCCCGTGGCGACGAATCGTTTCACCGCCTGAACTGCCATCGGACTGTTCGACGCTATCCCTTCGGCGGTAATGATGGCGCGCTCTATGAGGTGCTCGGCAGGGACCACTTCATTGATGAGACCAATGCGTGCGGCGTCCTCGGCATCAATGTTTTCGGCGCTGAGGAGTAGCTTCATCGCATGTACGTGGTCGATCTGATGGACGAGCTTCGCTGCTGCACCTCCAAAGGGGTAAATAGCCCATTTCACCTCGGGAAGCCCGAAGGTAGCGTGTGGTGCCGCATACCGAATATCAGCGGCGAGCAGAAGTTCGATACCTCCGCCGAGACAGGCGCCGTTCACCGCAGCGATCATCGGCTTCGATAATGGCACGGTCTTTAGTAACGCCCGGTTGATGACGGCGGCGGTCTCCTCATTGGCGGAGAGGTCACCAGAGACATCGGCGCCAGCGGTAAAGGACCTGCTACCAGCACCGGTGACCACGATGGCGCGGCAACTGTGATCATTATCAAGCCGCTCCCAGATGTCAGCTAGCTCGGCCAACATGTCCCGCGACATGGCGTTCGCCTTGCTCGGGTTGTCGATAGTGACGACGGAGATGTGAGACCCATGGGCACTGACACTGATGGACATAAAGGTTCCTGTGCCCCACGACGGGGCGATATCGAGTGGAATATCTCGCCCAGACTCTACTAAGAACCGTAGATACTGTCGAGGAGGTCGCTGCAATCAAGATCATAGTGTGAGCTTCGGCTCTCGCGGAAGTCCCAGGATCCGCTCGCCGAGGATGTTTCGCTGGATCTCGTTGGAGCCCGAATAGATACTGGCGGGTCTGGCACACATGAGATGATTGAGCCATGTGGCGGCGTCACTACGCGTGCTAACACCAGGTGGAAGCGCTATGTCGGTGACGACACCGTTATGGGCTGCTCCGTGCGATCCGAGTAGGTCCATCGCAGCAAGAGTGATGTCCTGGTAAAGCTCGGTCCACCGAATCTTACTCATCGACGCCGCACCAGGTTGCAGCGTTCCGTCAAGCATCGATGTCAACGTTGCGAGCCCATCGAACCGAAGCATTTCTGTTCTGGCGTACAAGCCAGCGAGACGTTGACGCACCAACGGGTCCGCCAATCGATTCTGCTCGCAAGCAGTCTCCTGCAAGCTGTCGAATAGCGACCTGATAATGAGCGGAACCGTGGTGGCGTCGCCACCACGCTCGAATGCCAACAGCTCATTGGTCACGCGCCAACCCTCGTTGGGTTTGCCAACGATGCAGTCCGCTGGAGCGCGCGCGTCGGTGAAGAAGACCTCATTGAACTCTTGGCCTCCTGCAGCATTGATGATCGGGCGAACCTCGATACCTGGTTGATCCATCGGGCACAGCAAGAAGCTGATACCTCTGTGCTTCGCTGCTTGAGGATCAGTTCGACATAGCACGAAAATCCAGTTGGCTAGATGGGCATGTGAGGTCCATGTCTTTTGCCCGTTGATGACCCATTGATCGCCGTCGCGCACAGCGCTTGTCTTTAACGAAGCGAGGTCTGAACCGGCATCGGGTTCGGAGTAGCCCTGGCACCAGCGATCCACCCCAGACAAGATCCGTGGCAGGAAGTGCCGCTTCTGCGCTTCGGTGCCACAGGCCAGCACTGTCGGGCCCATCATGTTAATGCTGAGCGTGTCGGTGGGGACGCCGGTGGGTACTCCCGAGATTGTGAACTCCTCCATCATGACGATGTGCTCGATGGCCGACAAACCACCTCCGCCATATTCCGACGGCCAGGCAGGTGCGAGGAGCCCGTTTTCATCCAGTAGAAGTCGCCACCTCTCGAGCCACTCGCTCCGTTCGGACTCTCGGATCTCCGCAATACCATTCCAGCCTGCGGGTAGCTGTTGAGTCAAGAAGTGGCGAATGCGCTTTCGATATTGTTCGGCGACTACCCCATAGCTCGTGTTCATAGAGAGCAGACTAGTACTCAGGTAAGGTCATTGAACATGAAACTAAAGTAAAGGTTTCGGGGTTCAGAGATCACGATATATGTGATATCGGAGCTTCGGATACTTCCAATGGGTACTGCGAATCAGCAAAAACGGTTCATCAATAGCTTATTGTAGGCTTCGCATCTGCCGGTTTTTGGGATTGCAATCACGGTTACAAGCCATAGCTGGTGACAGAGTCACATCTGACCAACCCTTCATCAACTAATCATACAGTTTGGTGTTCTTAGCGATATTCGGGCTTAGCTCCGGGTACTTCAAGTGGCGGACATTCCCAGCTGAGTAGTTCAGGAAGGCATTCTTGAGCGAAAAGCCTTATCGATTTTTCTGCATCGTCGAAGGGCATGCCACCGTAACTGAAGCCAGGCATGACTGCGTTCATCCCAATCATTTTTCGCATGTGATCAAACTTTTCAAGGACTTGTTCAGGGGTTCCCCAGGGCATCAAATCCACAAAGTCTTGTGCTGCGCGGTCAGCACCCTGTTTTTCTATGTAACTGGTGATGCCTGTATAGAACTCGTAGCCCTTAATTCCTTCATGTGGAGCCTTTTCGAACTCGTAATGTCTCATCACGCTCTCATAGTTGGCCCCGATGTATTTCCTCGCCATTTCTTCGGCGCGATCAGCGCTCTCATCAACGAAAATTGATCCTCCACCAAGCGGTGGAGGTCCTGGCGTCCCATTGACTTTCTCGAACACCTCGTTGTATGTAGCGAGGTCCTTTTGCACCACTGTCCAGGGCTTCTGGGGGATAACAAGTACCCCGTAACCTAACTCAGCCATGAGGGGCATAGATTCAGGGGATACAGCTGCTGCGTAGGCTCTACCTTTGAACGAATGTTGTGGACGAGGCCGGATCTCTCGAAGGGGCTGCGACCCGAATTCGTTGTCGTACTCCATTTTTCCAGACTCGAGTGCTTCTATTACGAGACCGGCATATGAGACGAGCCGTTCGCGCGAAGAGTTCATGTCGACCCTGAAGCCTTCGTATTCGATACGTGCGAGCCCCCGGCCGATTCCAAGAATCATCCGACCATTGGACATGGTGTCAAGTAACGCTATGTCCTCGGTAATTCTCAGTGGATCATGCCATGGCAAAACAATGACCCCTGTACCTAGGAGAACATCAGGATGTTTGCCTGCCATATAGGAAAGAAATTGCACGGGCTCAGGGCACATTGTGTAGTCATCAAAGTGATGCTCAACAGTCCAAAGAGACTTAAAGCCGAGTTCTACAGCGAGGTCGCATAGACGAAGTTCCTCTGCGTACACCTCCTGGTCGGGTAGCCCATTGAAAGGGTTCTGGAAAGCGACGGTGTATCCGGTATGCATTAGATTTCCCCTATTTTTGTGACACGACAGAAACTACATCGCGTCAGGCTAGCAGACCTCCTAAACCTATTCAGATTTTTTGGTAACCCTCAATGAATTTCGGTTGGCTAGAGGTGTTCGGCGAGAAATTTTAGGTCAGCAGTGACTGCTTGGTTGAATAGGTCTGAGTCTTCGTAAAGCAACCCGAAATGTCCGCCGCCAATACTTTCCCAAACTTTCTCCGCAGAGATACTGTCGAAACATTGTTTGGCGACGCTGGGTGATGCTGCCTCAACTTCATCTTCGGGTGAAACTAGCTAGAGTGTTGGGACCGTGAGTTAGGCGGCGACTACGGGCACTGAAAGTTCTGGACCTTTTCTTATAATAAGGTTGACGTCGTTCGACCAGAGTGCACCTGGGCGTTGGCCATAAATTTCAGCGTATTCGCGAGCCGCCTCAAAGTTGAGTACAACGGGAGCTTCCGAAGTGGGCAGATCGGCAAATGGAACTGGAATGCTTGCTGCTGGTTCTTCAGCCAAATCGCCTTCAGCCCAGTAGCTCTGCATAGCGATGAAGTCACTAGAGTCACCGGCTGGTTCAAGATATTTGTCTCCACACCCCGGTGTGTGGGCAATGACCCCTGTAACTCTTTGGTCGAATGCAGCGACGTAATGTACGGTCGCTCCACCCATACTTTCACCCCATACGGCGACTCGTTCGGTTGCGACTCCATCGAGGTTCAGCGTGTGGGTGATCGCGTCGCTATAGCCGCGAATTTGACGCTACTGGCCAACAGCAAATCTTGGTTCTCCATCACTGGTGCCAAAGTTTCGGTGGTCATAGGCAAACACGTGGTGGCCAGCGTCGGAGAGACGCAGAGCGAAAGCATTAATAGACATGTGTGCGGTAGCGGAGAACCCGTGGGCCATGACGACGAGAGGAGCGTCGGGAGCTACTGATTTGTGGAATCTTCCACGCAGTGTTGCACCTTCAGATTCAAACTCAAGGTATTCCGGTTCAATGGTCATAGCGGTAACTCACAAGTCTGCTTGTCCGGAAGCCTACTTCAGATAGTCAGACAAGCCTTTAGAGCAAAGACCTCGTAACTAGATGACTGAGTAAGCCAGCATTGGTCATAGGGTCTTTGGCGGGAAAGAAAAATGAAAGTTGATTAAGCTTTCTCCCATGCACGATTTAGTGATTCGGAACGCGAAAATTATTGATGGTAGCGGAAACGCTGGCTTCGTAGGAGATCTCGCAGCGTCGACTGGCGTAGTAACTCATGTGGGCGAAGTAGACGGCAGATCTCGCCGAGAAATAGATGCTGATGGTCAATTGCTTCTACCCGGTTGGGTGGATATTCATACTCATTACGATGGTCAAGCCACTTGGGACCCTGAGATGTCTCCTTCGTCGTGGCACGGGGTGACAACAGCTGTTTTCGGTAACTGCGGCGTCGGATTTGCCCCAGTGAAACGAGGAAGCGAAGAGTTTCTTCTTAACTTGATGGAAGGGGTGGAAGACATCCCCGGCAGTGTCCTGGCTGAAGGAATCGACTTTACGTGGCAAAGCTATCCTGAATATTTAGATGCACTAGAAAGCATGCCTCGGGTGCTCGACGTTGGAAGTCAAATCCCGCATGGCGCACTCAGATTTTTTGTCATGGGCGAGCGAGGTGCTGATCATCAAGAAGTGCCAACTGCAGCCGAGCTTTTACAATTTGAGAAGCTGATTGTCGAAGGCTTTCAAGCAGGAGCTCTTGGTTTCAGTACGAGTCGCACGGCAAAACACAAAGCCGCTGATGGAAGGTTGACCCCTTCGTTGAGTGCAGCAGAACCGGAGCTAGCGGCAATCGCTAACGCCATGAAGCTGGCGGATTCGGGTGTCTTGCAGGTGAATAGTGATTTTGGACCCGGAGAATTCGAGATGCTACGCGAAGCAGCATTGATTTCTGGTCGACCTTTGTCTGCCCTGATTATTCAAGTTGACCACGCTCCGGATCTCTGGCGGGAAACCCTCGCCCAGATTGGAGAGGCGAACGCGCAAGGAATAGTGGCTAATGGACAGGTTGGATGTCGCCCTATAGGGGTTTTGCTTGGCCTAGATGTGACAGTTAACCCATTCGGTAATCATCCGGCATACAAAAAAATTGAACATCTCCCATTAAGGGAACGGGCAGCGCTCCTGCGTACCAACCATGATCTACGAAACAAATTGATTAACGAACGGCCAGTGGACTCTTGGAGCGAATGGATGGACTATGCGCTGACACGAGCATACGATCTGGGCCCTGAGCTTAACTATGAACCGGATCCATCAACCTCAGTTTCTGAGCGTGCACGAGCAATGGGATGCAGCGCGTGGGAACTGGTTCTCAATCTTTTGGCAAGTGAGGGCGGCGATAACCTGCTCCTCTACCCATTTGAGAACTACAGCTCAGGATCTATGAATGAAATTCATGAGATGCTGACAGATCCATACACGATTTGTGGTGTTGGTGACGCTGGTGCTCACGTTGGGACGATTTGTGATGCTTCCTACCCAACGTATCTGCTGACACACTGGGGCCGTGACCGAACCCGAGGAGAAAAGCTTCCCCTGGAATTTTTGGTGAACAAACAGACCCGGCGAACTGCTGAAGTGTATGGATTGAGAGATAGGGGATTGCTTAAACCTGGCTACAAGGCAGACTTCAATGTTATTGATTTTGAGCAGTTAAGCGTGGGGACTCCCGAACTCATCCGTGATCTCCCCGCTGGCGGAAAGCGTTTAGTGCAACGACCAAGTGGCTACGCCCACACATTCGTCTCCGGTATCGAGGTTGCTTGCGGCGGCGAGGCTACGGGATCGCGACCCGGACGTCTTATAAGAGGTGCACAATCGGACCCGCTGTAACTAGTGGAGGTGGTCAGTAATGTGACTTACTGTGATCGCATGATTAGAAGGGTTTTGTTATGCAGTTTAAGCAGGCAATTTGTTTGACATACGTTCTTGTCATAGGCCTGTTTGGGTGTGCTGCGCAAGAAGCAACGACTACTAACCAGCGGGCGCCTGAGCAGGAACATGAGAGCGAGGTTCGGTCTTCGGTTCCACAAGCTGGAGATTCAAATGTTGCCTCGCCAGCAACGACGATGGCCACTCAAGAAAAGATGGATTCGGCTGCGACAACTCTGAATCAGCCGACCGAACCCAATTCAGCGTCGCCTGCTGACGCTTTAAGTCTTTTGTCCACTCCCTTGGTCAATACCAACGATTATTGGGGTGTTCAACCGTTCAATGTTCAGGGAAACCAGCTTGGGATTCAATTCCATAATGGGTTTGACTATTTCACAGATTATGAAGAAGTCGCGGTTCAAGCAGTGTCATCCGGGCGTGTCATGTTCATCGAAATATTTGAAAGACCTCCCGACGGCGCGTTCCAAATTAACTTGGGGTGGCAGGCCCCAAGTGGCGAAGTCATCTCGTATAGCCTTGAGCCGTCTGCAGGGCCCGCTGATGCAACCAAAATTGCCGAACAAAAGGTTCTTGCTCAGAAGATGATGGCGTCGATGACGGTCGAGCCCGGCGACGAGGTCGCTCAGGGACAGTTTCTTGGCTATTTGTATGGTCAAGATGAATGGGCGCACGTGCACATGCACATGACATTGAAGGCCAATAATCAGGGACCAGAAGAGTGGCTGTGCCCTGCCGATTTTATGTCGAAGATGGAAAAATCTGATCTATTGACTAAATCCCTTGTATGGGCGGACCGCCTATACAAGGGGTCCAAAGAGACGCAACTCTGCAACTACTAAGTTGGGCAGAAGTGACAAGTAACTAACTGCAATTCATTTACATCTTGTCTTCTGACGTAATGACCAAGACTATCTACAAGGTGTCTGTAGGTGCTTCATCTCTAATTAGCTGTCGACTGCAAATCAGGGCTAATCTGATGTATATGAAATGGATTATTTTTATTTTCCCGGCCTACATGATCTACCAGAAGTTTGTGCGACGACCTAAAAGTTAAACGACGTCACCTTGATAAGTAGTTGTTGGGTTCGTTAATTTCAGGAGGACTAAATTTCTGGAGTATTTCCTCGTTTAGCTATAGCAAAACGAGAAGACCAGCAGCTATGACAACATCAAGATTCCAAGATACATGAAAGAACCCCCACCCCGGAAAAGTGAGTGTTCTTTCATGTATCTTGGAATCAGATATCAGTCCTAGCCAACGAGGGGTGCACGTAATGAAGTTCGGTTTAATGTCCGCAAATTTGATGGGGAATGTTGAGGGAGCCGCTGTCGGGGAACTCGCTCGGGCAGCGGAAGAGGTTGGGTTCCATTCGATATGGGCCGTGGAACATGCGGTGGTGCCATTGGAGTACGCGTCTACCTATCCCTATGATGATGGCGGTCGTCTATTCAAAGGAGCGAGTCAGCTCGATATTTCTGACCCCTTGATCTGGCTTGCTTTTGCCGCTGCGGTAACTACCAAGATTCGCCTAGCAACAGGAATTCTTATCCTTCCTCAACGCAATCCTCTTATTGCGGCGAAGGAAATTGCCAGTCTTGATCGACTTAGCAACGGACGAATAGATCTCGGTATTGGAGTGGGATGGCTACGAGAAGAATTCGATGCGTTGGGTGTGCCATTTGAGAAGCGCGGGGCCAGAACAGATGAATACCTCCGTGCTATTCGTGTTCTCTGGTCAGAAACAGAAGCTGAATACCATGGAGAATTCGTTGATTTTGCTCCTGTGTATTGCCAACCCAAACCAACCCAAAGTTCAATACCGATACTTGTAGGAGGCCATTCAGATCGAGCGGCCAGAAGAGCAGGCGAGCTGGGAGATGTGTTTTTCCCAGCAGAACGGCCAGTCGAAACCCTGGTATCACTTCACTCAGCAGCAAAACAATATGCCGAGGACGCTGGTCGAGACCCTTCAAGCATCGAACTGTGGACATCCTCAAACGGAGATCGGAAACATTTAGAACAACTCATTGAAGTCGGAGTCACTCAGGTCATGGTTCCTCCGCGCCCTGCTGAACAGCTCCAAGATCGATACTCTCAACTCATTGTTGATTACAGCACTACGTGAGGAATCGTGATGTTGTCTTAGCTACTCCCCTATCTCGTGTTTTAGGTCTGGGACCTGGGGTTTTGGTTGTGGGCGCTACATGATCCGACCCCTAACCAGACACCACTCAAATCCAGGTCGAGCTTGATCCAAAGGGAGCAAGCTCAAAATGCCGAAAGAAATCCAAGACCAGAGTGCAAGAAAAGCGAAGAGTCGCCCTATTCAAAAAGGTATGGACTCATTAATCGCCGCTATCTACTTGCGTAAGTCATCAGAAGAAGACAACCACTCACGAGCTGATCAGCTCTTTGACTGCGAGGCACGAGCTGAAGCGCTCGGTCTTGACGTCGTTGCTATCTACAGAGAAGACGACGGTGTCAGTGCTAGTCACATCAAGAATCATCACCGCCCCGAGTTCGAGCGCTGTCTTGAAGATCTTGGCACCGAGTTCCAGACGTTGATTGTTTGGAAGCTCGATCGCTGGACCAGAAAGGGTGCTGCTGAAGCGGCTCAACTTTGCGACATCATTGCAGCCAAGCCTGGAAGCCGTCTTGTTGACAGCAAGAGCATAGATTCGGCAATCGCTGGTATCGAGAACAGTCGACTAGCGATCATCATTCAAGCTGAACAATCTCGAACCGAAATGGTTGTTCTTCAAGAACGTTTACTCCGAGGCAAAGAAGCTCAGCGTCGTCGTGGCGAGTACCTCGGCGGACAAGTTCCCTTCGGTCTCGCTGCTGTTCGTTCGCTCGACAAGAAGGTTCCGACTTACCTGGTGATCGATCCGCAAGGAGCTGAGCTGATCAAAGAAGCAGCAAAGATGATTCTTGCTGGTGCCTCAATTCCTGAGGTCTGTCGTAAGTGGAACGAAGAAGGTCACAAGACTGGGACCGGCGCTTACTGGGGAACACCACCCTCCGTCGGCTGATGCAAATGCCTCACCTAGTCGGTCTCCGTCACTACATCACCAAAGATGAAGACGGCAATGAGGTCGAGGACTACTTCAGAGACGAAGACGGTGAACCAGTGATCGTCACTGATCCGATCTTGGACATGGCGACTTTCCGTCGAGTCGATCAAGTTCTCAACAAGCGCAAACAAAGCACACGCAAAACTCACGGACGATCAGGCGGTCCTTGTTTCCATCTTCTCTCTGGGCTGATGCACTGCGCAGGTTGTGGAAACACTCTGCAAGCAGAACGCAAGAACCACGAGACCCAGAGTCGGACCAGCTACTACCGCTGTGCCTATTGCCGACCGAGCAATTCAATTACCGCTCACCTTGTCGAGGCGTACATCTCCAGAACAGTGGTGAGCATCATTGGTTCACTCGACTTCTCGACCCTTCCTAGAACAGAGGTCGTAGCCGGTTCCCTTACCTTCAATTAAGTCACGAAATCTTAGATTAAGTACTAGGAAAATCACGAGTAGATTCTTTGCAGAGAGGCCAATTCAGCCTATGACCTACTCTTGGGTTGCGTGAGCTGACAGAGACTGCATTCAGCATGAGCGTCACACTTCCACAGCATCTCAAGATTTAAATAATCTGGCGAACTGTGTAATTCATGACTAAACTGGTCATAATTGTCAAGAATTACTTTCTATTCAAAACTCGATACGAGGAAACATGTCAATTCTTGAAGAAGTCTTATCTGCTAACAAACAATATGTCGACGGCTTTGGTGACTTAGGCTCACTTGGTCTCCCTCCCGCTCGCGGGTTTGCAATCCTCACGTGCATGGATGCACGTCTTGATCCCGCTAAGTACGCCGGACTAACGGAAGGCGATGCTCACGTAATTCGCAACGCCGGAGGTCGAGCGAGTGATGATGCCATCCGTTCTCTAGTTATCTCACACAAACTTCTCGGGACCAAAGAATGGTTTGTCATCCACCACACAGACTGCGGGATGGAGCTTTTCACGAACGACATCATGAATGGACTACTCGAATCAAGTCTTGATACATCTGCTCTCGGTGCTAACGGGTTTACTGATGTCGGAACAAGTCTGGGTTCATCTGACGCTAAATACGTCAATTGGCTCACGATCTCAGACAATGCCCGAAGTGTCATCGAAGATGTTCAGAGGATCAGGCACCACCCATTAGTGGCCAAAGACATTCCGATATACGGATACATATACGATTCCTCAACCGGAGCTCTAGTCGAGATTCCAGATGCCACCAGAGCTGGCGAAGCCAACTAACCAAATTTACGGTAACTCTTTGGAAATAAACGTTAACGATATTTGAGCTTGCTGGACGTTCCATCAACTGTTTACAACCCGCTGCCCTTCTCTGACCCTAAATACTTAGGGTCAGAGAAGGAGTAAGGCTTCACCAAAAACTGGCACGACCATAGGTCTTGGCCTGAGACCCTAAAGGCTCAATATGGCCGTTTCTTTAAAGACCTGAAGACTGGGCAACGCATTGCCTAGCACCAAAATATTACATTGACTTAACTTCTTGTTTGATTAACTCGAACCTCTACTTGAAAGCTTCAGCACCAGGTTTCCAGGCAACCAAGAATATTGATTCTTCCGCACTTTATACGATTCGCGAATTAGTTTTACCCCAATATTCATCACGTAATAGTCTTTTGTAAAGTTTCCCAGTCGGGAACCGCGGTAGTTCGTCTCGAAAATCAATCGATCTTCTTTGTTGTTCTATCTGTTCTGGAGTGTCGGACATAAGAGGCGCCAACTTAGGCAGAGGGTGCGACACCGAGTCTCAAGATTTATTTTGCAGAACCGGACAGATCGATCATTTCTCCTCGATGTAAGAGGTGTAGCCAAAAGAATCTTTCATCTGATGCAAGAACTGCTTCTGGCTGCCTTATGTATACCGGCAACTAACCAGGAGAAAAATGACTGCACCCAGCTATCCCACTTTCAATCGTCGCGGTTTTCGCATGTATCAAGGCCAAGACGGACTGGCAGATGTTCCTAGCGTCACCTCTGTCCTGAAGAACATCGACAAATCTGGTCTCGGCTTCGCTCGTGCTAGATCTTCGGCTCAATGCGCCTGGAATGATGTTGACAAGCTTGTCGGTTGGGTTCGAGATCAAAACGAGAAAGCTGCTGTCGACCACATCAGGAATGCTGTTTCTCGTGAATGGGGCGCTGCTGCTGATCTCGAAACCGAAGTCCATGAGTTAGCTGAACAGCGATTCAAATTCCAGGATCTTGGGCACATCCAAAAGAAGCATCAAGGTTTCATGGAGCAGCTCGACAAATTCATCAAAGATTTTGATGTTGAACCATTAGAAATTGAAGTCACCTGCTGGAACTCCACTATCGGACACGCAGGCACGGCTGACTTGATAGCTCGGATCGGCGGAGAAATAGTCCTGCTAGATCTCAAGACTGGAAAGTCGGGAATCTACCCCGACGTCGCTCTTCAGCTAGCGGCCTATGGCCACGCAGAATTCATCATCAGTCCAGATGGCTCACGTCGTGAGATGCCTGAACTCGGAGGCGCAGCAGCTCCCCCTAGTCTAGGCTGTTTCCTAGCTCGACCAGAGGGGTGTCTGGTTAGGGTGTGGGCGATACGTGTCCCGAAGGAGAGAGCATGAGAGAAGCTGCGGACAGTCCGGACACTGGGTCGAAAACATGGAACGGTGGTCCCCTGCGTGGCATTCGTGTCATCGACCTTTCGGCCGTGGTCTCCGGACCGTTCGGTACATCGATCCTCGCCGACCAGGGGGCTGATGTGATCGTGGTTGAGCAAGCCGAGTCGCCCGACATCGTGCGTAGCGCCGGTCCCCTTGTCGGGTCGGCACAAGGAGTTAGTGCGTTTTTCGCGGCGATGAACCGCAATAAGCGATCTATTGCTCTTGACCTCAAGGCAGAGAAAGGCAAGACGCTGTTGAAAGGGCTCGTGGCGACGGCAGACGTGGTCGTACAAAATTTTCGTCCCGGCGCTATAGAACGGTTGGGTATGGGCTGGGAGGTCCTGACTCAGATCAACCCGCAACTCATCATGTGTTCGGTGAGCGGATTTGGTACCGATGGACCTTATTCACACCGCCCGGCATTTGACCCCATCGTGCAGGCAGTCGCGGGTTACCCGATGGTGCAGGCCGACGAGGACGGCGTCCCTCATCTGATGGCCACGATCGTGTGTGACAAGGTCACGTCCCTCAACGTCGCCCAATCCGTGTGCGCGGCCCTCGTCGGACGGGCCAACGGAGCAGGCGGTCAGCACATTGAACTGGCCATGGTCGATGCAAGCGTCCATTTCTTGTGGCCCGAGGCAATGTGGAACCACACCTACCTCGACCATGAGACCAACATGCCCGATCTATCAACGATCTACAAGCTATTCGCCACCTCCGACGGATATGTCATGATTTACCCAGTCGCGACAGAAGCGCACTGGCAGGGGATGTGCTCGGCGCTGGGTCGTGACGATCTGGCCTCCGATCCCCGGTTTGAGGATCTGCAAGGCCGGACGTTGTATGGAGCTGAGGTGAACGATGAGCTGGAACGAGAGACCGCTAGGTTCACCACTGCGGAACTGATTACGCTGATGGACAAAGCCGACGTTCCGGTCGCTCCGGTGAACACACGCGATTCGATGATCGTTGACCCACACATTCAACATCGTGGCCTCATCGTGGAGTCTGTGCACCCAACCGCAGGCCGGGTGCGTTCGGTGCGGCCACCCGCTCGCTTCTCCGCGACACCGACTGCCGCCGCCCGACCTGCCCCCCTGTTTGGACAACACACCGATGAGGTGCTGTCCGAGCTTCTGGGCGTGGAGGCAAAAGAGCTCAGCGAGCTGCGCTCGGAGGGCGTAATCGTCTGAGCTAGCTCGATGCGTCTGCTGATGGGCCATGCCGGTGCCTGGCCGACTACAAGGCTGGCTTCTTCACGACCATCATAGTCTGGGACCTAGATCGCTGGAGTCGCAAAGGCGCCGCCGAGGTCAGTCTCTTGCTTGACCTTCTCGCTGAGGAATCGTCGAAGCTGACTTGATCGGAAAAATCTACTAAATCGGAAACCTAAACCAGCAACACGATCGGACGCGTACCTGTGTAGTGAACTCAAGAAGTTGATTATCGATAGGTCGGTTGGCTCAACTGATGCTCGTGTCGTAAATAAGCCGTGTAGCGCCATTAGCATAAGTTTCTGATCGTTCCAGACGCATCGGGCCGTCGTAACGGTCGCTGAACAGTGGTACTCCACTTCCCAGTGCTTCCGGCATCACCATAATGTCCAAAGTGTCGATCGCTCCCCCGAGAAGCCCCTCGGTAACCACTCTCCCGCCACCCACCACCCATAGTCGTTTTGGGGTCTCTGCAGAAAAAGAAGTAATAGCCTCAGGCGTTGACATGGCCGCAAATCGAACGTTTGCGCCAGTAGGTACTCCCAAGTCATTGCCAGTTGTTAGCACCATCGTTGGGCGATCTCCCCATGCCCATTCCCATTGCAAGATCACTCGATAAGTGTTGCTCCCCATAATTAAGGCACCAACCGTATCCAGGAATGCATCAAAATCGTAGTCTTCCGTTGGGTACTTCTGTAGAAAATCTACGTTGCCATCTGTCTGTGCCACATATCCGTCAATACTCATGGCAAGACTAGCTACTATGCCCGTTTCGTTCATAAGCAGCATTATGGGCAGCTAGCCCGGAAGATCCTCACAGAACAGAAACCAAAATCCTAGAAGCCTAAAGCTAGGGATTGCCCCACAACCATGTTTACTAGCCACCTTCGGAGTGAGCGGTCTTACTGCTACGAGTCTAGTTTTCTAGTTTCTATGCGGGCACTACTGAGCAACCATAGATATGGGAAATAAAATAATTCTGGATTTCTTAAGACAACTCAGGAATTTCCGTCAAAACCACCAGAGAATCCTGCCATCTTGTGCGGTTCATCTTTGAGTGGGCGAGATCGATTTGGCCAATACCCAGACAGGTCTCCAGCACCGACATGCACTGCGCCACGAATCCAATCTTCTCCGCCTGGCACCACTTTGACTTCTGCAGCTAAGTACCGCAACGCTATGCCGCATCTGCGACGCGAACTGAGGTTGGCAGCTGATCCGTGTAGCAAAAGATCTGTGTGTAACGAAACTTCCCCCGCCGGAAACTCGTTCAAAACAACATCGTCGTCATATCTTTCATGTTCAACGACACGCCGATTGAGCACGACCGAACCATCTAACTCCAACTCCGCATGCGCCAAATCACCATTGAGATGGCTTCCGGGAACGAATCTCATAGCGGCATTATCTTCGTCAACGTCATCTACCGCCAGCCATATAGTCACTGACTTCGTAGGAGTGAACGGCCAATAATTGGCGTCTTGATGCAACGGCACTTCCATTCCATCACCAGGAAGTTTGCAGAACAAATGGGTGCTCCAACAAACTGATTCAGGCCCCAAAATATCTGACACATAATCAACGAATATCGGGGTGTGAATAAGGTCCCATAAAGGCCCACTCACCCGGTGGTACTGGTTAATTGAATAACTGTTTCGCGCATCATCAGCTGAAACAACTTCCCCTATTAGCCAGTCAAGGTATTGGCGGAGATCTCCGACATCACTTGGAGACAAACCTGGCAACGCTGTGAGGTAGCCAGTTTCATTGAACTGCTGAATTTGTTTTTCTGACAGCGCCGCAAGATTTTCTGTTGTCGATGGTTGAAAAGCAAAAACTCGCTGGGTCTCACCAAATCCGAAACGATTGAAGTCTTTCCCACTCACCCTGCCACCATAGCCCAACGACACCCACAATTTCTTCGCACTCAGAGCGTTACAAACGCGAAATAAGGATTTGGGTTAGTTGCTATATGGCTGCCATGACAAAGGCCCGAATAAATGAACACACAGGCAACGACGATCAACCCATTCACGCGCCCAAGCAACAAAGAATCAAGTACCTACTTTCTCTACACCCGAAAGCTTCTTTGGTCGAGATTGTTTCCTTGTTCCCTGTTGCAGGCCTATTAGAGAACCCTCGTGATGAGCTTTTCTATCCCGCAACTGGCGAGAGCGTAACTATGGCGTGGGTCATCAGAGTTGGGCAACGTTTCCCCACTCTTCTGCGTGGCGATGGGCGTTCTTCTGTTACGAGCAAAGCAACAGGCGCTCCACAAGCTTCACGGATGTTTGATACTGGTAACACCAACGATGAACTCATCAATGGTTTAGTTTCCAAAGACTCAGCAACAGTTTCTGATCTTAACGCACCAAGCAACTTCACTTCCGAAGCTCGGATCAGTTCGGTTCCCACCGACGAAGAGATTACTTCCCAGGAGAACGAACGCTAAGAACACGCACAAATTTTACGTAAAACATCTGAAACTCTTAACGATATGGGTTTTGCTTCTGAAGGCATTTACAAGATCACGTTGCAAGCTGTTCAGCGCCCATTCCATAGGTAGCGTTCATTGAGAGCACGCTAGGATCCAATAAACATCAGCGAACCTCAAACCAGAGTAAAAATTACTAGACTTCGAGATCACTACCTAGAAAATATGGCAAACGAGAACTTTCACCTAGGAATTAACAATAATCAGGCTCGATTCTGCAACAGCACTTTGCGCTCTTAAAACTATGCCTCTCTAGTGGCAAGCGTGAACATTAAAAATGTTGAAGATATAAGAGCTCTTGTTAGCGATAGCAATAATTTACTTACCAAGATGCCGTTGGATAGTGCGCTCAAACGTCTCCCCTTGCCAGACTCTCCTAGTGAAGAAAATCTGTATCGCTATCGCTTTTTGTTACCTGCTGATCTCCTGCAGCGCTAACTCGCCGCTTCCGAACGCCAGCGACTCAGAGGCCCCCACTTCTGGGTCTGAGACCTCCGTGCCCACTAATGGCGATATTTCGAAAACCAACGAAAATAGTGACACGTTCGAAAGCAACAACAACGACAACGGCAACAAGTGGGCGTCATCTTTTGGTGAATGCACATCTGCAAATGAGCAAATGTGTTGGGAGTGGAACCAGGCGTCGCTCGATCAAGACTGCGGGCCGGAATCAGAACATGAGCATTGCTGGCGATCAAAAATTTACCAGCCGTATATTCCCGCTGACCCGAAAGAATATGCGGCTATTCCCATCAGCAACGACGATAAAAGATTCGCCCGCCAGCTCGTCACATCAGGTTGGAACAAGCCGCTTCAAACACCAGCTACCTACTTCGTTACTAGTGATCTCAACGATACTGACCGACAGATTGTAGAAAATGGAATAAAAGCTGCTGAGGAATACTTGGGCTCATATGGACCGATGCGGGTATATGTCATCGGCTCTGACACAAGTGCTACCGATACAGCCGTCGAGGATCATTGCGCGTGGGCATATGATCCTGAACTCCTCGAGAACTGTCGAAATGATCAAGGCATTGCTATTTGGGAGATCGCTCACTACCGAGGATCCAACGCCTTTGCACAGCATTCGCGCAACAGGTCTACCCCGACGCAAGCCTTTGTTATCGGTAACCCTGCAGGCTTAGGGCCAGGCGATGGCGCGAAAATATCTGCACATGAGTACGTTCATATTTACACTGCGGCTCACCAACTCTACGACGCCGCAGATCGCTACGGTTTGAATTGGCCGATCTGGCTGGAAGAAGGCGCAGCAGAGTTCCTCGCCTTATATCTCGCAGATCAGAAAGGTTGGATGTCTTTTCGAGAACGAATGACCGATGCCTTAAATGGTGCTCACCAACTACGATCTATAGTGCCGAATCTTACAATCGCAGACATCGCTATTGATCGCGACCGAGTCAGCGCATACTGCGGCCTTTGTTTCGGAACTCTTCAATACGAGACAGGTCAATGGGCAACAGCGTGGCTTGCTAATCGCACCTCCGTTGACGCTGTGTTCCTAGACTATTTCCCTCTCGTCTACGACCTGGGCATTGAAGATGCTTTGCAGCAAATATTCGAGCTAAGCATCGACGAATTTATGGTTGAGTTCGAATCATTTATGAATCTAACACTAAATGAGCAGCTTAGAATTCTTCCCATCCCATAACACTTTTCGCCACTCTCAGACTTTTTCGTAACTGCTCACGTCATTAGTCGCCGCCGCCACCCGAGTCATAGCTGCCACCCGAGTCATAGCTGCCACCCGAGTCATAGCTGCCACCCGAGTCATAACTGCCACCCGAGTCATAACTGCCACCCGAGTCATAGCTGCCACCCGAGTCATAACTGCCACCCGAGTCATAACTGCCACCCGAGTCATAACTGCCACCCGAGTCATAACTGCCACCCGAGTCATAACTGCCATCCGAGTCATAACTGCCATCCGAGTCATAACTGCCATCCGAGTCATAACTGCCATCCGAGTCATAACTGCCATCCGAGTCATAACTGCCATCCGAG
>Ga0302122_10000346_pt1 | contig 27877 bp, 14 predicted proteins | sample CB21_SCM_MG_FD_203115 | JGI IMG/M metagenome (GOLD analysis project Ga0302122, IMG submission 203115) | Marine microbial communities from Western Arctic Ocean, Canada - CB21_SCM | ecosystem: Environmental > Aquatic > Marine > Oceanic | place: Canada: Western Arctic Ocean | collected 2017-09-28 | reverse complement strand
TCCGAGCTGGGCGACAAGGTGCGGGAGGCCCTGGGCCTCCCGTCGCCGGCGCCACTGCCGACGGAGGCCGCCGACGCGGACGAAGCCGCGGAGGCCGAGGAGCCGGCGGAAGAGCCGGTGGACGAGTCCGCAGAACCCGCAGAAGAGCCGACCAAGGAGCCGGCCGAGGCCGCGGAGGCCACCGAGGTACCGCCCGCGCCCGTCCCGGACGCGGTGAAGGTCGCGTCCGTCCTGGAAGAGGTGCTGGCGTGGCGCGCGACGCGGGCCGACGCGGGCCGCGGCCTCGTCGTGGACGCCTCGGAGCCCGTGGCGGGCGCGCCGTCGCTCGCGGTGACCGCCAAAGCGTGCGTCGCCGGACTGCCGGGCTGCTCGCTCGCCATCCTGGAGGCGTCGGACGCTGAGGTCGAGGCGACGCTCCGGGCGCTGGACGACGAGGCCGAGCGGTGCCTGGCCGCGCTGGAGGGCGTGGAGGACGCGCCGATGTCGCCGCTCTCGTCACCCGCGAAGCCCGGCGCCGACGAGGGGCCCCCGGCTGCGCAGCTCGCGGTTGACGCGGCCGGCGCGGCGGACGCCGGCCGGCCGCCGGCGCGCGCGCCGGTCGTGCCCGAGGCGCTCGGCGGCCGGATCCCGGGCGCGTCCGCGCTCCGGGAGGAGGCGGCGCTCGTGCGCCGGCGCGTCGCCGAGTGCTTGAACGCGCTTGCATGGAGCGAAGCGCCCGTCGAGGTGGTGGCGCCCGCCCCCGTCGAGGCGGACAACGCCTCGCAGGCCGAGGAGCCCCCGGCGGACGCGTCGCCGGAGGAGGCGGCGCCGGAGGAGGCGGCCGAGGAACCCGCGGCGGAGCCAGCACCGGAGCCGGCTGCGGAAGAGCCTACCGCGATGCCGCACAAGGAGTACGCGGCCGCCGTGGACGCGGCGCGCGCGGCGTTCCGGGCCGCCGTCGACGCCGAGCCCGCTGCGCCGGCGCCCGAGGCGGTCGAAGCGCCCGAAGCGCCCGAGGCGCCTGAAGCGCCCGAGGCGGTCGAAGGCGAAGAGGCCGCGCCCGAGGCGGTCGACGGCGACGCAGCCGCGCCCGCGCCGCCGGTCCCGGCCCCGGCGGACCGCCTCGTGGCCTTTGGGGTCTGGGAGCCGCCCCCCGTCGCGGCGGAGGCCGACGTCGCGGCGGAGGACGACGCGGCCGCGCCAGCGTCGGCGCTGGAGGCCGCGGACATCACCGAGGCCGTCGTCGCGGCGGCGGACGACGCGACGGTCGCGAGCGAGCCGGTCGAGGCGGCCGAGCCGGCCGACAGGGTCGACGAGCCGCCCGCGGAGGCGCCGGAGGAGGAAACTGAAGAGGAGGGGGAGATTATCATCGACCTCGAGTCGGGCGCGCCATTAATGCTGCTCCTCGGCGCCGCGCCGGAGCCCGCGGAGCCGCTGCCGGACCCGAACTTCATGAAGATGCCCGAGCCTCTAACCCAGCAGCTCGTGCGGCGGCCGGGGCCGCGGCCGGCGCGGGGCGCCCAGACGCAGTTCGCGCTCGTGGCCGAGCCGCCGCGGCCCGAGGAGGCGGAGGAGCCCGCGGCGGAAGAGGGGGAACGCCTTGTTACGGCCCGGGCCCGTTTAGAGGAGCAGGAGGCGGACGAGGCGGCGGACGAGGAGGCAATCAGTGCCGCGCGCGAAGAATTAGAAGCGGCGGCGGAAGCGGAGGCACCCGTTGCCGTGGAAATGGAGGCGGAGGATTCATTACCAGAATATGATCCCGAGCCGAGGACGCGGTGGGTCATTCCCGCGCACGGGTCGGTGCGCTTCGCGGTCAAGTTCGATTCCAAGCGCGTGGGGCGGAATTCATCCCAGCTAGGCTTCGAGGTCGTGGGCGTCCCGACGAGCGAGGTGGCGCTGACCTGCGTCGGTTCGTGTGCTGTGCCCACGATCAACGCGGACCCGCGCAACGTGTTCATGAGTAGAGTGAAGAGCCGGCCACCGCCTAGTGCCCAGCCCGTGAAGAAGCGGTTCGTCTTGAATGCGAACGAGTACGACTTCGGGCCGTTGCTGACCTGGAAGCAAGCGAGCATGCGGGACGACGCTGAACTTGTGGAGTCGCTTTTCACGAACCGGGACACGTTCCGCGTGTCGAACGACGGCCCCTTCGCGATGACCATCAATCTGGACTTCGGCAAGGAGGACACGGTCTTCGGCGTGGAGGAGGAAGTGCTGGAGCTGGAGCCGGGCGAGACGAAGGACCTGAGCGTGTGGGCCTTTCCCACGGACGTCGGGGCGTGCGAAGACACGCTGTACGCGTCCGTGGCGCAGAACCCCGAGCCGTACGCGTTTGCGTTGCGGTGTAGCGGCGTGGAACCGGAAGTGGCGCTCTCCGGGCCGTGGTCCGAGGCGGACGGCGTCTCCGAGGAGGAGGCGGCCGTGGTTTTAGATTTCGACCGGTTGCTCCTCGGGCGAAGCGAGACGCGGGAGTTCGTGTTGACGAATTCGTCGTTATGTAGTGTAGCGTGGAAGCTGGACCTGAGCCAGCTGGAGGAGTTTGACCGGGAGTTAAGGGTGACGCCGACCAAGGGCGTGCTGAAGATCCACGGCGCCCAACGTATTGTAGTCTCCTTCTCCGCGGTCGAAGCTATTGAAGTGGCACCGACCATCATCATCCAGTACGCGGACGACGAGGGCGGCCTGGAAGCGCGGACGAAGCAGCTCGAGCTCCCTTTGAAGGCCGAGGCCTACTTCATCAAGGCCGTGTCCATCGACGAGGACCCCGAGGACCAGGAGGAGAAGACGAAGCCGGGCACGCTCGACTTCGGGCAGTGTCGTGTTGGTGTTACTACACAATTGGGCTTTTCGTTGCGAAATAGGGGCAAGTACGACATCGCCTTTAACTTCGGCTTCAAGCGGGAGGCCTACAGCGAGGTCTTTAGCGTTTTTCCTGAAAATGGCATCCTATCGGCGGACTTGAGCGAGCGCATCGTGGTCACCTTCTGCGCCTCTAGCGAGGTGCGACTGAGTGACAACAAGGACATTCTGTGCACGATTTCGGAACCGGCAACAAATGAAGCGGTGGAGTCCTTCCCCGTGACGGTCGCTGCCACGTCGTTGTTCCCGCGGTTTCGGTTGGGCCCGCAGCGGGGCATCGCCTTCGGCTGCTGCCGGTACAACGACCCGCCCCGGGAACGGACCTTCAACGTGCGGAACGAGGGCTTGTTTTCCTTCGCGTTTTGCGTCGGCGACGTGGACGGGGTTGCCGAGGGGTTCCCGAAACTGCTCGGCGCGACGCCGCCCGCGCTGCTCGTGGGAAGTGACCACGAAGCCGAGGCGCGGGAGTTGGGTTTATTGCCGGCCGTCGTGGAACCGCCTGTACAAGAAGACGGCGAGGACCTCAAAACGTACTCTGCAAGACTCGCGTTACATGAGAAGGAGCAGGCGAACGCGTCCAGGGACTTCTTCGCGGCGGCGAAACCCGTGGATTACTGCGAGGCGCCCGCCGAGAGCACCTGCGCCCTGCACCAGTTCTCGGTCTCGCCGGCGGGCGGCGTCGTCGAGCCGGGCCAGTCGTTGAGCGTCACCGTGAGCTTCACGCCCAAGGGCCTCAAAACGCACCGCGGCAACTTGAAGATTCTGGTGTCCGGCTGCGATCCCACGGATGCCGTAGTGCAGGCGGCGGCGAACTACGAACTCTTCGCCGAGTCGCGAAGTCCCGAGATCAACGCCAAGAACTTCTACCAGATCTTTGAAGAGCAGGCAGTGATCGGCGCGCTGGAGGACGACGCGCCGGACGGCGGCCTGCCCATCAACGCGTGCTTCGCCGTGCAGGAGAAGGTGTTCTCCTTTGGCACGACCACGTTGATGGACGACGGCAAGGGCATCGGCGAGCGATTTAAGATCACGAATCCGAGCAAGGTCACCGCGAACGTGTCCTTCGAAATCAAGGCCAAGGAGGGCGAGGACCCGCGCGCGTTGAATGCCGACGAGTGCTTCGTGGTCCAGCCGGCCCAGTGGGAGGTGCCACCCCACGAATACCGATATGTGACGGTCTACTTCCACGCGCGGGAGTTAAGGGAGTACCGGGCGGCCTTCCTGGCGACGGTGGCGGAGCAGTCGCCAGACGCGGTCGGTGTGCTAGAATTCGAACTGGCCGGCAAGGGCACCTTGCCTTCTGTCTCCGTGGACGGCATCACGCATGCAGAGTCAGGCGAGGAGGTGCCGTTCGGCCGGTTGCAGGTCGGCCGGACCCGTTCTCGAACGATCACGGTGCGCAACGACGGCGTGTTGGATGCCACGGCTTTAATCAACTTCTCAAGTGAAGATAGGCACTTCGCGTGTCCGCACGCGGGGACGTCGATCAGTCTCAAGCCGGGCCAGGCCCAGGACATACCGATCACCTTCCGGGCGTTGCCGCAGAAAGATGGAGACGGTTCCGATAGGGACATCTCCGCCAAGTTAGCTATTAAAGTAATAGACAACCGCTACGAGGCCTCTTCTATTTCTTTAACTGGTGCGACGTTCGAGACGGACGTGTCGATCGAGGACCTGCCCGACGACGACGAGGACGCCCTGAAGTTCGGGAACCTGGCGCTGGGCGACGGCCCCACGACGCTCACGACGGAGTTCACGCTAAGGAACGTGCGGCGCTCATGTGTCCGGTTCGAGTGGCCCGAGCACGCGGCCGTAACGTTCGCGCCGAAGGTTGGCCACCTGCCGCCCCACGGCGCGCGGACCATCGTGGCGACCTTCTCCGCGCCCGAACCCTCGTCGGTGGACGAGGAGATTAGTCTCGCGACGCAACAGATCACCTTCGACGTGACGGCACCCGAAGCCGAGGAGGGCGCGGAGGGCGAGGAACACGCGGAAGGCTCGGAAGGCTCGGGCGACTTGGGTGCGCTATCCGTGACGACGGTGCCGAGGGTACCCGACGGCGTCTGGAGCGACGAGGCGCAAATCGAGAGGGAAGCTACAGAGGAGGAGGTTGCTGCCTTAGATGGCGAAGCCCCGGTCGAGGGTCTGACCGACGGCGGCACGGCGCTCGATGGCGCACGGTTAGTTCTGGTGACGGTGCCGGAGCCCGCGTTTGAAGTGCTCGCCGAGCAGGCGCAGCCACTTAAGTGCGTCGCCACGGCCGACAAGCCGTCGTACGCTTGCGAGACGACGCAATTGCACTTCAACGCCCTCCCCATGTACCAGAGCCTGCGGGCGACCTTCGAGGTCCAGAACACGTCCATGATCCCGCTATCTTATCAAATGCTCCTAACCAACGATGGGAGTCCCATGACGGCCGCGTTGCAGCGCCGACCCATGACGGGCGGTCCAAACTACGAGCCCATTCCGTGCCCGTTCACCTGCGAACCCGCGGAGGGCTTAGTGGAGCCGAACTCTTCCCAAACGTTTGTGGTGCACTTTGCACCGGTCGAGGTCGACGACTACGCATATGTCTTGGATTGCGTGATGCCGACCCTGACGCCATCGCCCGGAGACGAGGAGGCACAGGCGCCTATCCGGATCGGCTTGCGCGGCCGCGCGACGCGGCCCGCGTGCCACATCGATTTGGAGTCCGACTCGGACTACTTGTCGAGGCGCCTCCCAAACTTGGTGAATGAGCACGGTTTGCGGGACCAGATCGAGACGCCGCCGCGCATCGTGGAAGTCAAGTCCAAGGGTCTGCGAGTGCAGAATCGGCGGCGGTTTCTGGTCACGAATCCCACGTCGTCGGCCTACGACTTCCGGTGGGAGCCCTGCGGCCAGCCCCACGCGGCCTGGAAGACGCCTACACCGAGAGGTATGATCTTAGCTGGTAAACGAGGAGAGATGATCTTCGAGTTCACACCTTCTTCTACAGATACGGCCGAGGCCTTTTATCGGTTTGTGGTCCCCGAGCACGGCATCTCCCAACTCTTTTTGTTCGTGGGGACCGTGCTCGAACCGCGCGTGGCGTTGGACCGCACCCGGGTCGACTTTGGTGCTATTATGCTCGGTGCTCGCTGTACCGAAACCGTCCATTTAGTTAATTCTGAACACCTGCCGTTCGCGTTCAATTTCGAGAAGCCGCCGGCGGACGAGACCGCCACGAAAAAGGGGCCGACGTTAGAGATCACACCGTTGAGCGGCCTGGTGCCGCCGAACGGGCGCGCCGCCGTCGAACTCTCTTTCCGACCGACGGAGGAAGCTGTCTTAAATGCCAACTTGAATTGCACGATCCGGAAGAAGAAGATGAAGCTGTCCCTGAACATCAAGGGCGAGGGCTACGCCGTGCATTCTAAACTACTCTTATTAGAAGGCACTGCAGCAGCAAGAGCGAAAGAGGAGGCCGATACGAGTGGCGTCGTCCTAGACTCGGGCGCGGGCCTGGCGAGCGGCGAGGGCATCACGGACCTGAAAATCGCGCCGTTCGTGAACGTCGTGGACTTCGGCAACGTGCACCTTAACCAGTCGCTGACGAAGACCTTGGCGATCGCGAACACGGGCAAGTTCAACTTCGATTACGTCATCGACCGGGGCGACTCGCCGAACCCCATGCTAGTGTTAACGGGCGCGCGCACGGCGGGTGCGGTGCGCAAGAACGGGCGCGTGCAGGCGACCTTGACGTTCCACCCCGTGGCGGCCTGTTCGTTAGATAAGAACCAGTACATTGTCACCGTGGCGGGCAAGTACGACTACATCCTGAAGCTGGTGGGGCGCGGTTCGGCGCCGAACCTGAAGTTCTCTATTACTGAACACGAGTTCGGGGCCTGCTTCATGGTCACCCCGGGGCAAAGACCGCACAAAGAGACCGTGGTCCTCAGAGTGTCCAATCAAGATCCGTCCGCGAACCTGTCGCTGGACTGCACTTTACCGAGAAATAAGGTGCTGGCGGTGGAGTGCGGTCCTAGGGTACTGTCACCAGGGGAGCACGTCGAGATCCCGATCCACTTCACGCCGCGCGAGATCCAGGACTACGCGTTCCAAGTGCCCTTTTTGGTCAACGGTGTGTCTACGGTTATTGTGAAAATGCTTGGTCGCGGCGTCGCGGCCCGGCTTGAATTAGTGCAGCCGCAGCAGGCGGACTGCAGTTTTGGACGGGTGCGCGAAGGGGAAGACATTGTGAAGCACCTCCAGGTCATCAACCGCTCTGCTCGGCCCCTGGACTTCCAGCTGTTGGACGAGGACAATCTATTGCTGGCACACGACGTGCGCGTGACGCCGCAGCGCATCGCTGGCTTAAAACCCAAGCAGGTCGCAAGTATTGAAGTTCGGTTCGCTCCTACTAAGCGAAATAGGGACTTCGACCACCCGTTGATGATCTCGTACGCCGGGGGTCTGAGGCCCCTGGCGCGTGTGTCCGGCCGGGCAACGGGCATGGACGTGGTCCTCTCCACGGACACGCTGGCCTTCGGGGCGGTCTGCGAAGGGTCGCGGAGGACGCGCAAGCTCATGCTGGAGAACGCGGGCGACATCGCCACGCGCTTCCAGTGGAATAGAAGATCAATTGGTGATTTGTTCACCGTGTCGCCGTTGGAAGGCGCCTTGCGTCCGGAGAGCGAGATGGCTTTTGATGTGACATTTAGCCCCAAGGCGCAGGACGCTGATATTCGGGTGGACGGCATGCAGCTCTTCGTCGAAGGCGCGCCGCCGCTACGCTTGTCTTGCGTCGGCGCATGTGTCCCCCAGCCGGACGAGTCCAAGCAGTCGGTGTCCTTCGAGAGCGTCGCGCGGAAAGAAGCTACGGAGTCCGTCTCGATCAAGAACCCGACGTCCAAGCCCATCTTCGTGGCTCCTACTTTAAAACACGCGGAGCTGCTGGAGCACTTCCGGGCCCCCGCCGAGGTGGCCATCTCCGCTTCCGGCGAGGCATCCGTGGAGGTCCAGTACTTTCCGTTAACTATGACGTCTAGTGGCGACGGGGATGAGGAGCGCTTCCACCAAGCGGAGCTGTTTGTGGCGCTACCCGACGGGTCGGCCCTGTTATACAACCTCCAGGGCAAGGCGGGGCCTCCCGAAACATTAGTGATTGAACCGCTCACGACGCCCGCGAAGGCGTCCTTACCCATCACGCTCCCACTCACGAACTGGCTGAGCACCCCGCAACACCTAGATGTGGCGTTCGAGCTGGGCGAAGGCTCCGACGACTCAACCTTCCTTGAGGGGACCTCGACCTTTGACGTCGCCGGTGCGGAAACCAGGAACTACGTCTTGCGTTTCTACTCGTACAAGGTGGGCACGGTGACCGCAACAGCTACCTTCACGAACCCCTCCACCAACGAGTTCGTGGTGTATGAGGTGAGCGTGGAGGTGACCGACGCGGGTATTGTACAAACCTACAATTTAGAGGCGCCCATTCGCCAGACGGCGCGACGGTTGATCACCATCGACAACCCGCTGCCCGCGGACGCGCTCGTGACCTTCCCGGACGACTGGTGGTCCTGCAACAACCCGCACGTGCGCCTCACGAAAGTCGGGGCGATGCAGGGCGAGTCGGAAGGGGTCTTTGAGCTGGAGTTCCGGCCGCTGGTGCCGCACGAGAAGACGGAGACGGAACTCGTGTTCTCCATCGACGAGCTGGGCGAGTTCAGATATGCTTTGACGCTGGCGGCCACGGAACCAGCAGCGACGCCGCAATTGCGCTTCGAGGCGCCGCTCGGCGGCGCCCAGGTGGAAACCTTTCGGTTCAAGGCGTACCCGGCGGCAGGCGCGTCCGACAAGTTTTCGTGCAATGTGGAGAACGCCACGTTCTTCGAAGTGGCTGGTGATGTGGCGTGCGGCGGTTCGGACGACTGGGAGGGCGAGACGGTGAAGCTGCAGGTGCGCTTCGAGCCGGAGGCATTAGGTGCAATTTCTGACGTGTTGGTGATTGACGGCGGGCCGAGAGGTATATACAAATGCATCTTGACGGGCGTGTGCCGACGGCCAGAACCGAGAGGCCCCTTCACGGTCGAACAAGGCGGCAAGGTGGACGTCGAGTTCCGGAACGTCTTCGGGGATTCTAGAGAATTCTCCTTCGCCGTAGACCACCCGGACTTCGCCGTGGGCAGTGCGAAGGCCTCGGTGAATGCGCGGTCGCCGACGACTGTTGCGGTCTCGTTCAACCCGCAGCCGCCGGCCGAAGACAGCACGGAGCCGCTGGCGCCCGTCGTGAGCGGCCGGCTGTTGGTCGACGTGGAACACAACGGTGAGAAAATTACCTGGGTCTTCTACCTGAAAGGCCTGCGGAAAATGGACTAGGTGAGATGCGCGCGGCCCCAAGACGCGCCCGTTTGACTAAAGTCCGAATTAAGTATACGTGGCATGTAGCGGTACATGTGTAGATCCCATACAGCTTGTAGTACTGTAAAGCGGATTGCGAACCCGCGCCTTAGCCGAACCCGAACCCGGCCCGAATCGAGCGCGCCGCCCATCTAACCGTTGCGGTGCTCCGGCGCGCGAGGCAGCCCTGAGATTGCTGCGCGCGCACAACGCCGCCGCGGTGCTGCCAAGGCGCTGTCCGTCCAAAAGAGAAGCGAGGGCGCTCGCCGCCAGCCATACCATGCTGGGACTCACGAGGCGACACCTCTTCCTGGTCATCGCAACGTCGGTGGCGGCCCCAGAAACATCCGTCCACGAGCAGATCCGCAGCGCCCTCGCGAACGGCGAGGCGGCGCTCCAGGCCTCGCGCTGGCGCGCCTCCTCCGATGCCTACGAGCGCGCGTTGCATCTGATGAAGCACCACAAGCTCCAGATCAACGTCGCCGCCGAGTCGCAGCTCACGAACAATGTGGCCTGGGCCGCCTTTAAGCTCGGCGACCACGAGCGCGCCTTGCGGCACTACGAGGCGTCCGCGAGATCCTGCGACTTGGCGCTCAAGGAGGGCTTCGAGGAGTGCCTCAACAAGGTCTATGACAACTTACACGAACTCGTGCACCGCACTTTAAGAAGAAGAGGCCTGGCCATCGAGTACCTAAGGGAGGGCCTGGCTTCGGCGCAGCGCGCGGCCGACGAACGCGGCCTGGACGAGGCGGCGCTGCTGGTGCTGGACGGCGCGGTGCGCGTGCGCTTGGGCTACTTACTCGTGTTGCACGGCGGCCTGGACGAGGCCGAGGCCACGCTGGGTCCGCTCTTACGACACGCCCTCGTGCGTGCGCAAAACGTAACGGGCGAAGGCGCGCGGGACCACGGCCTCTTCACCGCGCCGGAGATCACGACGCGAGCGCAACTCCAGGAGGCGGCGACGTACGTGGGCTGGGCCCGGGCGTTTAGAAGGGACTGGGCGGGGGCGAGTGACGCGCACGCGGTGGGTGCGGCGTTGGCCTTGCCCCGCGACACGGCGGGGTGCGCACGGCCTCGGTGGCGCGTGCAGGAGGGCTGGTTCGATGGTGATTCAAGTTGGACCGTGCACCCGCTCCCGGTCAAGGCGCCCATTCTGCGGTTCGGGAACATTGTGGCGCCCATTTGTGCTATAAGAAGGCAGTTCGGCGCCAAAGAACGGCCGGGCGCGGGGCCGGGCTGGTGCGGTGCGTCCGAGCCCTCGTTAATGCCGGGTTTGGTGCGCCTCGTGGAGATCCCCAACGCGCTGTTAGGGGGCAAGGACGGGTCCGCGTTATGGCAGCGCGCGCCGCACTGCGTGTTCTTCGCCGGGGAAGTGACGTCGTCCGGCGCGCCGCCGCCCGACTGGGGGGATACGGCCGCGAATTCTGGCCTCACGGACAAGGACGTCGTCCTGGCGTCGGAGCCCGAGGACGCCGTGTCCCTCGAGGCGGCCCTCTTGCTTTTTGATGGGAGAGAGGGGCACAAGATGTTCTGGCACCACCAGACCGAGTCCGTGTCGCGCCTCGCGCTCGCGCTGTGCCGCCTCTTCGACCGGGACGGGCACGCGGCGGCGGACCTTCCCGAGCAGACGCGGACCATGCTGAACCGGGCCGTGGTCTTGTTCCCCCAGGCCCTGACGGCGACGATCTCCGCGTTGTTAAGTAGGGGCCACGCCACGACGAAAGCCTTGGAACGGCAGCGGCGATTGCGAGCGTACGACTGGCGCGCGGGGCGCGTCTACTCGATCCGGGCGGCCTTCGTGCTAGACTGGCCGCCGGCGGCGTTCGCGGGGACCGCGGACGCCCCGGGCGGGCTGCCCAGCGGCGGCGCGCCGCGCTGGGAGCCGCGGCGGGGCGCCGCCACGACCCACGTCGGTGACAACTGGATCGCGCACTTAGCCGCCAAGGCCGCGGCGCCCTTAGGAAGGCGGTACCGGGAGTCGCTGTTTAGGTTGCACTTCGTGCCGCCCGGGATCCTGCGGACGCAGGCCGCGTTCCTGCGGCGGGCCTTCCCCCCGGATCGGGACGCGAAGCCCATTGTGCTCTGGTACTCGCGGAAGGACTGCGACAAGCGCCACGTCCGAAGTGAAGAGGACGTGATCGAGGTGTTGCGCACGCGGTTCCAGGGGCGGCTGGAGGTGGTGAGTTGGGCGGGAGGCGCGACGCCGGACGCGCGCCGGGCCGCGGAGACGTGGTCCCGGGCCGCGTTGGTGGTGGGCCCCCACGGCGCGGGGCTGGCCAACATGGTGCACTGCGCGCCGGGGACCGTTGTTCTGGTGCTGCCGGCGGGCGACGCGGCCGGGGCTCCAAGTGCTTCTGATGAGGTCTTCGCGCACCTGGCCGTGGCGCTGGGGCTTGATTTGCGGTTCTTTAGGATGGCCGAGCCGCCTCTCATGTTCCACAACTACACGAAGTTCGACGCGTCGGCGGTGCGCGCGGTCGCGAACGAGGCCTGGGGCGCTTTGTTCCCCGACGAGCCCCCTCCCCCCTTGTCGTCCTACGGGGACGAGGACGTCGAGGTCGTGTCGGAGGTCGTGGCGTAAGCTTTAATATGTTACGGTATAAACATCAACAAGTTATAAACTGGCCCTTCATGTACCGGCGGCCCAGCTCCCGGCTCGCCACCGGCCGCCCCGCCTCGCGCGCCTCCCGCACGCGGTCGTCCAGTTGCAACGCCCAGTGCTCCACGTGGATCGTCTGGACCGGGTCCGGCTTTTCCCACGGCGCCTCCCCGTGCTCCGACCGATAGTCCCGCCACCGCCGTCGCACCGCGGAGGTCGCTTTCTGGTCGATGAAGCGCAGCTTCCGCTTGTGCTCGCGGATCGCCCGGCGCGTGAACTCGGGGTCGTCCCGCAGCTCCACGGCGGCGTACTGGAGGGCGTCGATGTGCTCCCGACAAGCGTACAGCACGAGCACGCGGTCGCGCTTCAGCTTCGCCGACGCGAACTCGAGGGCCCTGCCGTGGCACCGCACGGCTAACAACACGACGGCGCGGTCCCGTCGTAAGGCGTAGTCCACAAATTGCAACGCCAAACCGTTGCTCGCGACGGCCGCCAACACAAGCTCGCGATCCTTGTGGAGTCCTTCCGACCGATCCGGATCCGCGAATTGTATTGCTAGCCCGTTCTGCGTCACGGCCGCGAGCACGATGGCCCGGTCCCTCCTTATCAATTTGTTCTCGTGCCTCAAAGCCAGGCCGTCCCGCTGCACCGTCGCCAACGCGAGCCCGTGCCGTTTGAGCCGCTCCAGGCGGTACCACAGGCCGGGCTTCTCGCACTTGTCCATCATCGACATGGTCCTTTTCGAGACCTTGCCCGACGCGAGGGAGCCGTCCTTTTTAGCGGCCTGGGCCACGCCCACGAGCGAGGAGAGCTGCATGTGGAACATGGTCGCCGCTGCCCGCGGGCTTTTGATGCGGCAACGCGTGCGCCGCTGGACGCGTCCGCCTCTGCGCGTGTGTAGCTGCCCAAGGTTATACTGCTCTGCGCTGTGATCTCCGGAATTTCTCCGGCGCTGTGAAAACGAGAATGCACATGTCTCTAGATAGCGCTCCGGGGGCCAATGAAGGCTACCTGGGCACGTTGGAGCGCAGGAAATCGGGCGTGCGGGTTTCTTCCGTGATAAATTTGACGACGCCGTGCATCATAAGCCTAGACGACAACCGCCGACAAGCATGATCATCACAACCTGCGCCGCCTGCGCCGCCTGCGCCGCCCCACTGGCCCACGACGCCTCGCGATGCGTGCGGTGCAAAACCAGGTACTGCAATTCCACATGCCAGCACGACCACTGGCGCCGCGGCCACAAGCAGATCTGCAAGAAAATACACCGCGGCGGCAACGCGGAACAAAACCACGCCGACACCAAATACAAGGAGGCCGTCGCTGTCGCGGTCGAGAAATGAGCGGACGACACGAAGGGCCAGACGTCGCGCGGCCCGCGGGCCGCCACAACTCGCCCATGGCGCCGTCCCTTAGATCCGTGGCCGCTTTTGCAAGACACGTAGCCACGTCCTTCTCCCGGTCGCGGCGCCAGGCCGCGCCGTACTCGCCCAATAGACCTTCGCGCAGCCGCCGGATCTGCGCGTCGCTGAGCGAATCGTCAGCTAACCTTCGTCCATAAAACCGCAGGCGCCGCCGCAGCGTCCAGTCGGCCTTGGGCCGCGGCGACCCCTCCGGGGATAAGCCTGACAACGATTCGCGGGACGGCGTCCGTGCCCTGAGGACTCTTTCCAGCTTTGTGGCCAAATACTGCTGGCGTTCTGGGGGAAACCGTCCTAGAAAGCGCGCGTTGCCCTCCAACAAAAGCGCGTCGGGCCGGGCCCGCGCCGGGTTGCCAGTGGAAGCGGCGGCGGCGCGGTCGAGCCACGTCGTGAGGCGACGCGGCGGCGTCCGCGGCGGGGCTTGTTCTTCTATGACGGGGGGCGCGGCTAACAGTGCGCAGTTCTTCGAGGAGATCCACCCTTCGCAACTTTCGTCCGCCACGGACCACGTCACTCTTATGCGTTGCGTGCCATCATTTAACGTCTGTTCCTCGCCCATCGATAATAGGATCGTGCCCGTTCTTAGTTTGGCCGTCCGCGGCGCGTCCCGCGCGGCGCCGTCGCGAGCCAAGGCCCCGGGCGGCAGCACGACCAGTCGCCTTTGCGGGTGGCCCGTTGGTCCTTCACCAGTGTGCTGCGCGGCCAATACTCGCACGGCCTCCCGCAACAACTTCCAGCCGCCGTGGTCCACGAAACCGTCCCCCCGGTCCGCCTTCATTAGGAACGCGTTCAGCGCCGGCGCGGACAGCGACGACTTTGAACTCACGTCCTGCAGGACTTCCACAAACTTCTCCCGAATCTCCGCGATGGACACGCCGCCCGTGAAGTCGTCGTCACAGGACTCGAAGACGCTCCAGCCGCCCTCATCAAGCACTTGTGCCACGCGCGCGACGGCCCGCCCGCAGCGTGGCGTGAGCGGGGGGGCCGGCGGCGGGGGCGCGCCGTCGTGCGAGGTCTGGGTCTGGCCCATGCCTCCTTTTGGGCTTCCTTGGGCCGCGCGCGTTCTAGCGCTGGCTTGTGATGAGTTATGTGAGCCTCCTCGTTCCGGCGCTTTCTTGGGCCGGGGCTGCGCGCGTCTTGCGTGAGGGCGGGCCGGTGGTGCGTCCGGGCTGCGGGCTGCCTCTGTCAGTGGGTGGGCTGCGGGCTACGGGTTGCACTGGGGTTGCTTTTTGACTCTGGCTGGGGAGGCCCCTCATTCGCCCCGCACGCTCGTGATTGGCGGTCCAGAGGTAGTCTGGGATTCTCCGAGGACCTCAGAGGCTCGCAGTGGACATCTACAACACGGCTTTGGGAGCTTTCACTCGGCGCTATCGTGCGGGGCTGTTCGCTAGTCGCCGCATTTTTAGTTTGTTTGGACGGGCGGATTGACGCAGCGGTGCAAGCAAGTACAACTCTGAGTCGACAGTAATTACCTTTGACGCTATTTGAAGGCCTGAGCGAAGCAGTGCAGCGTGCCGCGGCGGCCATGGCGAGCTAGGCCGTCTTTGCGGCACTCACTCACTTCGGCTGTACGAGCGACGCTGCGCGGCCGCCGCAAAGATAGAGGGCCAGAGAGCACGCCGCCGCACACGCACACGTGGAGCGGCACAACCAAGTGGCGACGCAGCGAGGGCGCGGCGCGACTCCAGCGGAGCCCTGTGCCGCTACGGCGGAGCTTGGCCGCCACTGTACAACGCCGTCACCGCGCGCAGCCGTCACAGCGAGAGAGAAAGCGAGGGAGCCCTGCGCCGCTCCACACAGCGGAGCTTGGCTCGCCGCAGCCTCACACAACCGCCGTAGCACGAGAGAGTAGCAAAGCGCCATCGCACAAGAAACTCACCCGAAACCCCCCGCAGGATGGTCGTCAAATACGACAAATGCGCGTTCAGCGAGTTTAACATCTTCCCCGGCCACGGCATGAAGATGGTCCGGCGGGACGGCACGCCTTTGATGGTCATCACGCGCAAGTGCAAGTCGCTGATGAACCAGCGCAAGAAGCCCGCCAAGCTCGTGTGGACCCAGCGGTGGCGCATCATGAATAAGAAGGGCCTCAACGAGGGCGTCGCCAAGAAGCGCACGCGCCGCGTCGTGAAGGTGCAGCGCGCCATCGTGGGCACGTCGGCCGAGGACATCAAGAAGCTGCGCACGCAGAAGCCCGAGATCCGGAGCGCGCAGCGCGAGGCGGCCATGGCCGAGGTCAAGAACCGCTCCAAGGAGAAGAAGGCGGCCAAGGCCAAGGCCAAGGCGTCCCAGCCCAAGCAGGGCAAGGCGCAGAAGCAGAAGCAGCCCAAGCAGAAGGGCAAGGGCGCCAACCGCTAAATTGTTCTACATCTAGTTTCCAGTGCGCGTCGATGGCGTGTCTGAGCCGTCCTGGCGCGGGGGCTGGCAAGGACCAGGCCCGGGTAGAGCATCGCCCGGGCCGCCGGGACTGGGCACGCGCTCAAGCCGCCGGGACTGGGCACGCGCCCAAGCCGCCGAGTGGAGCCGCGGCTCTGATTCTACGCCGTCGCTGCGACGTTAAAACCAAAAACTTAAAGATACCTGGCCATGTGCCCGTGCACGTCCTCGGCGCCGGGACCGGAGATCGCGTGGATGACGTCGAAGCGAGGCTCGAAGAGGCGCGGCCAAAAGGCGAAGCACGTCGAGTTCTCGAATCGCTTCTTGTCTTCGTAGAAGCGGCGGCGGCAGAGGAGGAACGTGTCGCGGCGGCGGCGCCACTCGCGCCGCAGCCACGGCGGCGGCGGCGGCAGCGGTTGGTCGTTTTCGCGCGCCTGCGTGATGTGTCGCGTCCGGCGTCTGCTCTCTCTCGACGGCGCCTCGGTGCTCCATACGCCATCGACGCGAAGGAAGGACGCCGCGCCGGCACCAGTCTGACCGCGTCGTCGTACTGCCGTATCCGCCTCACGTTGCGCAACACCTCTAGGCCGTATGCGAGCGTGCGTCCGTCCTCGCAGTCGCACTGCCGCGCGCTGGCGGCCATGACGGTGATCGCGAGCTCGCTCATGGCGTCCATGATCTCCTCGTTCTCCGCCGGCGACCGCGGCGCCGTGATGCCGCTCTCGCGGCGCCAGTTCTCGACGCCCGCCCAGAACGCGGCGGAGCCCGGCGGCCAGTGGCGCGCGTCGTCGCGCCGTCGCCGGATCTCGCGTTCAATGTCCCCCACCACGCCGACGCTGATGGCGCGCCGGAGCGAGGCGTCCGAGTCGGAGTCTGAGTCCGATTCGCCGGAGGACGACGCAGAGGCCAGGTCGGGCAAGCTCGTGTCCGAGGCGGAGCTCGCGGAGCGCCGGAGCGGCGGCATGCGCGGCATGTTTCGTGGATGGGGGCCGCTTTGGAGCGCCGCGACCTCGCGCAGCAGATCCCGCATCCCCTCGTCCCCGTCGACCTCGGAGTAGTCGCTGTCTTCGGAATCGGTCTGTCGGAGTGGCGGCATCCGTGGCATTTCGTCCGGCGGCGGCAGCGGCGTGTCATCAGCGGTCAAGTCAATTGCCGTTTCGGTGGCGGCTGTCGAGCCGTTCGTCGCCGGCGCGTGGTGCTCCATTAGTCACGTGCCAGGCGCGCTGGGTGATGAGTGTGTATGGCACAGTGTGTGCTCCTGAAAGCGACGCTGGGGGCACCGAGCAGTTCTCACGGCTCGCGCCAGCTGTCTGCGAGGTCTAAAACCCAGTTGTGTGCAGCCGCGCTGTCGTTAGCGCTTCGCAGAGTGCGGCTGAGCGAGGACAGCCTCAGGCTTTTTGGAGAGCTGTGTTTCAGCACTGACAGTGCGACACAGGTCTTGTGCGAGTTCAGCTGTGGCGCGTTGCAAAGCACTCGCCGACACACTCACTGCGCGACAAATAACCTCCGCGCGTCTCGCTGTCGCTGTGCAGCCAGATATTCAAACAGAGCAGTGCTCCAAGTGCGCACGCCATCGACGCGGCACTACAAAACGCATGTCGCGCGCCGCCGTCGCGCTGCAGTCGGCGGGCTGGAGCCGCTACGCGGAGACGCCGAGCGGCACGCAGGAAGCGCTCGGCGCGACCGGCGGCGTCGTCGCGGCGGCGCTCTCGTTGATGTGGGCATTGTTGATCGCGAAAGTGTTTACGCTCGACGCGTACACTGGGGTGCAATGCCTTTCGCTGTTGAGTGTGACGATAGCGCTGGGGTTGAAGGGTGTTGGGCGGTTGGCGGAGGGACGGCGGAGTGGTGGTGGACTTTGTGGGAAGGGTGTGTCGGCGGCGTCGTCTGCTCCGAAGGATACTAAGAAGGCGAGGTAGGGAAGATGCGTTGGTGTCCGAGATGCTATTGATGATATTGTGTCTGTTGAGCGCCACGCGCTTGCGTGTAAAATTTGAATGTGTATTATCTTGTATTCCTATATTTCATCAAACTCCATCAATCCGCGTTTCATTCAAGTCGTACGCATCCAGGGCAAAAAAAATTAAATCGCTACAGGGATTCGAACCCTGAATCTCGAGATCCGTAGTCTCGCGCCTTAGATGGGATTGTGGTGTCAACCAATCCATTGGGCCATAGCGACGTCATTGTGATTGTGCACTAGGAACGATTTTTTCAAAATATATGAATTCGTTTTGCTAAATCGGTTTTGTCCCCGAGCGAGCGGCCTGGGTGCTGTCGAGCGAGGCGGATGCTCAAAAGACATTCACTGAGCCCCAATGGACCAGCGTGGACAGTCCAGCGCTTCCACTCGCAGCCAGAAGCATTGAGCATTTCAAATAACCATTTAATCTCCCGCGCACCTGTGCTGGCGTGCATTGCTGACACGCACGAATGGAAAACACAGCTGACACGGCTGCGGCCTCCACCCTCGCGGGTCCCTCCCACTGCGACGAGGACGCGCTGCGAAAAGTGAAGCACCTGCACGACGACGTCCTCGACCCGCGCGCATGCGGGCGCGCCAGGGCCGAAGCCCCAGTGGAGAAGAAACCGATCGCCGCCGGATTGCCCACGCGGCTGCCGGAGGACACACTGCGAAGCGTGCTCGGCTTCCTCGTCTTGAAACAGGACGTCTTCGCCGCGGTATTCATCGAGCTCATGGAGAAGGCAAGAAGCGCAGGGGACAACTTATGTTCAACTTCCAGACACATGATGCGAGAGAGATTTGATCTTGAAGAGCGGCGGGATCAGGCACTAGATTGGAGCGGGTCCTTGCGGGATGAGGCGGGTACGTTCATCGGACGGATAAAAGCAGTGGCGCCCTTCCCATGGTCTGCAAAGACTTTCACCGCATAACGCCCCCAGAATGTTACCTTGATGAACATGTTCGAGACAGCCACGACCGCTTATCCCAGCACTTTGACAGAATTCACTCCCGGTACATCGATTATTTGTCGTCTCTACACGGCCGCTCAGGCTATGAGAAGGATGGTCGATGGATTGGTGTAGAATTCTATAGCATGGATTTTGCCTGCAATGCCGTTTCTACTCTCATGTGCGCAATGTTTCCTGAAACTGCGGAAGTTCTAATCGGATTATGACTATTAGGAATCGGAAGCCTGAACCTAGAAATGCCCTCGTTGTTGTTGAAGCCATAAGTACAGACAAAACTAAACATAAACATTAGGCGCGATCCGCCTCATCCCCCGCCGGTCCCCCCAGGGCCCGGGCCCGAGCGCCAGAGCCAGCAGCACCAACCCGAGCAGCCCGTCCCGCGGACGCCACCGCCGCGCATGCCGGGCACGCCTCACCACATACAGGAAGAGCGCCGGCTTCCACATGCACGGCCAGAGCTCGAGGAAGTTCCGCATCCAGAACGCGACGACTTTGCAGTTCGCGTGGCCCGGCGCGTTCCACGCGCAGTGCTCGTCGATCTGGTCCATCCACCAGAGCTTCACGTCGAAGTAGCCGTTCGCGAGGGCGATCGCGGCCGCCTTGGACCGGTTCCGCGCGTCCCGTTCCCAGTCCGCGAAGCGGGTCCGCGACTCGGGCCCGCCGAGGCGCCAGAGCCAGCTGTTTTTTTTCAGTTGCGCGGCGCGGCACCTGCGGTCGTGGCGCGTCGATGGCGTCCAGGTGGTGGGTCGCGGCGATGGCGTATTGGTGCGGTAGAGGCTGGACAGTGGTCCCGCCGTGGGCCCCGCCGCGCGCTCGGTTAGCTCCAGCAGCGGGCTCGCCCAGAGACGCCGTGGGCTAGGCAGTGGGCCTAGCCGGTGGGCCTTGTGCTCACAGTGGGCTCGCCGCGGGTGGAAACGAAGAAGGTACCGGGACAGGACGCGGGTCTAGGCACAGGTCGTAGTCGTCGTGGCAGCGGCACCCGTACAGGATCGGCGCGCCTGCGATGACGCTATCGACGACACTAAAAAAGAGGAGACGCCGGAACACACAAGCGTTGAACGCGCTCCGGAACGCCGTCCAGTTTGCCGCCCCGCCGCCCCGCCCCAGCGACAGGGGGAAGCTCCGGGCCTGGTCTTCGAGCCAGTCGGTCTTGCGCTTGGCGAAGTCGTCCTTGAGTACTTTCTGCTGCGACCGCGCATCATTTAAATCGCGGTCGATGGCGTCGCGCTCCGCCCGCAGTGAGGGGTAGACCGTGCGATTCAACAATTCCAAATCCGCCTGGGCCGCCTCGAGGTAGGCCTTGCGGTCGCCCTGGAGCTCCCTGGACGCCGCGGCCGCGTCGCGCAGCGCCGCCGCGGCCTCCGCCAGCGCGTCGGGGCCCGCGCTCGCGAGGTCGCAGGGGCCCCGGCCGTCGCCCAGGTCCCTGGTCTTCGTGAGCTCGGCCCACAATTTCTCAGTCTTGTTGTGGATGGCGTCAGCGTGGGCCGCGCCCTCGTTCCTTCGTTGCTCCAGCCGTCGCCGCTCGTGCGCGCGCGCCCGCTGCCTCTCTTGTAATGCGTCGACGGCGTCGGCGAGGCGTACGGTGTCCTCGTGGGCCGCCCGCGCCGAGGCGAGGCGCGCCTCGTCGACCGGTTGGGCCAGCGCCGCGGCGAGCAGCGGTGCGAGGCCGAGCAGCCGCATGACTGCTCGGAGATGGCCGTGCGACCGGCGTTTGGCAGCCCGCGGGCGTTTAAAGGGCGTTCGGCAGTCTCGCAGAGTCCGAGCTAGGAAAAAATGCGGCAAAATCACGGGTTTTTCACTCCGTAGTATTACTCTCGGGTTCGTGTTTAGCGGACGGTGTCACGGCACGATTGTCCCGGCGTGGGGCGACCTAGGGTGCTCTTAAGCCGCGGTCTTCCAACCGGAGGGCCACTCGACGACGTTCGCAGAGATGGACGCGGGGCGTTCGAAGACGCGATCTTGCACCGGTCGCGGGTCCTCGCGCTGTTCGCGCAACATATCGAAAAGCGTGGCCTATATAATTTCCAAGCCGGCGGCGAAAACTCGTCGGACCTAGGTCCTAAGCTGTTTAAATCCCCCGCGCGCCGTGAACACGGCCTACCGCCAGAACATGAGCCGCCGCAGCAGGCCCCTCTTCCCGCGCCGCTCGTCCAGGATCTGGCCGGCCACGACCATGTCGTCGGGCGTCGTCACCTTGAGGTTCGTGTACTCGCCGAGCGTGAGCCGCACGGGCGCGCCCAGTTGCTCGACGACGGACACGTCGTCCGTCACCTCCAGGTTCTCGGCGGCGACCTTCTCGAAGCCCTTCAACAGTAATTTGGGCTCGATGACCTGGGGCGTGTGCACCTCCCAGAGCCGCGACCGGTCGACGGTGCGCTGGACGAACTTTCCGTCGTCGCTCTCCTTCACCGTCGCCTTCACCGGAACACCTAAGACAGCAGCCCCGTGCTCGCGCGCGTCCGCGAAGACGCTGTAGATCTCCGCCGGCGTCACCAGGGGCCGCGCGGCGTCGTGGATGGCCACGAGCGCGGCGTCCTCCGGGCAGGCCGCCAAACCGCTCTTCACGCTGTCCTGGCGCTCCTTCCCGGGGTCCGCGAAGGTCACCCTACTACCGTACTCCGCAAAGTCCGGGCGGTACTGCTCCGCGAGGACCACGACGACCTTGCAGATCCCCTCGATGTCGTTTAAGAACAAATCGAGCGAGTACTTGATGATCATCTTGCCGCGCAGGGGCAGGAACTGCTTCGGCCGGTCCGCCTTCATGCGCGAGCCCGTGCCGCCCGCCAGGATCACCACCGCAACATCCTCTTTGGCTGCCATCATGGTAAGCGGCGCCGCACCGCGCGTACGCCGCGGCGGCAGCGTTGGTACCAGCGCATGTGTGGCCGCGGCGAGCAATAGTACCGCACGCATCGTCATCGATGCCCGACTTTGCGGCCTCAAAATCCAGATCGCAGCCATTGAAAACCCGTCTACTTTTGGTGTCTCGCGCACGAGGCGTTAAAATATAAATACGAGACAGTATATTAAAAACAAAACAAAAAACAACAGAGATCACGACCGCAGCCGCTCCTCCCGCCCCAGCTCCGCGTCGTACGCCGCGCGCGCGGCGCCCGTCCCAAGCCGCTCCCAGGCGGCCATGATGCGCGCGAACGCCTCCGGCGACGCGTCGCGCCCCGAGTCGGGGTGGTGCCGTCGGCAGAGGCGCGCCCACGAGGCGCGGAGCGCGGCCGGCGACGCGCCCCGCGCGCAGCCGAGGTCGTCGTAGAGCGTGCGCGGGGCCCGGCGCGCGCGTGGCGGTGGAGCGGCGTCCGGCGGCGGTGGCGGCGCCTCGTCGTGCTGCTGGTGCGGCACTCGCGCGGCGCTGGCCCCCGCCCCGGCCCGCGCTCGATCCGCCTCCGGCGTGAACTGCCACTCCTCGGGCGACCACGTCGTGTCGCCGCCGCCGGGACCGAACTTCGGGAACGCAGCTAAGAGATCGTCGCCGTCGTGGAGCTGGCGCGACGGCGGCGGCGGCGGCGGCGGCGGCGCCACGGACACCGTTTCGTCGTAGGTATTCATTTCCCGCCACCAGGCCTCTTCATCAGTTATGATGATGTCGTCGTCGACGTGTGCGGCTCGCAGCGGCAGCGCTCTTCTTCGCAATGGTGGGCGCCAGGCAGTGGTGAGTGCACCCGTCGCGACGACTAGCGCGCGTCGCGAATGCATCGTACGACTCGTGTTGTCAGCGTGCGCAGCTCTTAGCTCTCCGCGAGCGCAGTGGATCGCTACAATACGTACGGCACTTGAAACCTGTGTGAGCGCGGGTTTTCATGCACGGGTTTTGCTCAAGAGAGCGAAACCCGCGGGTTAAGAGTTAAAGGCTAGCGAAGTTTATTCCGGTCGTGCGCATCGTTGGCTGCTGCAGTGCTACGAGACGCTTCTCCGCCCCTAGACTCTCTGCTGTGCGAATTGTCCCGCACACCGCCCGCAGCACGCAGCACGCTGCAGCGACAGCTTCGCTCCAAACACGCTCACGCCGTCGCAGCGATTCGCAGCGGTCGTGAAAGCGAACGTCGTTTACACGCTCAGTCACTACAACAGGGACAGCAACGATGCCGTCCAAAGCGGCGAGCAAGCAGCAGTACGCGACGATGGCGGCCGCCAAGAAGGTCCTCAAGGCCCTCTTCGAGGCGGCCGCGCGGGGCGACACGAAGACCGTGGAAGGTGTCAAGGACCTCGCGCAGTACAAGGATGGCCGCGGCCGCTCCTGCCTGCACTTCGCGGCCGCGAGCGGTCAAGTGGAGTGTGCCAAGCGCATTCTTGAACTAGCGCCGCAGCTCTCGACGCAAGTGGACGACGATGGTGCCGCGCCTTTACATCTGGCGGCGTCGCGGTGTCGAGTCGCGGTCGTCGAACTGCTCCTGAAATGGGGCGCGGACGCGACGGGCGCGGACAGTTCGGGAGCGACGCCCCTCCACAAGGCCTGCGCGCCGGCGGAGGCTACAACGGAGGCAGGCGCATGCGTCAAGACCCTCGTGGCCGCAGGGGCCGACGTGAACGCCCAGGCCAAGTCCTCGGGGACGCCGCTCCACTGGTCGGCCGGCTGCGATGCCGCGGAGGCCATGCCCGCGGCCGCGCAGGCGTGCGCCACGCTGCTGGAGCTGGGCGCGGACCCCAACGGCACGGACGCGCGCGGCATCGCGCCCATCCTCCTCGCGGCCGCGGTCGGGAACAAGGCCGTGGTGGAGCGCTTGGCGCGCAAGGGCGCGGACTGCGGCGCGGTCGTGGCGGGGGGCGCGACCGTGGCCCACATGTGCGCGGACCGGGGCGACCTCGCGGCGCTGAAGGCCGTCGTCGAGGCCGGCGCCAACGGCGCGAAGGCGGCCAAGCACGTGGACGCCGACGGGCGCACGGCCGCGGGCTGCGCCGCGGTGGCGGGCCGGCGCAGCTGCGCCGAGTACGCGTGCGCGTGCACGGACGAGGACTTCGAGGCGCTGTGGACCGCGGCCAAGAACGCCCCGAAACCCGCCAAACCGGAGAAGCCTCCACCGAAGCCCTTACCAACGCCGCCGTGCGACGCGGACGCCCTGACGGCGCGGCGGCTCAAGGACGAGGGTAACGCCTTCGTCATCCGGGGCGAGCACGCGCGAGCGCTGGAGTTGTATTCACAAGCCATCGCGCTGGACGCGACGCAAAAGACCTTCTTCTCGAACCGCTGCGCCGCACGCCTCGCGGTGGGGGATAAGGCGGGCGCCCTGGAGGACGCGGACGCGGCCGTCGCGCTCGACGGCCGGTGGCCCAAGGCGCACTACCGGCGGGGGGCGGCCTTGGAAGCCGCGGGCGACTACGAGGAGGCGGCGACGGCGTACTTCGAAGCGTTGAAATTAGACGACAAGAACTCGGGCCTGAAGCGGGCGCTCCAGGACTGTGTCGCGCGGGGGCGGGCGGCGGTGGCGAAGGAGCGCGGGGAGGAGGAGGGTGGTAATGGCAGTTAATTTATGCTTATTGAATGCGCTTCTTCGGTGGCGTGATGGAGCGAGCTATCTATATGGGGACGTATGCGTCTGCCCGACGGGTTTTTTCACAGAGCAAAATTTTGGCTGTTCATCTTATACAGCATCATCACACATCACCCATACCATGTCCCTCGAAGAAGGCAAGTCCCTCGTCAAGCGGCCCGCGACGCACGCCGCGGCGTCAACACGAGAGCCCCAAGTTGACGCGATTTTCCCATAGCTGCAGTTGCTGAGGCTTAAGTTTGCTCGCGCCGCAGGTTCTCGCGCGTTATCGTGGGGCTCGCCCTTCTGGTTGGCGCAGCCGCATCGAACCGGCGTCGAGTTCTAAACAAGTAACTTCGCGTTTCTTGCGGCGGCGGCGGCGGCGGCGGCGCGGGTCGGCTGGGTGTCGGCATCGGTGTTACACGGCCCGACCACCACCAATCTCGAAATTGCCGCTAATACTTGCGCCGACTGCATGGGGCCGGGGCCCCCGGGCGGGACCCCCCTACCTCCGTGGTTCAAAAAGTGCATTAATCCGAAAGGGGAATTGGAGATGTAACTTCGTTAATGGGCAGCGAATAAAACATGCCAGGCACGCCGGCCGCGACCCTTGTATACACAGGCAATAGTAATTTAGACTCGATTACTCTTGCCACAAGATGTGAGGAGCATAATGAGTAAACTTTAAACAACAGTCAAGGCGCAACGAGGTCCGCGATCGCCGACCGCCCGAGCCAGAGCAGACCCGGGTCCGTGCGCTTCAGCGCGTAGACGTCACCCTCGACAGTGCTCTCGCGCTCGAACCCCACTGCCTCGAGCAGCCGCAGGGCAGCTGCGAATTTACCGGCGGTGCGCAGAAACCTTTTGTTGCCGAGACGCACGCGCTTGAACTTGTCGCCCGGCTTCTCGGCGTTGGACAGGATGGCGGTCAAAGTCGCCGCGGCCTCGCGCGCCGGGTCGCCGAGCGCGTGCAGATCGCTCGACGCGCGGAGTACGCGCTCCTGGCGCGAGCCGGTCTCCGGCGCCACGGCCGGGGCGCTAGTCACGCCGTTGAGAAGCCGTTCTAGCGCGGCCGAGACGTCGCCGCCCGTCGCCGCGAGCGCCGTCGCGGCTTTTGGCCCCTCGAAGCCCATCGCAGCCAGCGACGCCAGTCCCGGGTCGGGCGGCGGCGGCGGCGTTTGCGGTTGAGACGATGGCTCCGGCGCGGCCGACGCAAGCTCGACCTCCATGGCCGAAGCGGGCGGCGCCGCGTCCAGTTCCATATCCGCGGGCGCAGCAGCCGGCACGGCGCACGTCCCGCACACGCCACACCCGCAGTCCGCGAACGCGCCGACGCGGCGTTGGTCGGCCGCGGCGGCCGCGGCGGCGCGCGACGCCGCAACGTCGACCGCGGGCCCCGGCGGACGCGGCGGCGCCGGCGCGTCGGGCAGCGCCGCGACGGCGCGCGCGACGACGGCGGCCGACATGCGCTCGCCGCCCCGCAAGGCGCCGTTGCCCGCCTCGGCGGCGATCTCGCCCGCGACGAAGTCCCGCGCCGACGCCTTCGACGGGTCCCGGAGGTCGGCCACGGTGCGCGGCGGCCCCGGGTCCTTGCGCGTTGCGAGGTGCTCCGACCGCACCGCGGCGTACAACGCGAAGAAGGCGGCGTTGTGGGGCCCCACGACGTTGTGGCACAGCTCGTGCAACAGCGTCTTCAGGAGCTCGTCGCGCCCCCGGAAACCGTCGTCGTCGGTGCGCAGCTTCACGTAGATGCGCGCCCCGCCGTTCTCGTTGTAGCCTAACAAACAGCCGCCCTCCTGCTGCTTCTGCTTTAAGAGTTGATCGTCCCGCGGGTCCATCTCCAGCAGCCCGCCCACGGTCCACTCGTGCGAGGCCATGATCGGCGCCACCTCCGCCGCGAGGCTTTGGAGCAGTTTCTCGGCCTCGAAGCGGTGCGGGCCGCGCCTCCCGTCGAAGCGCTTGACCGCCTCGATCCTACAGAACTTGTACTCGGGATGCTGGGCGAAGCCGTCCGTTCGGTTCCGGGCGGCCTCGCGCGCCGCCTCCTGCTTGAAGCTGCGGATCGTCGGGTCGCTCTTCTTCGCGGCGACGGCCGCCTTGTCCCGCGTCGTCGTCCCGAGGCACAGGACGCGCATGCCCGGCAGGAGAGGGTCATCTCGTGTGAGCCGCCGGCCCTTGTGGACCAATTTCACCGTGCTGGCGTCGAGCGCGCCGCCGACGGCGTCGAAGAGGACCGCCGCCGTGGCGTTCTTGGCGATGGCGACCTGCTCGTCGGTACCGGAGATGCTGAGCGTCACGGAGGCTTGTCCATCGCTGGTGGTCGTGTCCATGCTGTGCTGGGCTTTGCTTGTTCTCACCTGACTAACAGAGGTCTGTGGACTGAAAGAGAGGTGGCGCGATCGTCCGTACGCGTCTCAGCGATGATGATAGGCCTCCGTTGGTTCGATTACACGGGCAGTCGACCGCTGCGGAGCACTGTCGTGGTCAAAGCGGCTTCTTTGGCGTCGAGTTCTTTGACGGGTTTTTTTTCGCGAAGCAAAAACTCAGAGCGTCGGCAACCTCGACGCACGCAGAGAACTGCGCGACGTACGCAGACCACAGCTCTGGAACGCCTGATCACAGCGTGCTGCGCTCTCCACGCGTAGAGGGCCACAGGCGTTTGAGCCCCCGAGTTCAAAAGCATGGTCCTACAGGACAAGCTCCCCGAGCTCTGCGTCCTGCTCATGGGCATGGCGGCCCTCTTCGCCTGGAACGCCGTCATCACGATCCCCACCTACTGGCGCCAGCGGTTCTGCGGCTCGCCACTAGCTAGATATCACGAGTCGGCCTTCTCGCTCGCTTACCAGGCGGCGGCTTTAGTGGTGGGGGTCTGGGCGCCGCGGCTCTCGAGGAGCGTGTCCGTCAGAACACGGATCGTGCCCACCATGTACGCTTTGGCACTCATCTTCCTCCTCTTCGCGCTGTTAGCGGTGTGGGCCGACGCGCCGCGGGACGCCGTCTTCGCGCCCGTGACGTTGCTTGGCGTCGCGTTGTGCGGCGGCCTCTCCCAGTTATTATGCAGTGCGACGTACGGCGTCTGCGCTTCGCTGCGGGGCACTTTTACGGCAGCGAATATGGCCGGCCAGGGCCTGGCGGGCGTCGCGCCGGCCCTGGCCGTGGTGCTCGTGGCCTTATCCGCGTCGGGATCCGTGGCGGAGGACTGCTCCCGGCAAAAGGTGGACATGGCTGCCGTGGCATATTTTGTGGCCTCCGCCTTACTCTTCGGCGCCGCGATCGTCGCCTTCGGTGTTTTGGAGCGGAGCGCGCGCTACGTCGCGACCGGTCTAGGGCACGAAGCCGAGGACCAGGACGAGCTGACGCGCGCCGAGGAGGACTTAGATACGCGGCTACTGGCCCAGGCGGGCGACATTACGAGTGTGTGTCGCCAGGTCGCCCTGCCCGCATTGGCCGTGTTCCTGGTATTCACGTGCACGCTGAGCGTCTTTCCGGCGCTGACGTCGCTGACGCGGGCGCCACGGGACGCCAACGCTCTGGACCAGCGCCTCTTCGTGCCCCTGCTGTTCCTGGAGTTCAACGCCCTGGACACGGTCGGCCGCGCGTCGGCGGCGTGGTTCAGGCTTCCGTCGTCAAGGACGCTCGTCTTGTTATCGGCGCTCCGCTTCGCGTTCGTACCGTGCTTTGTGTTTGACGGCATTGAGGGCGGGCCTCTGCACGGGCCCCTCCTCCTGCAGACGGCGCCGGCGCCGTTCCTGCTCATGGCCCCCTTCGCGCTGTCGAACGGGCTCCTCGCGTCGTGGGCGCTGACGGCGGCGCCGCCCTTGGTGGCGGCGCCGGACGTCGAGATGGCCGGGAACTTGATGGGCCTGTTCCTGGTC
>Ga0302122_10000338_pt1 | contig 28177 bp, 18 predicted proteins | sample CB21_SCM_MG_FD_203115 | JGI IMG/M metagenome (GOLD analysis project Ga0302122, IMG submission 203115) | Marine microbial communities from Western Arctic Ocean, Canada - CB21_SCM | ecosystem: Environmental > Aquatic > Marine > Oceanic | place: Canada: Western Arctic Ocean | collected 2017-09-28 | reverse complement strand
GGCCGCCGACCATAAACGGCGGGGGGCCGCCGCCGAACATAAACGGCGGAAAAGCCAAGGCGGCGCCGGGCCCGCCCGGCGGCGGCCCCACGCCCAGGAAGATGCCCGGTCCTGCGAACGGCGACGGCCGCGCCCGGCGCGCGTCGTCGGCGTCGGCGTCGTCCTTCAGGAGTTTGAGCAAGGCCTTGTCCTTGATGCCCTTCGTCTCCACCCCGCGCTCCGCGCAGCGCAGGCGCAGCTCCGTGGGACTCAGCTTGGAGTAGTCGCGCTTCGCCTCGGTCTTCTCGAGCGTGGCCCGGCACGTCGGGCACTTGTCCGACTCCTTCGTCAGCCACTTGACGGCGCACGCCCGGTGGAAGCGCTGGCCGCAGCAGGGCATTCGTAAGGCCTCACACCCCGGATCCCGCGGATCCAGACATATGGGGCAGTTGACCTTGTCCTTGACGTCCTCCAGGTCGAACTTGCGCTTCGCCAAGCGACTCCGGCCGGCGCGGGTTGTTGTGACACACGTGTCGGCCACCTGTTCGTCGGGCTGGGGTTCCACGTAGGCGTGCCGATCGATCAGGTGGTCGAGTTGCGACCGGTCGCCCGGCTTGGCCCGCCGCATGCCCTGCATCTGCGCAAAGGCCTCGATTTGGCCCATGCTTTGCGGGAGGAGCGAGGCCAGCAACTGCTCGACGTCCACGGGCATGCCGTCGTCGTCGTCGTCGTCGGGGCGGCCGCCCAAGGCGAATTCCAGGCCGCTGGGCGGCGGGCCGAAGCCCCAGGGGGGCATGTCCATGGCAATGTGGGGTTCTCAGCTGGTGGGGACGTGCGCTCGCGGGGTCCGGCGCGTCGTAATTTTATTTGGACTGCAGGGAAGGTCTCTGCAATGGCCGGGTGGGCTACCGTGGGCGCCCCAGACGTGCGCTTCGTCGTGTGGGGTGAAAGCGCGGGCGCTGCGACGTAGTGCGGGCACTTCTGCAGGCTCGGGGTGTGCTTTTACACGGGGAGTGCTGCGGCAATCGTTTTGCTCGACCGGTGCTGGCCCCGCACGCAAAATGCACGCGAAGCAAACGAGGGATACTGGCGTCGGACGACGTGCCTGGGAATGTACTCGCAGAAGCCTCAGCGGCATTTCGAATTGCCAGATGCCGCAACGGAGATTTTGGCTGCGCTCTGGATCAAATCGTTCGGACCGCTGTGTTGAACGACAATAGCTCAACCACCATGGACGCTGCGATCAGAGGCCGGCTGACGTGCCAGGTCGCGGACGCGCACGGCGGCGCCCTCCACTCCGTCGTCGTGCTGGTGGACAGCGCGGATGACCCGTGCACGGCCCTGACTCGGGCCTGCCACGCCGCGCTCGGGGAGCGGATCATCCTGTGCGGCCCGCCGTGGCGGGCCATCGACGCGGCCGGCGCGAAGGAGGCGCTCGACGCCGCCCAGCTGGACCACAAAGAAATACGCGTCGTCGTCTTCGACCCGGCGCAGATCCGCGGCGACGCCGACCACACGAGCTACGAGGCGGACGCCGCGGCGGGGCGCGCCGTGGAGGCGGGCGTGCGCGTGCCGCGGACGCTGGCCGAGGCCAAGGGATGGGGGCTCGTGCGGCGCGAGTCGTCGGCCGACGCCGAGGCCGGCAGCTCGCCGGGAAGTGGCCCGCTGCAGCGCGCCCTCGGCGACTTTGCGACGCAATTTCGATTGAGGAGGGCCCAGGGCGAGGCCTACGAGCGCGCCGCCGAAGCAAGGGCGCACGCGTGCGCCGGGCTTGCGAGTCGAGCGTCCATCCGGGACCTGGGCGTAGCCGCGGCGCTCGCGACGCTCGTGGACCACGCCTCGACCCTGGAGGGACTCCACGAGCAGGTGCGGCTCCGGGGCGAGCGCCACGGCAGCGTGCAGCGGGAGGCGCTGGAGCGCTTCGAGGACGACCTCGAATCTTTGGACGCGCAGCCGCTGCACCCGGCCCTCGCTGAGGCGCTACAGGCCTCAACCGGTGAGGCAGGTGGGCGGACGCTCTCGGCGTGCGTGCCGCGGGACCGGGTCCGGAAGTGGGCGGAGCACTGCGCGCGGAGCCTCGCAAGTTTCGAGGGGGACGGCGCGAAGCTCGAGGCTGTTGTTTCGGACGTCACAACACGCGTGGCCCGGCGCGTCAGGGTCGGGGCGTCGCAGGCGCGGGCGGCCGCGCTCGACTGCGTCGCGGCGGACGCGGCCGTCTGCCAGGCGCTCGCCGCGCGCCAGGCGCAGCTCGTCGACGCCCTGGGGCGGGACGAGCGCGACGCGTCGGACCTAGTCGCCAAGCACTGCGCGGAGGAGGCCTCGACCTCGGACCTCACGGATAACGAGCTAAGTTCGCCGCGCGCGCAGTTCGATCTGGACCTCTCCGGCGAGAACCTGATGCGGGACTCCTTCGAGGAGGAGGCGGGCCACGACGAGTGCAGTCCGCGCAAGCGGTCGTCGTCGTCGTCGGCCGTGGCGCTGGACGCGTGCCGCGACCTGCAGGCGCGGTGGGAGCGCCGGGAGCGGCTCTTACCGGTCATCAAGGCCACCGAACGCGCGCTCGCGCAGTGCGCGCGGAGCTGCGCCGCGCGCGCCGACGCGTTGGCGACGGCGGCCCTGGGCGAGCTGCGGGACGTGGGCGCGCTGCAAACGACGATCCACGACGCGCAAGCGACCCACCTCGAGGCGCACGGCGACGCGCTCGACGCGAAGGCGCGCGCGTTCGCGCAGCTGGACACGGTCCGGGCGTTGCCCAAAGTGCACGCCGCGCTGTGCCTGGAAGTCGCGCGGCGCCGGGCCTACGGCACGAGCGTGGCGTCCTTGGTCCAAAAAGCGACGGCGGACGTGAGTGTCATGCGGGAACGGGAGACGCGGCGCCGGGCCAGGTTCAGCCGCGTCCACGGCGCCAAGCTCCCGCGGCCGTTGTTACGGGCCGTGCCGGGGCTGGTGGACCCACCCGTGGCCTTCGCGCCGACGTTCGCGCCGGACGAGCGTGCGCTTCCTCATATCGGGTTGGACGACCTCGGGGCGGACGGCGCGCCGCGGCGGCCGCGCGCGGATTCGCACGACTCGGCGCTGGCTGCTCAAACGTCCTCGGTCTCCGACGTCGCGATGGAAGGGGAAGGGAGCTCGTCGGACGACGACACTGACGACGACGACGACGAGCACGTCCTGCGGGCGAAGTGCGCGCGCCTCGAGTGCGAGCTCGCGGCGCTCCGCGCCGTTTCCATGAATGCGGCCCCGCCGCCCGAGGCGGCGGCGGACGTGTCGGAGAGCGAGGAGGTCCCGCGGGACCCGAAGATCAGCTTCCGGCGCTTCGACCTTGGGGACGTGGCCCTCTTCCTGCCCACGGGCGGCGACGGCCGCAAGGCCTACCTGGCGTTCCACCACGGCTGCCCGCACCGCTACCTCTCGCCGGCGAGCGTCGAGGCCATCCGCGCCGCGCACCAGCGGTACCCGGACTTCATCCTCGGCCGCGTGACACGCTCGGCCGCGCGCGAGGCCTCGGCCGTGGACAACCCGTTCCGCCTGCCCGCCGGCACGGTCTTCCACGTGCTGACGGTCGAGAGCCTCTGACGACCCCCTCTGTCTACTACTACGCCCATAAGAATGTTCAACGTTTACTACTCGCGCTTTTGACACGGCTAGGATTGCGCGGGTTTTACCTCAACAGAGTCGGGACGCGGCGTCTTGCGATTGTGTTTGGTGCGCGACGCGAGACTTTCGTGTGGGCTCTCAGTGTGCCTGTCCGACGCTAAATCCGCGCGCGGCGAAGGCGTGCTCTAGTGGCAGTACTTATCCGACTCGGATCCAATGTTTGCGCCGATTCACATAGCCGCCTGGGACGCTGACGTTGACGCGCTGCGAGCGGAGCTCGGGTCAGGGGTGGACCCTAATTTGATTAATAAGGACGACCAGTCCAAAACGCCCCTGCACTATTTATGCCTAAATGCAAGGGACGACGACCTAAACTCAAGGTCCGGCAAAATAGAAGCCCGCTTTGCGTGCCTACAGGCGCTAATCTCCGCGGGCGCAAATTTGAATGCGGCTACCGTCGACGGGACAACGCCGCTTCATTACGCAGCGACATGGATTTTTGTCGACTCGCCCTTCATGCAAGCGCTCATCGATGGGTGCGATGTCCATGTGCCAAACTCCGCAGGAAGCACGGCGTTGCATGTGGCAGCGTGGTTTGGAAACGTCAAAGCTGTCACCGCGCTCATCAGGGGTGGCGCCGTGGTGAACACCCTGGACGACGTGTGTGACGCATTGGAAATGGCCCGAGTTCGTGGAAAGCATCGTGTCTACCCAATACTCCTCCAGTCGGGCGCCTCGCTTCCCGCCGTTTGCGTGTCCACCACGCCCGATGCTCCGTATGGGCTCCATACTCCGTACGGGCCGTACCTCCAGCGCGTGGTCGATGCGGGCGGTTGGGCGAACTACGAACGCCTTCAACTCGACAGACTCGCCGGGACGTTCGCGCTGAGGCCGGTCGATGGGCGACGACGCTCGCAGCGACGGCCGAACCGGCTCGTACGCCTCCCGCCCGAGCTCATCCGTCGCGTGATGGAGTTCTGGGCGCATGCGGGGTATTACTAAGAATTGCTATACCCGAGGGGCCCCAGGAACCGCAATATCGGTGTAGTTGGGCCCCATACTATCCCACCGCTGTATGATTGCAAAGCCAGCACTTGAAACTGCCACCTGGTTTGCACAACTCACGCCGCCGCCACATTGAAACAGCTATCCACAAAAAACCACATATTTACTCATACTGCCGGCAAGCTCGCCTGTACCGGATCAAGCACCTCGGGGCACGGGCTGAAGAACGTCTGCTTGCAGCACTGCACCACGCACCACCGCCCCTTCGGCACGTAGCTGGCACTGTACCAGACCGCGCAGAACAGTTCGATACTCAGCATGAGAATGATGAAGCCGAGCGCGACGTGTAATAAAGCGAGGACGAGTACGAGCACCAACGATACCAGGTACATCGCAGTGGCACCGCGCCGCGTCGAGTTCCACATCTTCTTGCACATGAGCTTGGGCCCCACCCAGAACGCCGTGGCCAGGATCGCGATGAGGTTGCCGCAGACGTAGAGCACGGAAAACGTGCGGATGTTCTTCGCGGTTGGTCCACCGATCAAGGTCAGCGTGCCGCAGATCTCGAGGGTGTAGCCGAGCACGCAGCAGCAGATCAGCGCGATCAACCGCTGTTTGAACGTCATCGTCGGGCACAGCTCGCATACCTGCTCCTCGATGGTCTGCTCTTCCACGGGGACCTGCATGCCTACAGCGCGCCGCGCATTTATAGAGGCCGTCCGCGCCGCGCCCGCCACGCTCTGCGCGGCCGACGCGAGCGGGTTCTCGGCCTCGTTGCTGCCGCCGAGGTCCATGTAGCCCCTCTGCTCCTGCTGCTCGTCGAGCCCTAACCATGCCTTCATCGTCGAGCAGGCTGGTTTGGGTGTCGTCGCGGGCCAAATTTTTGTGGACCCGCAGCCAAGGATGCCCGCAGCTCTGGCGCTATCAGTGAGCACAGCTACCTACAAGCTAAAATGTATACGGTCGTGAAACCCGTACATAAAACCCGCATTCTAACGGGTTTTCCGGTATTGAGCAGCTCCTTCGCTTGAGCTGTGCCGTCGTAGCACAGCACTGTTGGCAGTAGCATCGAGAGCCATGGCAAAGGTACGCATCGGTGCCGAGCTCTTCTGCGCGCCGCAGCTGCGGCAAGCTCTCGACACCTGCCGCCAGGATGGCCTGGATTTTGCGTGCGCGCCCCTGTCGCACCCGCGAAACACAAGGGACGCGCGGGGCGTGAGTGCGGCGCGCGCGGCGCCGGAGACGCGGTCGGACCTCGCCCTCACGTGCGGCGAGTGGTCGCGGCTCGTCGTGGGCGCGGCGAGCGCGTGGCCGCGCCTGGACGCCGCGTGCGCGCAGCAGCGCCGGGACGGCGCGGCGGCGCTGACGCGCGAGCTCGAGTGGGCCTCGCACCTGAGCTTGGCGGCCGTGTTATTACCGCCGCTGCCGGGCGACGTGTACCCCGTCGCGCGGCTGCTCCAGGAGGCGTTCCAGCGCGCGACGTCGTGGCAGGCGTGGGTGCGCTGTCGACTCGTGTCGCGCGAGGAGGAGGAGCGGCGGCGCGAGGACCCGGGCTCGACCGGCGACGTTTGCGACCCGTGGCTGCGGTGGGATAGGGTACGGCGGCTCTGCGACCACTCGGCCGCGCTCTGCGTCGCGTTGGAGCTGACGGAGACGTTGCCCAGCGTGGACACGGCGCGGCGCTGGCGCGGCGAGCCCCTGAAGTGCGTTTTGATTCCGTACGCGCTCTTCAAGACGAACGAGGCCGGCTACCCCGTCCTGCCCAAGGCGCACCAGGACCTGCTGGCGTCCCTGTCGAAATTGGAGCCGCAGCTCGGTCTGACGGGCGTCCCGACGCAGTCCCGGGGCGCCTACGTGTCCTATTTGCGCCACCTGATCGCGACGCGCTCGCCAGTAACAGACGAGGCGAGCCTCGCGGAGCGGCCGTACCGGGACTACCTGCAGGCGCCGCTGCAGCCGCTCAGCGACAACCTCGAGGCCAACACCTACGAGGTCTTTGAGCGCGACCCTATTAAGTATGCGCAGTACGAGGCCGCGGTGAAAAAGTTCCTGGGCGACCGGGCGAGCGCCGTGATTGTTGTTGCTGGTGCTGGGAGAGGCCCATTAGTAGCGGCCGTCCTGAGGGCCGCCAGCGACACGTGCGCAGTGCACGTCCACGCCGTCGAGAAGAACAGGAACGCCATTGTAACCTTAAGGCACCGCGCCGCGACCGAGGCCGCGTGGCAAGGCCGCGTCACGGTGCACTTCTCGGACATGCGAGATTTCACGCCGTCATGTGAGATAGACTGCGTCGTGTCCGAGCTCCTCGGGAGTTTTGGCGACAACGAGCTCAGCCCCGAGTGCCTGGCGCCGGTCGAGAAGTGGACCGGCACGTCGATCCCGCAGAACTACACGTCGTTCCTGCAGCCGATTGCCTGCGCGCGGCTCTGGTTCGACGCGCGGCGCGCGAACACGGGCCTCCCGGCGGGTCCTGCTAGTGTGGGCGCGTGCATCGGCGCGCCGCCGCCCGACCGCGGCCTGGAGACGCCCTTCGTGGTCAAGCTGCACAACTTCGCGCCGCTCAGCGCGGTGCAGCCCGCGTTTCGGTTCGACCACCCCGCGGCCGACGCGTCGTTGGAACGGCACTGCGCGTTGAAGTTTCCCGTCGCCGTGGACTGCACGGTGCACGGCCTCGCGGGCTACTTCGAGGCGGCCCTCTTTGACGACATCATGATCTCCATCAACCCGGCGACGTTTTCCACGGGCATGTTCTCGTGGTTCCCGCTCTTCCTGCCCTTCTCGCGGCCCGTCTTCGTCCGGGCGGGCCAGGACCTCGAGGTGCGATTGTGGCGGCGGTGCGAGGGCGACCGCGTCTGGTACGAGTGGGCCGTCGTGGGGCCCGACGTGCTGCCCGTGCACAACCCGGGGGGGCGGAGCTGCGCGATGCGGCTGTAACTAGTCTCAAGTTGACTACGGACACGGGGCGGTGCTCGGGGGTGTGCTCTTAAGAAGGACGCGAGTCACGCGACCCGTGCCGTCGCCGAGGGGCGCGTTGTTCGCGGGTGTTTATATTATTCTACTAAAGACTTATGAGGATTACAACCCCTCGGGTTCAGAACTCCAGCCACTTGCTCACCGAGGGCACGTCGACGTAGATTTTCCCCAAGAACCGAATCGTCCCGTTCTCTTGGGTGATCCGGTGTCCGTCCGCCCTGTTGAGCGCAAATAAAAATCTGGGCTCTATCCCATGCCCAATTCCTTTATTGCTGCTGTGTCTACCACACGTGAAAATTTTGTGGGGTCGGTCACGGTCTCGATCGCAGATGACCAGCTTGCCTCGGCATACGGCTGGCTTCGCGTCTTGATTGACCACGTTGAGATATATTCCGAAAGGGGGAACTCCTTCTGCCCTCGAGTCGGGTGCCGACACGATCCACTGAAATTCGAGAATCAAGTGGAAGGGCGTCATGACCGTCATCACGGGCGGGCTCTTGATAATATTTATCCCAAATTCCGGGACGGTGAATGCAGTCGACGCATCTATGCTAAAATCAATGTTGACCAGTGTCATGCGAGCCTGTTCTTTCAGCTTACGTGACAGATGACTAATCTTGCGCGCCGAGATCATGGCGTGCGTCCCGGTCGCTTCGACTTGGTGGACCGGCATTTGCGACCTCGGGCCTACCGTCATCGGCGCCGCCTGTCCGGCCCTCAAAATGCTGAAGTTGTCGGGCCTCACCGAAGAGGGCCTCTGGGCGATCGCGGATGGATGCCCGAAGCTCGAGGAGCTTGTTGTTCAAGACAAGGACGCAATATTGACCGACGAAGTGATAAGGTATGCAGTCCCTCGCTTTCCGTTGCTATCGGCCTTCATGATTGTTGGGTGTGGTCGCAATCCTAACGTGCTACAGTTGACGGACACGACCGTGCTAGCCCTCGCCACACACTGCCGGAGACTCAAAGAGCTCGAGTTATGGCACGCGACGCTTTCTGATACGTCGATAATAGCGCTTGCGAACAACTGTCCGCTACTCTCAACTCTCGACATCCAATCTTGCGGCCACGATGATGATATCACGGATGCATGTCTAATTGCCGTTGCCGAGCGATATCCTTTGCTCCGCCATCTCAACGTCTCGTTATGTCCAGGCATCACCAACGCGGGGATAATTGCCATAGCCAGGGGCTGTCCCTTGTTAGAGAGGATCGGATTTACCGACTGCTTCGACGTTAGCGACGAGGCGGTCCGCGTCATCGCGGAAGTCTGCCCGCTTGTATGGATCATTTCGTGCAGAATGCCGTCGTTGTCTCGCAATCCCCCTGATGCGAACCTAGATCTTCAATCTGCTTTGTCCCGCTCAACCTCCGAGTGGCTCGATCGTCACGTGCCGCTGCCCCCGAACTCGTCCTTTATGGTCGATCGTCAAGCATTGTACTGCCTAGACGGTTTGACACGGCAGCCCAAGAGGCTCTCCATAAAAGACCTCCTGGTCTTGCACCCGCCGCCCTGGCGACGCGCCCCCCGACAGTCCTAGGACCGTAAACATAGTTAGCCAAGTGCGAATCGACCTACCATCTGGACGCGGCCGACGTGGACGCCAAGCACGCGACGCCGTCCTCCAGCCCGAAGCGCAGCCCTGGAGGGAGGGGCGGTGGAACTGGTGTGTCAAAGTTGTTAGACCAGCAACTAGCCCTCCCTAGAAGCCGGCGCCGAAGCCGCGGAGGCACAATAACTTGCCGCCCGGCTTGGTCTCGCAGGCCAGGTCCTTGGTGCGGCTCTTCTCCTTCTTCTGCTTGTTCGCGACGCCGCGCGCGTCCTGCGCCGCCTTCTCGGCGACCCGCGCCTCCTGGTCGTACTGCTTGAAGACGTCATTCGCCGACTTGGCGTTCGCGTCGCGGTCCTCCTGCGATACCTGGAGCTCGGGCCGGTCCTTGTACTTGTCTGTGTCCTTCGGGATTTCAAAAGAAGGTCTCGCCGGCGCCGAGAACGACGAGGAGGGCGAATCAAACTTGGGCATAGATGTCTTGGGAATCTCGAAGGACGGAGCCGAAATCTTGGGAGCGCTAAACGACGGTGCGTCAAACTTATCAACCTTCGGTAAATCGAACGACGGTGCCTTAAACGCCGGTAAGTCCACCTTGGGCGCCGAGAAGGCCGAGACGTCTGGCTTGTCCATTTTCGGGATGGAAAAAGCTGGGACGTCCGGCTTCTTGAACTCAGGCATCGAGGGCGGCGAGAACGCGGGCATGTCTGGAGCCTTGAAGGAGGGCATCGACGGCGCGTCGAACTTAGGTGCGTCGAACTTGGGCATGTCCGTCTTAGGGATGTCGAACGACGGTGCCTTGAACGCAGGCATCGACGGCATCTTGACCTTAGGAGCGTCCGCCGCCTTGGGAAGGTCGAAAGAAGGGACCTTGAAAGCCGGCATCGACGGTGCGTCGAATTTGGGCATCTCGACCTTGGGCGCGTCGAAGGTGGGGAGCGACGGCGCGCTGAAGCTGTCCGGAGGTTTAAAAACCGGCGCCGCGGCCTCCTTCTTCGCTGTGGCGGCCGTCTCGGCCTTGGCCTTGGCGGCCGCGGCCTCCTTGTTCTCCTTCTCCCGTTGGTCAGCTTTGGCCTTGAGGTCTGCCTGCTGCTTGGCGCGCGCCGCCCGCGCGGCGTCCGCCTCAGCTTTGCGTTCGGCGGACTTGGCTGCGTCGGCCTCGGCTTTTTCCTTCAACGCGGCGGCGGCAGCCTTAGTTTTGGCTGCGGCCGCCTCATCGGCCGCCTTGTCCGCCGCCTTGGTGTCCTCCTTCGGCGCCGAAGGAAGCTCAAATTTGATCGCCGGCGCAGACGGCGTGTCCAGCTTGATGGAGGAGCCCGTGGACTTCGTCGCGCTCATGCCGTAGATCGAATCATAATCGTCCGCCGAGAGGGCCAGCGAGGCGAGCGGCAGTGTCGACGCGCCGGCAAGGACAGCCGCAGCCAGCTGCGCGCCGACGCGCTTGGCGGCCTTGTGTTGTACAGCCGGCGGCGTAGGCACCGGCCTCAGTGCCAGGGCAACAGTAGCACAGGTGAGCACAGCAAGTCGCGGCATGGCTGGAGTACTGTTCCGAGCTCTTAACAAATGCGACCGATGTTTTAAGCGCTGTGACGCGACCGTGCCCGGGTAACCGCTGCAATACGCGACAGATTGCGGCAGCGCGGCGGCCAGAGCCTCCAAGATCCCGCACCTCTAGTTGCGCGAGCGTCCAGGACGACACATGCGCGACGCATATCAGAGCGGTCCGTATGCTTGCTTGCCTTTCGTCCGTGCCGAAAAACGATTTCGGGGCCGCGCCGGCCCGCGCGCCACTCTACTAGGAAGTCCTTACCCTGGAACACCCAGCCCCTCCCAGACGATGAGACCGGACTGCGCCGCCCCCCGCGCGCGCCACGCTCGAGTAGTCTAGGAAGCCCTTACCAGGACCGTCCCAACGGCGACGACCGGACTACTTCGAGGGGAACACGGGCCCGCTCCAGGCGTAGCGCTCGAAGTCGCACGCCACGCGCCGCGGCGGCGCCGGCGTGGACGCGGCGAGCATGGGCCCCGCCCAGGTTCGCGCGACCCACGCCTCGTACGCCGGGTCGTCGCCGTACTTCTCCGCCTGCTTCTTCTCGAGCCCGGCGGCGGCCTCGCCCGCGAGGACCCCGAAGATGCCCAGGGCGCCCAGGGCGCTGCACGCGAGGGCACCCCCGTGCTTGGAATAGGCGCCCGACGCCGCGGACATCGCCGCACCGAACGAGGCCATCCACCCGAGGAGTTCGAACGTGTAGTTCGGGTGCCGGAAGAGCATAAAAGGCCCGCCCGTCACGAGGTGGTCCCGGCCCCTGAAGTACTTGGCGAAGTACTTCCAGGCGTCGCTGATCGCCGCGACGCCGAAGCTCGCGAAGGACGCCTTCACCAGCAGTTCCACGGTCGCGGTCGCCGTCGTGGCGGCCGTGATTCTTAAAGGCGCCGCTAAAAACGCGTACAGCGCCGCGCAGCCCGCGAGGAGGGGCAGCCGCTTCAGCCGGTCTGAAATTGATGCTTCCTTCGCCTTGATCGGGCGCATCTCCGTCGTCGTGCCCCGCAGCAACAGATAGGCGCCCAGCCGCACGCCGTAGAAGGCCAGGGCCGTGGCGTGCAGCTTGGCGACACTGCTTAAACCCTGGGTCCGCAGGTAGAGGGCCGCGGAGCACGCCACGGCGCCGCCGTAGCCGTAGGACACGGCGAAGCCCGTGCGCCACAGGCCCAGGCAGGTCGGGAGCCCCGCGGCCAGCGCGAGCTCGCCGACCGCCGGGAGCACCAGCGGCGCCGCGGATAAAACCGTGGGCTTGGTCTGGACCGGGCGCAGTTTCAGGGAGGGCACTGCGAACGAGCTCGCGAGCGCGGTGACCGTGGCCAGCGTGGTGACGCGGAGCATGGTTGAGATTTTGCAGTAATTAAATGCAGGAATCGTCGAGATATGGCACGATCTACAACTTGTAAACGCTCGAGTTTAATTTCATCGAGTGTGCGGGTATTTAAGATGCGCACGCGCGACCTTCGAGATCCGTGCGAGCCCGGGAGTTGGACATCAATTGGGCTTTCAGTCTCGAAGGAAGGGACGTGGCTGCCCCACGCACGCCGGGCAAGCTTTTCGGCTGTCGATTGGTCTACTCCTGGTTGACGAACTTTAGCTGCCCCGCAAAACTCGGCTGCTGCCCCACTAATACTTGCTCCTACAACACAGCCAATTTTTTACAGCCAAACATTTACAAAGCTGTCGCGAGGCGAGCAAACGCTCAACACATGGCGGACGACGGCATCTACACAGCGGCCGGCCGCGACGCGGCGCGCCGCACGCAGCTGCTCCAGACCCAGCGCGCCGACACGCGACGCCGGGACGCGGCGTAACGAGCAGTGCGCAAACACGGTACCTTCGACGCGACGTCTGCGCGATGGCGTGACGGTGCGGGTCTCTCACCGCTCGATCGAGCTCACACGAGGATTGACTCACCGGTTGATTTGCCCACAGGTCAAGGGAGCGCACGTTCGTCGACGCGCTCCTGGACACCATCACGGTCGCGTTTGCCGACGCCCGGGCGCCCGCGGCGGGGCGCCCGATGACGTATGACGAGGTCATGCGGCACTCCGCGGCCCCGCGGCGCGTCGCGGAGGAGTTCGATTCCCTGGACGACAACGACGAGTCGGACTCGGGCGACGAGGCGCGGCCACCCCCCGAGACCTTTGCTTTGCCGCCGCGCGTGTCGCCGCCTCCATCGCCAAAAACCTACGACGAGGCGCTGCGGCCGCCGGCGCGCGCGCGCGTCGTGGACGATCCGGAGGACACGTCCGACTTTGAGGGCAGCGCGGACGGCTCGTCGACGACCGAAGAGGACCCGTACGATAAGCGTTCGCCGGTCGCGCGGACCTCGGCGCTGCCCGAGAACGGAGTACTGGCGCCGAATCTGTTGCCCTCCATTCTGGTCGACGACGGGGTCGTGCCGCGCGAGCCTTCTCTCATGCCGCCGGCAGCCCCGCCCGCGATGGACACGCGATCGTGAATATAGCCTCTTTTGTGTAAATCCATTTCCTTCTCCATCCGCACTAGTCTGCTGCGTGCCCCGGGCGCGCTACCGGCCGTTTAGACCGCTGCATTGCCGCACTTTGGTGCCTGTGTGTTTTTGGGGCAAGGTAAAGCTCAAAAAGGACACTGGCGTGTCCGAGTAGTGCTGCGTAGGATGCGGACGGCTGCGGGCGGCGTCTTTCGGCTCGGCCGCCTCCTTTGCTCGAGCCATAATTGCAATATCTGTACCGCAAAGCACCTCAAATGTACCTCACCGCGTCTACCCACGAGTCGACTTCGCGCCACGCATTGCTGATCGGATGATAGCGGACGGCCGTGGCAAAAGAGCTGCGCGTTGGATCGCTTGGCTTGATTTTGCAGCACAGCGAAGATAGCTGGGCAGAGAGCGGCCGCCGCGCGACGGCGCCGTCCAACACCGTTAGCGGATGCAATGGTCGCGGCGTGTTCTCAGCAGCAGCAGCGACGCTGCTGGCAGTGGCCACAAATGCTCGAGAGACTCGTGTCGCACGCCGCTCGGCCACCGATGGAGCTTCGCTGGATCGCTACAGCCTGGCTGCGACGCGTGTGGTCCTCCAGGGGCCGCGCGTGGCACGAGGCCGGCATCGCGGCTCTCTTGAGGCATGCGTCGGCTCTTGCGCTGCCTCTCGGGCTCCCTTCGAGGCATGCTTCGGCTCGCTGCCTCTCAGGCCTCTCGGACATCGATAGCACACACATGTCGCGCGCGCGCGCCGCAGCGGTCCCTCACGCGCCCCCTCCCGCCGCAGAAGATGCAGAAGATCGTAGCAGCCCTCGCGTTAACCGGCGCCGCGGCGTACGTCGCGCCCGTCGCGCCCAAGGCGACGAGCTCCCTCAACTCCAAGGCGGAGCTCGAGGCGCTCGCCATGTCGAACACGGACGCGCTCGGCCAGTCCATGGGCTTCTGGGACCCCTTGGGCCTCGCCGACGGCAACTTCTGGGGCCTCGGCAACGAGGGCACCATCGGCTACCTGCGCCACGCCGAGATCAAGCACGGCCGCATCGCCATGGCCGGCTTCCTCGGCTTCATGGCCGGCTGCACGCCCCTGGTCTCCGGCGAGCACGCGCTGGCGCCCTACCGGGGCTACGTCGCGGGCGTCTCGCCCCAGGAGCAGTGGGACAACATCCCCCAGGCGGGCAAGCTGCAGATCATCGCCTTCGTGGGCATGCTCGAGTCCTATGGCGAGGGCGCCGGCTCGCTCTCCGGCCGCACCGCCGGCGACGGCTACGTGCACTACACCAAGGGCGGCCTCCCGGGGTACTACCCGCCCATCGCGGGCCTGGGCGGGCCCGGCGGCCAGATCCTGTTCAACCTCTACCAGCCCTTCCCCATCTTCCCGGAGCAGTCCGAGCAGGCCAAGGAGCGCGGGCGCCGCGTGGAGGTCAACAACGGCCGCCTGGCCATGCTCGGCCTCATGTCGCTCCTCTCGGCGTCCGCGGTCCCCGGCTCGGTGCCGGCGCTGGACCTCGTCGAGGGCTTCCCGCAGTACTCGGGCAACGTGATGATCCCGTTCGAGGGCTCCTTCTCGCTCTTCTAGGTCCGGACACTGTTGGTGGCGAATCCGGCGGCCTTTTGTGGGGTAAGGCAGTTTGCTAGTTATCTTGCTTGTCGCCTTTGCTTGTAGCCTTTTCTTAGAGCTAGGCCACCTAGCCACGGCCCGACGCGCGGCCCGCGTGAGTCGGCGTGGCCGTGCGCGAGTGTTCTTTTGCCGGTGGGCGCGCGAACCCGTCGTGGGTAAGGCGTTTTGCGGTCGGATCCTTCTCGGAGCGAGAGAGACGTGACTACCGCTTTCACGGGTTTCGTTACGGTTTTTTTGTGCCCCTTTAATTCGCTGCGCTGGCCACCTTATTCTCGCTCAATCTTGCACTTACATCATTATTGCAATCATGAGCCGCTTTATTGCATCGTGCGCGCTCCTGGCCGCTGCCACTAATGCGTTTGTTGCACCGGTTTCGCCGACTAGAGCTGCGGTCCGCACCTATGGGGTCCCTCGCATCGACCTCCCGGCCCAGATCGTGCATAGCCGCGTCCGTAATCTCTTCCGTGCACGATGACGCGACCGCGGGTCCCGCCTGCAGCAACGAGCTGTTTGTGCAAATTCATTCAAACGCACGCCTCCCGACAAGAGCGCGGCGCATGCACATCGTTCAATTCCCCCCACACGCCCGACGAGAGTGCAGCGCGTGCAGCAACGCAAATTCAAGAAGTCACCGCGCGCCTCCCGACGAGAGCGCGGCGCGTGCAAAATTACTCACCCCGCGCGCAGTCGGACGGCATCAAGTCGGCCGACCTCAATTCGCCGAACGAGTTGTCGGCGGAGGAGTACAACTCGTACAGCGGCGCAGCCATCGGGGGCACGGTCCTCATGCTGCTCCCCGTCGCGTACTTCGATGGCCTGCTCTTCGAGGTCGTCAAGTGCTTCGCCGTGTCGGCGCTCGTCGGCGGCGGCCTCGGCGCCTACCTGTCGCTCCGCAAGGACGGCGTCGGCGAGAAGGTGAACGAGCTCGGCGCGGACGTCCTCAACGCTGTCGACAACCTCGGCAACTAAGACATAATTTGTACTTAATTATATTACACATATCGCCGCTGCTCTAGAAGTCGTCGTCGCCGAACTCCTGGTCGCTCTCTGACTCGGCCTCGCCCGTGATGAGCGACCTAGCTTCGTCCGTCGTCCGGGCCATGACGTCGAAGACGCCCGTGAAGACCTCGCGCACGTGCTCTTTGGCGTGCGTGTAGGCCATCTTGCTGTACGGCGTCGCGTTCGACGGAAACCACGACAGGAAAAATAGCTTGTTCGCGGGGCGGCCGTCGTAGGTTTTGTAGGCGTGGTCGAAGATGGCGTACCGCGAGTCGGCGTCCGGTAATGCGCGCAGCAACGCGTCGAGGTCCGCGTTCCGCGCGCCGATCGTCTCCACAACAACAGCCTCCGTCGCCGGGTCGATCTTGTACACGATGAAGCGGTGCTTCCGTCGAATCTTGAGCAGGGTGAAGACCTCCTGGCACTGGGGGTCCACGCTGCCGGCCGTGGTTTTATTGGCGTAGGTGATCTGCTCACCGCCGGTCTTCAAGTGGTTCTCCGTGCCGTCCTCGAGCTTGGCGGCGTGTTGCGACATCTTTGCGCTCGATAGCGTCGAGGTGGTTTGTCGGCGCTGGGCAGGGTGCTGCAGGACTCGGCGCTGGCAGGCTAGATCCGATTGGCGTCGTTGCTACGTTTCAAGCGCACTGCCAAACCGCGTTTGAGAGGTTCGGCACGGCCTCGTCGCGCCCAGGTCCGACTCAGGTTGAGGAAACCCGCAGCATAAAATAAAAAAAACCCGTCACATAGCTGAAGAGTTGACTTTGTGCAGTGTGCCGCGCCGCTGCCGCGCCGGTACTGCCGCACACGCTTTTGCACGTTAAAAGTTGCACAGCCGTCGCTGCCACCACGTTAACGGGTGCAGCACCGCTGCGGCAGAGCACGAGACAACTACAATGCGCCTCCGCCGCGCTTTTGTCGCCGGCGCCGGCCTCCTGGCCACCGTGCAGCCCCTGCGGCCAAGCACCCGGCTCTACGCCGGACGCATGCCGACGCGCGCGGAGACGCCGACGCGCGAGACAAGAGAAGCGAACGCGGCGCTCGCGGCGGCCGGCGATTTGCTCAAAAGCGGCGACGGCGAGGGGGCGATCCAGGCGCTGGTGATGCACGCCGACACGTTGTTGGCGTGCGACGGCCCGACGCTGGCCGCGCTGTGCGGCGGCGACGAGGCCCTCGCGGAGCTGACGAGCGACGTGCTCGAGGCCGTGGCGGAGGAGGCGCTGGATTTGGACGTCGAGCGGAAAGGGTTGCTCAAGCAATTGATCGAGGCGGCCCAGACGTCCGAGGCGGCCGTGGATGCGGTGCTCGCGGACGCGGGCGACCTACTCATCGAGACGGCCTTCGTCGATTACCTGGACGGCGAGGTCCAGCGCCTCGCGGCCGAGGCGGACGCGGAGGGGGCCTTGCTCGAGCTCCTGGAGGCGCTGCGCTTCCGCGTGATCCAGGCCCTGGGGCTGCAGATTTATGGCGCGGGCGCCGAGGCGCTCAAGCGGGTCCTGGCCATCGACGACGCGCTGTCGCGGGAGGACGCGTTCCGCAACGCGCTGGAGTCCTGCGACGTGGACGCGCGGTGCGACGCCGCGGGCATCCTGGCGGCCTTGGACGAAACGCAGCGGGACGTCACGCTGCGGGGCGACGCGCACGAGGACCTCGTCGAGGCGCTCGCGGGGCTCGCGGCGATCGCGGCCGAATACGACTTCGGCTACTCCGAACCCGAATGGCTTTTCTCCGGGTTCTGTGCTCCTGTTCGGTCATGTACTCGACATCTCTCTAATCTAATTTAATTTATGACGCCTCCCGCTCGACGGTCACGAGGTTGTCGGTGCTCTCATACACCTTCGGTTCGTAGCCGTACTCGTCTTCAGGGGGAGCTACCGCGTCGCGCGGGACGAGCGTCAGATGCACGCTCATGTCGACGACCGATTCGTCGGACTGGTATGGCGCCGTCGCGGCGATGAGGCCGTCCGGCGCTTGCGCGAGCCGAGCGGCAAGAGTGACGCCCATCTTGAAGATGAGGGCTTTTTGCGCATTTGTTGCGCCAGCGACATCGCCGCCGCTCTTGCAGGCCGCATAGCCCACTTTCCACCATCGTGTTGGCTGGTCTCTCGACGCGATCCAGACTTCTGCCACCTCGTCGTTGCGCCACTTCGCGAATTTCTTTTGCGCGTTGACCACTTGCGATTTGAACGGCTTCTCGGACGGTCCCTTCTCTGGCGCTGCGCCGAAGCCACCGCCAGCGGGCTTGACCTTCTTCTTCGCGGCAACAGCGGTGGTCTGTCGCCGCAACAGTGGCGTGGGAGGTGCGAATGCCGTGCAGCCGATGATACAAAGCAGGAGGGCATTTATGCGCCGCATGGTTTGTGGTTTGCGTTATGAGCGCAAGAACAGCACACAGGTCCTGAAGTCCACAACTTGGACAAGCAGCAGCACCACTCAATGATGTCCTACGAATGCAGCGTACTGTGTGCTCAAGCGTACTAGGTAGCAAGCACTGCACTGCGGTGGCGTCGAGCAAGTAGTAACAGATGCAGGGCAGCACTGCAAGGGCTAGGCACAAATGCCTAGCCCACGGGTTTTTCGGACGGGTCTTACGGACGGATTTGACGAGCTATTTGACGAATTGTCGAGCTAGTGTTTCGGGCACCCAGGTTTGCCGCTATAATTTTGCACCATGCCGTTCCTAGGACCAAGGACAAGAAAAATAAACAGAACAGGGCTATAGGTCAGAGGGGCTCTTCCGCGGCCATGGTGTGCGCCAGCTCCACGGGCGCGGCGCGGAAGTGGTGGAACGGCGTGTAGGCGTCGAGGTTCGTGACCTTGGCGCAGTAGATGTCGGCGTACTTCTCGATCTGGCGCGCGATGTGCGACTTGTCGTCGTGGCCCGCCCGCGTGAGGTAGCCCCAGTGCCGGTTGAAGGACTCGCCGACGCGCGCGAGCTGCGGGGCCAAACGGTCGTCCATGTTCTTGACCGCCGCCCGTAAAGCTTCAACTTGGCGTCTACATTCGTCTGCCTCGGCGTCGTCCTTCAAGCACGGGGACGATTCTTCATCCTGGTCCCACCTTTCTAACGCCAAACGGAAAGCGTTGAGCTGTGACGTCAACGCGTCCTTCTCCGCCCGTAACGCGTCGATGGCCTGGGTCCGCCGCGTCTCCGTCGAGGCCGCCCTAATTTCTAAATCGAGTTCCTGGACCACCAGCGCCGTGCGCCAGCGCATCGAGGCCTTCACGGCGTTCGCGTCGGTGAACAAATGGTCGCCCACGTACAGCAACTCGTCCTCCTTGGCCCCGAACAGCTTCTCCACTAATCTAGCGGAGCCACCGCAGTACACCCGGCCCTCCCGCATCTTCTTGGCTTCCCGGAGTAAAGGGGCCTCGCCTGACACGCGCTCCCTCGAACCGACGACGCGCTCCTTGGACCCGGCGTCCAAGACCAGCTCGTAGAAGGGTAATTTTTCGGTGGTAAAAAAGGCCGGTTTTCTCGCACTACAAACGACTACGTCGAACAACTCCCGCCAGTCCGCACCTGAAGGTTCCAAGTCATCGCCACAAACAAAGCGCATCATCGTGTCCGTGTAGCCCCACTCGCTATTGGTAATTAAAGCTAGCTTCTTCCCCGCCCTCCTTTGGTCCTTGAGCATCCTCCTCAATTTCTCGGGTTCGCGCTGCGTGTACCTTGCAGGATCGGCGAAAACGGCCTCCTTGATCTCGGAGGGCGACGCCTTGCCGCCGTGGGCTCTTGTGAGCGCCGACGTGACGGCCCGATACAGATCCGCATAGTTGCCAACTTTTGAAGGGTCGAAGGGGTCACTCGCTTCATTCACTAGCGCCCCGGAGTCCAGCTTGCTCACGAGTTGACTGTACAAGACGCCTTCAGAAACACTAAACAGCGTGTTGAGGAAGGAGAAGCGCCGGTCCCTCAAGTCCACGATGTGGCGCCCGTACAGTTCGTCGACTTCGTCTAATGAGAGCCTTCTGCGCCCGTGCATCGCCCGCCGCACGAACCCGTGCCGGTCTATTTTTAAGAAGTTTCCTCTTTCCGTATCAATGACCAGGCCGCGACACGCTAGGTCCGGGTCATCAAAATCTAAATCAGCGACCGGGAATCCTAAATACTCGAGGCAGGCCTTGGCGCTCGCGTACGCCAGGGCCTCCCACTCGCGCCACTTGTAGTGGACTATGGTATAATCCATGTCGTACCCAATGACCTTGATGTCCTCCAGTTTCAAATCACGGGAACAGAAGACGCGCGACTCTCTTTTCGGGGATTGCTTCAGTTCTTTGGACGTGTACGGCAGCTCGTTCGTTAAACTGGTCTTGTCGTAGGTTGTGGAGGACCCGTAGCCGATGGCGTGCTTCTGCCGCGTCGCGTTCTTCCTTAACCCCGAGACGAAGTCCGACGAGGGCGTGCTGAGCTCCTCCGGCATCGCGAAGGCCTCGTCGCCGGCGTCCTCGCTGCCCTGGACGCGGTGGCCGCGGCGGTGGTGCGGGGGCACGAAGGTCCGCGCCAACCCGGGCAGGACCGCGATGAGCAGCGTGCGCATGGTGACTGCAGTACTGCAGACCTCTTGTGTGTATGGTTATTGGTCCTGGCGGAAAATTCGCTGCGTGGCGATGGACAAGCTGTGCACGGCCTTCATGCACCTAGGACGTGCGTATCAAGTAGAGCGTGCGCGTGCAAGCTCCAGCTATAGCTGATTCAGGCTGGAGGAGAAATCAAAAGTACGGGGGTACAGTCTGCTAAATTGCTGCTGCACGTGGCTGGTGTGTTGTGCATTGTTTTTTGCATCCTGAAGCATCGATTCGTGCGTTCAGACCGTTGCTTGCAAGACAAGTATTGGCAGCCTAGACTGCTGTGTGTACAGAGGTAAAATAGGGTGACAAGATGGCCAGCCTCGCCGGTACACAGGCGGACAAGATGGCCAGCGAGTGGTGCATCGACGAGAGCGACGGCGACGCGTTGCAATTCGTCGGGCCCCTGCTCCTCGGCCAGACCAAGTGGCTGGGCGCCGCGGTCATGCGCGATGGCAGCCTGGTGGGCATGCCGGGCCACGCGCGGCAGGTGTTGCGGATCGATCCGCGCCTGCACCGCGTGACGGTGCTCGGCCGGAGCAGGGGCGGGGACGTGAACCGGAACGGCCACAACCGCTTCAAGTGGCTAAGAGGCGTGACATTCGGGCAAGCAGCGTACGGCATCCCGATGCACAGCGACGCGGTATTGAAGGTGACGCCGCGCGTCCACGTGTCCAAGATCGAATTAATTAACGTGGACGCGGAGGGCGAGTTCAAGTGGCACGGCGGCCAGCTCGCGCCGAACGGTGTGATCTACGGCGTGCCCTGCTACGCGAGCAAAGTTCTACGGATCGATCCAAGAACGGACGCGGTGTCCTACTTTGGGGACCTCGGAGATGCTAAGGCCAAGTGGTACGGCGGGATTCTTGGGCCCGACGGCAACCTGTACTGCATGCCTTTTTCCGCTTCAAAGGTTTTAAGAGTGGTCACGAGGGAGGACCGCTGCGAGCTCATCGGGCCCGAGTTATCGGGCGGCGGCGCGCACGGCGGCTTCAAGTACCACGGCGGCATCCTGGGCCCGGACGGCTGCATCTATGGGTTCCCCATGAACGCCAAGACGGTCCTGAAGGTCGACTGCGCCACGTTGGAAGTGACGGAAATCCCGCTGCCCGAGGACGAACCGTTTAATGGTGGGAAATACAAGTGGGGCGGCGGCTGCGTGGCGAACGGCTGCGTCTTCGGCGTGCCTTCGGACGCTTGTAGGGTACTCAAGATCAACTGTGAACAAGGGACGGTGGCACTCTTCGGCGACTTGCCGGCCCAGAAGAATAAGTTCCAGGGCGGTATTCTGGGCGGCGACGGCGGCATCTGGTGCGTGCCGTGCGACGCGGCCTTCGCGTGCCGGATAGACCCCTATACCGATGCCGTGGAGCTCATCGGGACGCTGCCGGCGCAAAAGGACAAGTACCAGGGCGGGTACGCGGATGAGGATGGCAACGTGTTCTGCGTGCCCGAGTGCGGCCGGCGTGTGCTTAAGATCCGGAGCGGGCGTGTGAATGAAAATGCCTTCGTCGCGTCGTACGTCGCGCGGCTCGGGTTACATCGTGAAGCGCCGTCGGTCGAGTACCTCTCTACACTCATCGAGCGCCACCTGGAGCGCATCCCCTTCGAGAATATTGAGCTCGTGATGGGCGGCACGCCCGAACTCTCCTCGAAAACGCTACGGGCCAAGCTCATCCACCGGAAGCGGGGCGGCCACTGCGTCGAGCTGAACGGGCTCTTCGTGGAGCTGCTGGCGAAGCTCGGCTTTGCCGTGCAACTGGTGGCGTGCCGCACCCTGGCGGGGCCCGAGCGCGGCGGTAGTGGAGCGTGGCGCGCCGTGCCGTCCCACGCGGCGATCTGCGTGCGCGTGGCCGACGACGACTACTTCGTCGACGTCGGGCTGGGCGAGCCGCCCCTCGGGCCTGTGCCGCTAGTGCTAGGGACCACCGCGACGACGACGCCGGACGGCCTGAGCCACCGAATCACGGAGGTCGAGGGCGGCGCCGCGTGGGAACTGCAGTGGCTGCGCGGCGCCGAGTGGGAGCCGCGGCTGCGCTGGAGCGAGGCCTACGGGACGCGCCCCGACCACAACTCGCCGACAGCCGGCGATTTTTTCGCCGAGACGGAGCGGTGGCGGCGCCAGCCGCTCGGGCGCAAGCTCGTCGTAGCGAAGTTAACGCGGACGGCGAAAACGAGCGTCGTCGGCACGCGGCTCCGAATTACCACACCGCGCGTCGGCGGCACCGTGACCGTGACCGAGTTGCACACGGCCGACGCCGTGCGCGACGCGCTCGAGGAGCACTTCGGCATCGTCCGCGCCGAGACCGAGGGCCTCGTTCTCTGCGGCGGCGACGAAGGGGCGTACGAGCATCTTTAAGTATCATGTTTTGTGATTTAGACCTCCGTTGTTGACCACTCCTAGGCTCCACACACTAGCCAAGCGCAGGGCGTGTGTGTGACAGCTGATTGTGACTAGCCCCACTAGTAACGGAGGCTAGAGCCCAGCCCGCACTCGAACCGTTTGGCACAAACGAAACGCGGCCAAACGGACCGGTAGAATCGAAGGGGCTGCCCGACGCCCGACCCAAGTTCGTGCGAGGCGGTGGACATAGCCCCGGAAGCGTAGCGGCGTTGTGTGCTGCGCGGCCGGAACAACCGCCATCTAGGAGCAAACTATGGCCGCGGTAGACAACCTCACGCGCCAGATGCTGGCCGGCGAGCAGCTCAGCTCCGTGGCGGCCCTGGCGAGCGGCGCGCCGGAGTGGGCCCAGGCCTTCGTATCCGCCGCCGAGGGCCGCGTCCGGGAACTGGACGACGCGCTCGCGTCCGCGCGCGGGGACATTGGGAAGCTGCGCGCGCGGGCGGAGCAGTTCGTGGCCGAGAACGAGCAGCTCCACGAGCGGCTCGCGGCTGAGCTGGAGAAGGATCCCCTGGCCGCGCCGGCGCCGCAGGGAACCAGTCGGGCGGTCATCCAGGGCCCGGCGCAGGAGCGCAGTCGGGAACTGGGGGAACGGGTCGACATCCTGATGGCGGAGAACGCGTTGATGGTCGAGCAGACGGCGGTGCTGCAGGCGGAGCTCGACCGGTGCTCGGGCGACTTGGACGCACGGACGAAGGAGGCCACCTCGTTCCGGGACGAGGCCGAGCGCGCGACGGAGAAGTGGCGCGCGTTGGAGGGGGGCGAGGGCCAGTGGCGCGAGGCGCGGAAGCGGCTGGAGGAGCGGTACGTGCAGCACTCCACGGACATGGCCCAGGCCTCGGCGCAGCTCGGGGAGCTCAAGGAGGGGCTGACCCAACTGCACGCCCAAAATAGTACCCTGCGGGAGCAGCTGGACGAGAAGACGCGGGCGTGCCAGGACCTGACGGACCGCCTGGAAGCGGACGGCGACGAGCTGTGGCAGCGGGTCCAGGCGGCGGGCGCGCGGTGCCGCGAGCTTTCCACGAACCTGGCGGCGCAGACGCAGCGGGGCGATTTGGAGACGGAGAAGGCGCGGCGGGCGGAACGGGCGCTGGAACAGGTCCGAGGCGACAACGCGGGCATGCTGCGGGTCATGTCCGGGATGGAGAAGCAGCTGGCCTCCTACGCGCAACGAGAGGAGGGCGTCGCGCAGGCCGGTCGGGACGCCAAGGAGAAGGCCGAGAACGCCTTACTGGCGAGGGACAAGGCCCAAGCCAAATGCGACCAGGCGTTGAGGGAGTTGGAGCGGCTGCGGGCGGAACGGGTCAACGACGCGGAGTCGTTCCAGACGCGGTGCCGGGAAGCGGTCGAGGTGGATATTCGGCGGCTCCAGCAGGAGGTGAGAAGGCGTGACCAGGAGATCCGGGACCGGGACGAGAAGCACGCGGGGGCCCTCGCGATCGCCGAGCGGCACGGCCGGGACCTCGACCGGCTCAAGGCCGACGCTGCGAGGGCGACGGCCGCTTTAAAGCACTGCCAGGCGGCGGCGGACGCGGCCGCCGAGGGTTTGGAGCGGCGGTCGGCCGACGCCGACCAGCGGGCGAACGACGCGGTGCGAAGAGCAAGAGATGCCGAGCGGCAGTTGGCCAAGAGCGTGGAGCAGCGCGAGGCCGACCGCGAGGAAAATGAGGCCAAGATGGTCTCGGGCGTCGTCGGCGGCGACGGCATGGGCCAGGCCGAGGCCCGGGACCTGGCCGCGCGCTGCCGCGAGGCTCAGTCGCTGGCGTCGCAGCGGGAGCGGGAGTCGGCCAAGGCCCACCGGGAGCTCGAGGCCGAGAAGCAGGGCCGCGCGCGGGACGTGGCCGACGCGCGGCGGGACGGCGACGCGGAGAAGCGGCGCCTGGAGGAGGCGCTGGACGCGCAGCGCCGGGCCGCCTCCGACGCCCACTTCCAGGTCTCCGCCCAAACGGAACGCCACCGGGGGCAGCTCGCCAAGGTCGCGGCGGACCGTGACGCCCACGCGCGCGACGCCGACCAGCGCCTGCGCGACGAACACGAGACCGTGGCCCGGCTCGCCGCGTACGAGCGGGAACTGGAGGTCAAGCTCGCGGCCGCCGCCGCGGACCTGGACGCGCAGCGCGACTACGGGCAACAGCTCGCGGAACGCTGCCAGGTCGCGGAACGGCGGGCGGGCGAGGCCGCGACCGCTCTCTCGAAGTCGATCGCCGAGCAGGACCTGCTCATCAAGCGCTACGCGCGCCAGGGCGCATCCGCGAAGGCCGTGAGTCCGTTGGGGTCGGCGAATTAGGTCGTCCTCCGCCTAAGTACTACGCTACCCACACGCAAAGAACCCGCACTCAAAAAACGCGTGGAAGTCGAGGTGACGGCTGTGACACCTCTTGTTCGCAACGTACGCAAGTGTAAGCCTACACGCTTCACACGTCTACTGCCGGGGCCGCTACCTGCTGCACCGCTCGTGGACGAGTGCATCCGTTGCCCATCGCCCACGCATTGGCTCCCGAAACCCAGACCACCCTTTGCGTGCCTAGAAGCACTGCTGCATCCGTTGCCCGCACACCACGCACCCAGCATGTTGCGCCGCATTACTGCGCTCGCCGCGCTGGCCGTGACCAGCGCCCTCTACGAGGACGTCGCACACGTCACGACGTTCGCCAGCAGCGAGGAAGCCGAGAAAGCTATTTTTGGCGACGACGCGAACGTGTACGTCGTCCACTTCCACCAGGGCCCGAACGACGAGGGCGTCGAGGATGAGCACTCGGCCACCATCGTGGATGCCTTCGCCGGCGCCGCTAAAGAGCTGGGCGATTTGGGCGTCAAGGCGGCCTGCATCAACGTGGCCGACGAGACGATGCTCAAAATCTCCAAGCGCTTCAACCTGCGGACCGTGCCGCACGTCGTGGGCATCGGGGCGGAGGCCACGGCGAATCCCTACACCGGCAAAATTGATAGGGCCGTCGAGGTCTACGAGCCGCTCGCGACGCGCGGGTCTCTGACCAAGACCGAGTTCAAGCGCTGGGTCTCGTCCAAGGTCTTTCCTTCACAAGCGGTGACGCGCGTCGCGTCCGCCGAAGAATTGAAGCAGGTCGAGGGGCCGCTGGCCGTGCTCCTCACGGAGCGCTCGACGACGTCGGCTCTAGCCAAGTCGCTCGGGGTCGCGCTGCGCGGCCGGCTGCGCATCGTCGAGGTGCAGGCGCCGTCCGATTTGAGCGAGGCGATGTCGAGTGCGGGCGACCTCCCCAAGTTTTATGCTATGAAAAGTGACGTCAAGGACCCCGCGGCTTTTAAAACCGCCGCGGCCTTCGATGGCGACTTGAGGGACCGCGCGGCCGTGTTAGCATGGCTCGAGACCTTCGCGCTGAAAGATCGGCGCGCGCCCGCGGCGAAGAAGGCAGCCGCGGAGCAACCCGCGGACGACTGGCCCGCGGGCTACGCCGTCGAGACGGCGGCGACGACAGAGGAACTGGAGAAGGTCCTGGAGCGGGAGCCCGCCGTCGTCGCCTACCGGAAGGGCGCGTCCATCCTGGCCTTTGGCCAGAAGATCGTGGAGCTGGACGGCGCCGACGCCGTGGCGTGCGTCGAGGTCGACTGCGACCAGATGGAGGCGCCCGTGTGCGTCGGCGACGCCTACGCCTCTTACGCCCACGGCACAGACAAGGTCGCTGTGAGCGCGGCGGACGGTCTCGCGGCCTTTTCTGCAGCGGCCGACTCCCTCCCGATCGCGGACGTGTTCCCCGTGGGCGGGAAGCCGGACATGGAAACCTTTTTGCGGCTGAGCGTCACGCACCCCGACGACGGCGCCGCGCCCGTCGGGCTGGTGGTCTTCGCCAAGAAGGGCGAGGTGTCGCCGACCGTGCGGGCGGCGGCGACGGCTTTGGCGCGCCACGCCGGCGTGCGGGTCGCCCAGTGGTCCGCTCCGGACCTGGGCGCGGTCGCCGAGTACGGCGTCAAGAAGCTGCCCGCGCTACTTGCTTTTTACGCGAGCGACGCGCCCGAGGGGGCGGACCTACCCGAGGGCCAAAAGGCCGTCGGGGCCGCGGCGTACCCGCGGGCGCAGTTCGGGCCCGTGAACTTCATGAGCCTCCTCAGCTTCATGTCCTCCTTCCTGCAGCAGGTCGCGCCGGAGGTCGCGCAGGAGTTGATCGACGGGATCCGCGAGGCGAGCCGCGTGGACCCCTCGGCCATGAAAGGCGGGTCGAAGAGTTCGACACCAACGACCAAGGGCCCGACCTTCGCGGACCTCAACGACCCCGCCGCATGGGCGGAGCGGTGCGGCAAAGATGCGTCCGCAGCGCTCTGCGCCGTCGCGCTCTTGGACGAGCACGGCCGCGCCGCCTTCGGCGAGGACAAGCTTGTGGCCGAGGGCGTCGCCAAGTCGGAGCAGCCGTCGCCCTTCGCCTTTGGGTGGGTCGACGGCGCCTGCCACGATAAGTTCGCGAGCGCGTTCGACGTCGACGACCAAAGGCTGCCGACCATCATCGCCTACGCGCCGAAGAAGGAGCGATACGCGACGTTGATCGGGCGATACTCGGCGGCAGACGTGCGGTCTTTCCTGCGGGGCGTGCTGCGCGGGTCCATCGGCACGGCGCCGGTACGGGGGACGGTGAGCCTGGACGCGGCCGACTGCCGGGCGATTCACGCCGCGAAGCAGGCGCCCGTCGAGGAGGAGGAGGCCATGGATGACGACTTCATGGCCGAGCTGCTGGCCGAGGAGGCCGCGGCGAAGGCGGAGCTCGAAGCCGAGGCCGCCGCCGAGTCCAAGCGGCTCAAGGACGAGCTCGCGGCGGCCAAGGCGAAGCCCGCGACGCCCAAAAAGAAGAAGAAGAAAAAGAAGAAGAAGAAGCAGAGCGAACTGTAGGCTAGACATTAAGCACATTAAAATTACGCGGGCGCCGGCGCCAGCGCACAGGCTGGTGGCGGAAAGGCCGAGTGCACACTCGCCACAGAGTTCCCCATCAAATGCCGCGACGGCGCCGTCGCGGCGGATCGCACGGATCGGTCGTCGGTGCGACGCCTCCGTCGTTCCTTCCGGACACCCGGTTTGTGCACCCCCGGCGGGTGGTGCAGCGTCGCCGTCAGCTTGTGCCGCGTCCGGCCCAACAAGAGCCGCGTCCGGTCCAGCTGCCCCTGCAGCGCCCGCTTCTCCGTCTTGTGCTTGCGCACGTCGGTCAGCGTGTCGACGTGCCGCGCGAGCGACCGCTTGGCGGCGGCCTCCGCCGCCGCGGCCACGACGGTCGCCGCCGCGGCCTCGTCCTTGGCCCGGGCGTGCCACTCGCGCACCCGCCGGCGCTCGTCGACCGCGGACTGCAGCGCGGCGGCCAGCGCCTCGCTCCGCAGGTTCGTGGCGTTGTTCTGGTTCACCGCGGTCGCGCGCGCGGCGGCGTCGGCCGCGTGGGCCATTTGCGTCTGCCCCAACGCTGTTTCGGTCTCCTCCAAGTCCAAGACGGCGTTCTGCAGGCGCGCCTCGAGCTCCTCGGCGCGCTCGCTC
>Ga0302122_10000336_pt1 | contig 28241 bp, 20 predicted proteins | sample CB21_SCM_MG_FD_203115 | JGI IMG/M metagenome (GOLD analysis project Ga0302122, IMG submission 203115) | Marine microbial communities from Western Arctic Ocean, Canada - CB21_SCM | ecosystem: Environmental > Aquatic > Marine > Oceanic | place: Canada: Western Arctic Ocean | collected 2017-09-28 | reverse complement strand
CAAACCCACCCGCATTGATGCGCAAGTTGAGTGATGCCAGCGACACGGTGCGCAAAGAGAGCAATGCCAGTGATGCTGGCACCAGCATCGATGCTCCAACGGCGCGTGAGACATCAATAGTGGCGCGCAGGACAAAAGCAACAGCGGCGCGCAAAGAGATCGAATCAGACGCGCCAAAGCCCTGGGAGGCGCCCGCGTGGCGCGCGCACTGCGCACAGGAGCGCCAGGCGGCGCGGCAAGTGATACCGTACGAATCGGACCTCGTCGAGGTGCTCGCCGCGCGCTACGGATGCGTCGCGAGCGGTGATGGCACTGATGAACGACCCGCTCCAGAGCGCAGCGACGAGGACATGTGGCATGCCACTGTCGACAGCCTCGCCGATTTGAAGCGGGCATGTCAGGACTACGGTATCTCCGCGATGAAGTCGAAGGAGCAGCTCGCCGCGCGCATATACCACCCCGACCAACCGGGACAGAAAGGGAAGCGACGACGGCCGAACGCACCGGCGGCGTCGGGCGGCGATCCTTGGACTTATCCTTGAGAGGCGGAATTAGAGGCGGTGGCTGAGTAAGTTGTTATTGTGATATTCGTAGCAAGGTCCACTGCACGCGCGTGCGTGTCCATCCGGGCGACCCGAACGTTAGGTGTTTTGCATGCACATCACGCCTAAACGCGCCACGCATCGATCCTCTGTGACGACGAGTACGTCAGATCGAATCCTTAGACCACCTGTGAGCGCCGCCACGCCAAAAGAGTACCGCGGCGGGCCTGTTTGAAGACCAGAGCAACTAAGTCAACCGGTGATCATAATCAGCCCGACGTCGCGCCGCGCCGTCTTAAACGCACCCTCGGACGGCTACCCGGCTAAATATGGCCCGCCCGAAGACCTCCGAGCCCTGGACGACGCCCGCGTGGAAAGCGCACTGCGTCGACGAGCGCCAGCGGTTTCGCGACGGCCTCTACCACCAACTCATGGCGCCGATCATGGGCCCCGCCATCGTGGACATGAACGGCGGCGACGAGGAGATGTGGCGCAGGGTCCACGACCCCGTCGGCGCGCGGCGCTTGAACTTGACGCGCATGGTGCAGGCGCGCGGCCTCGACCCGACGGACAAGTACTGGGCGGCCTACATCCAACGAGGGTGCGACGAGGAGCAAGGCCCGCCGGCGGTGGGCCTCGGCGCGCGCCTCGACTCGCTGACGAACCTCAAGGACGAGTGCAAGGCCCACGGCATCCCGGCCTCGGGCACGAAGTCCAAGCTCCAGGAGCGGCTCCGCGACTACGCCTCCGGCGCGGCGGCGACGGGCAAGCGGCGGCGCTGCGAGTAGGCGTGCCGCGTGCGAACACCATCGATAGTCAGTAACATGTGTTTTACTTGAGCTTGCGTTTGCTGCGGGCGATCTAGGGCGCAGCACGGAGCACGTTTATATATAAGGATATTTAACTCGGCCGGTTCATACAGGGGGGTACTATGCCGCCTCCTCCAGCGCCTCCGCGGCCTTCATCTGCTCGAGCACGGCCTTGTAGTCCACGGGCATGACGCGCACGAACTTCTGCACCGAGGTGTCCCAGTCCGCCAACAAGTCCGCACCGACGGCGGACTCCGTCGCCGCGACGTGCTTTTCAATAAAGCCGCGCAGCTCCGCGGCGTCCTCGCCCTCCACGGGGCCCAGTTCCACCATGCCCATGTTGCACTTGTCCGCGAAGACCCCCTCCGTGTCCAGGACGTACGCGACGCCGCCGCTCATGCCCGCCGCGAAGTTCCGACCCGTGGCGCCCAAGCAGACCATGCGCCCCCCGGTCATGTACTCGCAGCCGTGGTCGCCCACGCCCTCCACCACCGCGAGCGCTCCGCTATTCCGGACGCAGAACCGCTCGCCGCCCTTGCCCCGGAAGAAGGCCTCTCCCCGCGTGGCGCCGTAGCACGCCACATTCCCGACAATCACGTTGTCCTCCGCTCTGAAATGGTGCCCTTCCAACTGCGCCGGGTTCGGCCGCACGATCACCCGGCCGCCGCTCAGGCCCTTGCCGCAGCCGTCGTTCGCGTCCCCGATGACTTCGATCGTGATACCGGGCGCTAACGCAAAACCCAAAGACTGGCCGCTCGACCCTTCCAGGGTTATGCGAACGGCGTCCTCGGGCAGCCCCGGCTTGCCGCAGGCCTTCGAGACTTTGGCCGAGAGCATCGTTCCTAATGTTCTGTCTAAATTATTGGTCTCGCGCTTGATAACGACGGGCTCCGCCGTGCCCCCTGAGGCATAGGCCTCGATCAAGTGATGCGCGGCGTCCATCAGCTCGTTGTCCGCTTTTATACCTAACTCGTGGTCCTGCGTTTGCGTATGCCGGTAGCCGGCCGTCGGGTTCAGCTCCCGGGCGCTCTGCAACAGCGGTGCTAGATCCAGGCCCATGGCCTTGTCCGGCCGCCTGTTACTCCGTAATTTCGCCGGGTCGACCTCTAACACGTCGCCCGCCGCGCCGACCAGTTCGTCCATGGTCTTCATCCCTAGAGACTGCAAGGTGTGCCGCATCTCCTCGGCCAGCAAGAAGAAGAAGTTGATCACGTGCTCGGGCTGGCCGTCGAACTTGGCTCGCAACTCCGGATCCTGCGTGGCGATGCCCACGGGGCACGTATTCAAATGGCACTTGCGCATCATGATGCAGCCCAGGGCGATCAAGGGGCCCGTGCTCAGCGCGTACTCCTCGGCGCCTAGTGCTGCCGCAATACAAATGTCCCGGGGTGTCTTCAGCTGGCCGTCCGTCTGCAGCCGGACCCGGTCCCTTAAGTCATTTAAAACTAGGGTTTGCTGGGTCTCCGCCACACCTAGTTCCCACGGTAAACCCGCGCACTTAATGCCGGTCCAGGCCGCCGCCCCGGTGCCGCCGTCGCCACCGGAAACGACGATGTGGTCCGCCTTGGCCTTCGCGACGCCCGCGGCGATGACGCCCACGCCCACTTCTGATACTAATTTGACAGAAACATTGCCCTCGGGGTTGGCGCACTTCAAATCGTGGATCAGCTGCGCCAGGTCCTCGATCGAATAGATGTCGTGGTGCGGCGGCGGGCTAATCAATCCGACACCCGGGGTGGTGCCGCGGCACTCCGCGATATAATCCGACACCTTAAAACCGGGTAATTCTCCGCCCTCGCCCGGCTTGGCGCCCTGGGCCATCTTGATCTGGATCTGATCGCTGTTAGCTAAGTAATGGGACGTCACACCAAATCTACCAGACGCCACCTGCTTAATGGCACTGCGCCGGTTGTCCCCGAAGCGCACGGGGTCCTCGCCCCCCTCGCCCGTGTTGGACTTGCCCCCCAGCGCGTTCATGGCCACCGCCAGGGCCTCGTGGGATTCCCGGGAAATGGACCCGAGGGACATGGCGCCGGTCACGAACCGCTTCACGATTTCCTTCGCGGGTTCGACGTCCTCGAGCGCGACCCTGCCGCGGCCCTTTTCGATCATGTCCGGGCGCCACCGTAGGACGCCCCGTAGCGTTGATTTGGCGTTCACGTCGTCGACCTCCCGGCAGTAGTTCAAGAACGTGTCCCGCGAATTGGACTTCGTGGCCGCTTGCAAGGACACCATGCCCGCCGGCGTGTTCAGGTGCACTTCGCCCCCATTTCTGAAGTGAAATTGCCCCGGATTCGGTAACTGGGGCACGTCGTTGTGGTTCACGCCGGTCCAGGCCCCGGCCGGATCCGTTTGTCGTTTCCGTAAAGAAGACCCCCAGGCGTGGTCGTGGAGCGCCACCACGTCTCGCTGAATGGCGTCGAAGGACGCGCCGCCGATCCGCGACGGCGTGCCACTGAAGCACGTCTCGACGACGTCGGGATGTAAGCCCAAAGCTTCGAAGATCTGCGCGCCTTTATAGGATTGTAAAGTAGAAATGCCCATCTTGGACATGACCTTCAACAGCCCTTTGGCCAATGCTTTCCGATACGCCGCCCGGATCTCCAGGTCGTCCGGCACGTCCTCCACCGCCACCTCGTTGCGCATCTTGGCGTGGATCAGGCCATCATGTCGCAGCTTCGCTAGTGCTTCATACGCGACGCGGGGACACACGCCGTCGGCGCCGAAGCCCACGGCCAGCGCCACGTCGTGGACCTCCTTGATGTCGCCGGCGTCCGCGAAGAGGGCCGCCTTGCCGCGCTGACCCGTTTTCAAGAGGTGCTGGTGGACCGCGCCCACCGCTAGGAGCGTGGGGATGGGCAAGCGGTCCGGTCCGGCTAACGCATCCGAAAGAACGAGTATGGCGGCGCCTTCTCGCCCATAAGAGCCCTGGACCGCGCGCGCGGCCTGTTCGCATAAATCGGCTAAAGCCCGTTCTAGCGCCGTGTCGTTCGTCCCGTACGCGTCCGGCGACGGGGCCGGTTGGTCCGCGCCCTCTCGCGCGAAGGTGCTGTCGACCGTCGCCGACGACCAGCCCGTTCGAGACCGGTCGTCCTGCAGCGCCGCCAGCTCCTCCGGCGTCAGGACGGGGTGCTCCACGATGAGCCGCGCGCAGTTCGCCTCCCCCGCGTCCAGCAAGTTGCTTTCCGGGCCCACGGGGCAGACGAGGGACATGACGAGTTCCTCCCGAATGGGATCGATGGGCGGGTTCGTCACCTGGGCGAAGAGCTGCTTGAAGTAGTCCGAGACCGGCCGCGGCTCCGCGGATAGGCACGCGAGGGCGGCGTCGTTGCCCATGCTCCCGAAGCCCTCCTTGCCCCCGATGGCCATGGGGGCCAGGAGCGTCTCCATGGTCTCGGTCGTGTAGCCGTGCATGACGAGTCGACGGGCGCTCGTCTCGTCGTCGTAGTCGACGGTCTGGGGTTTTTGCAACGTAGCCCAATCACCGAGATATTTCGTGTGCTTGGAGAGCCACTCCTGGTAAGGCTTCTGCGTGGCGACCTTTTCCTTGATCTCGTCGTCGGGGATAATGCGACCCTCCTGCAAGTCCACGAGGAACATCTTGCCCGGCTCCAAGCGACTTCGCACCTTGATCTCGTCCGGCCGGACCCAGGGCACCACGCCCACCTCCGAAGAGAGGAGGACCCGACCGTCGTGGGTCTCGTAGTACCGCGCGGGCCGCAGGCCGTTCCGATCGAGCGTCGCGCCGATCCACTTGTCCGAGTCCGTAAAGGCGATCAGCGCCGGCCCGTCCCAGGGCTCCATTAAACAAGAGTGGTACTCGTAGAAGGCCTTCTTGTCGTCCGTGAGCTGGTCGTTGTCCTGCCAGGCCTCGGGCACCATGATCATGGCCGCCTCCGGGAGGGACATGGCGGACTCGTTCGTGAGGAGTTGGAGGACGCCGTCGAAGTTGCCGCTGTCGGACATTTCATCGCTTGTGACGGGTAATAACTTGGCCGTGTCGTCGCCCAGGTACGGGGACTTCAGCAACCCCTCCCGCGCGCGCATCCAGTTCTTGTTCCCTCTTAACGTATTAATCTCGCCGTTGTGGCACATCTGGCGCAGGGGCTGGGCCCGGGACCAGCTCGGGAAGGTGTTCGTGGAGAAGCGCGAGTGGACCAGGGCCAGATGCGTGTGGAAGTCGTCCCGCAACAAATCGCCGCTGAAGTAGCCGAGCACCTGCTCGGGGGTCAGCTGGCCCTTGTACGTGATCTGGTTGCGGGACATGCTGTTGATGTACAGCACGGCGTCCTCCCCGACGCCCTCGTCGGTCATGACCTGGAAGTTCTCGAGCTGGGCGACGGCCTGGGCCCGGTACAGCTCCTGGTCGAACTTGCGCGCGGCCCATCCCTGCTTTTTGGTGAGGAAGAGTTGCTCCACGCGCGGTTCCGACGCCAACGGCGCTTCGCCCAGGTCCGAGTTGTCCGTTTCTAAGACCCGCCAGCCCAGGATTCCCAGACCTCGCTGCCGCGAGGCCCGCTCCAGCGATTTGCGCGCGCGGTCGGCGTTCCCCTCGTCCTGGGGCAAGAAGCACATGGCCACGGCGTAATCGCCCTTCTCCGGTAAATCGAAGCCGCTGTGCGTCCGCATGAAGGCGTCGGGCATGGCCACCAGCATGCCCGCGCCGTCGCCGCTCTGGGGGTCGCAGCCGCACCCGCCCCGGTGCGCCATCCTTACCAGCATCTCGTTGCAGTCCGTCAGGATGATGCGACTCGGCTTCTTGTGGATGTCCGCCACGAGGCCGACGCCGCAGTTGTCGCGCTCGAATTGGGGGTCGTAGAGGCCGGTGCGGCCCGGCGCCTTGGTCAAAGCGGCGAAGTGGCGCGCGGACGCTCGTGGTGGCCTTGTCAGTGTGGTCAGGTGGCGCGCCTGGCTCGCGGCGTACCGCGCGCTGCGCGAGACCGTCGCCATCCTTCGTGATGAACTCTGCGTTGCTGCCAGTGCAGTGGGTCGCCGCGCGGCCTGAGCCCGGGCGGCCGATGCAGCACGCCTTCCGCCTCTCATTTTAGCACGGCTGCAGGAGCGGTAGAGGTCCCGCGTCGCCGTCTTCTGGCGGCAGCGGTCAAATTGCCCCTGGCGTCAAGTCTGAGTTTTGCTGTGGAAGAGAGAGACAGAAGTCCTCCCTCCTGGGCTGCAAGCCCTCGGGAGGTCTGCCGGTGACGCCTGGGGCGAGTCTTGGCGGATATTGTTTTTGACGTGCGGGTTTCGTTCGCTCGCGTCAAATCAAAAGGAGCGAATTACTGCCACTGCGCACGCATCAATACACGCCACACCGTAGGAAGTCATCGTATTGCACCTGGCATAGCTGTTGAACAAGTGTCGTGTGTGACAAGCGACCGCAATGCGGTGCACAGCCGCCTGGCTGGCCTGCTGCGCGACGGCGCTGGCGCCGCAACGCCACGCAACGCGATATGACACGCCGCGACGCGCCGCCCGGACGCGAATCCATGCCGTGCCGCGCCTCAACAACCCCAATCTGGGGCAGGGCGTTGAGACGCCGATCACCACGACGCCGAGCGCGCGCACGGGCCTGCCCATCGGCACTGGGAGAGGCGACCTGGGGAGCATGGCGTTTGAAGGCGACTACGTGGTCCACTATGAACGAGGCGTCGCGCGGTACGCCGGGAGAGTGGTAGGCGAGCACGACTCGACGAGCGCGGAGCCGCCCATATTATTAAGATTCGCGGACAAGACGGTGGCCCTGGAGCACGCCGAGGCGCAACGGTTGACGCGGTTACGGGGGTCGGACGAGATCGTGGAGAACCTGAGCGGCCCCGCAAAGAGCGAAACGGCGCCGCCCACCTTATCGAAAGCGAGGATCGCGCCCTCGCAGAAGCCGCCCACTCTATCGAAGTGGGCGCGGCCCGACGTCTGGCACCGGAAGCGCGACCGGGCCGAGGCGGCGTCTCGGGACCACGCGCGCGAACTGTTAACAATGGCCGCGGCGAGGTCTTCGAGAGAACGACGGCCCCTCGATTCCTTAAAAGATGAAGACGAGGCCAAGCTCGACGAAGGGTTGGGCTTCGAGATGACCCCGGGCCAGCGCAAGTGCTGGCTCGACGTCGAGGAGGACCTGTGCCGGCGATTAGCTCCGATGGACCGTTTGGTGTTCGGCGATGTCGGTTTCGGGAAGACGGAGATTGCGCTGCGGAGCGCACTATTGGCGGCTCGAGGGGGCCGGCAGGTGGCGGTGTTGGCGCCGACGACGGTCCTAGCCCGGCAGCATTTAAATGTTTTTAGGAGGCGGCTCGCCCCTTTGAACGTGTCGGTGGAACTGTTAGTGGCGCCGAGACCGGGAGAAACGGTCGACGAGGGCCAGCTGAACCCGCGGCACGAAGCGAGGCGAGTACGGGCGGCCGTCGCGAGCGGCGCCTGCGAAGTGTGCGTCGGCACGCACGCCCTATTATCGCCGCGCTTGCCGTGGCGCAACCTCGGTTTGGCGGTGGTCGACGAGGAGCAGCGCTTCGGCGTGCGGCAAAAGGAGCGGTTCAAGGCGGCGTGCGTCGACGTGGACGTGCTCACGCTGAGCGCGACGCCCATCCCGCGCACGCTCGGGGCCGCGTTAGCCGGGTTACGGGACACGAGCGAACTCCCGGAGGCGCCGCCGGGTCGAGGCACGACGGCATCCATCGTGCGGCGGGACCAGCGGGGCCTTGTGGAGGACGAGGCCTTTCTGACGGCGTTACTGCGGAAGGAATTGGGTCGGGGCGGCCAGTGCTTCTACGTGGTGCCTCGAATAGCGGACGTTGAAGATGCTACGTTACGAATTGAGGCGGCGCTCGAGACGTTACGGCACCCCGCGCTCGGCGTGAACGGGTCCCGGGCCGTCAGCGTGGCCCACGGGCGCATCCCCGACGCCGGGCGCGTCGTGCAGCGCTTCTCGGAGGGAAGTAACGCCACGCGACCCGTGTTGCTCGCGACGTCCCTGGTGGAGAACGGCCTCGACCTGCCGAAGTGCAACACCATTATCATCCAGGACGCCCAGAAGTTCGGCCTGGCGTCGCTCCATCAACTTCGAGGGCGGGTCGGGCGCGGCAGTGTCCCCGCCGTGGCCGTGTTTCTGCACCCGGCGGACTCGGACCGCACGCTGGCCGCCGGCGCGCGCCTTCGAGCCGTCGCGGATCCGGACGCCTCCACGGGTCCTGAGTTAGCGCGGCGGGACCTGGAAATTAGGGGCGCGGGGGCGCTGTTGGGCACGAAGCAGTCGGGCCGGGCCTCGCGGGCGGTCGGCGACGAGATGTACGCTTCGTTGCTGGTGGCGGAGCTGGGCCGGTTGCGGGCGTTAGATGTGAAGGCCGCCAAGAAGGGGTGCGAGTGCTTCCTGCCCCTGGCGCGGCGGCTGACGGAGGCTATTGCCAGTGATGCATATCAAACACCGTTGGAGGCGACGCGGACCGCGCCGACGCCGGCCGAAACGAAGACCAAGGTTCGCTTAGCCATAGATAGGGGCGCAGACGCGGGTCTAGCCAAGGCGTGCGCCAAGGTGCGGTTGCTGGAACTGCACAGCGCGCGCCTGGGTATTGTGGACGTCGCTCTGGAGACGAAGGAGCTCCACGACTTGACGACGCCCCACGGGTTGCTGAGCGCGCCGGACCTGGACCCCAAGACCTGGAAGTTGCTGCGGAGCGAGGTGCCCGAGCACGCGCGCGAGTCCTTCCGGTTCGACGAGTTCGCGGGGCGGGTCGAATGCGTTCGCTTGGGGGCCTTGCCGCCGGCCAAGCAGGTCGACTTCCTGCTGGAGGCGGTCCTGCACATGGTCGGCTTCTTGGACCGCGTGAACCAGGTGGCGCCGGCGCTGAACGAGATGGCCGTGGTGAACGCGACGGCGGCGAACGCGACGGCGGCGGTGTTCGCGTGATGGGGCTCCAGTGCTTCTCTCTAATTTGCTTGTAGTGTGCACATAGCTAGCGAGCAGCCTAGCTAGCAGCGTTGTCGATGATGGCCCTTCGCTCTAGACCTGTGTAGACCTGTGCTCTCCGAAAGGCATCGGGTTTTTAGACGGGTTTTTCAGGGGCCGCGCGACACTTGGCAAACAAGAGAGTTTGCGTGGTACCTTAGCCCGCCAAGCGGCGTTCTGCTACTCAGTGGTTGCCGTGACTACTGCGTTTGGATATCAACGTCATCCGTGCGGCGGGTCTCCACCAAGCAGCTTGTGCTCTCCTGCGCTCTGAGGTGCTTCGTCGGCGTCGTATAGCTGGTTTGTCGGGCCGCGGCCCGCACGGCGTGAGCCAGAACCTCGTCCACGCGTCGGCTCCGCAGGATCTGGGATGTCCAGCCTTGTCGATGCTGCCGCCGCTCTGTCAGTTTCAGACGAGCGCCCGGACAGTTTCGACGCCGAGCCCGGCGTGCACATCAAACTAGACAAGCGCGGCGCCGGCGCCGCGCCCGTCGAGGGCGACACCGTCCAGGTCAATTATGCGGGCCGAGTGAAGGGCAAAAAACAGAACTTCGACGAGAACAGCGGCGGCTACCCCTTTGAGTTCACGCTCGGCGAGCAAAAGGTGCTCCCGGGCTGGGAGCTGGCGTTGCCGAAGCTCCGCGTCAGCGACCAGGCGACGCTTACCCTAGCATCAGAGTTCGGCTACGGCGAAGCAGGCGACTCGGACGACATTCCCCCGAACGCCACGCTCATCTTTACGGTCGAGTTGGTCGGGATCAAAGAAAGCAATAAGGGCGCGGCCCCGGGCGAGTCGGACCGCGAACGCCTCGCAAAGTTACGCGCGGACCGCGAGGTGGCCGCCGCCGAGGCAAAAGCCAAGAAGGAGGCCACCGCGGCTGCTGGCGCGGAGAAACAACGTCTTCTCAAGGAGAAGCTGGCGAACAAAGGCGAAAAGGGCCAAAAAGGGGGCGGAAAGAAGAAAGAGAAGCCTCCAAAAGGCAAGACGCCCGACACCTGAGTAATACGACACAATATACAATTAGGTAGCGGCACGCCTCAGGGCCTCGCGCACCGCCTCTGCGTACTCCGCGGCGGCAGCGTCGAACGGCGTCGACGGTTCGCATGGAGGCGCCGCCTCGGCGCGGCCGAGCGCGCTCTTCGACGCGGCCCGGAGCGCGCTTCGCGCAAGCTCGACGTGGGCCGCGTCCGGCGTAGCGCCGTCGCAGGTACGCGCCACGTCCTCGGGCCCGCGGCACGAGAGCGCTAGAGCGAGAGACAGCGTCTCGGTGGTAGGCTCACCCAGGGCGCCAAACGCCAGGGGTCTGCCCTTGTGCGCCGCGCTCGCGGCGGCCACGAGGCGCTGGATGCGCGTCTTCAAGCGGGCTACGTCCTCCGCGGCCACGTCGCGCATGCCCACCCGCTGAGCCGTGATCTGCCCGACGGCCGGCAGGAGGTCCTCGAGGGCTGCGAAGGCGTGCGCGCCTGCTCCAGGCATCACGAAGCCGTAGTCCAGGAGAAACGTCTCCGCGCGCGCCGCGGGCGGCGACCCGGCGCCGTAGTCGATGAGGACCTCCTCCCCCTCCACCAGATCCCGCGCCGCGATCAGGCCCGTGGCGAAGGGGTCCTGCGGGTCGTTGCGCAGCGGCTGGACGGCCGCGTTCGCATCGGTGCCGCCGTGGTTCACCAGGTCGATCACGGGGAGCAGGCGGCTGCGGTCCGTCGCCGCGACGGGGCCGACGGCGTCCACAGCCTCGGGCGACGCCAGCGCGACGCGCCTTCTTAAGGAACGACTACAAACAACGGCCGACGCCCAGCGCAAGGCGTCTCCAGCCAACGACCCGGCCGCGGCCGCCGCGTGCAACCCGTAGCGCAGCTTCTCGACCTTTTGCGCCGCGACGGGGTCCCACGCGGCGAGCGCATTGGTGTCGTGGTCGCCTCTTTCAACCTGGAGCTCCCGCCGCAACCGCTCGCGCTCCCCCTCGACTGGAGAGGGCGCGACGGCGTTCGTGTAACTGACCCCTTCGAGGAAGCGCAGGTACGGCCCGAACCGACTTTGTGCATCGCGGCGCTCGGCGCAGAGCGCCGCCGCGCAGGGCAGGAACCCCAGCCCCGCCTCCTGTACCTCCGCCCAGGGCAGGCCCCGCACGAAGCGCTGCAGGTCCGCGGCGTCGCTCCTCGCGAGCGTTTCCACGCCCAGCTGCAGGTCGCCGGGGACGCGCACGAGGGCCGTTCCCTTCGGCACTGCGTCGCTCACGAACAGGCCGTTCCCGCCGTAGCTCGTGGGCCAGATCGCGACGCGCGGGGAGATACTAGCGCCCTGGCTCCGGGCCCACTCGAGCAGCTGCACGGCGTCCGCCGCGGCCCGGCCCCAGATGAGGGCGAAGGCTGCTGTACGCATCGTGTGTGTTTGCGTACGTGCCGCACCACTGTGCTCCTTGTAGCTTGTACCTCCGCGGCACGGATGGCTTACTCTCACCTCAGAGCTTCAATGCTGGAACGCTCGATACGATCGACCTACATTGTTATTTTGGCATAAAAACCCGCGGCGAAAACCCGCAGGGCAATGTTACTAAAAGCAGTGAAGCGGGTATCAGGCCTCTGTGGAACTTTACATGAGTGGCGATTTCGCACGTGCGGGTTTCACGCTCTCCGGCGCTGCTGGCGCTGTTGTCCCGCGCGCCCGGGGAGATTGACGTCTGGGCATCGATAGGGACGCTCGCGCCCTGTATACACGCGCACCTTGTTAGGAAAGACTGCCCCCGACGCCGTCGAAGCGGCGCTCCGTCACCAAGCAGCATGACGCCCCCGGCGCGCCGTGACGCGCTCCGGAACGCCCTCAAGGGCGCGGCGCGGCTCCGCTCCACGGTGCAGGCTGCCCGTGAGAGCTCGCGGGCCGTCCTGCTGCGGGAGGTCGAGGCCCTGCTGCGGCGCGAGATCGCCGCGGAGAAGAAGACGCCCATCCCAAATGGCAAGCGCAAGCGCGAGGTCGTGCGGTTCTCCTGGGCGCTCGGCGAGAAACTGCGGGGCATGCGCGAGCTCGGCGCGGCGCTCGGCACATTGACGGGCTTCTCCTCGCTGGAGGACGGCCGCCGCGTGCTGCTCGAGGCTGTGAAAGCAGCGCGCGCGTCGGACGCCGTCGCGTCGGCGCCCGAGGGCATCCGCGTCGCGTACCTGCCCGATCCGGTCAAGTCGAAGGGCGCGCCGCCCGAGTTGTACGCCGCCGCCGTGCTCGAGAGCTTAAACGAAAGGAACGTGGCGGAAGTGTGCTCGCTGACGGCGGAGGATATTATCGAAGGGAGGTTAGAGACGTTCGACGTGCTCATCATCCCGGGCGGCTTCGCGCGGAACACGCTCGACGCCCTCGGGGAGACCGGGGCCGAGCGGGTCTGCGCCTTCGTGCGGAGCGGCGGCGGCTACGTCGGGATTTGTGCCGGCGCGTACCTGGGCTGCAAGGGCTGGTTGAACGTGCTCCCGGACGCGTCCGTGGTCGACTTCGAGCACTGGTGCCGCGGTCGCAGCGACGACTGCGTGCTCAAGCTCAAAGACACGACGGGTTTATACAAGGCGCGGCCGGCCGAGGGGTCCATGTCGGTGGTCACGAGGTACGCGAACGGACCCCTGCTCCGGGCGACGGGTTCCGCCCGCGTCGCCGCGACCTTCGCGTCCGACTTCACGAAGGCGGTGCGCAAGAAGCGGAGCGACGCCGAGGAACTGCCGCGCGGCGTCATGCCGCGGCACGCGGCAATCGTGCTGGGCGATAACACTGGGCGCGTCGTGCTCATCTCGCCGCACCTCGAGGACGGCGAGCCCGCGGCGCGGCGCCTCTTGCGGGCGTGCGTGCGGTGGGCGGCAAAAAAGTCGCCACCGAAGGACGATCTCCCGCCGCCCGACGACGTGTACGGTCCCATTCGCCGCGCGTGGCTGGCGTGCCGCAAGTCGCGGTACGACCTTGCCGATCTAGCCGAGGATCGGTCCAACGCGCTGGCGGCGCTCTGGCGGGAAGACGAGACGCGGCGGAAGCGCGCGGAGATGACGTCGGCGCGGCAGGCGCGCGCTGATAATTCGTCCCGTGCATCGTTGCCCGAGGTGTCCTCAGAGCCGCCGAAGCAGAAGCCCAAGCCCGCGGTGCCGCGGGCCGCATCGGCGCGACGACCGCGCCACACCGCAAAGCTCAAGAACGCGATCAAGATGGGCTGCGCGCTTGCTATGACGTAGGGCGTCCCTTGGTGATGTGCTGGCGGGGATCGGCACCGGTGTTGTGTAATTGATGAGTTTCGAACGCATGTTGTGGTTGGTGCGCGGCGGGCAGGTTCCAACCTATAGAGGGAAAAGAAGTTACTAACTCCCCGCGGCGGCCGCGCCGCTCGAACAGCACCCCGGGCAGTTGTGTAGCACCGTGTGCACGAACTCGTCGCAGTCCGCGCAAAAGGGGGACGAGCACCGCGGGCACGAGTACGACTCCGTGGCCAATGGCGTGCGGCACCCGAAGCACTCGCCCGCGCTAGACTGCGCCTCGACGAACATCGGCACCGGAAAGAGGTGGTGGTGCGACCGCGCTAAATGAGGTGCCGACACGAGCGGCAGGTCGCAGACCGGGCAGTCCGTCGGGATCGCCGCGACGCGCGTGTTGCAGCGCGGGCACGTGTACGTCGTGGCGGCCCAGACCGGCGGCCGGTCCAGGGACACGGCCGCGGCGGCGCACTGCGGCGCCGGGTCCGTCCGCAGCGTCGGAAAGCCCATCTCGACAAGCGGCTGGCGCTCCGCGAACTTCGCCGCGTCCTTTGCGGTCAGCGGCGGCGGCGGGATGCGCTCGGCCAAGATCCGGTCCAGGTGTGCGCGATCAAGCGCGACGGAGAACGTGCCCCCGGACTTCTCCGCGAGCCGGCGCACGACGTAGGGCTCCGCGGCGAGGTGGGCGACGTGCAATCTACAGCCGAAGTGCGCCAAACGGTCCATGACGGGATCCAGCCCCGGCGCGGCGTCTCGCGTCGCGAGGTTCGACGCCACAACGACGATCTCGCGCAACGCGTGCTCCGGCGCCGCCGAGAGCGCATCCAGCGCGCGCGACAGCGCCACTGCTAAGGACAAGGGACCTTTTGGCTGCGCTTTGGAGATGGCCGCTAACGCGTCCGCGTGCGACCGTCGGGCCGACGACGGGTCCGAGGCGACTTTCGCGCCGCCGTCGCGCGCGGCCACGACGCAGCACACGCCCAGGGGGTTGGCCGCCAGCAAGTCGCCCGTGAACGTCGTGAGGGCATCGCAGGCCGCAACTAAGCGATTCGGCCGCGGGTCGGGCTCCTTCGCCGCCTCGGATGCGTCCACGACGAGCGCCACATATCGGATCAATCCTCTTGCCACGCCGCCGGGCGCCTGCTGCCGCTTCCGCTTCTTGGCCTCGCGCTGGACGGTGCGGGCCTGGAGCCGGCCCTCCGCGTCCTCCTCGAGGGCGGCCCACGCCGAATTGTCGACCTTTTCCCAGCGCTTCATGGTTGCTTGCGCTGGCGACGTCTAGCGCGCTGTCCTCCCCGGCGGTTCTGGCGCGCTGTCCTCCGGGCGCTGTCCGGAGTGGCTTTGGGAGAGAGAGCTCGCCCTTACTTTGGCAACAGCAGCGCGTTGGTTCGAGCGATGTGTACGGATATATTGATGCGCCAGGTGTTGAGCAGCAGCGGAGTGACGACCGCGCTCGGCCGCGCGAGTGAAACCCGTTTTGCGCGACCGGGGGTTTTCACAATTAAAGCGGAGTCTGGCTCAACAGCCTGTTGGTCTGCGAGACGCGCCGCCCACGGCCCCAGAACCGCTGAGGAGAGCAGATCATGCTGCGGCAGGCACTCTCTGCGCACCGCCTGCTGCGACCAGTGCTTGCAAGGCGTTTGCACCGTGGGCGCGGCGCCGCGGGGCGCGTGCGAACCATCACGCATCGAGAGGAGGGCCGCAAGCTGCCGCGAGAGATGGTCGCGGCGATGACTGCCGACGGCGACGCTACCAGCTTTCACGAATCCATGCGCTCGAGAATGGAGGCGTCGTTGTCGGCGCCGCCGCCCGCGGACGACCCCGCCTCCACCAGTGACCTATCGGAGGGCGAGTATGTTGCTCTGGCCGACGAGGCCCTGGATACCATTTTGGCCGCGGGCGACGAGCTCGGCGAGTCGAGGGAGGACGTCGAGTGCGAGCTGGCGAGCGGCGTGCTCACGTTCACGAGCTCGGACGGCACTTGGGTGGTCAACAAGCAAGTACCAAACAGGCAGCTCTGGCTGTCGTCGCCGCTGTCCGGGCCTTGCCGCTACGAGTTCGTCGCGGGCAGCGGGTGGACGCACACGCGGGACGGGTCAGCGTTGGCCGACCTCCTGGGGCGCGAGATCGGTCTTGTTTTGGAGGAGGAGGAACTTCTCTAGTTGTGATCAATCGTACAAAAACCCGGCGCGCTGAAACGCGCGAAAAAACGATTTTTGGGCGGCAGTTTTATGCTAGCCTGGGTCGCCACGGCACGGACTAAAGCGTATACGTAGCAAAACTCATATCTAAAGTCATCATGTTGTCAACAACCGCGGCGGCGTGATTTAAAACCATGTCTGGACAGTCTGTTGACCTGAGCGGCTCCACAGCCTCCACTACCCCCGGCGGCCGTCGCGCGCGCGCCAGTGCCACTATCGCAACGACACTCGCGTTGCAGTCAGAGTGCGCGCGAGATAACGCCAGCGGCGGCGGCGCGGGCCGCGCCGGCGCGCGGCGGCATTGAAACTTTTCTCGCGCAGGTGAAAGAACCCAAGAAGCGGGCCTCCAAAGAACATCGAGGAGCTCTCGAGCGGCGCGTTCATCCCGACGCCAATCCGCATGACGTTCGAGCACCTCTTCAAGCTGATAAAGCTCGCGGTGGTTACAAATCGTGAACCTGGAAACACCGCGAATCATGAAACAGGTAAAGATTTCGTGGTGAACCCAGTTGTGAACGAAATCCTCCTAACGGCGTGGTGCGGTGCGGCGTCCTTTGAGTTATTCATTGCCGCGGCGAGAGCGTCGGGGGGGCGCGCGGACGCCCGTCTTACCCGCCTTCGCGCGCAGCACGAAGGCCGTCGAGAAAATCACGTCGTACCGCTACTGGCCCTTGTTCCTGCCGGACGCGCCTCGGCTCGCGCAGGAGATATATCACGAGCTGAGCTTCATGCTCGAGAACGTAACGGAGCGGACCATCTCGCAGGCGTTCTCACGCCTCGCCGTCAAGGTCGACGCCGCCGAACTGGCGCACTACGTCCGTGAGAAGAAAGCAACGCGGCGAGAGGCGCGCGACCGGGCGGTGGACAATGTATAATTTTACCGACTTCGTAGATTACACCAATCACCGTACCCCCACCGCCCGCTTCTGAGTGACTAGGAGTTGGACGATGTGTGATAAGTATATTAAAGCTGTAGCCCCAACCCTTCCTCGAGGCCGAGCATGATGTTCAGGTTCTGCACCGCCGCGCCCGACGCGCCCTTGCCCAGGTTGTCGAGGCGCGCGACCAAGCACGCCGTGCCGCGCGCGTCGTTCTCGAAGACGAAGAGCTCCAGGTCGTTCGAGCCGTTCAGCGCCTCCGGCTCGAGGAAGGCGCCGCGCTCCAGCAAGGACGCGTCGCCCTGGGGCATGACCTTGACGAAGCTGCTCCCTGCGTAGTGCTCCGTCAACGCCGCGTGGAGCTGGGCGCCCTTGGACACGCCGGCGCAGTCCCGCCCGTACACGAGCGGCACCGAGATGACCATGCCCTGCGCGAAGGCGCCGACGGCCGGCATGAACACCGGCGGCTCGGCCAGCTTGCCGTGGAAGGCCATCTCCGGGAGGTGCTTGTGGTCCAGGTTCCAGCCGTACGCGCCCCAGGGCTCGTGGGCCTCCTCTTCGAAGATGGCCGTCAGCTGCTTGCCGCCGCCCGAGTAGCCGCTCACGGCGGAGCACGCCAGTCGCGCCTCCGGCTTCAAGAGGCCCGCGTCGACCAGGGGCCGCGTGACCGCGATGAAGCCGGTCGCGTAGCACCCCGGGTTCGCGCACCGGCTCGAGGCCGCGATCTTCGCCCGCTGGGCGCCGTTCAACTCGGGGAAGCCGTAGACCCAGCTGGCGTCGCACCGGTGCGCCGTGGACGCGTCCACGATTTTGGTGTCCGTCCCCTCGGCCAGCGCCACGGCCTCGATGGCCGCGTCGTCCGGCAGGCACAGCACGACGGCGTCGGCCGCCGCGATGGCCGCCTTCCGCGCCCCGGCGTCCTTGCGCTTGCTCGGGTCGATGCTGAGCACCTCGATGCCCGGGTGCGTCGCGAGGCGGTCCAACACCTGCAGGCCGGTGGTGCCCGCCTCGCCGTCGATGAAGACGATCTTCTTCGCGTGCAGGGCGGCGCGCGGCGCCTGGCGTCGGCTGGGCGCGACGAGGGCTGAGGCTGCCGCTGCAAGGATGAGGAGCTGGCGGGCCATACTGTATTGATGCTCGAGTCGGTGTGCGTGTTATTGTAGAGTACCCGAGGATCCGTTCGATGTTGCCAGCGATTGCGATGCGCTTGCTTTTGGCAGCCTGCTGCTTAAAAGAAGCATGAAAAACCCGTGTATAAAACCCGTATTTTCAACGCATTTTGCGGCCATCGGCCATTGCACCGTCAATACGCCGTCAGTTAACATCGAGGCATCAGAATATATCGCTCTATCACACGTGACGACCGCTTCGACGCCGGCGCTGCTCTCACTACACCACAACTATCGAGCGACACAGACGCGCTGGCTGCTGCACACCGCTATAAAGCGCCAGTCACCGTGAGCGAGATGTTAACGCAATAGCTTGGTAGACCCCAGATCGCACGCAACAAGCCACGATGAGCCGCCAGCTACTGCAGCGCACGCGCCACACGCAGTACAAGACGACGTGCCGCGACGCCCCGCCGACCGAGGCGACCGGCGGCGATGCCTGCAGCGTGTGCGGCATCAACAAGGGCCGGTACGCGTGCCCCCGCTGCGCGGCGACGTACTGCTCGTTGCCGTGCTTCCGCGGCCACGGCGACCGCTGCTCCGAGAGCTTCTTCAAGGAGCGCGTGCAGGCGGCGCTGGCCGAGGAGCCGCAGAAGAAGGCGCGGTGGGTCGGCGACTTGCTGAAGGGGGCGCCGGTCGACGAGGCGCGGTTACTGGAACTGCTCGACGGCTCCGCGCAGCCCACGAAAGCCGAGGAGCAGCTCGTGCTGCGGGCGATCGCCGACGGCGAGTTGGACGCCGAGCCCTGGGCGCCCTGGTGGGTGGGCCTCGGGCGCCTCGACGACGCCGTGTCCGAGTGCGCGGCGGCGCACGACGCCCTCGCGGTCTTAGCGTTGCGCGACGCGGCGACGGCGCGGAGCTTGCGCGAGGACGAAACGAAGGCCGAGGCGACGGAAGCGGCGGCGCCGGGCGGCGAGGTTTTGGTAGACCGAGTCCTCGCGCGCGCTGGGCGGGCGCCACCATTGTGGCTCCTGGTGTGGGCGCCCTCCGACGAAGCACACGCGGTATCGGTGGAGAAGGTCTGCCGCGACAACCTGAAAGCGACGGCGGCGCCCGCGCCGGCGGTCCTGACCGGTCTCTACGCGTACTGCGCCGCGGCGCGCGCCTTCGACGGCTTCCACCTCGACGAGGGCGGCGCCGCAGACGCGTGGTTGGCGGCCTGCGGGGCCGCGAGCCGCGACGAGCGGCACGCGGACGCGGCGTCGGCGCTCGTCGCCGCGGAGCGCCAGGCCATCGCCGCCGGGCTGACCGTCAAGGGCGGCCACAAGGCGCTCGCCGACGATGCTGCGGCCATTCTAGGCGCCGGGCCGCGCGCCGTCGCGGGGGCGTTGTTGGACGCGTGGGCCTGCGTCGTGCGCCACCGGGCGGCGCCCAAAATGGTCCGGCGGAAGATTCGCTACCTGGCGCTCTGGTGCAGCGCGCCCGTCGCGGCCAAGGCGCTGGAGGAGGCTCGCCGGGCGTGCCTGGCCGTGCGGGCGGACGTCGTCGAGGACGCGCCGCTGCCGGGCCTCGTGGACCTGTCGCTCAAGGCGCCGTCGAAGAAGCCGGTCGTCGTGGTTCGGAGCGAATCGCGGCCGGGTGCTGCGGACTACGACGCGCCCGATTAGCGTTTTGTTGTGTTACTTACTATGTACATTACAATGCCTGCGACCACCACACGCTACGCGGGCGGCGCCCGGACAGCGCGGGCCAGCTGCGCCGGGTCCCACTCCTTGTTTTCTTTCCACGCCCTGTCTTCGTCGGCGTAGACCTCCTGCTTCCAGACCGGTACGACCCGCTTGAGCTCGTCGATGGCCCAGGCGCACGCGCTTAGGGCGTCCTTGCGGTGCGGTGATGAAAAAGCCAGAATGACCGAGGCCTCAGCCACGGGCACCTCGCCGACCCGATGCAAGGCGCACGCCTTCTTGATGCCGTAGGCCCGGCGCGCGGCCTGGCAGATCTCGCGCATTTTGCTCACCGCCATCGGCGCGTACGCCTCGTACATGAGCGTCTTCACTGGGCGGCCTTCGAAGTTGTTGCGCGTGATGCCGAGGAAGGTGGAGACCGCGCCGCAGTCGTCGCTCGTGACGAAGGCCACGGCCTCGTCGTGCGACAGGGGTTCGGACTGGATGCGGCAGAGGTCCACCAGGTCGCCGTTCGGTGCGCCATGCTGTGCTTGCTCTGCCATGGGCCGCTTGCGCTGGCCGTAGCGGCGGTCGTGTGAGCGCTGCAAAAACGCTATGTAGAAGGCGCGCGAGCGCAGATCAGGGGCGTTTTTGACCGCACAGCGCCAGACTGGTGCCGTGGTATTACGCACGAAAGTGTTGCAGCTGCAAGTGCTCAGCTGCCTATACTGAGAGCACAAAACCCGTCAAAAACCGAACCCGAACCCGACCAACACAAACCCGAACCCATGGGATTGGCGCGCGAACGAGAGCAGCTGCCGCATACAGCTGCCGCGCACCGCGCATAAACGACTGGCATCGAATTTGACTCGGCAGCTCGTATACGTATACATCTCTGGCTGTGAGCAATCGCTGCGAACAGCACAACGCATCACAGCACGATGCGCTTCCTGCTTGCGGTGTTAGGTGCCGCCGCGGCGCTCCAAGGGCCCGCGGCCACCGTGCCGCGCGGCGGCGGCGGCCTCAAGGCCACCAAGCCGAAGCCGCTCTTGCGCGAGGCGGCCATCGACCTCTCGATCGCGGGCGCCGCGCACCTCTTCTTCCGGCGGACGCACTGCACGGATGCGGGCACCTGCAAACTCGCCCGCGCCGTCGTCGCGTGCCGCGCGTTCTTCGTGACCGTGCAGAGTTATTTGCTGGCCGTCTACGTGAGGCAACTGAAGGTCGCGAAGGGGATGCCGCGGTCGCGAGTTGTTCAGGACGATTTGGACGCCATGGGCGCGCGCCTCGTGCGAGCCGTGGCCAAGGCCGCCTTCTTCATCACCGTGCACTTGCAGTACGGCCACATGGCTCCCTTGGTGAACTCGTGTCTGACGGCGGTCGTGGCCCTGCCGTACTGGTGGGACCGCGAATCCTCGTACGTGAAGAAGTACGGCCAGCCGTCGCGGGTATGGGCCGCCTTCGCCGTGAGCTTGGGCGCGGGCGTCGCGCACGCCCTGTCTCATCCCCAGGTGGACTTAACGTTGGTGTGGGCCATCACCCACGCCACCGTGCTGGTACTTGCCTTTGGAATTACGTTCTATGGGTTCGCGGACATCCTGATTAGTTTACTCAAGGGGACCCTGAGTAATTGAACTTAATACCAGACACGATACCAGAAACGTTTAGAAATTAATTTAGGAGTCTGTACCATCGCCTAATTCAGGCATGTTGGGCATCTGCTTGCCCTTGGGCACCTTCAATAGGACGCGCATGGCCGCGTAGTCCCGCTTGGCGACCTTCTTCGCCCAGGTCCGGATGTCCTTCTTGGACAGCGTCTTGCCCCAGAAGTCCTTGGGGTTGGCGTACTTCAGTTCTTCGTTCGTAGAACCCGTGGACTTGACGACCTCCTTGGCCTTGGCTTCCCTTTTCTTCTTCCCGATCTTCAGCTTCGTGTCGGCGGCCTCGCCGTCGATCGTTAAGACGCCGCCCGCCACGAGCCACTTCTCGCTGCAGAGCGGCTTATAGAACTCCTCGGCGTGCGAGATCATCACCACGCCGCCGCCGAAGTCCCGGATGGCGTTGGACAGCGCGCCCAGGGAGTCCCGGTCCAGGAAGTTCGTCGGCTCGTCCAAAATGAGGAGGTGGGGCCGGTTCCACATGGCCGCCGCGAGCACGAGTTTGACCTTCTGGCCGCCGCTGAGGCCCCGCACCTTCCCGTACGTGCCGTACTCCTGGGGGAGTCCGAATTCATCGAGGTGCGCCTGCAGCTCCGACACGGTCACGTTGATGAGGTCCAGCCCCGCGGCCCGGGCGGCCACCAGCATGTCGAACATGAGGACCTCCTTCGCGTGGCCCGTCCGTTCCAAGCGCTCCTTGTCGATGTGCAAGTTGTGTTTTTCGGCCCGATCCCACCACTTCACCTCGTACTCGATGACGTTGTTCTTCTCCCGGCGCCCCATGATCTTCTCGAAGGTGTGCGGTAACGGTCGCACGGGCGGCAAGGATGACGTGTCCTCCTGGGCCTGGACGCGCTTCATTTCCGCCAACTTGGTCTGCAATTGCTCTTCATCGATGTACTTCCCGAAGCGCCACTGCAAATATTCACACGGCGACCGCTCCAGGTGCTGCTCGATGTGGTGGAAGCTATGTTGCGCGACGTAGGCGATGCGCAGATTGTGGTGGCGCCACAGGCATTCGCCGTTGTCCGGGCCGTTCTCGCCGACCACCAGCTTAATTAACGTACTTTTGCCGGCACCGTTCGCCCCCAAGACACAGATTCGAGAACCGAGCGTGATCTTGCAGGACGCATCGACCAAAGTAGGTACATCCCGCCCCGGCCACGTGAACGTGGCGCCGTCCAAGCGCACGATGGCTTTCGTGGACGTCGCAATGCCTTCTAACCGCCCCGGAGCCGGAAACGCATATCTCGTAGAAGACTCTTCCAAACGGTAGTACGCGACCGCCGCCGGGACCTTGGCCACGAACTCACTGAGATTGCCCCGGTACCTTACCAACTTCTTCCCCTCGTAGTGGATGATGTCCGTGCACACCGCGTCCAGAAAGGCCGTGTCGTGGCTGACGATCATACAGCACGCCCTCGTGCTCGTGAGGTAGGCCACGAGCCATTCCACGGACTTCTTGTCTAAATGGTTCGTCGGCTCGTCCAGCAACAGGATGTCGGCGTCCATCAACGCGGCGACCACTAACGTCAGCTTCATGCGCCACCCTCCACTCAAGGATGCGACCGGGGCACCTAGCAACTCGTCGGAGAACCCGACGCTCTGCAGGAGCTCCAACGCGGACGCCTCGTCGGCCACGTGCCGCTCGATCAGGCGCGGCCGCGAACAGACCCACTGCAGCACGGGCCGGGCCTCGTCCGGGTCGGCGTCCGCGTGGGACTCGACGAAGACGGCGCACAGGTCCGGGTCCAGCCCCTCGATCTTGCCGTTGTCCACGTTGCGCATGAGCGTGCTCTTGCCCACGCCGTTCTTGCCGCAGATGCCGTACCGCCGCCCGCACTTGAGGAAGAGGCGCGTGTTGTGCAGGAGGAGCTTGCCGCCGTACGCTAACGAGAATTCAATATCACAAGCCGTCATGAGATCGGGATCCAGGTCCGCGCCCCACGTGTCCACGACCGCGTCCTTCCACTTCTTGATGCAGGCGGCTCGGAAGGAGGTACCAACCGCGTCGGCCTCCTGCGGGCATATTCCCGCGAAGTGCTCCGTGCAGCACCGCTTCCACGTGGCCGCGTCCCAGATCTGCTCGCCGCAGAGGTAGCTGCACAGACCGGCCACGTAGCTCACGACCGGTTCGCTCTTGGTCGTGCCGGCGGCGGCCGCCTTGACCTCCCTGATGCACTCCTTCAGCAGGTTTTCGCCCTCGACGTGCTTCACGAGCTGGCAGTCGATGCGGCAGAAGGAGTCGGCCTTGCGCATGGTTGTGCTGTGACGTTTGGCTGATGCAGCGCTTGTTTTTGGTTTATGTGTGCTGCGACGGCGTCGACGCGGTCAACTGCTTGCGTACAGCAAGATTTCCGTTACAACGCGTCCGTGTGCTGTGTAACGTCCCCTAGCAGCACTAATGCGTCCCGTCGAAGCAGCGCGACACTGGACTCAAATGCATCGCCTCATTTTAGTCCGAGCTGGACGGCATTTGCATCTTGCTTCAGAAGCATCCGTCGCCAGGAGTCGCCCGCGCACCTATCGTACCAAGGAGGACCAAGATGCCTCGCCGCGGGTGCGGGTTTCATCCGCAGCAACATCAAGCTAGCCACCTCTCTTGCAAAGCAGGACCGATGCAATGAGGCGAACAGCTCTCGCCATGCTCACGCTGCTGAGAGGCGCGGCACCGCTGCTCGCGCCGAGGCACGTCCGCTGCTTAGCGCGGCGACCAACGCCTAAAAAGCGACCCACGGTCAGCATGGCCCTGCGCGGCCGGCCCGGCGCGCAGAAGCGCGAGCAGGTGGTCTTGCCGCCGATGAATGCGCAGATCCAGCAGGAACTGCTCCGCGTGACCGTGGACCGGGGAGAGGACGAGGACGAGGTCCTCGGCATTATTTCGCGCGAGGAAGCGATAGCAAGAGCGGAGGAGGAGGGCGTGGACCTGGTTATGATCGTCGCCCAGTCGGACCCGCCCGTCTGCAAGATCGTGGACTACGGCAAGCTGCGGTACAAGAAGGACAAGAAGAAGAAGGAGCAGGCGAAAAAGGTCAAAACGAACCAGATCAAGGAGGTCAAGATGTCCTACAAAATTGGGGACGGGGACTACACGGTCCGGCGCAAGCGGGCGGACAAATTCATCAAGAACGGCGACCGGGTGAAGCTCAGTATTCAATTTAGGGGCCGGGAGCAGCAGCACATGTCGCTGGGCGACGACCTCATCGAGAAGTTCACGGCGCATTTGAACGAGGACGGCTCGAACATCCAGCGAACCAAGACGATCCGCGAGGGGCGCGACCTGACGACGATCCTGTCGCAGAAGTCGTAAGTATAGTGGTTTTCTCGTGTTGGGGCGGTTGTGCCTCCCGAGAGGGTGCGCGGCGACGGCGTGCGGGGTGGGCTCCTCTTGTATCTTCGTAGAGTTTGGAGCGCGTGGCGGTGTCTGCTGACGCGGTCGTATTAGTGTGCGCAGCAGCGCGGACCGCGCGCTGACCCGACACCGCGAGAGTGGAGTCCCAAATTTCTTCTCGGGTTGTTGATCTCTCCGGGGACCTCTCCCTGGCCTGCCGGAGGACTCGGAGCGTCTGCGCGTTTAGTGATTTTAGTCCTCCTGATTTGGAGCCGGGACCGAGTTTCAGCCTCATCCGGCTCATCTGCGGCCCCGCATCCACAGCGCGCCTCGAGAACGCCTCGAGAGGCTCGCCACGCAGTACGCAACGCCACGCCGCCAGACGCCGGCGCATTTAACGCGACCACGGCGAAGAAATTCGCTTCAAGACGCAGCGGCCGCGGGCGAGCCTCGGCCAGGCCATCGACGCGGTCGAGGGCACGCGCATGTACGACTCCTTCGTGCGCCAGCTCAACTACTACGGCTTCCGCAAGGCCCTGCGGAACACGAACCGCTACGTCGTCATGGACCGCTCGATCGAGAGCCCCGACGACTTCCGGTTCCTGAACCGCTACATCCCGTCGCACATGTCGCGGCAGGGCGCCGCGGACCCCATCCGAGAAGTCAAGGCGCGCATGCTGGCGCGCGAGGCCCTGGTCCCGCCGCCGCCGGGCGGTCCCACGCACGTGTTCCCGCAGCCGCCGGCCGCCGTCCCCGCGCACGTGTTGCTGATGGCGCCGCCCCCGACCCTGGGCTCGCGGACCCTGGGCGTGCCGCCGCCGCCCGCGCCGCAGCCGCCGCTGACGGCGCCCGGGGCGGAGGAGGACGAGGTCGACGACTTCGTGATCACGGCGCGCGCCGGGCCCGGCGCGGCGCCGGCGTGGGCGCCGGGCGTGCCGGCCTCCCTCGACGAAGCGGTGCTCGCGACGGAGACGAAGCGCACGGTGGCGCCGCCGCCGATCTACGACCCGTCGGTGCCGCGCCCGCCGTGCCGGCTCAAGCCCAGGGCTCCGACGCGCGGTCCTGCGAAGAAGCGCGCGCGGTCGCCCCCGCTGCAAGCCGGTCTCCCGAACGTCGGCCGGCCTGCCGCGATGGTCCTCCCGAACGCCGAGGGCCGGCCGCAGTGAGCCCGGCGGGCTCAGAGTCCGCGAAGCAGTAACCGGCGTAGTAACCGGCATGGTAACCGGCGTAGCATGCTGTGCGGAGGCGCTTGGCGGCGTTGGCGCGTCGGCCATATTTGGAATTAAGAGAGAGGGCCGCCCGTCTGCCGCCGCGCGCAGCCGTCGTCTGTTTCGAGTGTCAAGTTGAAAGCCCAAATCTGATAGTAGGTTTCGAGCGCACGGTGTTGATCCTCGACGGCGGAAGGTGTCTCGCCTTATCAACAAACCGAGGCCTGCTCGCGCGCTGGGCTCCTCGTGCCCCCGGATCTAGCCCTCAACATTGGGCTGACCATGCAGCTAAAGGTTTTGTCGGGTTCTGGCATGTCCCCTCCCCTTGGGAGGCAAGCGAAACATGCCAGAAGCGAAAGGAGCACTCGGGCACGCATGCGAAACCAGACCCGAGCACAGATAAAGCCACACCGCGGAGACGCCCGGGGCGGCCCACGACCTTACTAGTATCTATCCGCGAACACAAATGGACACGTGCCGCTCCATTCTGAAGGTCAGTTTTCCCCAAATGATACGTAGCCGCCGGCGCTCCTCAGGGCTCACTGACAGAACCCGTCACGCATTCAGAAACCCGCACGCAACCCGCTGCACAAAAAAAAAGCGCCGGTGCGGTGACCACATACCGCTGCGTTTCGTGCTATCTCATAGCGCTCGCACAACCACCACTCCAGCCGCATATCGGCGCAGTATCAATTCCCCGGCCGCCGGCCACGCACGCTCATACCATGAGGACCACGAGGCCACAGCTCCTGCCCGCCCTCGCCGCGCTCCTCGTCGCCGTTAATTGCGAGACCGACCGCGTGCTGGTGGACGTGGCCGCGAACTCAAGGAGGTGTCTCGGCGAGGAGTTCCCCGAGGACGCCCTCGGCCGGTGGAAGTTTTCAGTCGTTGGAGTAGTCAAGAAGGGCGACCTCAAGAAGAATGAAGAAGCAGCAAAAAAGGTCCGGGCCACGGTCAAGGACCCCTTTAAAAAATTACTGTGGAGCGCCGCCTTGAACGACGACACGAGTGCCGCGCCGGCCTTCTCGTTCACCGCCACCACTCCTGGATTATATCGGGCGTGCGTGGAGAACCGCCACGCGAAAACTCAAAGAATAGCGATCACCGTGGAGCAGGGCTGGGGCGTGCGGGACTACGCGGCCGTGGGCGAGGGCGTCTTTGGACCCGTGGCCAAGCAGCTCGACGACTCGGACCACATGCTCCGCGACATCGCCTCGGAGATGGACGCGGCCCTGAACCGGGAGGAGCGGCTGCGGGCCGGCGCGGAGTCGGGCCGCGACCGCGTGGAGCTGTTCGGGGTCGTGAGCATGGGGGTCCTGCTCGTCACGGGCGTCTGGCAGATTATTTACCTCCGGAGCTTCTTCAAGTCTAAGAAGCTCATGTAAATTTAATCGGGGGAGAACCACCGGACCTCCGCGTGGGCGGCGCGCGCCGACCCCGTGTACTGCTTCGAAAGCTTGTCGAAGACGGTCCGCGGGGGCGTCCGCGCGCCGCCGAGGACCGGCGCGCCGTACTTGGCCTCGATCTTGGCGAAGAGCGCCGCCTCGTCGCCCGCGTACCGCGCCAGGAGACCTCCAACGTTGGCCGTGCGGGCCGGGTTGTGGCGCATGAAGTAGCGCGTCAGCGCCTCGAAGTAGTCCGGGGGCACCGTCCCGGGAAGCTTCGGCGGCGTCGCGGCCGCGACGTGTGCCGGCACGGTCCCCGGGGACAGCGGGAGCCGCACCGGGGGCGTCCGCCGGGGCGTTACTCGCTCCCGGGACGGGCTCAGCCCGACGTGGTGGCCCGAGGACACGCCCGCCTCGGCGTCCGCGTAGTGGAGGTTCTGCTTCACTCCTCTTATGTCCGCCGGGGACCGGTCCGCTAGTCGGTCCAGCGTGACCTTGTTATCCACGGTCGAGGGCCCGCCAGCGAGATGCGTGCCCGTGTACAGGGCCCTGTCGTCGTGCAGCTTGATGGCCTCGGCCGTGGACGGCCGGTTCAGGGAGGGCCCGGGGCCGGCCATGATGAGCTCCCGTATTTTCTCGACGCCAGTCCGCCGATACGCCGCGCACAGCTCGAGGGCGTTCAGAAACGGGGCCCACTTCAATTTCTTGGCCCCTCGGTCCACGGACCGCGCGAAGATGAGGTCCAGCTGCGTTCCACTCAGTCGTTTATCCACGACGCCGCTGTCCCGGCACAGCTTCGCGAAGTTCTTGGAGGACAGGCCGACGCCCGCGTTCGTGCCGCCGAAGACGCTGTACTCGTCAAACCGCTCGCGCAGGGCTGCCACGCCGTCGCTCTTGTACGGGCTCGGCCTGCTCGCGCCGAAGGAGGCCATTATGATGGTGATGTCCTATTTCAGTCCACAGTGCAGCACAGTTCACAGCGCTGCCCGGCGGCGGTGCGGCGGGTCGTGAGCAACCTGGCTCGCCAATCGCTGGTCCGCGAGGGCAGCCGAGGCGCTGAATTAGCATTCCGGTTTTGCTGTGGCAAACTGTTTCGAAAAACCCGACAGCATTTTCACGAGCAGTTGTGCGGTACAAATGAGTGCGTGGCCGATGCACCAAGAATCAACGGAATGACCGTAGCAGGCAGCCGGGCGGCGCATGAATTCTCCTCGCGGTGCGGCGGCCGATCTTGGTTTGTCAAGATGTTGGCGCTGCTTTTCAAGGTTGATCAGTCCCCCATACTAGTATCAAGCCCATATATGGTGT
>Ga0302122_10000333_pt1 | contig 28344 bp, 16 predicted proteins | sample CB21_SCM_MG_FD_203115 | JGI IMG/M metagenome (GOLD analysis project Ga0302122, IMG submission 203115) | Marine microbial communities from Western Arctic Ocean, Canada - CB21_SCM | ecosystem: Environmental > Aquatic > Marine > Oceanic | place: Canada: Western Arctic Ocean | collected 2017-09-28 | reverse complement strand
CGCGTCGCGTTCCTGGCGCATCGCGCGCTCCGCGGCGCGCCGCTGGTCCCTTGCACTACGGCGCGCGTCCGTTCGGTCCCTACGGTCCTGGGCCTGCTGGTCCGTGACGCCCGGTGGTGATGTGAGCAATAGCGCGTCGCCGTCCGCGGTTGTGGAGGGCGGCGCGTGCTCCTCACCACCAGGAGCGCCGAACTTCAGTTGGGCCGTGGGCGCCCGCGCCAAGTGCAAGGCCCGGCGGAGCGGCACGTCGTCGCGCGCGACCAGGCGACACGTGGCGTTTTCTCGTAATATAACGCCGGCCAGCTCGGACCTTCTCTCCGAATGGAATACTACATCTTCGAGGGGATCCGTGGGCTCCAGACCGTACAAGTCGTCCCGCACTCGTTCCGGAGTGAACCATCCTTCATCCGGAAAAGCCTGGCGCTGCTCGCAGACTTCGGCAGCATAGATCTTGCCAGAGGCCCGGCAGTGGTGCCGCCGCGCGCCGAAGACCCCGAACTTTTTGCCACTGACAGGACACTCCTTGACGTCCTTGTTCGCCTCCCAGGCGCCCGCCTTGACGAGTTCCTTCGTCACGGCCTTCGGGGTTTCTTGGGGCGCACCGGTGCCTATCACAAGCACGCCGTCCGCCTTGGTCGACACGAGTAACGCATCTATGCAATCGAGGCGGACCCTCCTTTTCAAGACGTACCGCCGCATGGAACCGGGGCCCTCGTCCTGCAACACGTAGAGCCAGTCCCGCGTCACGCCCACTAATCTCCTTTCGAACACGGGCCCCTTGGCCCCTTGAATGAGTTGCGTCACGGTCTGCTGGTCCGAAAAGACGACGCGCGACGTGTCCTTGGAGCGCTTCTTCGCGTCGAGTAAGCCCTTGCGCGCGGCGTCGCCGTGCAGGTACTCCCCGGCATACGGTCGATCAACGGAAGACGCGCGCCGCCGCTTCCCGATGGACGCGAACCGCCGCGACACGTCCCGCGACAGGAGCACGCTCTCCTTTAAATCCGTGGCCCGCCGCCCGACCTTGCTAATCTTCGCGGCGTAGGCTGCAAATTTCTCCTCCCGCACCTTCTCGAGCTGCGCGTAGACCTCTGGCTGCTTGACAAAAAGTTTATGTCTTCCGAACTGTGTCTCCGAACCGTCACTGAGGGAACTGAGGACCCCACCCAGCTTCGCGGCGGCCTTCACAATTTCCCGAGCGCCGTTCTGGTCCGTGCCGGTCCATTCCCTCGGATAGGTGGCTCTACTTAGAGTTTTGAACCGCTCCAAGAAGCGGTGGTACTCCGTCCTATACGCGAAGCCCGCTCTCCGAACTCTAACGTTCTCCGGCAAGCCCAAGTACTTGCACTGGTGCGCGACGCGCTCCTCGTCGCAGTGCAGGGCGCGCTTCTCGTCGTTGGACTTGACGCAGCGCACGTAGTGGGGCTCGCACTGCATCAGCGCCGCTACGAGTTCAGAGCACTGGTCCCGGATCTTCCGGCCGGCGGTTGGCCCCGAGCCGCCCCGCTTTCCTGGTCTCGATTGTCTTTCACATCGCTCCCGTCGATCTTCCTCGTACAGGTTCGTGAGACTCGGATCCCTTGACGCCACTAAAACTTCGAATAAGTCGTTCTGCAATTCGTCCCTGTTACTCTCCGCAAAGCCTCGCGTGTCGTACGCCACGTCGCCCGCGTAATGCTGGACCACGAACCCTTCTTTGGAACTTCTAAAGTGCTGGTGCTGCTGTTGAGAAGATGCCACGTCGTTCCTATAGGTCTCGTCTATTTTGGCGCCCGGCCGCGAGTGCATCCTTTTACAACAATCATCTAGCACCAAAAGGATCCCGGGCGGCCGCTTGTTCTCGATCAACTCACACACCACTTTGTTGTTGAAGAACTTCACCTCCTTCCACTCGATGCCTTCGCGCACGTACTCCTCCTGCTCGGCTTTTAAAGTCAACGCGATGAAGATCTGCTGCAGCTTCTCGTTCACGAAGTTGATGGATAATTGTTCAAAACCGTTCCGGTCGAAGATCTCGAAGCCGTAGATGTCCAGGACGCCGATGCTTAGGAGCTCCTCGTCGTCCTCGCTTTGCACGCCCGGATCCAATGCGACGTTCACCTGCTCGACCAACTGATCGAAGAGCTTCGAATAGATGGACTTGACGAGGGCGTCCCTCGCCAAGGACGCTTGCGTGGGGTTCAAAGGTACATCATAGGTCTCCGTCTTCCCACCAGGGGCCATGGTCTCCAAGGTTCTCGAGGCTAAGGCATCTTTCAGGGCGGTGGCATCGAGGTGTAACAAAACGCAGGCGGCGTCTAACGGTGCCGTCTCTTTTATTTGGGACCCTTCGGCGTCGCCCACCGCGAGCGGGGTGAAGCTTAGCAAGCCTAACGCCAGGCACGCCGCCACGACCCTTAGACTCAGGTCCGCCACCGCGTCGTCCAGCCCGACGTCGGCCATGGCCTTCATCGTGTCCTGGAACTCCTGCGTGTCGTCCATGCCCTCTACCTGGGTACAGGAGGCGAGTGACGGATACGCCGAGGCGTCGTTCAGTAGACACAACCTCGCGCGCTCGTCGGCCGGCGCCCCCTGGACCAGCTGGTAAAAGACGTGGAAGTTGCGGTTGCCCTGGCCCGGCTTGACGGTCCGCGACTTCTCCAGCAAGTAATTTGTGACCACGCCCCCCTTCGGAGTCCCGAAACGATCAAAGAGCAGCTCAAAGTACTTCCCGAAGCGCGACGAGTTGTTGTTCCGCAGCGTCTTGGCGTTCCCGAACGCCTCCAATAAAGGGTTGGACTCCAGGAACACCTTCTTGACCCGCTCGACCTCCGCTGAGCCGGTGCCCGCGGAGCACAGCGCGAAGTAGCCCTGGATGTGTTTGGAACATTCCGTCTTGCCCGCGCCGGACTCGCCGGAGATGATGACGCACTGGCTATCTTCTTCTTCGGTCATGGCCCGGAAGGCCGCCTCGGCGACCGCGAACACGTGCGGCGGCACGTCTAAGCGGCTCTGGCGCATGTACTTCTTGGCGTCGCTGGCATCATACAACTTGAGCCACGTGAAGGGGTTGGCTGCCACTAAGACGTTGCCGATGTACGTGTAGATGCACTCGGCCTCCATGCGCTCCTTGAGGTTGTCGCGAATGCCCTGCGGCGTCGGCTTCGTCAGGAGCGTCATGTCGTCCAGGCCCGGCCGCTTGACGTCCAGGCCGGAGCGTTTTGGGGGCGGGCGGGGCGCCATTGTTTTTGTCGCCGCGTGTCGCACGCAGCGCACAAGGCTCGAGGTGTGCTTCGCGCCGAGCGTTGACTGTGTTTCACGTCCGCGGCGGAGTGATACTTGCTGCTGCCAAAGAGGCTCCGCAAGCTATAACCGCTGCACGCTTGCTCCGCGGCTCTCTAACCAGTGAGCTTTGGCCGGCTCAAAAAAATTGTCCGGCATGTACGGGTTTTGCGCGGAAAGGTTTAGCATCCACTCCCATTCAACTAAAACACGCGCCGTTGCGTCGGAACGCCAAAGAATCGCCTCAGGGACGACTGGGCACTCGCGTGTGTCGCGACGAGATGACTAAACTAAATACTTTACGTCAGGCTGAACGGCATCGCGTCGTCGAAGGGGATGGGCTCGCCGCCCCAGTCCCCCACGAAGACCTGGAAGCGCGAGAGCGCCACTTCGCCCTCGCCGCCGGGCAGCATCGTGTTCGACCCACTGGGCATGCGCTGGTAGTACGGCCCGAGCTTGCACCGCGCCCGCCGGGGACTCTTGGTGAAGAGCGGGATGCTCAGGCCCTCGGGGCCGAACATGGGCCCCTTCTCCGGCTTGTCGACGACGCCCATGCCCGCACCGCCCACCTTGGGCAGCTTGATGAAACCGCCGTCCTCGCGCCACGCGAAGAGGAAGTTCGAGATGCCGCTCCGGTCCTCGCCGAGCCCGACCCATCCTTTGCTGTTGTAGCCTCCGAACTTCTGGCCGTCCAGCGATGTTGCGAGTACAACTCCAGGGCCCCGCTTGTCGACGGCGTCGTGGAAGGCCTGCGGCGTCCAGCCGTCCTGGCTCGAGTCGTAGACCTCGTACATCTTGCGCTGCGCTAATGTAGTTTGCAGCATGACGGGCCGCACCCACGCCTCCAAATCCTCGTCGTCGCCAGCTACGGCGGGGTTGCTCTCCCCCGTCGTCTCCGCCGGGTACTGGTCCGGGTTCGTCTCGACGCTCATGCGCGTCATGCCCATGGGCGCGGCCTCCACCTCCCCAAAAAAGAAGCCGAAGAGCTTCTCGACCGGGTCCCGCTCGTCCTGCTCCGGCGGCAGTTGTGGCTCGCCCTGCCTGCTCTCGTCCAAGTCGGACACGATTAGGTTGTCCATGCCCTTCTGGAGGTCGTCGAAGAACCCATGCCTTTCCACACTCCTCCGCGGCGGCGTCGCGGGGGCGAGCAATGCAGCAGCTGTCCTGCACAGCAGTGCAGCCAGCACCGGGCGCAGCATGTCTGGCTGCGTCTGGCCGAGTCGCGTGCAGTGGTGGTGTGGAGCAGCAAGAGCAGCACCTCTACGACCAGCAAGGTTAGCTGTAAGAGGCTAAAAATCCAACATATGGATTTTGCATGGACAAAACCCGTCACAAAACGTCGGAATGCTCATCAAGTCGTCTTTATACACGTACACGCCGTCGCCGCCGAGCTATTCCTCACCATCGAGCGTTCCCTTTCTAGAAGCAAGGCTAGTGAATTGCTAGTGAGCAACACCAAGAGACAAGGGGAGTTGAAAGTGGTAGGCTGCAGACAACAATTCCGCAGCCCAAGCGAACCAAAAGACGCCCGCATGGCCACAGCCTCAGCCACGCGCAGTTTCAACACGTGCGCCGACGCGTTGGAGCGCGCCACCGAGGCCCTCGAGCAAGAGCCGGCCCTCTTCCGCGGCCGGGCGGCGCGGGCCAAGCTCGTGGAGCTCCACGTCGCGGCCAAGCGGCTCGACCGGCGGCTCGCCGGCGAGGTGGAGGAGGAGGACGACCACTTCGGCGTGAATTTCGCGGCAGCCGCGCTCGAGATGCGACCCGCGGACGTGGACGCGCTGGCGGTCCTGGCGGCGGGGGACGCCGTCGACGACGGCGAAGACGAGGCCTCGGAGGACGGCGCGGACGCAGACACTCTGCTAGCGGACGCCGCGGAGGCCACCGCCGACGCCGTGGACGCGACACCCGCGGCCCTCGCGGCCGACGCGTCGACCGACGGCCGCTACGCCGACACCCCGGGAGCGACTTCGGCGTCGTCGTCACGCTGCCTGCACGCCAACACTCCGGGATCCACCCCCGGGGCGCCGTCGCGCGGCCTGCCCGACGACGACGACGACGAGCTCCCGGCCTGCCGCGAGATCGCGACGCCGGCCGCCGTCCTGGCGGCGATGGACGCTTCCGACGCGTCGAAGTCGTCCTGGAAGCGGGGCTTCCTCGCGAAGGCCGCGCCGGACCCGCGCGACCCCTACGCCTACATCGCGTCCTGCGACGACGACGACCTGACGGCGCCGGCCCTGCACGACGCGCCCGCGCCGGTGTCGGACCTCGAGCTCGAGCTCGACCTCGACGGCCTGGAGATCGAAGAGGTCCACCTGGCGCCTGATGAAATCGCGCGTCTCGTGGACGCCGGCGCCGAGGAGTCCAAGGAGGATGGGCTCGAGATCGAGGTGCTCACGGAAGCGACTGGATCGGCCCCGGATCGACGTCGCCGGGGCCTGCCAAACTAAAGGACGGCGTTCTTCAATGGACCGACCCAAGCGCGTGTTATTTTATAGAATAGGAATTCTGGGTAAACAACCGACCCGGGGCGCATGCGTCTGAGAACACTGCGCGTGGATTTGCGTACAGCGACGTCATATTCGACTATAAACTTGCGAGTAACGATCAGTTAGTCGATATTTGGACTATCGTCGGCCGGCGGTGGAATAATAAAATAATTTTTATATATAATATATTATGATAAACGACCGAATAGGAAATATAACAACAGAATTGTTTACGCGAGGACCCGCGTGTCGGCCTGTGGCGAGGACATCGACGTGACCGAGGACTCGGTCTTCACCCGCGGCGGCGGCGCGAAGGGCACGTGCGTGTGGACGTTCACCGCGCTCAGGAAGTGCTTCGAGCGGCGGTTCTTCGCCAGCGCCGTCTGCAGCGCCGTCTGGAGCGGCGTCTGTAGGGGGCTCGGCGCCTCGCCCGACCCGCTCCGCCCCAGCGACACGCCGCAGCCGTCCAGGCACGACATGGACGGGAAGGACAGGCGCGACGCGCGCCGGGCCGGCACCGACTGCGCGACCGGCTCCGACGCGGGCCCGCCCAGAATGAGGTGCTTGACCCGCGCCGTGAGGGTCGGCTCCTCGGCCTCGGACAGGTCCGAGACCTCCACGCCGAAGAGGAGCTCCTCCGAGTCGCTCTGCGCCGGCGAGCCGCGCTGGGGGAGTTCCACGGACGACGCGCCGGCCAGCTGCAAGAGTTCGTCGGGGCCCTCGGCGTGGAACAGGACCTCCCGTAACACGGCCTCGTAGGCCGCGTGCCGCGAGGCGATGTAGGGGTAGTCCTCGACGCAGGGCAGCCACCGCCGCTCGCACTCGGCCACGGTCCACGCGGCGCGCGTCTGGGGCGCCGCGAAGGACCCCCGGTTGGCGAACCGCCGCGCGTGCGCGGCGAAGTCCGCATGCCGGCGCCAGGACCGGCGGCACCGGTCGCCGACGGAGACCATCAGCAGGTACTCGACGCGCCGCAGCCCCGTGACCGCGTTCCGGACGACCCGGATGGAGCCCAGCGAACACCCGACAATGACGCCGTTGATGCGCCGCCGTCGATCCCCGAATTCCCTAGAAAACACGCGCGGACACAAGCGCGGCGTGAGCGCCGTCTCCAGAAAGGACCAGGCGTCGACCTTCCGCTTCTCAAAGGGCGTGACGCACCAGAGCTGCTGGGGCAACGACCGGCCGGGCCGCCGCCCGCGCGCTGGTCGGTGGTTGCTCCCGTCGCGCGCCCGCGCGGGCCGCGGCCGATAGGTGCCCTCGTCCTCGCTACTGGAAGACCACGGCCGTCCACTGTCCGAGGAGGAGGACGACGACAGGGGCGCCGCCGGCCGCTGGGGCGAGCCCGTGGGCGGGCCTATTCTTACATCATCTCCGGTGGTGAAGTAGCAGCGCCGCCTTCCGTGGTCGCTGGACCCGGCGCGCATCCACGCGGCCACGCCCATCTCGCAGGAATCATACAACCAGCTGTTGAGCTCCGTCAGGCCCGCCGTCGAGCTGCTGGACATGGAGCCGCGCGTCGACACGGGGTCACTGGAGTGGCCCTGGTCGGAGCTGGCGCTCGACGCCGAGGAGGGGCCCTCGTCGTCGCTCTCGAGGTCCGCGAAGACGCCCCAGTCGTCCGAGGGGTCCCGCTGGAGCGCTCTCGGCGCAGCCATTTTGCTTGTGAACCTAGCCCGCTTCGACGGGCTCGGTGCGCGCGGCGCGTTGCCCAGGGGCTTCGTTTGGTGAGAAAGAGCCCTCCTGCGCGCTTTTGGTAGCTCTGGGTTCTTTGTTGAAGCAGCAAGAGCTGTCGTTCACTCTATCAAAGCTCTGGAGCACAAAAACGTCACGAGTTTTGGGCGGGGCAATTTTTGGTTCCCCACGACTCCTTTCGGCTTCCCTGCGCCTCGTTTTATGATCTGAGACGTCTCGGTCTGTTTTTTATATTTTCCGGGTCCGAATGGGCGGGTTTTGCGGCTCATTTTACTTTGCTCACCAAAAGCCGCCGCAAAGGCGCGAGTGCATTGCTGGTACACGTTAATATCTCACCTAGACGCGGCGCAGCGACGGCAACACCCCACGCCCAAAAATCACCGCTGACGGCCCCGTAAAAGCACCAGGGCGCCTCTCTTGCTGAGCAGCCTCTTGCAGCGCGCGCGGCAGCGGCAAAAAATGGCCGCCGCCCCGCCCGCCGCCGACGAGGACCTCCTCTACCGCTTCCGCGCCGCCCACAAGAAGCGCGACGGCTGGTGCCGCATCACGGCGCGCGGCGTCGAGTGGGCGAGCGACCGGGACGCCAAGAGCCTCGACGTGCCGTACGCCGAGCTCGCGAGCCACGAGGTCTCGCCCCAGGACCACCCGAAAGCTCTGTTGAGATTAAGTAGAGCAGAAGGCAAGGCCATCGTGTTGACCCTTTTGGAGGCGACTCCCGACCGCGCCTACGCGGCCCTATGCGACGCGAAGCTGGCCATCACGGCCTGCGTGCGAAGGCGGCGGCGCAAGGGCGAGGCGCAGCCCGTCCCGCAACGCGCGGCCCAGCCGACGGCGAAGCGCGCGGAAGTACTTAGACGGGCGAAGCTCTTGCAATCCGACGAAGCGCTCCACAAGCGCCATAAGGAACTGGTGCAGTCGGGCGTCGTGGACGAGGAGGCCTTTTGGAGCGCCGCGACTGGGCGACGGGCGCCGGCCGCGGAGAGGGCCACCAAGGCGCCCTTGAACGACCTCTTGGTCGACGCGCCCCGGGAGGGCGAAAGTGCAGGCAGAACGGTGACCTTCTCCCTGTCGCCCGAAAAGATCGCCTTCGTGTTCGCCATGTACCCCGCGGTGCGCCGGGCGCATAAAACACACGTCCCCAAGGACATGTCCGAGGCCCAGTTCTGGGTAAAATATTTCCAGTCGCGGTACTTCTGGCGGGACAAGGGCCGGGCCGTGTTGGAGAAGGGCCAGGCGAAGGCGGACGTGGCCGATGATTTGTTTGCTCGCCATGAAGAAGCGGGGGATGACCTGCTCCAGGTGGCGCCCGAAGTTCGCAAGGCCGTGGATTTATCCAGGACGGACGCGGACACGCTCACGGCCGTACGTGAGACCTTGGACCCCGCGGCTCCAAGTTCCGAACGAGTCTTACGGAAATTTAATAGACACGCGGCTTTAGTGTTAGGCGCGGAGCCGCCGTCCATCCCGGACGAAGACTTCGTTCAGAAAGCGGACCACGTCTCTCTAGACCTGAAGCACCACCAACCGTCGAAGCCCTCGAAGAAGAGGAGTGTGACTGCAGCGTTCGCGATGGACGACGATGACGATAGATCGCACGGCGTGCAGTGGGACACTATTGATGTCCAAGGCGCTTTAAAAAGGAGTCAAGCCGGCCTCAACGCTTTGATTCACCTGGATCGGAACGTGGCGTCGGTGCAGCCGGCGCCGCCCAAGTCGACGAAAGAGCAGGTCGAAAAAGTGGCCGGCGACGTGCGCCTCCTCGTGCGGGCCCTGCGCTTCACACAAGGTGAGGCGAAAAAACAAGCTATCTTAAAGAAGCTGCGCCAGCTCGCCCAGTTCGTGGAGGCGAAGACGAGCGGCTACACCGCCAAGCCCAAGTTCGCGCACCTGGCCGGCTTCTTCAAGCCCGTGGCGGACCAGATTGCGCACGCGCTCCACAAGTAACCTATGTGTGTTTTATAAGATTTCCGAACAACGGTTTTCGTCCGAGTCCGAGGCCTGAGTCCGCCCTACTACCTTCGCCGTCGCGGCGATGGCGTGGGGGTGGAATAAGGCTACGGTTAGTCACTGGCGCTTCTTGTACACCAAGTCCGCGTTGTCCTCCATGTGGAGGAGGGGCTGGGTCGTCCTCACGTAATACAGCCCCGCCGCGTCGATGTAGGCGTGGAGCCACGTGTAGAAGCGGTGCCTTACCTGGTAGAGCGTCTTCCAGTCGTGGAAGCCGCCCGGCGACGCCGACGTCAGTCACATGGCCAATCTGACGTAGCCCTCCTCCAGCCGGAAGCCGTCGATGTGCACGATCGAACAGAAGCGCCAGTCCTTGGGGTGCGCGTCCACGTACGCGAACACGGCCCCACGCAGCGCCGCGATCTTAGCTGGTAGGTATGAGGCTGAAGGTGCCCAGCACACAGCATATAATCTCCAAAGCCACCCAATCCGCGGCATCGATCACCGTGGCGAAGACCGTGCCCTCGGCGACGAGCGCGAAGACGCGCAGGAGCGCCGCGATGATGTGTCCGACCCACGCGCCTCCCACGAGCCGGACGGCGACCCGCCACGCCTCCTCGGACGTGATGTGTCCCGTGTCGTTCCCGTGGACGTTGCGGGCGCCCTGGTCACTGTACGCGGGCGCCATGATGGCGAGCCCGATACCGGTCCATAAAATAGAGAAGAGGACGCCGCGCTTGACCCAGCGCCAGGCGCGGCGGAGCCGCCGGTTTCTCCGCTCGCCCGCGGCGCCGGAGTCGTCGAAGAGCGCGGCGCTGCTCTTCCGCGACTGCGACAGCGACCAGGGCCGCCGCTCGCTCGAGAGGCGCGACGGTCCCGACGGCCACAGCTGCTGCGGCGCCTCCGTGTCGCGCGGGTCGATTTCCTGCGGCGGCAGCGTGTCGAGGACGGCGTCCTGGGCGTCGCGCCCGCTCGAGTCCTGCGCCGACTCCGCGCTCGCGTAGCGGAGCGTGCGCTCGTAGAGCTCGCGGTTCAGCGAACCCGCTGCACTGGACGTGGTGCTTTTGCCGGTGAGCGTGCGCTCGTAGAGCTCGCGGCTCAGCGAACCCGCCGAACCGGACGTCACGCCGCTGGTGCTTTTGCCGGGCATCGTCATGTCGGACGTGGTGCTTTTGCCGGGCGTCGCCATGTGGTCGAGCTATGTGTCTGATGCCTCCACGCCCACTACTAGTGGTGTCTGACAAGTTCTAATTTCTAAAGTTGTCTGAGCACTTGGGGGCCTACGGCGCCAGTGAGTCAGAGGCGAGGCTAGCTGCTGGTTTAGAATGTTTCGTTCTAGACGAGAAGCCCTCTGGCAAGCTCCGCTCCTCTGCGGCTAGCAAAACTCTGTGGTCGGCAAGGTTTTTTCGCAGAGCTTCAATTCCACTAAACGGGTTTCGCTAATCACGGGAAGCAAACACGTCACACGCACACTTATACACCCCCTCGACGACGCTGCTGTTCAAACCGCACGCGCTTGGCGGGAGTAGTCGCCGACCACACTCCCGCAGCTCACGCCGGGCAGCCGCACCGGAGCGCCCCCGTTGGCAGGCCCAGACCCTTCGCGAACTTCTCGGCGCCGCGCGCGTCCTCGTTTGCGGCTTTGCCGACGAGGTGGTTCAGGCAGGGCGAGACGCCGTCGGACGAAAGCCGCAGGATCTCGTGCCAGGATATGGGCTTGGGGCCCCGCTTCTTCGGCAGGCGGTTCAGGCCCGGGTCGAGGCCCGAGTGGACAACACCATAAGATGCGAGGTGGAGGCTGGCGCCCCGGAAGAGCGCGTCCCAGCCCCAATTAGGCGCGATCGCGGCTAGCAAAGCGTTCAGGCGGCCGCACGCGTCCAACCGGGCTTCAAACATCTTGACAATGGTCGCGAGCTGCGCCAGATACACGCGCGCGAGGGGCCGACCAACAGCCGCGAACTGGTCGTTGACCACGTGGGCCGTCCAGGCGTCGACCTTCGCGGCATCGAAGCCGCCGTAGATCGTGTCCGGCCGGAGGAACGCTATGCTGGAGAAGGGGCGCCCCCGCTTCGTTTCGGCGATCCGCATGTCATCGCAGGCCAAGAGCAGCTTGCCGTACTGCCTTATCTCGTGGCGGCCGTCATTGGTAAGCATTGCTGCGGCCGTGGCGTCGACGCCGCTATACCCGAGGGGCGGCGCCAGGACGCGCAGCGCCTTTATTACGTCCTCGTCGAGGACCGACAGGTTGGTGTACCACCTTAGATGAACCCGGCCGGGGTCGACGCCGCGCCCGAGGGCCGCCCGCGCGGCGGCCTCTTTTATGTAAACGGTCCTCCTCTGACAGCCCTTGTGATTCGACTCGCTGGCCAGGACCGCGACGACCTCAGTCAAAGCGCCGGCCGCTGTGGCGACGCGCGCGAGGCTCGCCACGTACGCGTCGCTCGCCACGAAGCGCGCCTCGCCCGCCACGAGCAGCGCCACGCCCCGCCCGCCGAGCAAGCCCACGTCGAGCACGCGCGGGTCGCCCTCCCTGTTCAGCACCTCGAGGCCGTGGCGGCGCCGGGCCTCCGCCGGGTTTGACCCGCGCGCCGCGAAGTACGCGTGGTGGTCCGGCGCGCGTTTAGACTCCTCGAGGACGCGGAGGAACCGCGCCGCGTCGGCCGCGGTGGGCCAGGTGTCGTTTTCAGTGGCGCCGCGCGGGCATTTGAGCGGCGTCGCAGCTGCGGCCGCGCACATTAGCAGCGCGCGCATGACTGCAGGGCTCCGGCTGTGCACGGGGGACCGCCCAGCCAGTGCTGCATGTAGCATTGCCAACTACGTCTGCATTGCCAATCCCGACGTTGCACGGTGTCGCGCCGACTGCGTGTTGGAACTATTTGCAGCCGTTGGCAGCCCCGCGAGCTATGCTGGTGCCATGGGCACCGAATGGCACTTTTCAGTGTCTTCTCGTTGCCCGGTCTGAATTTGAGCGCGTTTTTTAGTTGGAAGTTTGCAGGACGCATCGCTCCGCCTCGTTGCCGGAGACAAGGGCTCAAACGGCCGTCGGACCTCGATCCGAAAGTTCGGGTTTACGTCGTCCTCCAAAATGCTGCTGCCCGTAAATCGCTGCCAGACGCGCCTGAATTGCACCGGCGCTGCACGCCAGCCGTTTGGAGCAGGATGGCGCTCGTCCTGAACGTCAACACGAAGCGCGACACGGGCCGCTCGGCGCAGCTGGCCAACATCGGCGCCGCCCAGGCCGTGGCCGGCATCGTGCGCTCGACGCTGGGCCCGCGCGCCATGCTCAAGATGCTCCTGGACCCCATGGGCGGCATCGTGATCACGAACGACGCGAACGCCATTCTGAGAGAGGTCGACGTGAGCCACCCGGCGGCGAAGCAGATGATCGAGTTAAGCAGAGCGCAGGACGAGGAGGTGGGCGACGGCACCACTTCCGTGATTGTGCTGACGGGCGAGATGATGCAGGTGGCCGAGCCCCTGCTCCAGCGGAACATCCACCCCACGGTCATCTGCCGGGGCTACGCGCGCGCGCTCGACGCCGCGCTCGGCGCGTTCGCCTCCATCAGCAAGACCGTGGACTTGAAGGACAACGACGCTTTGTTAAGCTTGGTCCAGTCCTGCATCGGGACCAAGTTCAGTAGCCGGTGGGGCGACCGCGTGGTCGAGATGGCCGTGACGGCAACGATGCGCGTCGTGCAGGAGCAGGGCTCCCACACGGGCGAGGGCACGGTCAAGACCGTGGACATCAAGCGCTACGCCAAGGTCGAGAAGGTCTCGGGCGGCGAGCCCCAGGATTCTAGAGTTTTGAGAGGCGTCATGTTCAACAAGGACGTCACGCATCCCAAAATGAGAAGGAAGATCGTGCGGCCGCGCATCTTGTTGCTGGACTGCCCCCTGGAGTATAAGAAGGGCGACTCGAACGCGAATGTCGAAATCACCAAGGAGGAGGACTGGAACACGTTATTAAGAATCGAGGAGGAGTACATCGAGCACGTCTGCGCCCAGATCGTCGCGGCGCGGCCCGACGTGGTGATCACGGAGAAGGGCGTGTCGGACCTGGCGCAGCACTATTTGATGAAGGCGAATATCACTTGTTTTAGAAGGTTGCGGAAGACGGACAACAACCGCGTGGCGCGGGCGTGCGGCGCCACGATCTGCTCGCGCACGGATGAAATTCAGGAGGCCGACGTGGGCACGGGCTGCGGGCTGTTCGAGGTCCGCAAGATCGGCGACGAGTACTTTGCCTTCGTGGAGGAGTGCGACGAGCCGAAAGCTTGTACTTTACTGTTAAGAGGCGGGTCCAAGGACGTCTTGATGGAGGTCGAGCGCAACCTGCAGGACGCGATGCAGGTCATCCGGAACGTCGTGTTGGAGCCGCGCTTACTACCGGGCGGCGGCGCCGCGGAAATGGCCGTCAGCCGCGCGCTGCGAGCGGCGGCGGACCGGGCCACGGGCGTGGAGGCGTACCCCCTCCGGGCCGTGGCGGACGCCATGGAGGTCATCCCCCGCATTTTAGCGACGAACTGCGGCGCGAAAGTGGTCAGAGTGCTCACTGAATTAAGAGCCAAGCAGCAGACCGAGGGGCCGACCTGGGGCATTGACGGCTGCACGGGCAAGGTCGTGGACATGAACGCCAAGGACGGGCCCCAGATTTGGGAGCCCTACGCTGTCAAGGTGCAGACGGTCAAGACGGCCATCGAGGCCTCCTCGCTCATCCTGCGCGTCGACGACATCGTCTCGGGCATGAAGGCGCCCAAGTAGATTTTGCTCCCCCGCGTAACGCGGTCTCTCGTTTACTAGTGTGTCCCGCTCCATAGCTGCGATCCCCGGCGCGCTCCGTGGCGGGGGCTCTAGGTCCATAGTCCGTAGCAAGCATAGTAGAGGCTAAGTAACGAGACAAATCCGTTTACTCCTTCAAAACCAGTTCCCAAACGCCGCCCATCAACGCACCCCGGCAGATGGCGGCGGAGCAACGGCTTGCTCACGCGAGGAGGCCGAGGACGAGCACGACGGCCGCGGCCGTGACCTAGGCACCTCCAGTGCCGTCGGTCGTGGGGTCCTCGGGCTCGTCCTCTTCGACAGGCTCGCGTGCGACCTCGTCTCCGGGCACGTCACCAGTGGGCTCGTCGACGACGACGCGAGCCGTCGGCGAGGTCGTGGGCTGCGCCGTCGGAGCCTCGTACTTGAGCTCGGAGCTCCTGACTAGGAACAGCCCTTCCTCGATGCTGCTCACGGCGAGGAGCCCCGAGCGGAAGAACGGGTAGACCGACCACGCGCCCCCGAAGTCATTTAAGTCGTCGGCCGGGTAGGTGTCGAAGTGGCCCGCTTCTACGAAGTCCGCGGTTTCCCAATCGATGACTCTGAGGATCTGTAGCCCCGCGCGGTAGTTGGCTTGGTAGATGTAGTCGGTGCCTTGATGCTCGGCTACGTATAAGTTGTGGTGAATCGCTGTCGTCCGGCCCAGGTACTCTTGGACGTTCGACGGGTTCTCCAGGTCCTCCACGTTGATCACGAGCGTCCTCGTCTTTCCTACCTTCCCTTGCAGCTCGTCGAACTCGCCCCCGAAGATGCCCCGTACCGTTAACGGTAAAGGGCACACCGGCTAAATAAAACCCGCACGTTTCAAACCCGCACGTAGTAATAATAATTACAATCTGCAATTCCTACATCGACGAAAAATTATCCGTCCACCAGACGGGGTGACTGAAAAGTAGTCACTTTTTTTTGCTCTTTTTAGCAAAGAAGTATTTTTCCATCCTACATCCTACATCCTACATCCTACATCCTACATCCTACATCCTACACATTTTTTTTTGTTGAGTCGGGAATGTTGTGTGTTGGATTTTCTCACCTAAAAAACGTTATAGAAAAACTAAAAAAAAACTACTTTCTTGCAACGACGGTCGGTCTCAGTCAGGTGCCGGCAAAAAACGTCGCAAAGAAAAGTCCTTAAACAAGAAGATTAAAGGAGGTCTAAAGAATATTGCAAAAGTTGGAAGGATGGCGTCCCTTGCTGCCGCGGTGACAGGAAACCCCGAGGCCGCTTTACCGTTGAGAGCAGTCAGCGAAGCGTTTGACGTGGTCGGCAGTGGACATGAAGAGCATGATGACTTTAGCGAGACTATAAAGAAGATAGGAGCGATACCTAAAAAGAAAAAGAATGTACCCCGTTACACGCTTGCCACGACAAAAAAAAACTTCAACGATTGAATGATTTCGTAATTAACGATGTTATAGGTCACGAGCACACAACGGGCTCGATAGAGTTGAATGAAGCAGGAGAAAAACTCTTTGGAGGTTTAAAATAAATCTACAATGCAATGTGACTTTTTTTGTATGGAACGTGTTCGTACGGCGGAGAGGAGTGTGTTTGCACGTCTCTATAGCGTCAAGGGACTATGTAAAGAGGACTAATCGGCGTTCTGTTCGTACTTGTTTCTTTTTTAACGTGCGGGTTTAAATTGCGGGTTTGAAACATGCGGGTTTGGAACGTGCGGGTTTATTCAGCCCGTTTACCCCGTACCGTTAACGGTACGGGGTAGGTTGGACCTCTGTGGTGGTCACCGTGCAGTTAAAAAGCTCGCCGACGTCGTTGCACCAGCTCCGTGTCCAAAATAGGAAACTTCTTGGTAATTGAAAACCCGTCTAATTGTTAACAAAAAATACCACTTACTACTCCTCCTCCAACAAAGGACAAAACTCGGGCGTCCCCACAATGGTAGACGCCATCCCCGCCTCGGCGACGGGCGGCTCCCGCGCCGCGAACGTGACAAAATCGGCCGCGGCGACGGCCGCGCCCAGCGGCCGGTCGAGGCCCCCTCGACACAGGTCCAGCAGCTTCCCGCAGGCCCGCTTCGACACCACGTACGCCGACAACACGGGGCACGACGCCTCCACGACGCGCCCGGCGCCCGCGACCGCGCGGTACCGCGGCGGCACCAGCAGGTAGAGGACGTCGTATGCGGGCACCTCGGCCAGTAGAAGCGCCACGGCGTCCGCGAGGTCCGGCGCGACCTCGACGCCGTCCTCGAGCACCAAGAGGTGGTCCACGTCCGCCTCGAGCGCCCGGCGCCAGGCGGCGCAGTGCGACGCCGCCCGCGCTACCTCCCCGCGGCGCGGCCTGAGGGCGTCGTGGCCGTCTTCGGAGGCGCGCGCGGCCCACCTTTCAAAATGAATGCGGGGCTCGCCGGCGTGGGCGCGCAAATGCCCCTCCAAATCCCCTTCCACGAGTCCGTCGACCGCGGTCTGCACGACTAAGCGCGGCATCGTCGCGCACAGGCGCTGGACGTTCGCCGCGCGCCGGGCGTCCCGTCGTAGGGCCAGGACCACGCCCCCGACGGCACCGTCCGCTCGTTTGACGGCGACCTTCCGCGAGCCCGCTTTCAAGCCGCGCGCCAGCTCCTTGAGCGGCGCGACCTCGCGCCCGTCGGACAGGCGCCCCTCGAGCACGTCGACCAGCGTGTCATTCGAGGCAGACGGAGTACAACCGACGGTCGCGCGGTCGCGCACCTCGCGCCCCGCCCGCACGCGCGCCCAGAAGCCGCCCCCGAGCGCCGCCGTTCGCGCCGCGACCAAGGCATCCTCCTCCCGGCGCGTCTTCCCGACAATTACGACGGACGACGACGGCGGCAATAACTTCAACGTCGCCCCCGCCTCGAGCAGCTTGGGCCCGGCGTCTTCAAACGTCTGCCGGAGCCAGTCCGCCTTTTCTATAATCGTGCGCCACACCCGTACTAAGGACCGCTGCCGCCGTCGCAACTGCTGGAGGCGTTCAACTCTACCGAGTAACGGCGGCGCCCCGACACCTCTAAAAGAAACGGCGTCGACGCCGGCCTTGCGCGCCCGTAAAACGAGGTCCGGATCCGCGTCGACTTTACTAATTTCGTCCTGGACCTCGGCGATCAAAAAGCCCGTCCGTAGCAGGAACACCGGTTGCAGCAACGCCGCCTCGTGCCGCGTCGGCGGCATTGTTTCCTTGAAGTAGGCCCGCAGCGCCACGGGGAAGGCCAGGGTACCCGCATCCAAACCCCGTTTGGAGTAGTCCCACACGAAGAGGTGGTAGAGGTCCCACAAGCGGACGTGCTCCCGGCCGCCCTCGCACCCGTCGACGCGCAACCGATGCGTTTTCAGGTGCTGGCGGCACTGAGAGGGCGCATAGGAAGCGTGGACCCACTGCGGTGGCAAATTGCGCACGATCATGGGCACCTGCTCCATCGCTTTCGCGTAGGTTGCGGCGACGTCCGTATCGACCAGCTTGGACGAAGCCCAGGCGCAGTCCTTTTCAAAAGTCTCCGCGAAGGGCCGGGGCCGCAGCTCCATGGCCGCGCAGGCGTTTGTATGTAACGCGTACGTGTGTGCACACTGGTGCAGCACACCCAGCACGCGCCCGATAACCGCGGGGTCGCCGCACGGCGCCCCACAAAACCGCGGCCGGCCGACCCACCGTTTGCCATATAAACTGGCGACCACCTTGGCCTCGCCCTTGATCGGAATGAAGCCGCCCACGACAACATCCTCCGGCAGGAAGCCTTGTAATCTATTCCAGGCCTGCGCCGAGGCCTCGGCGTAGCGCCCGTCGTCGCCCCGGTCCCGAAGGGTGCCCAGGTCCACGCGTCGCGTACTCATAGATTCAGCAGCCCCCTCGCCGCCGCCACCATCCCGGATGATGCGCCGGCACTGGTCCACGGTGGCAGCCTCGGCCGGCACGGCGAACAGGTCGAGAATACGCTGCGCTCTTTTGGTAACGTCGCGCTCGTGCTGCTCCCGCATTTCCGCGCGCGACGTCCGCGTGAGGATGCGCGGCACGTATCTTATGAGGGCCGTGTTCGTCTTCGCGGGTCCGAAGAAATGGGGGTCGTCCGCCGTGCGCACCCACAACGTCTTTTCGATTTCGAGGTCCAGCGCCAGGGGCGCGTCCAACGCGAGCTTCTTCCGGGAAGCGTCGCCCAAGAGCGCTGCACTTGTGCGGTCGTGCGGGGCTTCGGGGCGCGCGCGCTCGTAGGCGTCGAAGAACGTGTCCAGCAACGTGCGGAGCGGCCGCGCGCCGACCCAGCGCGCCGGCAGCGTGCAGCGCAGGGCGAAGCGGTGGGCCGGGTCGGCCGCCTCCTCGAGCCGCACGAAGACCTCGACGGCGCGCGGCTTCTGTGCCGTTGGTGCCGTGGCGGGCTCCGCGCGGCGCGCTTTTTCTAGTGCGGCTGCGGCCATGTCCGTCGGTCCGATGGGACTTGTTGGCGGTGCGGCGGTCATGTGGTCAATATTGCAAGGCCTAAAAACAGCTGTAGAACGGCTTGTCACGGCGTTTTTTCCAGCTCTTTCGTGGTGCACAGCATCCAGCAGATAATAGTCGATGCACACGCTGTCGCACGCGACAGATTACAACTGCATTGGCTTTCTGAAGGTCTCCAAACAATTGTACGAGGCCACTGAAACCCGAATTTACTGCAAATTACACGGAGTTCTCTAGAACAAATTCAGTCGTGGTACGCCAACGCCCGGACCCTGCAGCCATGCGCTGGCAAATGCGGTGAACCCGCACGCGAGGCAGTAAAATATTCATGCACAAACTGGAGCTTCAAAAGGGGCTGCCTCCTCGCACGCCATCGTGCAAAGGCAGCGGGGGGATGGGGTCGAAGCGCCACCTCGCCGAGCCCGGCCGCCGACGCGTGTGTCTCGTCCGGCTCGCTTTGGGGCTGGCGGCCCTCGGTGCCCTAAGCTGCTACAAGCAGCAGCGCGATCTCGCCGAGGCGCGACGGGTCGCGCTGGAGGCCGCCGAGCGGCGCCTGGCGCAGCGGGACACCGCGCCCTTGGTCGAGCGCCGGCCGGGCGCCGCCGTACGCGTTGACCGGCCGGGCGCGGGCCGGCGCCTCGTCGTCGCCGAGGCCGACACGCTGGCGCAGCGTTCTATACCGTTACCGTGGCCGCCGGCGAAGACGTACGACGGCGCCGCCTGGCGCAGTGGGCGCCTCGCGACCCCACCTATTGGTGTGGGCGATCGCACCGACCGCCGATTCACAGGCAAGCGCCTCGACGCGGCGCAGCCCGCCTTTAGGGCAGCAAGGATGCGGGTCAGGGACGCGGAGTTCTTCGGGAGCTCCGTCCAAGCCGCGGCCTTCGTCACGAAGAGGCTGGCGGAGTTTATTGGTCTAGGCGCGCGGAAGCGGTGCCTGCTCGGGGACACGAGGGCGGACCAGCTTCGAACACTTCAAAGAACATCCCAGGCACGCGGCCACGCGCGTATGGCCGTGGGCGTCGTGGCTTATGATGCCCTAAGGGACTTTCCCGGCCTCGATCACCTGAAAGCGGTGGCGTTGAGCGCCGCAAAGGACGGCGGCTTCCCCGAGGGGCTCTTCGCCTTTACGAGTGTGGACGTGCCGACGCACGCTGCATTGTGTAGCGTGGGCCTGCCCGCGGTCGCGGCTTCCGAGGACGTCGCGGCGGAGGGTGTGGCGATCGTCAAGCGCGCCTTCCGGGACGCAGCGTTACGAACCGCGGCGCGCAGCCATCGGCGCCTGCGCGCGGCGGATTTGGCGGACGCAGACGCCTTCGAGGCCTTGCTCGAGGGGTCCACGCTGGCCGACATAGAAGAGGCGGACGATGTCCAGGCGGCACCTATTCAAGTCCAGGCCAAAGTTGTGCGAGGCGCACCCTTGGATGCGGACGCCAAGAACGCTCACGCCGCGCGCTTCCAGGTCTGCGCGGATTTAGCGTTCCTCGGCGTGGATTGTCTCGCGTTCGACGTCGACGGCGTCTTCTTCGCGCCGTCGGTGGAATCGACGTCCGCGCGGGCGGCGCTCGACGCGGCCGTGAGAAGGAAGCCGCCGCGGCGCCCCGCGAACCCCGAGCTCCTCGTGGCAGCAACGCAGGCCGATATTAGAAGACCCTGCCTGCCCCTTGTTGTCACAAAAGCGACGAACTCTACCGCCTGGGCCCTGCACCGTTTGGCAGGATTAGCGCGCATCGCGCCGACCCGGGAACACCTGCAGCGGACCGTCGCGGCGACGCTGGGCCTGGGCGCCTCGGACCGGGGCCGGCTAGAAGCGGACGAGGTCGTTTGTGGCGGGCGGCCGCATTTTGGCGGGGTGGACATCCGCAGTTCAAGGCTCGCGGCCGTCGTCCTCGACGAGAGCCCGCCGAAAGGAGATCCCGGGTCTCTAGGACGGGCGCGCGCGGCGATGGGCCGGCGAGTCCTCGCGCTGGAGCTCGGGTTCGTTCCACCGCCACCGGTAGAGGACGGCGTGCTGGTGATCGACGCGGGCCCCGGGTTATCTTCCACGCTCGTGGTGGACGCGTCATCTACTTTAAAAGCCGTGCGGCTCGTGGTGGCGCACGCGATCGCCGCGTGCCTGGAAACGAACCGGCACCTGCAGCTGCCCGCGTTAATTATGGGCGAGCAGACCTTCTTCCTCTGGACCTACCTCGATTTGAAGTCCGCCGAAGATCTCGGATTGAAGTGGCGGCCGACACAATCGAGTAATGATGGAGGCAACGCGTCCTTGATTTCCGCGGACGACCGGACGGTGCGGCTCGCCACGGACGACGCGCGGGACGCTTCTGTAATAGCCTTCGCCCTGCCGCCCGGGGCGACGGCCGGCCGCGCCGTGTTGGATCTGGCGCAGCTCCACCGGCCGCGCACACTCCACCTGCACTTGCCCTTCTTAAGTCTGCCGCGCCTCGCCGCAAAGCATGCGGACGCCCTGGCGGTTGCTGTATTAGCGGAGCTCCGGTGGTGCCCCTCGCACTTGTCTCCAGTTCACGACGCGCGCGTCGCGACGGCCGCGGCGTCGTGCTGGGGGCGGGGGGTGGCCGTGGCTTAGTTTTATAATATGTTTTCTTGTTTGAACTGCGCCCCCCCCGTGGGGTATGCGAGTCCGAGAATGCTCCGCAAAAACAAAAACGCAAAGGCAATAGACGGGTTTTGCGAACGGGTTGCGTTCACGCTTTGTCCGCGGTGAGCCGGCACACATCGCATACACCGCCAGCGCGAGGGACACATCTCGACGCAATCGACGCTACTGCAACGACTGAGGCACGCGAGACCACTCCTGCAGCACAAGCATCTCAAAACCCACAAGCATCTCAAAAGCGATGAGAGAGCATCTCACACATAATGTGGTGCTCAATTTAGTCATAGCTGCCTGCTGTGGATTCGCCGACTCGATCTGGACGGGAACCATTGGCGTCGCCTTCCTCTACGACGTGTACCACACGAACAAACAAGTCGGCATCGCGACAGCGCTCACAGGCCTCGCGGCGCTGGCCTCGGCGCTGCCCGCCGGCTACGCGGCGGACCGCTACGGCCGCGCGAAGATAGTGCGCGCCGGATCCGTGGCCATCTTCATCGCAGCACCAATGTACGCGTACGCTACAATCCGCGCGAGCGCTGGTAGAGACAAGCAGCTCTCGTATGTCTTAATATGCATCGCGTCGGCCTTCTTTGACCTGTCGAGCGGTATTATCAATGGCCCTGCTCAAGCGTTACTGGCGGACTCCGTTCCCACGGGTGCACGATCAAAGGTCTATACTTGGCTCTTTGCGTGTTACATTATTCCTAGCGTCTTGGGCCCTGCGATTAGTGTGGGTTACTTCATAGCTCATGGCGACGAGTGGAAGCTTCCGCTTTTACGTGACTTAACCTTACTGGGCATGCTGCTAGAGATCCCGGTCGCCGTCTTGTGCTGCTGCTTTCGCGACGATTTAGCACTGGGTCGTCGAGTGACGCGGTTCAAGACCAGGAGCGCACTGCGGGAAATAATGCCCAGAGCGCCACCGCGCCGGATGACGACGACGCGGGGCTGCCCAAGCCGTCGGACGTCCAGGACGACGAAGCTGCGCCGGGCGACGGCGACGCGTGCCCCGCCACCGAGGCCGACGACGCCGATCCGACGGACCCGCGCGTCAAGATGATCCCGTACATTGTCTTTTGCACGGACCTCGTCGTCGTATTAGGCAGTGGCTGCACGATCAAGTTCTTCCCGCTGTTTTTCAAGAACGACCTGCACATGTCTCCCGCGGCCGTGCAAGGCATTTATTGTGCCGTGCCGTTTTCGATGGCGCTCGCGTCTGGCCTCTGCACCGCCCTAAGCCGCAAAGTTGGCCGCGTCGAGGCCGTACTGGGCGTGCGCATGTCGGCGCTCGTGTGCTTCGGGGGCATGCTCGCCGTCTTCTACCGGGTCGAGAGCGAGACGTGGCGCCTGCGCGGCGTCGTCACGCTCTACATCTGCCGGACGGCGCTCATGAACTGCACGTATCCCGTCGAGGAGAGCATCCTCATGGACTACGTCCCAAAAAACACGCGCGCGCGCTGGAAGTCCCTCGAGAGTGTCTCGCAATTTGGGTGGTGCGGCTCGGCGCTCGCGGGCGGTCTGCTGGCGGACAGGTATGGTTATGCGAAGACCTTCGCGATCACGATCTGTTTGCAAACGGCTGGCGTCGCGTACTATTCGCGCCTACTGGGCGTCGTGGCGCGGGAGAAGCGCGAGACGTCCGCGGAGACGGAGGACCCGCTCGGCGAGCCGCTTCTCCCCGGAGGGGAGACCGACGCCGCGGAAGCGCCGGGCCCGTAATGTGAAATGTGATTCTAGACTTACGCCGGCGCCTGGGGATATGCTGGCGCCTGGACGAAGCCCGGCGGGCACTCCCACGTCGATTGCCCCGTGAGCGTGTTGTAGTAGTAGACCCGCCCCGTCGCGTCCGCGGTGGACGCCCACGCCTGGTCCGCGAAGCGGTAGGGGTCGACCGTCATTTGGGGCAGTTGGTTGTGTGCGCCGACGGGCTGGTGTGCCAGCGCGTGGCGCGCGGGATCCAGCGGCGACGACAACCCCGCGAACGCACCCGCGAGGTGGGGCGTCAGCGACGCCGCGGCCTTGGCGCGGCACTCGTCCTCCAAATTCCAGGTCCCCGTCATGCCGTTCTCCATGAAGCTCAAAACCATCTCCCGCGCCACTTGCAATGTCATTGGGTCGTCGGACGCGATCTCCACAAAGCACGGATCCACGTCCTGCTGCACACGCATCTCCGCGCCCGACCGCTCCTTGACGCTCTTGATGCGCTCGCCGTTCCGCCCGATGACCCGGCCCAGCGCACTTCGTGGAATCACAATCTGCTGCGGCGACTTCGCGAGTTCCAGCGAAGACTCCACCAACGCCGCGGCGGATTCTACCGAATCGCGCGTCGGCCCCTCTATCAAAACGCGCGCACCCGCCGGGATCCGCCGCCGCCCGGGGTCCTGGGCGCAGCGCACTTTTGCGCCGGTCGAGGCCTCGATTTCCCTTAACCGTTGGCCGTTGTGGCCGACCACCAAAGACAACGCCCCCGGCGCGCAGTCAAACTGCCGCCGGAAGTCCGTCGCGGCGTTTTTCTGCTGCTCGAGCTGCTGCGCCGCGGCGCCGGCGGCCTGGAGCTCGGCAACGAGCGACGCCATGTCCTCCGGCGTGGACGTGAAGTCGGCCATGGCTGCTGCAGGCGAAAAGCTAGCCTGGCGCAAAGCTCTGTAGCCGCGCTCTCTCCAAGGTTGCTTTGATGCACTGTGGCGGCCGGTTGGGTCCTATTGGGCTGCTGTGGCGTCTTCTTGCCTCGCGCAGACCGCGCAATCACTCAAAGCTTATCGAGACTTCGCGAAACCCGTGCATTTCAGAACCCGCACGCAACCCGCACGACAACAGAATCAAGCCTTGACGGCGCTTTTTCGACCTCCAACGCGAAGTCACAGCAGTTCGGAGTTTCGATTCGTGTCCACACAGCCCTTGCGCCGCGCTGTAGCCCTTGGGCCGGCCAAATTTGGCTCAGAGCGTGCGTTAAACGAGCCACAAAGCAAGCAGCTAGGAAAGCATGTCCACCACCGCCGACGACGCTACTCTACGCCGCCGCCGCAAGCCGCCCGTGGTCGGCTTTAGCCTCGGCCCGGCCGCGGACGAGCCCTCCTCGGCCCAGTCCTCGCCGCGCGCCGGCTCGGTCGGCGGCTCGTCGGCCGGCTCGCGGAGCGCCCAGTCCTCGCCCCGCGCGCTCAGTGCCGCCGGGTCGTCGCCGTCGTCCTTACGCAGCTTCTCGGCGAGTAGGGACGACCACGAGCGGCCGCCGCGGTTCCAGCGCTCGCCGTCGCCGTTCGACGCCTTCCTGCGCAGCGTGACGGAGGCCCCGGCGACGCAACGAGCGCCGACAGAGGAGGAGGAGGACGACGACGATGCGTTGACGGTGGCTCAATTAAGACGCCTCGCACGGCAACTGCGGAGCGGGCGGTCCCGGGAGGCCTGCGCGGAGGAACTGGAGCGCCTCGCGTCGAATCTGACGCGGACGCCTCTCGCGCGGGCGGCCCGGGCGCGGCGCAAGGCGTCTAAATTAGTAGCGGCCGGCATGCGGCGCCTGGGGAAGCGCGAAAAGGTCGTGTTCGACGGCGTCTACACGGACGAGGACAGCGCCCAGGAGCGGAAGCGATTGGGCGACCAGCGCCGGGCGCTGTGGTCTCCTACTCTTCGTAGAATCTCCAGCAGAGAGCGGCTGGTGGAGACGCCGGTGCTGTCGAAGCGCCGGAGGCGCCTCGAGAACTGGGCCGTGCACCCGAACTCAGCCTTTAAAAGGCGCTGGGACTACCTCACGTCGTTGCTGGCGGTGTGCGTCGTGTTCAAGCCGGAACTGCGGAGCCTGGCGGCCTTGCTATTGGGCTTGGAAGCGCCAAAGAAGGAAGTCGTCACCTTCTACGCCTTAACTTTTAATCGGCTGGTCAATTTGTGGTTTCTAGCCGATGTCGCTTTGAACTTCGTCACGGGCTATGTTGATAAAAAAACGGGCGTTTTGGTCATGTCCAAACGGAGGATCGCCCAGAGGTATGTAAGGACCTACTTCATCCTGGACATCTGGTGCGCGCTACCGTTCGATCGACTCGTGGTGCCGATCGTGGTGGACATCCAGACCAAGGTGAAGCCCCTGAAGTGCGCGCCGGGCTCCTCGGACATGTTATTGGTGGACTGCCTCCCGCGGCGGCGGCCCCTGCGGCGGTTAGGCCGCATCGTGTTCTCGGACGTACCTAGAGTACTGTCCTTCGCGAAGCGGCGGGGCCGCATGCGCCAGGTCCTAGTGGGCGCCCCGACCATCGTCAGGCACGTCGTGCGCTTCTTCCGGTTGCTCCGCGCGTCGCGCGTGCGGCTCGTGAAGTGGCGCGCGCTAGCCGTCTTGGGGCGGCGATACCGCAAGAACGCCAAGGCCTATTTTCACCGCCTGCCGTCGCCCTGGCGGTCGCCGAAGGGGGCGTACCGGCGGCTCACGCGGACGCCGGGCGACGCCCCGGACGACGCGCTGTCGCCGGGGGAGGAGGCGCTGTCTCCGGAGCGGCCAACGATGCGTCGGAGCGTCACACTTCCGACATCACTCGAATAAAAATATCGCCACTACTACCTTGTACATCCCGGCCGATGATGTGGCCGCAAGACCCCACACGACCGCGACGAAACTCGCGACGAGTCTTATTTAACCGCCACAACTTACGCCGCCGCGAACTGCGCCACGTACTCCGCCTCGATGTCGTGCAAGGTGGGCGCGCAGAGCACCAAGCAGTGCAGCGGCGCCCCGAAGTCCACAGTCCGCAGCTCCGCCAAGCTCCCGGACACGATAATTTCGTCGGCCTGGCCGAGGCGCGCCATGCCTACCGCTCTCGTCTCGGGCCCGCAGACGCCCCGCTGGTGCTCTTGTTCCGCACTCAACAACTGCTCCACGGCCTGGTTCACGGTCATGAAGCGCGGCGGCAAATAGCGCGTGACGCACGTCTTCGCCAAATGTTGATAATCAGGCTCGTGCGTCTTAATGTCCAAGAGACACAGGGTGTGCAAGTTCCCACTTCGATTAAAAGCGATCTTCTCGTACCACGAGGTCGGCTTCCAGCCCTCCGTCCAGAACGGTAACGAAATGCACTGGCCATAGGAGTAGAGCTGCAGGCCGCACTTGCCCACGGCCCCCATGACGCTCGCGTTCTGGATCACCTCCACTTTTACCTCCAGCTTCTTGGCTCGTAACGCAATGTCCGTATGTGTGGTCGCACAAAGGACGTCGCCGACGACTAGTAACGCCACATTGCCATTCTTGCTCTGCGCGAGCATCTCATCACACCCGCTCTCCACGACATCTCGGGAAGCAATTTTCACGAGTCGCCCATAGAAGGCTTCTAAGCGCTCCACGCCCACGCATAAGACGGACGTGTAGGCCTCGAGCCAGACCGCGTCGCAGCTTTTGACGGCCTCCAAACCGCGCACGGTGATATCCCGTTCGTCGCCTAACCCCAAGCCGATGAGGTAGAAGACCATGGTTTGTTTACGTGTGCGCGGCGATGGCGTGCTGGTTGTCCTGCAGTGCTGGGTTTGCGCAGCGCTATGTCGTGCCGTGTGCTGCAGTGCAGTGTGCTGTGCTGTAGTGCTGTGCGGCGTGAAGTCCTGCAATCGCGCTCCACCGTTGCAGAAGTGATGGGCTCGCGAGGTCGCGTTATCGCTGCGCTCTCCCGATCGTTTTGCTGTAAAACCCGTGCGCAGGGCAGGGTTACTCAAATGCCAAAAGAGCAGATAAATAGCTGCATCGGCAGCGTTGTGTGCCTGTCAGTCAGCACAACTCAAAAGGAGACCGCTCAGGTCGTTTAGCGTCGCCCTGGAAACGGAGGTCCGGCTGCCACAAAGTTGACACACACAGCTCACAGGCCCTCGACCTGATTTGCTGCGCGGCGCACCGCTGAAAGCATTTATGCAGTAGCATCAATGGCGCACGTACCGAAACCGAGCCGCGTCGACTCCTTCGCCGACGCCGGCGCCGGCGCGCCTACCGAGTCCGGCGCACCGAGGTTGCCTGGAGCCGGCCGGAGTTGGTACGACGTGTTCGGCACGTCAACGACGACCACGTCGTCGCCGCCCATGCCGCCCATGCCCTGGGAGGACGCCGCCGCGGCGCCCGCGCCCTCGTGGACGGCCCCGCTCGAGCGCTTCCTGTCGAGCGCCGCCGCGAGTCTCGCCTCCGCCGCGAGCCCGCCGCCGCCGCCCCCGCGGCCGCGGTCGCGCACCGTCGACTTTACGAGCGCGCCCTCGCACTACACGACGCTCGGCGTGGCGCCGTCCGCGACGCACGCCGAGGTGCGCGCCGCGTACCGGCGGCTGGCGCTGGCGCACCACCCCGACCGGAACGAGAACGGGGAGGAGCGCATGGCTCGGATCAATAGCTCATTTGCTGTGATCAATAGTCCCCGGACGCGCCGCAAGTACGACTATGATTTGAGGTATGGGCGCTTCGACGGCGGGCGGCGGCGAGGTGCGCCGGGTTGAGTGTGTAGTCCACGTGCGTTTTCTGGCGATGTCGAGGGACCAGGGCGCGGCGTTTGTGTGTAAGTAACTAACTTAAAACCCGCACGCACGCTCGAATCTGCAGAAACCTCGCGCGGAGCAGCTAACGCAGCCAGCGCACTGCTCCGGGCGCAACACAGGAGTATTACGAGGATTGGATGAATGAGATAATTGAATAAGAATCTGAGGTGAGCTGTTTTGGCAGCGTTAAAAACCTGCCCGACCTGCGGCCACTCGACACTTCCAACAGCCTACAGCTTCTGTATCGCACGGCAGAATCGTAAGCACAGCCACAGCTCGAAACCACTCCCTCGCGCGACGCCCCGGTCATTGTTTTGAATCCCCAAAGGATCTAGATCCCAGTACACGACACACCGAGCCCCGGCGGCCTCCATGGCGCTCTAGCGTACCATGAACCCCCAAGAACCGTCCCTCTGGACCACCTCGAACGCCTCGACGAAGCAGAAACAACCATGGAAGACGACGAGGTCGCCGCCGAGCTCGCCCAGCGCGCCGCCGTCGTAGCGCGGAAGGTCTGGTACCTGCGCCACGCGCAGCAGTGCCGGGACCCGAGCAAGTGCCCGCTTGCGCCCTGCAAGCAGGCCTTCCTGCTCGTGGCGCACATGCGCGCGTGCGGCGCGTTCCACAAC
>Ga0302122_10000332_pt1 | contig 28375 bp, 12 predicted proteins | sample CB21_SCM_MG_FD_203115 | JGI IMG/M metagenome (GOLD analysis project Ga0302122, IMG submission 203115) | Marine microbial communities from Western Arctic Ocean, Canada - CB21_SCM | ecosystem: Environmental > Aquatic > Marine > Oceanic | place: Canada: Western Arctic Ocean | collected 2017-09-28 | reverse complement strand
CGCGCCGCCACCTCCCGGGCGGCCCGTCTTAGTTTCTTCTCGATGGCCCGCACGTCGGGGTCGCTCGAGAACTCGTAGGTCTGGGCCACCATTTCTAAATCCTCGGAGTCGGCGCCCGATGTCACCGTAGGCTTGGCGGGCGCGTCCCGGGTCCGGCAGAAGGCGAAGAACTCCCCTCTATCTACTTTCCCGTCGCGGTTGACGTCCAACTCGTCCTTCACCAACGCCCGCACGTCCTCCCTCCGGAGCTCGTCGAAGATCCCGAGCTCGCTCAGACCCGATAACAGTTCGTCGACGGAGAGGGCGCCGCTCCGGTCGTCATCTAACGCCCGGAAGACCGACGCGAGTTTCGTGCCCTTCTGCTCCGTCCGCAGTAAGAGCGCCCGGAGCTTCTCTGTGAGTAACTCGGGTGAATCCTTCCTGGCCGCCGGCGCGGCCTCGGCCTCCTCCTCCGGTTCTCGTGCTTGCCGCGCCATTTTCACGAAGCGCCGGAGTTCGAGGAGGTGCAGGTCGCCGCTCTTGTTCTTGTCCAGAGCCCTGACGACCCGCTGCGCATCAACTTCCGTGACGTGCGCAAAGGCCTCCCCTAACCCCCGCAGCCCCGTCCGCAGCTGCTGCGGGTCCACGGCGCCCGACTTGTCCACGTCCAACTTGCGGAAGGCCGCGCTGAGATCCGCCCCGCCGTCTTCGAACGCTAGTAACACGTCGGCAAAGGCCCGCAGCGCAGGGTCCCGCAACGCGGGGTGCGCCACGGGCGTGATGTCCGGTTGCTTGGGCGACGCCGAGGGCTCCCCCAAATCCGACGCGATCTCGTCCGGGGACCCGACGCCGCCGCGCTGCGCGAAGGCCACGACGACGCCGACGGCTGGCCGGCCCCCGAAGCGATCGAGGACGAGCCGCCGCTGCTCGCTTGTCGTGTTTAAAGCACCGATGATGTTCAGCGCCTCCGCCAAATTAGCCTCGTCCACGCTCGTGCCGCGCTTTTCTAACGCGGCTCGGAACGCACATCGACCACTCTTGGCGCACGCGGCGCGCAAGGAACCTAATACAGCCGTCTCCGCATTACCTACAGAGTCAGAAGCCCCCAGCTGGCGCGTGAATTCGTCCAATGAAATCTGGTTGTCGCCGTCGTCGTCGTAGAGTCTCGCCAGCCCGCCCGCGTCGCTGTTCGTGATGTCCTCGAGCCCGGGCAGCTCCCGCAGCCCGGCCGCCAGCTCGTCGCGAGAAATGGACCCGTCGCCGTCCTTGTCGAAGTGCTTAAAAGCTTCCTCGGCCCCAATACCGGACGAGTGCACGATCTGCCGCAATTTCGCTTCTATCGCAAAGACGACGTCCCGCCCCATGAACGACTGGAGCTCCCGCACACTAATCTTGCCGTCGCCGTTCTTGTCGAAGAGGCACACCAGGGCCTGGATCTCCGCGGCGTCGCTCCGCCCGTCCCCGCACATGTCCTTGAAGGTCCCCAGGGCCCGTAACCCGCTCGTCAACTCCGCCTCCGTAATAGCCCCGTTGTCGTCCGCGTCCCACTCCCGGAACGCGGCGTCTAACGTCGTGCCCTTGCCCTCCGCACTCAACAAGATAGTCCGCAACCGCCGCGCGAGCACCGCGCAGTATTCGCAGCCCGCGAACCGCAAAAACTCGGCCAGGGACAACTTGCCGGACGCGTCCGTGTCCACTTTAGCGAGTAAGGTTGAGGCATCCTCATCGGACACGCCCTTGAAGACGCCTAGGGCGTCCAGCCCCTCGCGCAGTTCGCTTACGGAAATCGCGCCCTCGCCGTCCGCGTCCCACTCCCGGAACGCCGCATCCAGGGGCACGCCGTGCTCCTGCTCCGCCAACCGCAGGATGCAGCGCAACCTCGCTTCCACGAACTCGCCGTAGTCCCATTTCGCGAACACGTAGAACTCCTTGACGTCGACGTCCCCCGAATTGTCCTTGTCGATGCGCTTTAAGAGGGACGCCACGTCCATTTGAGCCATGTCTTGGAACACACCTAAACTGCGGAACCCCCGCGTGAGCTCCGTCACCGATAACGTACCGCCCCGGTCGGCGTCCCACGCGGCGAACGCGTCCGCCACGCGGACGCCCCTGGCCTCGACACCATCTAAGATTCGCTTGAGCTTGAGGACGAGGTGGTCCCCGTAATCCCGGCCCATCAAGGCGAAGATCTCATCTAACTCGAGGGTGCCGCTGCTGTCCTTGTCCCGTAACTTCACAAAGGCCTCCACCTCCTTCGCGGTCAAGTCCGCGAAGGCGCCCAGGCTCCGGAAGGCGCGCACCAACTCCTGGACCGTCAGGGAACCGCTCTTGTCCTTGTCGAAGTCCGTGAAGGCGTCGACGACGGACGCGCCCAGCGCCTCCGCCTTGAGCAAAATGGCCTTCACGCGGGCTTCTAACGCGGCGCCCTCCACCGGGCCCAGGGCTTGAGCGTCGCGTACTGGAACCGTGTTCTGCTTCGAGCGAATGTACGCGAGGAACTCGTCCAATGAAATGACGCCGTCGCCGCTCCTGTCAAACTTCCGCAGGAGCAACGCGACGCCGCCGGAATGCTGCCCCCGGAAGCAGCCCAGGGCTCGCAGCGCATCCTCGAGCTCCACCAGGGAAATGGTGCCGGACCGGTCCCGATCGAAATGCGAGAAGCTCCGCTCGAGCGTCGTCCCCTTCTTCTCCGCCCTGGTCAGCACGCGCACGAGGTGCGCCTCCAGCGCCCGTAGGTTGGGCGCTTCGAGCAAGGCGAGTAGAGGCCCCGTGTACCTCACGCGCTTGGACTCGTCCCTAAATCTCCTAACCATGGTTAAGACCTCGTCGTACGTCACGGCGTTCTGGTCCGCGGAGCTGGTGGGCGCGGGGTTCTCCGCGGCCTGCGTCAATAAACCGCCTCTTTTATCTCGGGATCCTAATAGATGCCCGAGCTCGGGCGAACTTTCAGCCAAAGGTCTAGCTCTCACTCTATGGCCCGGGCGCCGCTTCTTCGAGCCGCCGTACGAATTGCGCAGCGGGTCGTCCTTTTTGGCGTCGACGCCCTCGTAGATCGTCTTCTTTAAATCGGACGAGGCGTTCCGGCGCCAGTCCAAAAAGGTGTTCGGCGTGGGGTCCTCGTTCTCCTTGGACTCTTCCCTCGAAGTGTGCGAGGACTCCTCCCCATAATTGCAGCACACGACCTGGACGTGGCCTATAATGTTCCCGGCGGTGCCCGCGGACGCTTGTACCGTCTCCACGCCTCCACTCCCCTGGGCCCCGTACAGCCCCTCGTCCACGAGGCCGTAGGGCGCCACGACGGCATATTCCGCGGCAACTTTAGCCACCGGGGCCCGCTGGCGCAAGAGGCGATCGAGCGGCACCGCGGCCGTACCCACATGCAGCCGCGAGTCGGCGTCCCAGACGTCCACGTGTAGGACCTTCGTCGCCAGGTACTCGGCAAAAAACGTGGCCTCGTTCGGCGCGCCCGTGGAACAATCCACGGCAAACTTCAGAATCAAAGGCGGCTCGTCCTCACTTCGCCGGGATCGATCGCTGCGCTCTCTTACTAAAAGTCGCGACGCGTCGTTCGCCGCCTGGACGCCGCGGTCCACCTTCGAGTCCTCCGAGTTCCTAGAAGCCAGTTTAAGTCGCTCCGTCCGCGTGGGCGGCAAGGTGTAGAACTGGAACGTGAAGTACACGGCGCGCGGCAGCGGTGTAGACGGCGTGTTCGCCCGGAAGGCCGCGAACTGCACCGTGATCTCGTGGAGCGCCAGCGGGTCCGACGCCTCGAGCGCCAGGTCGTACCTTGCTGCTCCATTATGGTCGCCCGGCACCAGCGCGCGCGCGTCGTCCAGTTGGACCGTCGGGTAGCCGTGCCGCGCCAATCGACTGCGCTGGGCTCTAGATAACGCGTCGCCCTGCGGCCTCGCGCCGCCAACGGCCGTCGTCATGGTCGTCGGCGGCCGCGCCGTCGGGTGGCCCACGGCCCGGTGCCCGTCGGCTCTATGTAAAGGCGCCCCGAGGAGCGACGCGAGCATGCTCCCGGAGGAGGGGGCGGCCTTCCGCCAGCCGTCGGCGTCCTGGCGCGTCTCGACGTCCGCCTCCCGGTGCTTGCGCCGCGGCCGGCGCGGGGCGGACTCGTCGTCGGACGAGGCGTACGTCTTGGACTTCTTCTTGCGGTGCGACTGCAGTTCGCTCCGCCGCGAATCGCCCGAGACGACGGACCTCGAGAGCGTGGACGCGTCGTCCTCGGAGGACTCCTCCTGCGCTTTCTTAGGCTTCTTCTTCTTCTTCCGCAGGGGCGCCACGACGCTCTCGTCCTCCGACGAGCTGCGGGCGCCCTCCTCCCCGGAGTCGCCCAGATCTTCGTCGTCCGCGACGGACTCGACGTCCGAGGAATCGTCCGAGAGCCGGTCCGGCGTCTCATCTTGTAAACGCCGGTCCTTGCCCTTCTTCGCCGCGGGGCCGTCCACGGCGCTGAGGCAGAAGCGCACCGTCTTGCCGGACGCGTACTGCTGCAAGGATAAGGCGTCGAAGTCCCCGGTGGCCGTCGCCGACATGGCCGACTGGCCCTCGCCCGTTGTGGACGGCGGGAACACGAAGGAGGTCGAGACTTCCCTGCACGTATCGTCGGCATTCAACTCGAGTTCGCAGTAGGCCACGTTCTGGGCGTCGCGGCCCGTGCTGAGTCGTAGGCGCCGTCCATCAAAGGGCACGTAGGCGCCTAGACCCAAGGTGACCTTGAAGGTCTTGGGGGCCACGCTTTTGCCCGAGAGCTGCGCGACCTTTTGCGCCGGCTGGATCTCGTACTCTAAAGCGACGACCACGGCGTACAGCGCGTGCTTCACGTAGCCGTTCAAGATGATGGAAGCGTCGGCGGGGCCCTCCAGCGTGTCGCCGTTCGTGTCTAAATCGATCCTTTCGAACCCGTCGGCCTTCGTTCTTCTCAAAACTAAGGCGCGGCCGTTGTGCAGCCCCAAGCACAAGCGCCGCGCCACAATTTTTTCGGCCACATCAGTTCCATTCTGGGGCAGCTCGGGCCCGTGGAAGGCCACATAGCGCTTCAAGCGCTGCTCGAGGCGCTTCCGGTCCGGCACCCGCACCTGCAAACAATCCAGGTGCAAGGCGTGCTCCGTCGCTAGCTTAGGCTTCGGTTGCGGCACGAGGTGCCACATGGACGCGTCGCTCGACCGTCCCCGCGAATCATCCAATTTCCGCGCCCCGAGCATGGGCCGCTTTCCGGATAAAGAGCGGCCGTCCGGCGGGAGTTGGAGGGACGAACTGCCGTGCGAGGACCACGGCGCCAGGCCGGGCACCAGGTCCTGGGCGCTCACGACGTCGTCGTCGCCCATGAGGTGCCACGCCCGCTGCAAACCGTCGTGCCGCCGCGCCCGACACACCAAGGCGCAGTTCTTCAACGAGTCGGCGCCCGCGGCCCGCGCCAGGTCCTCATCTCTTCGAGCCGTGCCCTTCGGCTGTTGCCTCGTGACGTTGAGCTTCGCCGCCGCCAGCACCAGTTTCCGGGGCGTGCCGTCGTACAGCGGGCGCAGTTCATAACTACCGTCCTTCAGCACGTCCCCGTCGGGCTCCGCCGCCGCGTCGATCGTCAAGGGCGAGTCCTCGCTGAACAAGCGTAAGAAGGTCCAGCCGCAGCCGTACTGCGCCACCGTTCGTCCATCTCGTTTCGCGCAGGCCACCACTTCGATAACCGCGACGCAAGCGGCGTCGTCCACGCGCGAGCACCAGTGCACGAGTTCGCAGCTCTGGATCGTGTTTTTGCCCCCCGTCGTGTCCACCTGGACCGGTCGCCCGATCCACGTGCCTCCGAAGAACCTCCGACTCGCGCAGTCGAAGAACGAGAGCGAGAGGGCGCATTCGAGCGTCGCGCCGTCGGCCGCTAGGCGCTCCTTGAGCGCGCGCGGCGCGGACCAGCCCTCGATGCTTCTTAAACTGAGGACAATAGGCGTGCGCTGGGTGGACAGCCGGGGCCGTTCGATTTGAGGCACGTCGTCGAAGCCCAGCAAGCGCCGTCTCCTTTGAAAAGCCTGCCAGCGGCGGCATCTCCGCTCGGTCTTGATTCTACGTTTCGTAAGCGGGGCGGCCTTGTCCTTGCTGCCGCGCCCCATCTCGTTAGTCGTTCCTTTGCTACGGGTGCTCACTGGCTCACGGTCGCTCGACCGCTGCCCGGTGCTGCGCGCCGCGTGCTGCGGTGTCGTCCGCAACGGTCCGCGTGCCTCGGCCGCGGGCAGCTGCTGCGTCGATACGCGGGGCAGCTCTTTGATCAAAGCGCAGCCAGCGGTTTTTGCGGTTAAAAATCAGTTCTTTTTTAGCGGCCTAGTGCACACCTGCATTGAACGGGAGGGGAACCTCCAGGCTTCTCCCGCAAGCGTCGAACGTGCTCGTGACGCCTTTAGGACAGGGGTCGGCGCGCCGCCCAAGCTCGAGATCGTCTTGGCAATTACAAAACAAAGGATTCGAGGCGGGCAGCCTCGAGCCCATAGAACATGGCTGTCGTCGACGACACGGATGCCGTCAGTCGCTTCGCGGCGGCCATGGCTGCCCACCGGCGCTTGAACGCACGAGAAGACGCCCTGGCCGACGCGCAGCGGGCGGCCCTGTCGCGCGCCGAGTCGCACGACCTCGCCGCGCCGCCTACAGAAAACGACTTCGAGCTCCCGGACGAGGTCGAGGCCCGTGTGGCACCACCGGAGCCACCGAAGCTCCCGAGCGGCGGCGGCGGCGGCGGCGTCTACGGCCGGGCCGCGCGGCGCAACGCCGTCGAGGGCACGAGCCGGGACGAGTACGGCGACGCCGCGGCGCTAGAGGCCCTCGGTGACGCCGCCACCGCCGCGGTGCAGGCGACTAGCGAAGCCGCCGTCACCGCTGTGAAGGTGACCGGCGACGGTCTTCAGCTGGCGGCGACTGGTGTTGTCATCGCCGCCGGCGCCTCCGAGGCGGCGAGCGCGGCCGTCGAGAATCTGCAGGAAGTCGATTGGGGCGACGTCGACCCGGGGTGCTCGTATCACTGCGGCATCCTGGAGGCCGACAACGGCTTGTTGGGGTTGCGACCCCTCGTCGGTGGCGCGTTCGCTCCGCCAAAGGTCGACGACTCTGTGGAGGAAACCCAGGGCCCGACCATCGACGACATCGCGGCGTTCGTCCAGTCGTCCCTCGACGACGCGTCGGCCGCCGCGCTCCGCGCCACGACCCAGCCGCGGCCGACCGCGTGGTTGGTCGGCGGCGGGAACCTGGAGACGAGGGCGAGGAACGCGCCGGCGAACGCCCTGCGGCGGGCGGCGGCCGACGACGACATCGCCTTCGACGGCGACGCCGGCGCCGACGCACCCGAGAAGCCCAAGCCGAAGCGACGGAAGTCGAAGAAAAAGAAAAAGGCGCCGGCCGAGGGCGAGGCGAAGAGCCCCAAACTCAGGCGGAAGGGCTCGGGCAGGAAAAAGGCCGCGGGCGCCGCCGCGGCGGAGGCGCGCGCGGCCGAGCAGGCCGAGCAGGCGGCCGAGCGCGAGGTGATGATGGGCCGCATTGCGGATCTCGAGAAGTACGTCGATGACCTCTCGACGCCGGTGCCCGACCTACCCGTCGAGGAGAAGCCTGTCTGCGGGTGCGTAATTGCATGATCTACTTAACATATCTTACTCCCTTGCACACGCAGACCTTTTTACACTGCTCGAGCCGCTCGCGAGCTCTCTGTAGACGCGCCCGGAGGCCTGGCCAACCCTTCGCAGCCAGACCCGCACGTTGGACGTTTTGACTGTTTGGTCGGCTGCACTGTGAGAATCAGACTGCTGTACGCGCTATACGTTGAAGGTGTTGCGAGACTACGCGCTCCCATCGAGCACCCGCCCGCTTTCAACACGGACCGGCAGGCAGCCCCTCCACCGGCAAGTAGCTAGTTGTTAGACGCCGCCGTCGAATCATGATCACCGAGATCATGATCCACGAGCACCAGCACGAGTCACAACGACAAGCACCGATCCACCGCGGGCTGTCAACGGCGACGCTCACCGCGCTGGAGCTCAAAAAGGAAAGGGAAGACGACGCGCTCGCCAAGGCCGCCTACACGATCATCGACTTCATCAAGGTCGTCGGGTACTACGTGGTGGGCTGTGTCGTATTGTACTACAGCGAGGAGGAGATGGGCGTGCGCGAAAGCATTTACTTCCTGACGGTCACGCTCACCACGATCGGCTACGGAGACGTCGTACCCAAGTCCGAATTAGCCCGCATCTTCATGATGTTCTGGATCGTGGTGGGACTGGGCGGGGTCTTCCCCGTGATCATCAAAGCGGCGGACCACGTCATGCGAAGGATGGAGACGGTGGCCATGAAGTTCGTGGACAAGGACCCGGACGACGACTACGACCCGCTGTGGGTCAAGGGCGTGTTGGCCCTAGTGATGATCTTCATCCCCCTGGCCATCGGCAACATTTATTTCCTTTTGATCGACCAGTGCGACCCGCCCTGGACGGAGACGGACGCGGTCTGGATGACGTTCGTGACCATGACGACCGTCGGGTACGGCGACCTGGCTTTGTGCAACAAGGAGCAGGACATGATATTCCTGACGTGTTTCGCAATTTTTTCCGTCGTGCTAGTGGCCGGCGCGATTGGGACCCTCGGGAACCTGTACAATGAAAACGACAGGCAAACGCGAGAAGCCAAACTCCTCGCGTCGTTCGACATCGACATGATCAAAGCCCTGGACACGGACGGCGACGGCGTGGACAAGAACGAATACGTCCTGGGCATGCTGTCGGCGCTCGGGCACCTCGATGGCGATGCCGTGGCGCGGTACGAGAAACAGTTCCTGACGTACGACGTCGACAAGTCTGGCCGGCTGACGCAGGCGGACCTCGATCAGATCAACGGCGACATCCAGCAGAAGGTCGCCGGGTCGCCGGTGCGGCGGCGGCGGCCGTCGGCGGACGCGAGCGCCGAGGCCAAAAGCGAGGAGCGCGCGCCGCAACGGGCGCCGTCGGCGCGGCGCGTGAACTTCAGCGGGAGCGCAGCGCCGCCACCGAGGTACGCGGAGTGCTAGTAACCCCTCAGAGTCGTTGTCTTAGTCTTCGCGAGGCCTCGCCGCCTCAGGCCTTGGCCGTGTCGCACTTCGGGCACGCGCCGCCCTTGGGCGCGCACTTGGTCACCTTCTGGCCGAAGCGTAAAGTAGAAAGCGACTCCCGCAGGTGCGCCTTCTCCGGCGCGAGGTTGAAGATCGCCAGGCACTTCGCGTCGCCGCACAGACTGGGCCGCAGCAGGAAGGTCAGCCGCGAGTCCCGGTAGGGCACGTGGTTCCGGTCCTTCTTCGCCAGGGCACCTACCACGGTCCCCAGCGTCGAGAGCGAGGAGTTGATGAACTTGGCCTCCCTGAGTAATTTGGGACACGCGCCGCTCCCGGACGCGGCCAGGCGCTCCGACCCCGCCAGGTCCACCAGGTTCAAGACGCCGTCCCGCGTCTCGATGCCGTTCGAACCCGTAATTCTAAGAGCAAAAAGGCAGTGGCTCCGCGACGACGTGGCGTTCGAGTTGGTCGCGGCCGTGTGCCGGTTCCGCGACGCCGCCTTGAGGATCGCGTCGGCGTCCTCCGCGGTCTCCACCTTGTGCTTCGTGAGGTGCTCCACGACGATGTCCTCCTGCAGCGTCTCCCGCACGTTCAGTTTCTGTTTGGTGTCGCCCAACAGGTCATAGACGCCGTCCAAATAAATCTCGAGCATCTCGACACTTAATTCAAAGCGCCAGCCCTGGGTCTGCTCGAGGGCGGCGACGCCGTCGAACACCAAGCCCAGGGATCTCTGTAAAATCCCCGCGTCCGCTTCCGACCCGCCGGTGGGCGACCCGAGCATCGTGTGCGTCTTCCCGGAGCCGGTCTGGCCGTAGGCAAAAATACAGACCTTGTACCCGTCCAGGGCCGACTGGCAGAAGGGCCGCACGGCCTCGAACATGCCCTGTTGGTCCGTCTGCGGCCCCAATACCATATCGTAGGCGAAGCGGAACGTCCGCGCTTTGCGCGGCGGTCCGCCACTCGCCACCTCCTCGGTCACCTCGACCTCGTCGCCCGAACTGTTAGGTCGAGACGGCGGGCAGCCTATGGCCGTGGCCGCGCTCACGGCGGCCCCGACCGTGAGCGCCGGCCGCACGCGCACGAAGACGCGGATGTTGCCCTGGAGCTCGACCACCCTATTGTGCAGGCGCCGCCGCACGCCGTCCCACAGCCGCCGGTCCCGGTCGAACGCGTCACGGCAGGCCTCTGCCTCCTTGATCGCGGCCTTGGCCTGCGCGTCGGCGTTCCGCTTGAGTCTCTCCGCGATCGCGGCCTCCTCGGCCTTGGTCCGCGCCAACGCCTCGGCGGCCTCGCGCGCCTCAGCCAGCCCGTCAACGCGCGCGGCCAGATCGTCGGCGTGCGCCTGGGCCTCACACTGCGACCGCTCGGCCCGCTCGACCGCGACGGCCGTGTCCGCCTCACGCCGCAGCTGCTCGTCGGCGCACCGTTGTTGTGCATCCTGGGCCGCGTCCCTTGCCCGCTCGGCCTGGGCCGCGCGCGCCTCGGCGCCCTGGAGTTCACTAAGGCGCGCCTCGAGCGTCACCGCGCGCCCCTCCACGTCGGCCGCGCCGCGCTTCAGCGCCGCGCGCGCCGCCGCCTCGAGCTGCGCCACGCGGTCCTGCAGCGCCGCGGCCTCGTCCTGGGCCGCGCGGGCCGCGGCCAGGGCCCCGTCCCTTTGTGCCTCGGCCGCGGCCCGCGCGCGCCGCTGGTCGTCATGGGCGGCCTCGGCCGCCCGCACCAACTCGTGCGCCGCCGCGTCGCGGCGCGGCGACGGCTGCGGCGACCGCGGCGACCGCGCGCGCCGCCGCAGCCGCTCGAGCTGCGCCGTCTTCTCGTGCGCCTTCTCCGCGCGGCGGCGGTGGAGCAGCGTCTGCAGGCGCAGCGCCGCGACGTGGCGCTTAGACTCGCGGCTCTCGAGGTCGCGCGGCGTCAGGCACTCGCGCCGCGGCATCATGCGCTTCACGGGCACCGGCGAGAGGCTCTCCGCCTGCGCCTGGGCCGACGCGGTCTGCTGCTCGGCCCGCGTCGCTTTGAGTTCTAACTCTGCGGCCAGGCCGTCGGCGCCGTCATCGTGGAGGGGGCTCAGCCAGGAGTCGCGCGTCGTCGTCTCGTCGTCGAACTGCACCTTGCGCACGCTCAGGGAGCGGGCGACGCCCTGCGTGGTCGGCGCCTCCAGCGGCTCGGCCTTCTCGGCCGAGGAGGGGCCCGACGTCGACGTGCTGTTCGACCTGGGCAGGCCGGCCGTTGACGTGCTGTCTAAGCTCAGCGCTTTTAGTGACCGCGGCGGCGGCGGCGGGAGGTTGCTGGCTCCGAGGGGCGTCGGCATTATGCTGTTTTGTGGCGTCCGCTTTACCAGTTAATTGCGCAGCGACAGCATGCGATGCGGCGTAGTTTGGCCGTTCGGCGCGGTATCACAACGCGTAGGTCACCGTAGACGCAGCGGTGAGGGCGCACTGTCTCCGTTGACGACGCAGCGCCGCAAACGTTCGTTTTTTAGCGTGAAAAAAACCCGTAGCGTAATTACCTTGGCGCAGATCCATATACAGCCCCCTGTAACTGAGTTACAGGGGATTTACTAGTATCCTCGACTAGGGGGTGTATCGGGTCTATTTCGGGAGATTTAGTTTGGGACGCCGGCGTGGCGGCCAGGACCAATCGCGCCTTCTTCGCGGCGGTGTACTATAGATAAGCTTAGGCCCCCCCACCTGGACCGCGCGCCGGGACTAGTCCAGCAGGCCGTCGAGCTGCTTCTCCTCGTAGCCCAGCTCGTTGATAAGGTCGCGCCGGGGCGTCTGGGCGAACTGGTTGTAGACGTACTGGCGGGCCTCGCGGAAGTCCATGCCCTTGTCCCCCTCGCACAGGTTCGTGTACTTGCGGAAGCACCGGCCCGCGCGGTCCCGGGCCTCCACGAGCTCGTGCTCCTCCAGGTCCTCGGTCTCGCCGTCGTCCACCTCGATGTGCCACAAATCCATCTCGACTGTCGTCCCGTCGTCCTCGACCTGGCCCTTGGGCACCCAGCCCACGACCACGGCGCTCTTGAACTCCCTAGCGTACTTCCTGGCTACCAACGCGCCAATGGCCTCGTTCCCCTCGTCTCTCCACCCATTATCGCCCTCGTACGGCTCGTCCGCCGCGTACCGGTCCGCCAAGGCGTTCTTCAAGTCGCGCTCGTCGTCGAACGCATCATCTAACGTGCGATAGAGGGCCTTGACCTCCTTCCGCGACGAGTAGCAGGACCACTCACTGACCTCCCGCAGCTGGTGCGGGAGGTCTTCGCCACTGGCAGGTTCTTCCCCGCCGGGCGTCGGCGGCGCTCTTTCCGGCGCGGGCGCCGGGACCAGCTTCTGCGCGAAGACCCGGCATAAGCCGCCGCGGAACCGCGAGCTCTCGTCCAGATCGAAGTAGCGCGCGCCGCTCCGGTCGACGCCCAGCGGCTCGCGCCGCACGCCCGTGCCGGCGTTGCCGTCTCCATTAGCGTTCTTCATGAGGCAGTCCCGCTCCTCCCGCATCTTGTAAGAACACGCGACGTGCGCCGGGTTCGCCGCGGCTAATTTCTTCAGCGCGTCCGCGACCTGCGACGTGCACCAGGCCTTGTCGTTCGGCCCGCCGTCCTCGCCTAAGAGTTCCGCCTTCTCGGCCGTCTTCAGGGCGTTCTTCAAGAGCTTCACGTCGCCCGACGCCAAGGCCTCCCTTAAATCTTTAGCGGCGCTCGTGCGGTAGACGTCCCGCTTCCCGCGGTCCTCGCGGCGGTGCACGCGCACCTTGTTTCTCCTTCTTACGCCCTGGTTCGTGCCCTGGCGCTTCTTCTTTTCGGTGGTTTTGATGCCTTCTTCATCGGCATCTAGCTCATCCTCGTCGTCAGAAATGGGCTCGTCCGCGGGCGGCTTCGTCAGGACCTTCTTCCCGCCCAAAGCCTGCTCCTTGGCCATGGCGTTCATTTTGGCCGTGACCTCCTTCTCCTTGATGTCCGCTATCTTTTTAGGAGCTTTGTCGCCCAAAGCCTTGGCCTTGGCCTTGCGGTCCTCCTTGATCTGCTCCAAGGCCTCCTTCTTCAACTGGGCTTTGGCTGTATCGGCGTCCTTGCGCTTCTGGCGGTCCGCCTTGCGCGAGTCCTTGCCCCAGGCGTCTTCCTTGTTTTTGCGATCCGCTAGGGCTCTTCTACAAACTTGCGACCGGTACACTGCTAAAGCTAACACGGCCAAAGCGCCTACTTTCTGAGAAGCGGGCAAAGACGAGAAGGACTTGCCCTTGAGGGCGCGGCGCGCCTTGTGCGCACTAGTGCAGCTGGCGAACCACTGCTCCTTCTTGCCCGCGGCGACGTGCGCGCAGCTCCGCAAACTGCGGCGGAGCATGCTCTCCCAGTTCTGGGGCGTGACGCTGTTCGCGGACTTGATGGAGCGCCGCCGCCGCGCGGACCGGGGCGGGCGCCGTTTGGCCGGCGCCGCGCCGTGCACCACGCCTAAACGTTGCACGGCCTTGCGCTTGCGGCCCGTCGGTTGTGCTTCTTCCTCCTCGGCCTCGGATTCGTCCTCTTCGTAGTTGACTTCCTCCTCCTCCTCTTCCTCCTCCTCCTCCTTCTCCTCTTCGGACGCCTCGCCCTCATCCTCCAAACCGACCAGCCCCTCCTTCAGGACCATACGCAGCATAGAACGAACGGTCTCCACTAAGAGTACGGAATCGGGCGCACCATCGCTCACCGCGGCCGCGTAGTCGTCGAAGGAGTAGCGGCACAAGTTCAGTTTATCATTAAACGTCTGGGCGCAGTCCCACGCTAGGAGAGCGGGCGCCATGAGCTCCTCCGTGATCGGCAGTCTACCCTTGGGCGGCGCCAGATCTAGACCTTCCTTGAACTCCGCGCTGACCCCGCCTTCCCGCGCCTTGCGTAACTCGTTCTCTAATTGCCCCTTCTGCTTCTGGATGTCCTTGAGCTTCATCTTGGCCTCGTCCCGCTCTCGTTTGAGGCCGGGCAGTTCCGTGGCTTTGCGCTCTAAGTCCTTGGCGTCCGCGGCGCGCTGCTTCTGCAGGCGATCACTCCGCGACTGCTGGTCCTTGGCGTAGGACTCGCGCTCCTCGTCCTTGCGCTTCCAGCGGGCCTCGGGCGACTCCTCCCGCCGCCGGGCGGCGCGTTCCCGCATCATATCGAGCGTGTCACTGCCACTGTCGGAGTCGCCCTCCTCGTCCACGGCGGGCGCCTCCTCCGGATCGTCGACGTCCATGGCCTCGCCGATGGGGCCGTGGTCCATGGTTTTACTGGCGCTGTTTTGAACCTTGAGTCTTGTTGGCACAGCGCGCGGTCCTATGCCGAGCTTTTGCGCTGCGTGCGTTTCTAGGCGTTCCAGTGGGCTGTGGGAGGGCCTGCAAGCCTTCCGTTAGCTTTTTAACGCGTTGCAAGGCGATGAGCGAGCACAGTCGTCTTCGCGGTCAAGGCGAGTCAAACTTGGGCACGGGTTTCTCTCAAAACCCGTTTAAACTTTAGCCTCCAAAACGACGCTGGGGCTGGTGATATCCTGCCTACTAGCCTTAGGACTGTAGCCACATACCGTTTCCCACCAGGGCTAATATCTGGTAGTAGTTCACACATATTTTAGGCGCCCCGACGCCTCAGATCGCCCCCACGACGCCCGGGTCCGTCGGCACGAACTTCTTCACACGCGACGAGCCGCGGCGGCCGGGGCGCGACGGCTTGGTGGTCGTCTTGTGCACGAGGGGCACGTGCGCCGCGGGCGCCGCCGCCGCGTCGAGCACGCCCGCGACGGCCGCGTCCAGGTCGGCCGCGTCCCGCACGTCGGCGAGCGCCGCCACGACTCCCTTGGCCGCGACGAGCGCCGCAAAAGTTTGCTTGGCGGTGCTATAGGTCATCTTCTGCTTGATCGGCGCGTCGTCGGGGCAGTAGAAGACCAGCGCGACCTTGGCGCCGCGCTTGACGACGACGAAGCGCGGGGCGTCCAGCGCGCTCAGCGCGTCGCGGACCCGGGTCGCCTCCTGCAGGGGCGGCTGCGCCAGCTCCAGCGTCTCGTGGGGGCCGAGCACGACCTCGACGAGCTTAGACGCCGGCGCCTCGACGCTCCAGCCCGCGAGCGCCGCCGCGGCTTCGTCCGAGAGCTCGAAGGGGATGGATGCCATGCCCGAGCACCGCTGGGCCGGCCTTATTGTATCTCTCTCCTCTTTCTCCAGGCGCTCGGCGTCCGTGAGGGGCGCCTCGCCTTTGATCTCGGCGCCTAATAAAGCGGCGCCTGTTAACCCGTCGGCGTCGAACGCCGAGTAGTCCTTGTGCGAGGCGAAGAAGCCAGCACCGAGCGACTGCTTGAGGTCCTCGCGCGACGACGAATAGAGCACCTTGAGGCGCGGCGGCGCGCAGTCCGGCGCCCAGTGCACCAGCTGCCACCGCCGCGCCGCCGGCGTGCGCTCCCGCGCGATCAGTACGAACGCCGGCTGCTCGTCCTCAAGCGGCACGCCCGCCCTGAGGCCGTCGACCGTGGCCGCGAGCGGGGCCGTGTCCTCGTGGGCCTTGACAAGGCAGATGGCCTCGCCCTTGATGGTGCAGGCGAGCCAGGCGACCTTGGACTCTGGTGATTGGGCCCGGAGGAAGGCCTGGGCCAACTCAACGTCCACGGGGAGAAGGGACCGAGCCATGCTGGGCTGCGAGGGCTGTTGCTCTCTGGCGCCGTTTACGGCGGAGGCGTCAGCTGAGCTGAGGTCACCGTGCTGCCGGGAGTCGAAGCGGCTCATAAAACTGCCTAAGAGGTCCGGTCCTAGCCCTGGTGGCGCCCATTGTCCTCCCGATATTGCTCGGGTTTTGAAGGCATTCAGCCGACCCGACCTCCAAGCTCGTCCGTCTATTTTGCCGACGCGACTTGTAAACGTCACCTCGATTCCGTATAACTCGCGCCAACCGACGCCAACCGACTTCGCGCAATGCATATTAATTAATGCACTGGTAAACCTGAGGCCGGCTGTCTGCCATATAAACGCTCCGTTGTCATCCACCGATGGCCAATCGCTTCCGCCGGCCGCGCGGGCGCCACCGCCCGGTCTGCGGCGGCCGATGCCTCGTAGCGCGCATTAAAAACAACGACTTCCCGTACGTGCCGTGGATGATCGCGCTCCCCAACGCGCTCTTCTGCCTCTTGCTGCCGGCCAAGCTAGCGACCGTAAAAGCGGCGGCGCTGAGCGGCGGCGCTGGCCTGCATGGCCTGTTCTCTGGCGTTCCTAGCCGCCGCGCGGTTCACGGAGCCCGGCATTTTGCCGGCGGCCGTCGATATCGACTACGACATGCCAGACGCGAAAATCACGCACGCGCTGGTGCGGGGACAAAAGGTGCCGCTCGCCGGCCACCGGGCGAGGTACTCGCGCCACACGGACGTCGTCGTGGCGCGGCTCGACCACTACTGCTCCTGGGTCGGCAACCCCATCGGCGCGCGGAACTACTTCTCCTACGTCGCGTTCCTCGCGTGGGCGACGGTCAACTTGGTCGTCGTGGGGGGCGCAAGCGGGCGCCGGCTCCTGACCCTGGCGCGGTCGAAGCACAGCGCCACGCGCGTCTCGCCGCTCGCGGTCGTGGGCCTCGCTTTGCTCGCGACCTACTGCATGATGGTCATGCTCTGGACCGGCGGCCTCCTGGCGTACCAGGTCGACCAAGTCTCGCGGAACGTGACGTCCATCGAAAAGGTGAAGAAGACCTGGCGCGACGGCAATCCGCACGACCGCGGGTGTTGGCGGAACTGGCTCGACTTCTGCTGTCGCGCGCCGCCGCCGTCGTATGTCCTCGAGCTGGATCAGGTCGAGGGCCGCGCTGCGGTCGTCGACGAGTCCGGCGGCGCCGTCGAGCGGGACGCCGCGGTCGTCGCGCGGCGCAACACGTCACCACAACGTAACATGTAGTTGTTATAATGTGAAGCGTGATCCGAAGCGTCGGGACAGGTCGGCTCTATTAGTCCGAGAAGTGAGTGCGGGGGTCGGGTTTACCGTTTGGCTAAATTTGGCTAAAAGTCAAAGAGGCACCGACGACGACGAACACGCCATGAGTCACACCGATAGACGACGACGGCGGCGCTGGGCCTTGGCCGCAGCCCTCTCCGGCACGGCGGTGGCGTACGCGCCGCGCCTCAACACTAGAGCCTCAACGGTAAGGACCCGGCGGCAGGCCGCCGTCGTCGAGATGCCGCCGCCGCCCATGAACTGGGCCGACGAGGCGCTGACGGACGCGCCGTGGGAGCCGGCCCAGCCCCTCGGGGCGCCGCCCCCCGCGCCGCTCCCCGCGCAGCCGCCCGTCGATCTGAGGATCGAGGCGACGCTCGCAAACGCCACCGTGCGGACCAAGGTCGTGAGCGCGGTCATCGGCGGCGGGTGCTGCGGCTTCGTGGCCGGCTGGTGCGCGCTGTCGTCCTTAGTACGACTGGGCACGGTCGCCGGCGCAATAACTGCCGGGTTGCTGATCGTGAGCCCGCCGCCGCCCATGGCGGCGAACACGCTCTGGTTCGACGTCGACGGCGACCCCCTCGGCACGGGGAGGAGGACCTCCTACCTGTGGGCCAGAGCGTGCGCTGCGGCCGTGCTCTTCGGAAGAGCTTCACTCAAACAGCTGTGGGCCAACATCTGGCGGCGCTACGGCCCGGCTTTAGAGGGCGTCTCGAACCAGATCGTGACTTTTGATTATGAGAGCCTCCAAAAACAAACCGCGCAGCTGACGCGGGACACGGCGAAGACCATCATCGATTTGGGCGCTGACGTGGACCAGAAGTTCAATTTAGGAGGGAAGCTCAAGGGCGCCGCGCAGGCGACTTTAGATGTGGTCACGCCGGGCCACGACGACGAGTGGAGCGACGACGGCACGCCTTCAGTACCGGCGGTGAGCGCCAGCGAGGGTTTGAAGCGCTTACGGAAAAGAATGGGAGCCACTGCGACGCGCGCGCGGGACTGGGCGATCGGCAGGGAGGACGTGGTGAGCGAGCCCCAACTGTCGTCCATGCAGCAGCTGAGCGCGTCGCTCTTTTTGATGCTGCCAGCGGTCTTCGTGGTGGCCGTCGACCAACGGGACGAGTTGTTGGCATCATTGGAGTCCATGTCCAAGGTCTCGAGCGCCGCGGCCGCCGCGGCCGCCGCGGCCGCGGCGCTCGAGACGAACTCGCCCATGGCCGCGCTCTCGCTCATGAGCGACGCCGGGGCGCACCACGCGCTCTTCACGTGACGATCCCCTCCTCCCCTTGTGAAATAAGATTACTATGTGACTGCCCAGACGACCGACTTCACGTTGCCCCCAGCGATGGGGTCGTCGCCCTGCTCGTTGGCCACCGCCAGATACGTGCGACCGTCCACGTCGAAGGCGGCAAAGGCGACGGCGCCCGTCGTGTCCAGGGCCTGCACCTGCCGCAGGGGCAGGTCCGCACTAAGGTCCAGCTCGTAGACGGGCGATTTTCTAGAAAAAGACTTTTTTTCGCGGTCGCCGCAGCACGCGATGGCCAAGTAGGCCTTGCCGTTCGTCGCCTTAAAGAAGCACGCGCCGTGGGCGCCCTCGGCGTGGTCCACGCGGCACACGAGCTGGTACTTGCCCCGCCGAAACTCGTAGAGCGGCGAGGCTCTACAATAACTCCCGTCGCCGTCCTTTTGTGTAGCGACGAAGCAGAGGTGGCGCCCCTGCCACTCAAACGTGGCGGCGCCCTCCCCGCCCTCTAGATCGAAGGACGGCGCGAAGAGGTCCCCCCGCGAGCGCACGAAGACTGTTGAACTGGTGCGCCACTTCGTGATCGAGGACCACGTCGCCGAGGCGATCAGGTAGGTGCGCTTATTAATGTATGATGCCGTCACGCCGCAGCAGCCGTCGGCCGCCAGGTACTGCGTCGATTTAAATGAATCGTCCACCAGCGCGAAGAGGCTGAGGCCCTTTTTCTGGAACTCCGCGACCGCGAGGCGCGGCTGGCCTTCTACAACAAATGCGCAGAGGCCGCCGCCGCCCTCGCAGTCCAAGCGCTGGTGCTCCTCGAACCGCGCCCCATCCCACTTGAGAATTGCCACAAATCCCGAGTAGTACATGCTCACGCACAGGTAGTGGCTTCTGCCGTGCGCGATGTGGGCCACGCCGTGCGCCCCAAAAGACCGGAACTGCTGCACCTCCTCCATGACCAATTGGCCTCTGTCGGCCACGGCGCGGAAGACGCTCGAGGTCGTTTCCGTGGAGGCCGCGGGCTTGCCCTGGGTCGGTCCGCTTTCCGTCAAAAGCGTCTCGAAGAAGTTCGCCACGCACAGGTACGTGGCGCCGTCGATCACGAAGGGCGCCCACGCTGCCGCGCCGCGCGTCTTGACGCGCGCGGCCTCGGCCCACGGCTTGCGCAGGCGTGTTTTTATGGTCGGCGCCGCGGTTACATCAACCGCCAGGGGCTCCGGTGTTGGAGAGTCGTCGTCGCTGTCACAGATGCGGTCCCACTTCGCGTAGTTGGTGAGCGCCGCCATAGTCCTACGCGGCTGGCGTCGTCGTAGCAATTGGCTGCCCGCTTAACTATTCTGCTCCAAAGTGCTCTGTAGCCGGGGCAGCGGCGCGTTGCAAATTGATGCCGTAGGCAGCGCAGGCGTGCATGGGGTCTTCAAAAAGACGATCCTTTTCTATGTAATGGCAGCAGTCTATGCCGCACAGCTTTTGTGAGAGCGCGGGCTGCTTTGAGAAAACCCGTTTAGCGCATTTATGAACCGCGTCGGACATGCAACCGTTTGAGTGTCGTTCAGTTCGATACTGGTCCAGAGAGATCAATAGACCTCGTGCGTCCAGTGCGTGGATGCATGCAGAGTCGCCAGCACGAGTAAGAGGGAGAATGGGGTTTTCGAAGTACGGGTGCGCTCAGGACCTTATCCACTTTACCCAACCCCGGACCGACAAGATAAAAACCGCCGCCTCCGCACGCACAGTCCGCCCCAAGAGGGATGAACACCAGACAAAGAGGTGGCACCGCGTGTGAATCGATTTTCCCCGTCGCGGCCGACGCGGACCACCGGCGCGGTGTGACTGCATGATGGCGAGCGAATAAACTATACTTAGCCCGAAGCCCCCCGTCACGCGCGGCGGTGCTTCAGCACCGCGATCGCCGCGGCCGCGCCGAGCGCCGCGCACCCGACCTTCTTCGCCAGGGACAAGACCGGCGCCCGGCCCACGAGCGCCTCAAGGCTGTTGTCGTCGTAGACCTCCGGCGGCCCGCTGAGGCGCGTCACGTCCAGGAGCGTGGCCTTTAAGCCCTCGAGCTTGGCCGGCGCGCATGTTAAAGCGGTGCACGCGCAGGCGTCGTCGAAGAGGGGCGCCACCCACGTGCGGATCGCATCTAAAGCGTCGCTCTCCGTGACGTCGCCGACGGCCTGGATGAGCTGCCGGTTGCGGTCCGGCGGCTGGTCGAGCAAACTTCTCCGCCAGGCCCCGAAGAGCGCCTGGGACCGCGTCTTCTCCGACTCCACCAAGCCCGACGCCAGCGACCCGCGGGCGTTGCTGAAGTCGTCGCCGCGGATGGGCGTCGAGCCGTCGGCGTAGCCCTCCACTATCTTTTTGGCGGCGGCCAGCGCCTCTCTCGGTGATGCTGCTTTGTACAACCCAAAGTAAATCAAACCGTTGGTCACGTCCGCGCGCAGGGAAGCGCCGTACGCCAGGCCCGCGCCCCGGATCTTGTTCCAGAAGTCGCCCTCCAGGGCGTTCAAGTACTCCAGCGCGACCGCCAGGGACGCGGACCACTTCAACGGGTCGTCCACCGACGGCCCGAGCGCGCACCGGTTCAAAAAGGCCGAGCCGCCCTCTAAACTCCCGACGCCGACGATGACCAGGCGGCCCCACCGCACGGGCGCCGCAATGACCGGCGCCGTGCGTGCCGCGGGCCGCGCGCCGAATTGCGCGCACCTCGCTTCAAACGCTTCCTTTGCTTTCACCGGCGTCCGCGTCAGCGTTGCTAGAGCTTCCGCGTCGACCGGGTTCGGCCCGCCGTTTAATAAATCGCCGGCCACGCGGCACCGCTGCGCCTTCGCGTCGAAGAGGGCCAAGGCCAAGGACCCGAAGTCCCGCAAAAAAGCCTTCCTCCGTCCTAGGAACGTCCCGACCTTGGACAACGCGAAGCGCGCCTCCCGCAAAAAGGCTCGTTGCGCCGCATACGCCAAGAGTGCCCCGTTGTCTGCCTCGCGGTCAAACACCAAGGAGTTCAAGGCCATGCGCGCCACCGTGCTTCCATCTCTCAACGTCGATTGTAATTCTAAAGACATCTTAGCGACCGCCTGGTCCACGCGCGTGGCGTCGAAGAGGTCCGTCTGGCGCAGAATGGTTCTCACAATATCCGCGCCTCCACGGAACGACTCGGACTCCCGGTCCACTTTACAACCGACGAAGAAGCCCCAGGACGTTCCTGAACCTAATAAGCCGGTGCCGCAGCCGTAAGACACGGTCCGCCTCCGCAGTTGCGAGATGTTGTCGTCCGCGCTCATGAACGTCCCCTCCTTACCGAACGTGGGCGCCTTCAATAAAACCTCCGCGAGCAAGGGCAGGAACTCCCTCAGTGCAGAGGAGATGCCGCGCGTGTCGCAGCAGACGTCCGCCCGACAGAACTGGGTGCCGTCCACGTGGTCGAGGGCCCACTTATGGTGCGGAGGCACCCACGCCGCGGCGCGCGCCGTCAACTGGGCGGAATCGCCCCTGGCTTTCAAAATATCGACCTGCACGCAGCTCTGCACCTCAAAGAGTTGCGAGGTGGCCTCCTCCAGATCGGGCTCGGGGACGCAGCTCAGCATGGAGGGCGGGATGGGCCGCTCGTTCTCGGCCTGGGCCGCGTCTAGTTTACGTTTGAGGTCCTGCAGGCCGTCCTTGCCGAGCTTTTGTACGCACGCGTTCTTCCTAGATTCCTCCTCGTCGCGCTGCCGGGACGCTTCGGCCGCGGATGGCCTCGACACGACCCAGAAGCGCTCGGTTTCTGCGGACGCGAGCTTCTGTAGATCCGCGTCCCACGCACTTTTTGGCAAAGTCGTCGCATACTCCAATAACCCTAACGCGTCGCCGAGTTCCTTTAAAGTCCCGGTCTCGTCCCGCTCCTCCGCATAGATGAAGTGCTTCAACACGGGCGTCACCAATAACGCGCAGGGGTCGTCCTCGCAGTACGCTAGCGTCTTGCGCTTCTGGCGCGCGATGACGTCGCGCATGCGATTCGCATCCACGCCCCGGGCCGCCTGCTCCTTGAGCGCCGCGTCGAACTTCCCTTGCACCTTTTCTAACGATTCGCAGGCGACGTCGTCGAACCAGACCTGGCGGTAGCCGACGCGGAACGTGTCGCCGGAGGGGAAGACGCCCGAGCAGAGCCCGCCGTCCACGAAGGTCTTGGTCATGGGCGAGGCCGCGCCGTCGCACAGGTACTGCCACAGGAGCGTCGCGCGGCAGTCGCCGCGCGGGTCGCCGTACTTCGAGGCGCGCCAGCCGGTCACCACTAAACCCGTCTCCTCGTCCGCGGACGGGAAGACGACGTCCTTGGACGCGTAGGGGAGCGTGGGGGGCGGCACCGTGGACGTCCAGGGCCGCGGGAGAGACGCAGTCTTCTTTATTGATGCTAAAGGCCAGGACCGCTCCAGCGCTGCGTCGCACACCTGCAGCAACTCGTCGGCGTCGACGCCCCCCGTCACGATGAGACACAGGTTCTCCGCCCTATAAAAGTCCGCGTGGTACTTCCGGATCGTCTCGTTCTCGAGGTGGCGGATGTTCTCGCAGAGGCCGCCCGTCTCCGCGGCGTAGCCCGTGTCGTGGTATAATGCTTCTAAACATGCCCTTTCGGCGACGCTCTCGGCGCTCGTTTCTCTACCTTGCATCTCGCAGTAGACCACGCCCTTGTCCTCGCCTTCGCCCGTCACGTGGTGGATCTCGGTCCTAAAACCGGCATCCGTCAGCGTCGGTCTTAGAATATGATCGACGTAGATCGGGAGTAAGTTTAGCAAGCCTTGGGTGCCTGCCGTCGTGACGGTGTACGCCGTGTGGTCCACGTCCGTCCAGGCGTTCGTGCCCCTCGCTAAGCACCGGTTGGCCAATTTATCTAAAACTCCCTTGTAGGGGTGGTCCTCCGAGCCGAGGAACACTAAGTGTTCGAGGGTGTGGGGCAGACCATCATCAGCTTTACACCAGCTCTCCTCCGTGGCCTCCGTGGCGAGGACGCCGTACAAGTTCGCCATCGGCCCGGGAGCTTGTACCAAACGCACCCGGCAGCCCGTCCGCGAGTGGACCCAGCACCGGACCGTGGCGCCCGACAGTTCGAAGGACTTCTGCTCTTCAAAGGCCGTGCACTTCTTGGCCGACCGTTTTTTGGGGGGCTTCTTCTTCTTGGCCGATTTCAAGGCGGCCTCCCTGCTGACCGCGTCGAGGGCTTGTTCTAGTGAAGGCTTCGGCGGCGAGAGGTCGGTCATGCGGTCGCGGCGCGGGTTCAGGGCGCGGTCCGGGAGGGGCGCCGGGCTCTTGACCGGCGACTTCATGGGCGAGAGAGCAACGGGGGCGAACTCGAGGCAGTGCGCGGACACCCAGCCCGCCGGGCTGCGGAGGCGGCATCGCGCCGTGCCGTCTGTTGTATTGCGCTCCTCGACGACCTCCACGGCCTCGCCCCCCTTGAGCTCCTTGATTTTGGTGGAGCCCTTGCCCAGGCCCAGGCGCACGAGGGCGCCGGTCGAGAGCACCTTGGCCTTGCGTGCAGGCATCGCTGCTGTGGTGGCTGCGCGTTGTCGCGCACGCGCGTGGAGCTGAGGCGTCGCTGAGCGGTGTGCTAGTAGTGCGCTGTGGTATTGCGCTGTGCTTTCGTGCAGCAGCAATGCAATAGACGCGTGGAGCGATCCACGGGAGCCGACGGACGAAAACCCGGTTTGTCACCATTAGCGGTCGAAACCCGCACGCACGGTCGATTCGTTGCAGTGGCACTTGCGGCGACTAAGCGGTGCACTAGTACGTTTAGTTTGTTGCCAGCACCATTTGTGAGCGTTTGATGAACACAGCCGGCAGGCTATCAATACACTTGCAGATTTAAGTGCGTGCAAGAGAACAAGTACTGGCCCATAGACACCAATAGACCAATGTTGCTCCAACTAATCCCCCTCTGCCTCTTCATCCGCATCGGTCGCCAGCGCGCGACGCCGCGCGACGTCCTGGGAACGAGCACGGACCGGCGCGCCGTACGGCGGGCGGAGACGGCCTGGCGCCGCGAGTACGCAGATATAGCGCCGCCGCCGAATGAAGCCACCACAGCTTTGCGCGCGCTCGGCGCCGTGCGCGACGGCGACCGCGTCGCGAGCCTCCTCCGGTGGCTCGACGGGCGCGGCGCGGCCTACTCGCCCTCGGCCGCCGTCGCCGCGCTCGCCCTGGCCGGCGAAACTAGCGCGGCCCGCGCCCGCGCGGCGTCAGCGCCCGTCGACGCCGTCGCGGCAGCGCTCGCCGGCGCGGACGGGAGCGCGCCGCACCTCGTGACGCTCCACGCATTTCAGCGGACCGGCGCCCTCGATTTGCACGGCCTCGATGCGTCCGATGCGACGCGGGCCTGCGCGCTCCTGCTCGACAACCGCGACATACTTGGAAATGACGAGGTGTTGATCATCACGGGCCGCGGCAAGCATTCCAGAGGCGCGTCCGCCGTGAAGCGCGACGTGCACGAGCTGCTGACGCGGCGCGGCGCCGCCTTCGTCGAGGAAAACGAGGGGGCGGTGCGTCTCCAACGCGTGCGGCCGGTCGACCTCTGGCTCGACGCGCGGCGGGGTCGGAACGCGGCGTCGCACGGCGTCGTGACCGTGTTCCTGGTCGACGAAGCGGCGGAGGCGGCGGGCGACGTGGTGACCCTCATCGCACGCGGCGCGGACGTTATCGAAGACGGCCGCTGCGTGGGCCGCATAGTAGACGCGGCCGCCGGCGCGGCCGAGGCGCGCGCCGACGTCGAGGCGGTCGTCCGGAGCGGGTCGTACGATTTGCTCGTCCTGGACGGAGCGCCTTCCGATTTGCTTGACTTTGCCCTGGAGCGCGCGGCGCGATGCAATGGGATTAGCGGCGCCGAGCTGACGGTGGTGCAGTGCATTTCCAACCAGGAGCAGGTGGCGGCCGCCCTTGACGCCGGCGCGACCACGTTGTGCGTAGCGGGGAACGCAGACTCGGCAACCTGGGCCACCGCTTCGTCGCTGGAGGCGAGGCCACACGGCGACGACGCTGAGGACGAGGACTTCGACAACGACATTACGTCGGATATCGACGACATGACTCTCGAGGAGCTCGCAGAGTTAATGGACGATGCTGGTGGCCCAAGCGTCGAATATATGTCCCTCGCCGAAGCGCGTGATGTCGCTTGGCAGCATATGGAAGCGAATTTCAGCGACGTTTGCGAGGACGAGGCCAATGCCGCCGCCGACGACGCCGACGCCGAAGTCGACGCCGAGGACGAGGACGACGCGGAAGACGACGGCGGTGAGGACATCGAGGACATGAGCCTCGAGGAGCTCGTAGTACTATCGGAGGAGGTCGACGGGCCCTCGGTAGAGGACATGTCCCTCGATGACGCTCGCGACGCGCTCTGGAGGTACATTGAGGCCACATTTAGCGAAGCTGACGACCACGACCACGACGAGGACGAAGAAGACGGCGAGTGGACGTGCCCGGGCTGCGGAGCGAGAAATATCCCGGGGACCACGGAGTGCGCGCGGTGCGTCGCGCCACGCGAATAGTGCTGAATGTGTAATATATATTTGTAGTATTTACGAAAGGTCCTTGCTCTTTTTTCGGCGCACGGGTGGCCCCGGCGACGCGAACACGGAGAAGCCGTCGAACTGCTCGCCCTTGAAGCTGAGCGACGCCGGACCGCCGCCGCCCTTCTGGGGCGTGTCGCCGTCGCTCGGCTGGTCCGGGCCGAATCGTTTCACCAATTCTTAGACTGAATAAGTGCTTGCGTACAGCTGCTTAGCGGTCACTTGTGGGACGTGGTTTCTGTTGCGCGTCTGTGATCTGTGTGTCAACTGTGCGTGTAGCGGTGCGAGGCGTGGAGTGACACAGCCACCGAGCATCATCACTCTGTCCACTGCTCTACGCTCTCTCTGCGTGCACCAACAGACATTCGTCGCACGAAGCCATGGCCAGCCTCGCGACCAGCGCGAAGCCACCGCGCCTCGTGCCCCACTTCGACGTGAACGAGACGATCATGGTCGCGGACCCCGCGGGCGGCGACTCATTCGAAGACGTGCTCAACAAAATGATCTGCAAGACCGCGTTTGTGAAGCGGCGCGACGGCGGCGACGTCGAGGAAGCGACGTCTCCCGATGAATTGGAGTGGCGTGACAGCGTCCCGCTCTACGACGATGGCGACGCGGAGAGCGCGCTGTGGCTAACCTGGGACAAGCTCACCGACGGCTCGCGGATGGCGAGCACGACGCCGTGCCTCGAAAAATACCGCAAGACGTTCACAGAGACGGTCGGCAAACGCTTCGCCGGGATCAAGCGGGAGCTCGCCGCGGCCTTAAAACTGCCGCCGGGCCGCTGGGACCCATGCTTCAAGACGGACGATGGCAGGCACCACCGCATCATGCCGGCGTTCTTCGAAACGCTGCGCGTGCTCCTGGATTCCGGCCGGGACGTGAGCCTGGTCATAAGAACTTTTGGTTCGGACGGTAGCGACGCGGCGTCCTGCGGATCGCGGCGATGGCGTGGTGGTGGCCTAGAAGAAACAATATCCGCGCAGGCCCGACCGTCGCCGTCGCTCTCCGCGCGTGGATTTGTGTCCGGCACCCGACGGTCGAGACGCCGCGCGAGGCCCCGGACTGGGTCCAGCGGCACCGCGTCTTCACCGGCAAATACGACGCGCAGGGGCGGTACACGCTGACCCACGCGTCCGGCCGGGGCGAGCTCCTCGACGAGGCCGCGGCCGTCGCGCTGCTCGAGGAGCCCAAGAGCGCCGCCGTCGTGCGGGACCACTACGCCTGGTGGGCCCAGCACGGCGAGGCGCCGGCGGCGGGCAAGCCGTTCTGGATCACGCGCAGCTCGGACTGCCACCACATCTTCTTCGACGACCACATTCGCAACAACGACGAGCAGTCCGTCGTCGCGGCGCGGTGCCGGTCCGCGCCGGGCGAGGCCTTCGTGGCCCTGGACGGCCCCGCGACGCGCGCCTTGCACGGCGCCTACGTCGTGCGCGTGCCCACGCTGCTGCCCGTGCGCGATCGGAGGTGGTTCCTCGGTCGAATCGAGGAATGCGAGCGGCGGCGGACGGAGCTGCTCGGGCCACTGTTGACTTAAATTTGCACACTGTTACACATTACGCCCAGAAAAATCCTAGGCCAGCACGGCCTGCAGCGCGACGCCGTCGCACGCCTCCGTCGCGACGGCGACCGTCGCGTCGTCGACGCGCGCCACGGCCGTCGCGTCCGCCCCGAGCGCTAGGCTCGCCGTCAGCGCGCCCGTGTCCGCGTCGTAGAACGCGAGCCGCTCCGAGCCCTCGCCGCCGACCGCGAACCTATACGCGGACAGCCAGACGGGATGGTGCATCGCCCGGCGCCGCGCGTCCGCGCGGTGGTGCTGCTCGAACGTGCGGACGGGCGTCGTCAAGCGGCGCAGGTCCCAGAGCTTGCAAGCTCTATCGGCGCCCGCCGTCAGGACGAACAAGGAGTCGCCGGGCCGGAACGCGCACGACTGGGCGCCGCTGGCGTGGGCGTCCAGCGTCCACGCGCGCGCGCCGCCCCGTAGGTCCCAGCCCGTGACGTTGCCGTCGTCCGCGGCCGCCGCGACGAGTTGCGGAGTGAGCGCCACGGAGCGCACGGAGCCTTGGTCGGTCACCTCCAGGCGCTTTGATTCAATCAACGCCGATGACGAAACGGTCCACACGACGACGCAGCCGTCCTTGGCGCACGTGCAGGCCGTCGTGTCCCTCGCCACGAGGCGCCAGATGCCCCGCGCGTGCTGGGCCTCCGCGACCAGGGTGAGCGTCGCGTTAGATGTCGAGGCGCAGTCCCAGAGCCGCACGCGGCCGTCGTTGCCCGCCGTGAGGAGCCGATCGTTCCCGACGAACGCGCAGCCGCCGACCCAGCCGCCGTGCGCTTTGAACGACGCCAGCGGCGCCGCGCCCGCCCGGGCACAAAACACGGCGACGCGGCCGCCCTGGCCCGCCGCCGCGACGAGGCCCCCGGCCGAGGCGGCGAGCGCGTAGGTCTTCTTGAGGCGCTCGTCGTCGAACGTTGTCGCGCCGTCGCCCGCGACGTCGGCGGCGCCGGCCGGCGCGAGGTAGGGCGCGACCGCCGAGGGTTCGGTTGGCAGTGGCGGCGCGCTCGCGGGCTCCTCGCCGTCCGTACCGCCGGCATCGCCGGGCGCCGGTCCGCCCGCGAGGCGCGGCGACCGGCGCGCGGGCCCCGCGGGCGCGCGCGGCG